>CXWL01008836.1_pt1 | contig 25221 bp, 22 predicted proteins | sample 590931 | NCBI WGS metagenome assembly CXWL01 (sample SAMEA3498368, study PRJEB10139) | groundwater metagenome | biome: water well; material: biofilm material | place: Germany | collected 2015-04-27
TAGCTTGCACCGAACCCCAATGACGTTGCGGCTGCCGCGGCGAGCGGCCCAGGCATCAACCGGGCCGCGAGCGAGCCGAGTCGGTAACCACCGACCGTCGCCGCGTCCGCGAGCCGGCTCCGAGGATCTGGATCGGCCACGACGTGAGTCAGGGATCGCGGCGTTGCTGGCCGCTGATCCGCGAGATGCGCGTGCGGCGCCGCTCGGTGCGCACCACGCGGCGGCTTTGCCTCCGGCTGCGGCGCATCTCGATCTTCGCAGCAGTGAGCGGAGCCACGCTGGCCTGCTTCCAGACCTTCACGAACCTCTGCACCGCGGTGACCAGNNGCCGAGGCACAACAGGATGATCCTCTCGGCTCGTTCCATCAGCCCGCCCTTGGCGTCGAGACCGAGCGACTCGGCCTTGGCGCGCTCGTACGAGATGACGGCGCTGGCCCCCATGATCGCGAACGGCAGCAACGCCATGTGCGGTGACTCTTCGGAAGCGAAGTACCAGGCGACGCCACCGAAGAGCAGCGCGTCTGTGACCCGATCGATCACCGAGTCGAAGAACGCACCACGCTGGCTGGATGTGTTCGACGCCTTCGCCAGCGCTCCGTCGAAGAGGTCGGGAAGCGCGGCGAGCACCACGAGGAGGAGGCCGAGCCGCAAGAAGCCGGCACCGATCGCGACCGCGGCGCCAACGGCGACGAGCAGACCCATCACCGTGAGGTGATCGGGAGAGAGCCCGGTGCGGCGGAGGCCGTCGCCGACCGGCTTCACAGCCCGGTCGACAGAAGCACGGAACTTCCCGTCGAACATGGGTGATCAGGTTATCGCACGGGTGGCGACATCGGGCCGATGAGCGCATCCGCATGCGGCCACAGGGACCTCACTCGCTCCAGTCGTCCTCGGGGTTGAGCTCGGTGAGGTGCTCCACCACCCGACCATCGACCGCATCGACCAGCACCAGACCCCGCTGCCGCGGGGGGTTCTCGGCCGAGTAGACGAGGACCCGCCACGTCGGACGGCTGCGCAGCCCTCGCCACACCTGCTGGGCCGACGCATGACCAACGGCGAAACCGACGGCGCCTTGCGCAGCGACCAACGCTTCTTTCTCATCGACGTGCATCCGCCATCCCGAGGTGATCGAGAACACGCCGACGGCACCGAGCACGATCGCGGCCCACAGCCAGCCGTCGTTCACCAGCACATGCGCATCGCCCCGCCGAGCCGACCACAGCACCAGCAACAAGGTGGCGAGCACCAGGTAGATCACTGCCGGGCGGCGGCGGCGGCTGTTGTCGGGGAACTGGTACGGACCGACGTACTGCGACGCGTTCAGATCGTCGGGCAACTCGTCGCGAAGGTCGTCGGTGCCGCTCGTGTCTCGGGTATCGCTCATGCCGTCGCACAGGCTAGGCAGCAGGCCACGCGTTCCGCAGCCTCGCCGCCGTATCAGGCAGGGCTTCCGGCAGGGTGCGCGTGTTGCTGGTGGAGGTCATGAAGTTCGCGTCGCCGATCCAGCGGGGCACGACGTGCACGTGGAGGTGTTCGCTGACGCTGCCGCCGGCCGGCTCGCCGAGGTTGATGCCCACGTTTATCCCACCAGGCTGCAAGGCCGCCTTCATCGCCCGAACGGCGTCGGTGACGGTGGACCACAACTCGGCGCGCTCGTGCACATCCAGCTCCTCCAGGCCACCGACCTCGCGATACGGGAGCACCAACAGGTGCCCCACGGAGTACGGAAAAGCGTTCAGCAGTGCGAACACTCGTTCACCGCGGTACACGATGTGCGTCTCGTCGTCGGGCAGGCCNNTCGCACGTAGGTGGCACGCCAACCGTTCCACAGGAGTTCCAGAGGGGTCATGGTCAGAAATGTACGGTGCGCGTAGCGTCGGGCAAGGTCACCCGACGGCGAGTTGCTCGTCGACCTCGGCGCGGGCGCGGGCGACGAACTCGTGCAGTGGCACGCCCCGCTCGACTTCGCCGCCTCGCGGGTTCACACCGAGCGTCGTCGCCGCGACGTCGTCGTCGCCGACCACGAGCACGTATGGGATCTTGTCGAGCTTCGCCGAACGGATCCGCTTGCCGAGCTGATCGGACGCGTCGACCACGTCGACGCGCAGTCCCTCGGAGCGCAGATGGGCCACGACCTGCTTCGCGTACTCCTCGTGCGCCGCGGCGACGGGCAGGACGCGTGCCTGCAACGGCGCCATCCATGAGGGGAAGGCGCCCGCGTAGTGCTCGAGCAGCACACCGAAGAAACGCTCCACCGAGCCGAACAAGGCGCGATGGAGCATGATCGGGCGGTGCCGCGCGTTGTCGGCGCCGACGTATTCGAGCTCGAAGCGCTCGGGCAGGTTGAAGTCGTACTGAATCGTGCTGAGCTGCCAGGTGCGCCCGATCGCGTCGCGGACGTCGATGTCGATCTTCGGGCCGTAGAAGGCAGCGTCGCCCTCTTTGATCTTGTACGGCAGTCCGTACTTCTCGAGTGCAGCCCGCAACGCCTCTGTCGCCGCGTCCCAAGCCTGGTCACTGCCCACGTGCTTGGCGGGATCCTTGGTCGACAGGTTGGCGGTGAAGTCGTGGAAGCCGAAGGCCCTCAGCACGCTCATGACGAAGTCGAGCAACGAGGCGATCTCGTCGGCTGCCTGGTCTTCTGTGCAGAAGATGTGGCTGTCGTCCTGCGTGAAACCGCGGATGCGCATGAGGCCGTGCAACGTGCCGGCCCGCTCGTAGCGGTACACCGTGCCCAGCTCGTACAGCCTCAGCGGCAGCTCTCGGTAGCTGCGTTGGCGCCCGCGAAAGACGAGGCAGTGCATCGGGCAGTTCATCGGCTTCGGGTAGTACGTGCCGTTGTCCATCTCCATCGGCGGGTACATGCCGTCTTTGTAGAAGTCGAGGTGACCCGACGTCTGGAACAAGGTGGCGTTGGCGAGGTGCGGGGTGAACACGAACTGGTAGCCGCCGTTCGCGTGGCGGTCGCGGCTGTAGTCCTCCATCAGCTTGCGAACCGTGGCCCCCTTCGGGTGCCACACCGCCAGACCGGCGCCGAGCTCGTGGGGGAAGCTGAGCAGGTCGAGCTCGACGGCCAACTTGCGGTGATCGCGCCGCTCGGCCTCCGCCAGCCGGTGGAGGTGCTCGTCGAGCGCAGCCTTGTTCTCGAAGGCCGTTCCGTAGATGCGCTGCAGCATCGGCGCCTTCTCGTTGCCTCGCCAGTATGCACCGGCCACCTTCATCAGCTTGAACGGCCCGAGCCGGCCGGTGGACGGAACGTGCGGTCCGCGGCACAGATCGACGAACTCCGGCGTGTTTCGATACACCGTGATCGTCTCGCCGCGACCGATCTCGGCACTGTCGTCGTTGTCGGCCGCGCCGGACGAGACCCGCTCGATGATCTCGCACTTGTACGGCTGGTCGGCGAACAGCGCGAGCGCATCGGAAGCCGACATCTCGGCGCGGACGAAGGGTTGATCGGCCTTGGCGATCTCGCGCATCCGCGCCTCGATCGACTCCAGGTCGGCCTCGTTGAAGGTGCGGCCATCGGGCAGCTCGAAGTCGTAGTAGAAGCCGTCTTCGATCGCCGGCCCGATCGAGAACTTCGCACCGGGGAACAACTGCGTGACGGCCTGGGCCATCACATGGGCCGTCGAGTGCCGCAGCACGTGGCGCCCCTCGTCGGAATCTGCGGTGATGATCGCAACGTGGGCACCGTCGTGCAGGGTCAGGCCCAGATCGGACTGCTCGCCGTCGATCACGGCCGCCACCGCGGCCTTGGCGAGCCGGGAACCGATCGATGCAGCCACGTCGGCGGTGGTCGCGCCCTCGTCGTATGAGCGTCGCGAGCCGTCGGGGAGGGTGATCGAGATCTGTGCCATAGCGGCACGGAGTCTACGAGCGACCGTCATCGGTCGACCGCCGGATATCGCGATGTACCACCCTGGTTCACTCGCTGGACCCTGATTGCGACCGAGACGTCAGCTTCCAGCGGCGGCGAACTCGGGCACGCGGTCGTCGACGTCGCCGACGTGAGCAACTCTCGCCACCGTGACCGTCGGTTCGGTCTCGGCGGTCTTGCCGGCGTACACGTTGCGATACTCCTGGCCGGTGAGCTCGCGGATCTCGAACATCAGCTCGTCGGTGATCTGGCGCAACACGAGATGGTCCTCGGCCCGGCTGCGGTAACGCTCGACGTTGATCGGCCGACCGATCTTGATCGTGCAGTCACGCCGGAACTTCGGGAACGAGGCGTCGGGCGGTTGGATCTCGCGGGTACCGATCACGCCGACCGGAAAGATCGGGCAGCCCACCTTCAGGGCCAACCGAGCCGCTCCCGTGCGTCCCTTGTAGAGGAGACCGTCACGGCTGCGCGTGCCCTCGGGGAAGATGCCGAACAGCTCGCCACGGCGCAGCACCCGCTCGGCGGTGTCGAGCGCGGCCTGGCTCTTGTCGCCTCCTGCTCGGTCGATCGGGATCATGCCCATCGCCGGGAACAAGAACTTCGTCTTCCACGAATCCATGTACTCGGCCTTGCCCACGAAACTGATGTTGCGCGGCACATGCAACATCAAGAACGCACTGTCGAGGAAGCTCACGTGGTTCGGACAGAGGATCGCCGGACCGTTCCTGGGCAGGCGGTCGAAGCCCTCCAGGTGGAACCTCCACAGCTGCGTGGACACCGGGCGCGTGACGCGACGAAAACGGGTCTGCAGCTTGCCCGCACCATCAGCGTTCATGCGCTCATCCCTCCTCGCTCACCGCTCACACTAAACGATCGCCTGCCAGGCGGGAACCCACCTGTGACGAACGCCCGGTGAACATCGTGTGCAGATCGAGCCGCGCCGGTCGGGAGTTCAGAGAACGACACCGAGCAGCGCGGCAGCCGATTCGACCCCACGCCGCGACGACGCGGCACGATCGACGATGGCCAGGGCGGCAGGCGTGTCGAGGTCGTCGTCGAGTGCCTCGCGAACTGCGGCGAGCACGCCGTCGTCGCTGCCGCGACTGGCCGACCACGATGCCAAGCGGTCGCTGTTGCGCGGCATCAAGGTGGCCTCCCACTCCCACTCCCGGCGGTAGTGATGTTCGATGATCGCCAGTCGAATCGCCCGCGGATCCCACTCGGTGCGCAGCTTGTCGACGAACACCAGGTTGCCGAGGCTCTTCGACATCTTGCTGCCGTCCATGTGCACCATCGCAACGTGCATCCAGTGCTTCACGAACGGCTCGCCGGTCGCTGCCTCGCTCTGTGCCCGTTCACACTCGTGGTGGGGGAAGATGAGGTCGGTGCCGCCGCCGTGCAGATCGATGGTGGTACCGAGCTCGCGCAGGGCAAGCGCGCTGCACTCGATGTGCCAGCCTGGGCGACCAGGCCCCCACATCGTGTCCCAGCTCGGCTCGTCGGCCGCCGACGGGTGCCAGAGAACGAAGTCGAGCGGGTTCCGTTTGTGTGGGTCGTCGATGTTGCCGCCGCGTTGGCGGGCGAAGTCGAGCATCTCCTCGCTGGTGTACCCGCTCAGCGACCCGAACGAGGGGAACGTCGACACGTCGAAGTACACGCTGCCACCCGCCTCGTAGGCGTGGCCCTGGTCGAGCACCATGCCGATGAGGCCGCGGATGTCTGGGATCGCCGACGAAGCCCGGGGTGTACTGGCGACCGGAAGGGCGTTGAGCGCCGCCATGTCGCGTTCGAACCGGGCCTCCTCGCCGGCAGAGAGATCGAGGTAGTGCACACCGAGCTGGCGCGCTCTGGCGAACAGCGGATCGTCGACATCGGTGACGTTGCGCACGCACTTCACCGTGTGGCCGAGATCGATCAGACGCCGCTGCAGCACGTCGTAGGTGATGAACGTGGCCGCATGCCCCACGTGGGTGGCGTCGTACGGGGTGATCCCGCAGGTGTACATCAGCACCTGATCGTCGGGTTCGAACGGCACGACGGCGCCGCGGGCAGTGTCGTAGAGCCGCATCGTCAGGCCTGCAACGCCCTCGGATCGCGTTTGATTCCCGTGAGCTTCGGAGCAACTCTCGTCTTGTAGCGGACGTTGAGCTGCAGCAGCACAGCCGTGAACGCCTCGATCGCGGTTGCATTGGACAGCTCACCGGCATCGAGCGGGCGGCAGCCGGGGATCTTGGCGACGATGTCGCTGATGATCCGAACCGCCTCCGGGTCGTCGCCACAGATCAAGACGTCGGAGTCGATCGGCTCGCCGAGGTGCCCCAGTTCCGTCGCCGGCAGGTGGTGGAAGGCTGCAACCACCCGGCAGTGCGGCACAGCGGCCTGCACATGCGCAGCCACGCTGCCCCGCGGTGGCACCAGTGGCTGGAACTCGTGACCGACGCGGACCAAGGCGTTGGCCATGCTGACCACTACCTTGCCATCGAGCGCGGCGGCGTTCTCCTGAGCCGTCGTGGCCGCCGAATCCCAAGGGGTCGCGATGACCACCACATCGCACTCGGCGGCGCCGGCGTTGTCGCCGTAGGAGACCAGCGGCTCGAGGTCAGGCCACTTCCCGACCATGCCGTCGCGGGCCTCCATCGCGCGGTACTTCGAGCGCGAGCCGATCACGACCGGATAGCCGATGGAAGCCAGACGCGCCGCGAGCGCGCTTCCCGCCGGTCCAGTTCCTCCGAGAATTCCTATGCGCATCGTCGTACTCTTGCACACCTGCTCCCAGCAGCCACAGTGCGTGCCCGGCCGTCGCGCACGCCGCGAGTAGGTTGGCCCGATGGGTCTGCTCCAGGGAAAGAACCTCGTGATCACCGGTGTGCTCACCGACGCCTCGCTCGCGTTCGGCGTGGCCGCGCTGGCCCAACAGGAGGGCGCGAACGTGATGCTCACCGGGGCCGGACGGGCGCTCAGCCTCACCGAGCGAACGGCTCGCAAGCTGCCGCAGCCGGTGCCGGTGTACGAGCTCGATGTCACCGTTGCCGAACACCTGGTATCGGCCCGCGAGCACGCCGACGCACACTTCGGTGGGAGGGTCGATGGTGTTCTGCATGCCATCGGCTTCGCCCCAGAGGTGTGCCTCGGTGACGACTTCATGGCTGCGACGTGGGCCGACGTGTCGATCGCGATGAACATCTCCGCCTACTCGTACAAGGCACTCGCCGACGCATTCGTGCCGCTGATGACATCCGGCGGGTCGTTCGTGGGCCTCGACTTCGACAACACCGTCGCCTGGCCCGCATACAACTGGATGGGGGTGGCCAAGTCGGCACTGGAGAGCGTGAACCGCTACCTCGCCAAGGAGCTCGGCCCGAAGGGCATCCGCTCCAACCTCGTGGCTGCTGGACCGATCAAGACGATCGCGGCCAAGAGCATCCCTGGATTCAAGAAGTTCGAGGATGTGTGGCACGACCGGGCCCCCCTCGGTTGGGACGTCACCGATTCCTCGGCAGTCGCCAAGGCCTGCGTGGCCCTGCTGAGCGACTGGTTCCCGGCGACGACCGGTTCGATGATCCACGTCGACGGCGGCTACCACGCCACAGGTGCATGACGTCTCCCGGCAACACCTCTGGAGCACGGGACTAACCGGCAAGGGCCGGCAGACGCTTCGCCACCTGCTCGGCGATTTCGCTGTCGACCCCGTTGGAGACGGACAGCCTGAGCCACTCAGCCACTGCGGCCAACGCGCTGTCGATCATCTCCTCGACCACGACCAGCTTGAGTCCGGCCGCCTTGGTGAGCCCGGCCAGGTCCTGGCGGGTGATGTCCTTTCCCTTCCCCGCTACGTCGAGGTAGTGCTCGCCCGGACCAGCACCGACGTGGCCGGGTCGCGGACCCATCGAGTGCGTCAGGTCGTAGGCCGGGGCGAGCCGCCAGCCGCTCGATGGCGTCCACAGGTACGCGATGTTGCGAGCGTGGTCGTCGCGGTTGTGAGCGACGACGTTGAACACCGCACGACGCACGAGCTCCTCGACGTCGCGCACGTCTCCCGTCACGTGTCGCGTCAGACGGATGACGTCGTCGTAGCCGAGGTGCTGGCTGTATTCGGGGTAGGCCTCTAGCAGACCGGCTGCGGTGGCCATGTGGACACGATGAGGCTGTCCGCCGGGTACCGCGATCCGGTCGAACCGACGTACCGCAAGGTACCGGGTGCCGGACGACCCGCTCAGTAGTTGGTGCTCGCACGTGGTGATGCCCGCAGCAGCTGCCATCTGCAGGTAGGTCGCTTCGATCGTCGACAGATACTCGCTGTCGTCAATGCTGTGGAACTTCACCAGCCACGGGGTGGAACCTGCCGGCACGACTCCGTTGTCGGCCACCAGCTTGCCATCCGACGTGTACGCCGCTGCGATCTTGGGCCGTGCGCCGCCCGCCCCCGACCCAGCAGCCCGTGTCAGTGCATCCGCTCTCGCGTCCTGCGAGTCCTTGCCCGCGAGGTGGCGCAGCATCTCATCCTGAACGCGGTCGAGGTCGACCAGCGTGGTGTCTGGGGACTCGGGTCCCTCGAGGGGACGGAAGGTGAGGGCGCCCATTGTGCGACGCCCCAGCCAGGTGAGCATCTGCAGTGGCGTCGGTTGCTCGACCCCGTGCTGGCGCATGTCACGACGCAGCACGAGCCTGCCCCACGAGTCGGGAAAGGCGTCGGCGAGCAGGCCCGGGAGGTGCTCGAGTTCCCGCCCGGCGAAGCGGCGCGCCCGATTGTGGGCCGGGTGCCGCACCGGGGCGAGATCGACATTCCGCGCGAGGTGGTCGTCGGTGTACTCCACGAACGTCTCCGCCCCCCGCTGCGCGGCACGGGCGACGACCCAGCTGCCAGTCTCGCCCTCGTAGACGACGTCGATCGCACTCATCGTCTGCCCCGCTGACGCGTCGGCTGAGCTCCACCGATGAACTGGTCGATCGTCTCGGCCGCGGGCGGCCGGAGGAGGCCCTCGAGGTCCTCCACCCGCCGCAGTGCGATTAGGACCGACAGGAAGTTGGTCAGCTTCGCAGAGCCGTCCGCCTCCATCCGAGTCACGGTCAAGCGCGACACCCCTGATCGTTCGGCCAGTGTTTGCTGCGTCAGGTCTTGGCGGAGCCGTTCGCGGCGCAGGCGAGCACCCAGTTCGGACGCCAACTCGGCGGCGCTCATCATGCTCATGTCCATGCTTCACTCCGTATCGTTATTAATACCGTAGTAGCCTAGTTGCTGAACTACCGTATCTGTTTCGATACTGTGATATAGCTCGCTCATGCCGCAATCAGGCAGCGGCCGTGTCCGGCCAGGGACTGCTGGTGAACGGTGGCAGCGATACCGTGGCACCGTGACGTCCAACCGGCTTGCCCAGGAAACCAGCCCTTACCTGCGGCAACACAAGGACAACCCCGTCGACTGGTACGCCTGGGGACCGGAAGCCTTCGCCGAGGCCGAGCGCGGCAATCGGCCGATCCTGTTGAGCGTCGGGTACTCGGCTTGTCACTGGTGCCACGTGATGGCCCACGAGTGCTTCGAGGATGCCGAGGTCGCCGCGGCGATGAACCGTCTGTTCGTGAACGTCAAGGTCGATCGCGAGGAGAGACCCGACGTCGATTCGATCTACATGGACGCCGTGCAAGCCATGACCGGGCGGGGCGGTTGGCCGATGACGGTGTTCATGACCCCGGACCGGCAGCCTTTCTACGGCGGAACCTACTTCCCGAAGCAGCAGTTCCTGAAGCTGATGGAGGCGATCGACGATGTTTGGCGAAACCGCCCATCCGATGTGCACCAGAACGTCGCCGCCTTGCTCGATGCCGTCGATCGCACCTCCAAGCTCACCCCGATGGCATCGGTGCCCGGGGCCTCGACGATCGACGCCGCTGTCGCCGAGCTAGACGCGTCGTTCGATCCCGAATGGGGCGGCTTCGGCTCGGCCCCGAAGTTCCCTTCGACGATGAGCCTCGATCTGTTGCTGCGGGCGCATCTGCGCGCCCCGTCCGACCGGTTGCGTTCGATCGTCGAGACGAGTCTCGGCGCGATGGCCTCGGGTGGTATGTACGACCACATCGGCGGCGGGTTCGCCCGCTACTCGGTGGATGAGAAGTGGCTGGTTCCGCACTTCGAGAAGATGCTCTACGACCAGGCGCTCCTCGTTCGTGTCTATGCCCATGCGGCGCTCGTGTTCGACGATGCAGTGTGGCGCCAGGTCGTCGAGGAGACCATCGGATACGTGCTCACCGAGCTCCGGCATCGCGATGGTGGCTTCTTCTCGGCCGAGGATGCCGACTCCCCCGACGAGCACGGCCATGGGCACGAAGGCCTGTTCTACGTTTGGACCGAGGCCGAGGTGCGTGACGTGCTGGGCGCCGATGCCGAAGCGGCGCTCGACTGGTACGAGTTCACCCATCCGGCGAACGCCGAGGGCAACTTCGAAGGTCGGATGATCCCGTGCCGGATGCATCACCGCCGTGCATTGCTGCGCCCCCCACAGGTCGAACGCGCCCGCGTGGCGTTGCTCGAACGACGAGCGTCGCGGGCCCGCCCGGGCCTCGACGACAAGGTGCTCACCGAGTGGAACGCGTTGATGCTGGCGTCGCTCGCCGAGGCGGCAGCGGCGTTCGGCCGCGACGACTGGATGGTCGCCGCGATCGCCGCCGGCGAGTTCCTGGTGCGAGAACTGCGCGGCACTGACGGTCGATGGTTCCGCTCCTGGCAGGCCGACGGGAACCCGCGGGCGCGCCACGCCGCCCTCGCCGCCGATCACGCCGCGCTGGTGGATGCCTTCACCAGGCTCGCCGAGGCGTCCGGCGAAGCCAGATGGATCGGTCATGCCACCGATGTCGCCGACACGATGCTCGACCACTTCTGGGATACGGACAACGGCGGCCTGTTCACCACGGCAGACGACGCCGAGGCACTGATCGTCCGCCAGAAAGACCTGATGGACAATGCCACGCCGTCGGCGAACTCGGTGGCCGCCGTGGCCTTGGTGAGGCTGGCTGCGCTCACCGGCGAGCCGCGCTACGCGAACCACGCCCGCCAGATCCTGCTACTCCTGGCGCGGGTGATGCCGCAGGCGCCGACGGCCTTCTCGAACGCGCTCGTTGCCGTGGATCTGGAGGTTAACGGTGTAGTCGAAGTCGCCGTGGCCGGTGATCGACCGGACCTTCTCGCCGTGATCAGAGAGTCGTGGCGGCCGCAGGTCGTCGTCGCCTGGGGCGAGCGATTCGATTCGCCGCTGTGGTCGCAGCGCTCCGACGGCCTCGCCTACGTGTGCGAGAACTTCAGCTGCCGGCGGCCGACGGCCGAGCCCGATGTGCTGCGCGCCCAGCTCGCCGAAACGGTGACCAAGCGCTGAGCTCCTTGCCTCCTTCGAGAGCCACTCCGAACCTCACCATCCGCCACGGTGGATGATCGCGGCCGCATCTCGACGGACGCGGCTGGCACTCCGACCGGCGGCAGCTTCGCCGCCATCGGGCCAGCCGAGCGCGATCGCCCCGAGCAACTGCAGGTGGCCGGGGATGCTCAGCTCGCGGCGCACTTCCTCGGCGCCACGGAACACCGCGAAGAAGAGGGCGCCGAGGCCATGGTCCTCGGCGGCGTGCAACAGGGTCATCACCGCCATCGATCCGTCGACGGTCCAGTACGGCGTCGGCCACGCCTCGGCACCGGTCCCCAGCCCCGTGGTGATCTTGTCGGCCTCCCCGTAGCGCTCGACGTACGCCTGGGGATCGACCAACGCAAGAGCGATCACCGGTGCGGCGAACAACCCGGGCCAGCGGAAGCCGGTTCGCCGTTCGGGCGGGAACGCGTGCCGCCAGAAACGATCGGTGTCCGGGCCCTCGAGCACGACGAGATGCCAACCCTGCGCCTTGCCGGCGCTCGGCGAGCGACTGGCGAGATCGACCAGCCCATCGAGCACCTCGCGATCGACCGGATCGGACCGGAACGATCGACACATGCGCCGGCGTCGGACCACGACGCCGAACTCGCTCACGTGAGCTGCCGGGCACCAAGCTTGACGAGATCTTCGGCCATGGTCCAACCGTGGGCGATCAGCGAGCCCGCCTTCGCCGGCGCCACCGACCCGAAGATGGCCCGCACGTCGGCGCCGATCTTGTCGGCCTTCAACGACTCGTGATCGATGAATCCGCTCTGGCCGTTGGCCTTGACGACGAACGATTGCTCGTCGTAGGTGGAGTCGACACCGAACCGTCGGGCCAAGCGGCGTCCCCAGGCCCGCTCCTCACCGACGGCACGATGACCGGGTCGGGGAATGAGCTCGTCGAGGTTCTTGAACGCCTCGAGTGCATCGGGCTTGACGAAGCGCGAGCCGACGACGACGTCTTCGTCGGGGAACGCCATGAGGGCGCGGTGGAAGGCCTCGCCCATGAGGCTCTTCAGCACCGAATCCCGCTTCGAGCTGCGCTTCACGCTGAGCAGGCCGAGCAGCACGCATGGCGTTCCACCGATGCGTTCGAGGGTCGAGAACGAGAACCCGTGCAGCTTGTCGTCGATGCGCGCCGTGGCGGCCAGCACCCAATCCTCTTTCGCCTTCGACAACACCCCGATGTCGAATGCACCCCCCATCGACGCCATTTCGTCAAGATCGGCATCGGTGAGCGCTGCGCAGTCCCTGGTTTCCACCTGGCTTGCCATTGCCCATGCTCCTGTCGAATCGATTGCCCCGAGAAACAAGGTGGGCAGATCTGAGTGGACCATTCTGCCACTCGGGACGACGATCTCCACAAGCCTTGGTCGAAGCCCAGGTCACGACCCAGACGACCAGAGGTCAGAGCATGACCGCGTCGTGGCCGAGGGCGACGCGCAGTTCGGGCACGGCGCGATCGAGATCGACACAGAAGTCATCGGCGAGGCGCAGGATCTTGCCCTGGCCGATGTGCAGGAACACCATCGATTCGCCAGGGTGATCGCGCAGGATGCGGCGCAACTGGTGGATCTTCAACTCGCTCAGCGCGGCGGCCGGCACCCGGAGGTGAAGTGGCGAAGACGACGACGTGTCGAGGCCCTCGAGGATGGTGATCTCCTGCGCCATGAACCCCAGCCGTGACTCGTCGCGGCGATCGATGCGGCCCTTGACCGTGACGATGGCATCGTCGATCAACTTGTGCCCCTGCTCGAGCAGGACCCTCGGGAACACCGTCACCTCGATCGTGCTGTCGAGGTCTTCCAGCGTGAACACCGCCATCTGATCGCCCTTCTTGGTGAACTTCCTGGCCAATCCGGTGATGAGCCCGCCGAGCACCACCATCGACCCGTCCTCACGCTCGACGGCGTCGGCCACCGAGCATTCGACCTTGCGTCGTAGCGCCGACTCCACGCCCAGCAGCGGGTGATCGCTGACGTACAGACCGAGCATCTCCTTTTCGAACTTGAGCCGTTCGGCCTTGTCGAAGTCGTAGTCGGGGATCGCGATCCGTTCGTCGAAGCCCCCATCGGCGGCGTTCTCGCCGAGGTCACCGAACAGGCTCATGACACCCTGGTCGCGCTCACGGCGCCGCACGACGGTGGCGTCGATGATCTGCTCGAAGACCATCAACAGACCCTTGCGCGGCAGCCCGAAGTGGTCGAATGCACCCGCCTTGATCAGTGACTCGAGCGTGCGCTTGTTGAGGACGGGTTCGGGCACCCGCTCGACGAAGTCGTGGAACGACTCGAAGGGGCCATTTGCATCGCGCTCGGCCAGCAGCTGCCCGACCAGGCCCTCGCCGACGTTGCGGATCGCGGCGAGGCCGAAGGTGATCGCGCCTGGGCTGGCTAGTGGCAGCTGCACGTCGGGTGGAACTTCGTGGGGGGCGAGCGCAGCGAAGTCGGTGACCGACTGGTTGATGTCGGGGGTGAGCACCTTCACGCCCATCGAACGTGCATCGCTGAGGTAGATCGCCGCCCTGTCGAGGTTGCTCTTGACACTCGTGAGCAGGCAGGCCAAGTATTCGACCGGATAATGCACCTTCAGGTAGGCGGTCTGGTACGTGACCAGCCCGTACCCGAAGGTGTGGCTCTTGTTGAAGGCGTAGTCGGCAAACTTGGCGATGACGTCGAACAGGCTCTCGCCGAGTTCGCGGCCGTACCCCATGCGCGCACATCCCGCCTCGAACGACGAGCGCTCCTTGGCCATCACCTCGCGGCTCTTCTTGCCCATCGCCTTGCGCAGGCTGTCGGCATCGGCGAGCGAGTAGCCGGCGAACTTCTGAGCGACGCGCATGACGCTCTCCTGGTAGATCATCAGGCCGTAGGTGTCGCCCAGCACCTCCTTCGCGTCGTCGTGGAAGTACTCGACCTGTTGCCTGCCGTTCTTGCGGTCGGCGTAGTCGTAGTGCATGTTCACGCTCATCGGTCCGGGCCGGTAGAGCGCGAGGACAGCCGAGACGTCCTCGAAGCTGGTGGGCGCGAGTGAGCGCAGGAGCGCACGCATCGGGGGCGACTCGAGCTGGAACACGCCCATCGTGTCGCCGCGGCCGAGCAGGGCGAACACTCCCGCGTCGTCGAGCGGAACTGAGTCGATGTCGAAGGAAGGATCTTTTGTGGCCCGCACCATGTTCTGCGTGTCGGTGATGACATCGAGGTTGCGGAGGCCCAGGAAGTCCATCTTCAGCAACCCGAGCTCGGCAACACCGTGCATCTCGAACTGGGTGACGACCGGTGCGTTTTCCGGCGCCACACCTGCTTCAGGCTTGCGTTGGATCGGGAGGTAGGTGGTGAGCGGGTCCTTCGTGATCACCACGGCCGCGGCGTGGATGCCGTCGCTGCGCTTCAGGCCCTCGAGTCCCTTGGCCACATCGACCACGCGCTGCACGTCGGGGTCGGTGGCGTACATCGCTCGCAACTCGCCGGCCGCCTTGTAACCATCGAGGTACTGGGGGTGCTCCTCGAAGCAGTACTTGAGCGGCGTGTCGCGCCCCATCACGAGCGGCGGCATCGCCTTGGCGACCTTGTCGCCGACGCCGTACGGAAACCCGAGCACGCGCGCCGCGTCGCGCACCGCGTTGCGGGCTTTGATCGTGCCGAAGGTGATGATCTGGGCCACGTGGTCGCGGCCGTAGCGCTCGGCCGCGTAGCGGATCATCTCGTCGCGGTATCGCGAGTCGAAGTCCATGTCGATGTCGGGCATCTCGATCCGACTCGGGTTGAGGAAGCGCTCGAAGAGCAGGTCGTAGCGGATCGGGTCGAGGTCGGTGATGCGCAGGCAGTAGGCAACGGCGCAGCCCGCTGCCGAACCACGACCGGGCCCGACCCGGATGCCCGTGTCCTTGGCGTGCTTGATGAGGTCCCAGACGATGAGGAAGTAGCTCGCGAACCCCATGTTCTTGATCGTCAACAACTCGTAGGCGAGGCGTTCGACGACGGCGGCGGGCAAGGCGTCGCCCCACCGCTGCCTGGCGCCCTGCCAGGCGAGGTGATCGAGGTAGGCAGCATCGTCGGCGAAGCCCTCGGGGACCTCGAAGTTCGGGAGTTGCGGTTTGCCGAACTCGATGGAAACGTCGGCGCGCTCGGCCACCCAGAGCGTGTTGTCGCAGGCCTGCGGGTAATCGCGGAACAGATGGCGCATCTCGGCGGCGGTCTTGAGGTAGTGCTCGGTGCCTTCGAACTTGAAGCGCTTCGGATCGCTCAGCAGCGCGCTGGTCTGCACGCACAACAAGGCGTCGTGAGCCTCGTGGTCGTGTTGATGGGTGTAGTGCGAGTCGTTGGTGGCGATCAGCGGGGCGCCGATCCGGCGGGCGATCTCGATCAGCTTGGGGTTGGTCTCGCGCTGCGCCGGGAGACCGTGGTCCTGCAACTCGACGAACAGGTTGTCCTTGCCGAAGATGTCCTGCAGCCGACCCGCCTTGGCGAGGGCGCCCCTGTCGTCACCGTTCAGAAGCGACTGCAGCACGTGACCACCGAGGCATCCGGTGGTGGCGATGATGCCCTCGTGGTGCCTCTCGAGCAGTTCCCAGTCGATCTTCGGCTTGTAGTAGTAGCCCTCGAGGAAGGCCAGGCTGGCGAGCTGGATGAGGTTCCGGTAACCCTGATCGGTCTCGGCCAGCAAGGTGAGGTGGTAGTAGAGCTTCCTGCCACCCTCGGTGTCGCCGCCCGAATCGTCGAGACGACCACGTCGCGCCGGCCGCTCGGTGCGGGTCTCGAAGGCCATGTACGCCTCTGTACCGATTACCGGCTTGACCCCCTGCTCGCGGCACTCCTTGTAGAACTCGAGCACCCCGTACATGTTGCCGTGATCGGTGATGCCGATCGCCGGTTGGCCATCGGCGACCGCCTTGGCCACGAGCTCGTCGAGCCGGGCAGCTCCGTCGAGCATCGAGAACTCGGTGTGGACGTGCAGATGGGTGAACGAATCGCCCAATCCCTGCCCCTCCTTCTCTGAGCCGACTTACATCGATGTGATTCGTCGACGCTAGCCCGCGACGTCGGGTAGGTACAACGGTCGGTGGGCGATTGACGTCCGTCCCTGCTCAGAGGTACGTGCCGGGGCGCTCGTTGGCGGCCAGGCCGGACTCGGCGCCACCTTGGCCCATCGCCCCAGGGGGGAGCTGGCGCATCTGCTCGAGCTGCTGGCGAGCCGCCAGCTGCTGCGCGAACAGCGTTGCCTGGATGCCGTGGAAGAGTCCTTCGAGCCAACCGACGAGCTGCGCCTTGGCGATGCGCAGCTCCGATTCCGACGGCACCTCGCCGTCGCGGAACGGCAGGGCGAGGTTGTGCAGCTCGTCTTGCAGGTCGGGTGAGAACGCTTCGCTGAGCTCCACGATCGATCGTTCGTAGATCTCCGCGAGTCGCTCGCGGCTGGCCTGATCGATGGGAGCGGTGCGAACCTCCTCGAGGAGCTGCTTCACCATCGAGCCGATCCGCATGACCTTGGCGGGTTCCGACACGGTCTCGAGCTGCTCGGAACGCGGCTGGGTCTTGCCGGTGGCGTCTACCAACTCGCCGCGTTCGACTGCACCCACGGGCTCGGACTCGGGCGCGGACTCGGATTGACTGGTCATCGAAGGTGCTCTCTGTTGGCTGGCGAGACGGTGGTTGGCGAGACGGTGCTTGATGCCGACGTGACGGCCGCTCAGTTGACGGCGGCGACCAGTGGAACATACACCTCGGCCGCGGTGAGCGAGCCGTGGCGGCAGATCAGCGGGAACGGCCCGGAGTCGGCCGGGTCATCGAAGCTCACGTCGTCACGGGCAACGAGCGCTACATCTCCTAGCCGAGCCTGCACGGGCGGGCTGACGACCGGACCGAACCAGTGCTCGTCGAGGGTCTCCTCGCGGGTGACGACCCAGGCGACGTCATCGTGGTGGTGGCGGGCCAGCTCGTGAAGGTCGGCGGCGGCGCCGGTCTTGGCGTGGAGCCAACGGAACCGGCCCTCGCCCGAGCTCCTCGCCACGTGACGTCGAACTTCGGCCGCCACCGTGACGGTTCGCTCCCCGACGTGAACCTGCCCGTGGTCGGCGGTGACCACCAGCGCGGCGCCGGCTGGGAGCGCGTCGATGACCAAGGTGACGAGCCGGTCGACGGCGACGAGCTCGGCGTCGTAGAAGGGTCCGAAACCACGCTCGTGGGCAACCTTGTCGATGCCGTCGTAGTAGGCGTAGACGAATCGCTCACCGGAACGCAGCAGAGCGCCGATCTCGACGGGAAGGCTGGATGCCACTCTCCAACCGCGAGGTCTGCTGCCGCGCAGGTGGGCTTCGGTGAACGCGCTCCGCTCGAGCTCGGCCTTGCTGACCACCGGCACCGACTCACCCATGAACGGTGCGAACGGCTGGATCCGCGAAGGCTCGTGCAAGCGTCGGGCGTCGCCGGTCCGATCAGCGTGCCAACGGAGCACGTTGAGCACGTCGCCGCCGACCTCCATGCGGTAGCCGATCAAGCCGTGCTCGCCGGGAGTGAGGCCCGTCGTGATCGACGTGAGCGCGGTTGCCGTAGTCGTAGGCGCCACTGTGGCGATCGGCCCGCCTGCCATCGCCGACAACGTCGGGGCGAGGTGCCGCCGGTCGCGGAGCTGCTCCCATCCGAGCCCGTCGATCACAAGGAGCGCCACCTGGCTCGCCGACGCCGCGCACTCGGGGATCCACCCGGGACGTTGTGCCCCTCGCGGCGCGAGGAACGCCGGGATCAGCCCCCTCACGTTCGGGCCGCTGTAGTTCGGGACGATGGGCTGCGATGACACCACCAAGACAGTCCACCACGTCGACCGCCACGACCCCAAGCGGTGCCGCCGAAATGGTTCGGTCGACGCGCCGCTGCCGGCGAAGTCGGAGGTCAGCGCGGTTTCGACGTACGATGAGGGTGATGCGAGTGTCGAGCAAAGGTGACTATGCGTGTCGAGCGCTGCTCTCGCTCACGCTGCACACCTGCGACGGCGGCCCCACGAGCGTGCGCGACATCGCCGAACGCACCGCCATCCCCCAGCCCTACCTCGAGCAGATCCTTCTCGCCCTCAAGGGAGCCGGGCTGGTTCGTTCGAAGCGTGGGGTCGGTGGCGGTTATGTGCTCGCCCGGCAACCCGCCGACATCCGCCTCAGCGAGATCCTCGCCGCCGTCGACGGCCCGATCTCGCTCGGCGACTTCGGAGACCCGCACCAGGACGGTTCGTGCGATCACGAAGGTCAGTGCGTGCTCTACGCGATCTGGAAGCTGGCCGGCGAGCACATGCGTCACCTCCTCGGCGGCTTCACCCTCGCCCAGGTGGCACAGGTTGCACAGGGTGTGGCCCCGTGGCCCGATCGCGCCACCATCGCCGACGCCGTCTCTGACGTATTCGCCGACGTGCTGACAGACATCGCCGGCGACACCATGGCGACGCACACCTGATCGCGACCCGACCGCTTCAGTTCGACGACTCGGCAGGTCCGAGCGCCTGCACCACCGCATCAAGATCGGCGGGGAGATCCGATTCGAAAGCCATCTCGACGTTGCTGATCGGGTGCCGGAAGCTGAGCGCCGCGGCGTGCAGCATCGGGCGAGGTGCCGAGACAGCAGAGCGCACGCCGCCGTAAGCGGCGTCGCCGACCACCGGATGCCCGATCGCAGCGAGGTGTACGCGGATCTGATGGGTTCGCCCTGTTTCCAGGCGGCATTGGAGCTCGGACACGGATGCGACCGCATCGAACCGACGCAGGGTGCGATAGTGCGTCCGGGCAGCCTTGCCGTCGACCACCACCGCCATCTTCAGCGGATCGCGGTGATCACGACCGATCGGAGCGTCGATGACCCCGTGCGGGTTCAGCGGGACGCCCCACACGAAGGCGAGGTACCGACGCCCCACGTCGCGAGCCGCGAGGGCAGCCACCAAGACGTCGTAGGCCTCGTCGGTGCGGGCGACGACGAGCAGACCAGAGGTACCAACGTCGAGGCGGTGAACGATGCCCGGGCGGCCAAGCTGGCCCACCTGGCCGATCTCGGGAAACCGGGCGAGGAGCCCGTTGACGAGGGTGCCGTCGGGGTTTCCCGCGCCCGGATGAACGACGAGGCCTGCGGGCTTGTCGATGACGATGATGTGGTCGTCGTCGTAGACGACGTCGATCGCCACGGTCGGGTCGGGCTGCGGCACCTGCGGCTGCGGCAGGCAGCCGGCGTCGACCACCAGGTGCTGACCCTCCACGAGACGCACCTTCCCGCTCGTGCACACCGCGCCATCGATCGTTGCGCCGCCGGCTTCGACGAGCACGGCGGCATCGGCCCGGCTCGCCCCTGTGACGATCGCGACCAAACGATCGAGCCGCTCCCCGGCGAGGGCCGCCGGAATGGTCTCGTCGATGATCACGATGCTCCCCCGTCGACGGAGCGTTCGCTTCCCGAAGGCAGCGGGCGCGGCCCGATCAGGGCTGAGAGAGCGAAGAGCACAGCGCCCACCGAAACTCCGATGTCGGCCACGTTGAATATCGGCCACCACTGGAAGTCGATGAAGTCGACCACGCCTCCCTTGAGCCAACCGTCACCGCGGAAGACGCGGTCGGCCAGGTTGCCCAGCGCGCCACCGATCAGCAGGCCCGCGGCAAACCGTGCCACTCGGCTCTCGGTCCTTGCGGTGGAAACCACTAGGACGATCACGACGAGAAGCGCGACGAGCGCGATGACCGGCCCGAGGCCTCTGCCCCGCGAGAAGGCCATCCCTGTGTTGTACGCCAAGTTCCATTGCAGGGTCCAGATCACGTGGCGTTCGGATCCGTCGGCCAGCGCATCGACGGCCCACTGCTTGGCCAGTTGGTCGACGACGAGAACGACGAGGGCGACGAGCAGGCTGGAACGAGCGATCCTGCCGCGCAGGATCGAACGCCGTGGGGAGTCGTGTGGAGAGTGATCGCCGGATCGCACAGCGGCCGCGGTCGTGTCGTCCATGCCGAGCAATCTCAGCGGCGGCCGATGCCGCCCACCTTTTCCTCCACGAGCACGATCGCCCAAGGCAGCGCGTCGAGACGCTCACGCGGGATCGGTCGGCCCGACTCGAGCGAGTAGCCGTAGGTGCCGACGGTGAGCCGCTCCAATGCCGCGTCGATGTCGGCAATGGTCTTGCGGGCCTGGGCCGACAGAGCTAGATCGCGCTCACGTTCCACCACCATCGTGTCGCCCTCGCCGCCCTCGTCGTCGAACTGCACGTCGCCCATCTCCTGCTCTTCGATCAGCGCGTTCGCCTCGTCCTCGAGACGCTTCGCTTGCCCTGTGAGAGCATCGCGCTCGGAGAGCAGGAGGGCGCGCTGCGCGTGCAGGAACTTGGCGTCGAAATCCTTGGTGTAGGCGATGCCATCCTTGGTGATGCCCTTCACCGGCGGGAGCGTCGGCTCCGGCGCGACGACCTTCTTGACCGGTGCGACGACCTTCTTGACCGGGGCAGCCTTGACCGNNGCCTTGACCGGAGCGGCCTTCACCACAACCTTGGCAGCGGGCGCCTTCGCCGGTGCCGGCCGTGCGGTCTTCTTCGCCGGCGGTTTCACAGAGGACTTCACCGGCGACTTCTTCGCGACCACCTTCTTCGCGACCACCTTCTTCGCGACCACCTTCTTCGCGACCNNNNTCGCGACCGGTCTGGCGACCTGCTTGGCGGGCGACTTCGTTGCTGCCGGCTTGACAACCGGCTTCGGCGCGGACTTCGCGGTCTTCTTCGCCGGGGCGGGCTTCACGGTCTTCTTCGCTGCCGGTTTCGATCCCGACTTCGAGGCGGCCTTGCTACCAGGCTTGCTGCTGGGCTTGGTACTGGGCTTGATCGCCTTCTTGGCCGGCGTTGCGGCTGCACGCGTCGCGGCGAGCTTCTTCGGGGCCGGCTTCTTGGCCGCCGGCTTCTTGGCCGCGACCTGCTTGGGTGCGGGCTTCTTGGCTGTGGCCATGATCGGGTACTCCTCCGTCGACCGAGCTGAGCGCCGGATGCTATCGGGATGCGCCCTCGATCGCGGAACGGGTCAACGCGATCAACCGGCGACTGCGATGCCGACGTGGATCCCTTCGCCATCGAGCTCGGCATTCGCATCGCCGCCGCCGAAGGAGAGCGAAGTCGCCAGCGTCTCGCCTGTGAGCACGTGCTGGAACGGCGCGATCCGCCGCCGGATGGATTCGGGCACACCGAGGGTGAGCACGATCCTGTCGGTGACGGCCAGCCCGGCATCGCGTCGTGCCTGCTGCACGAGTCGCACCAGATCACGGGTGATGCCCTCGGCCTGGAGCTCGTCGGTGAGCTCGGTGTCGAGCACCACCACCCCGGTGCCGTTCGACAGCGACGCGCTGGCGCCCTCACCGGCTACCACCAGCTTGAGCTGATACTCGCCCTCGCACAGCGGTACGCCACCAGCCACGACGGTTTCTCCATCGCGATGCCAGTCGCCGGCCTTCACCGCCTTGATGACTGCCTGCGTGCCGCCACCGATGCGCGGCCCGAGAGCCGCCGGTACGACCTGCAGCTCGTAGGCCGCAACGGATGCCAAATCGTCGGTGAGGATCAGTTCCTTCACGTTCACCTCATCGGCGATGAGGCTCGAAAAGCTCGCCAGGCGCCGGGCGCCGGGCACCGCCACGGTCAGGGTGGCCAGCGGTTGACGGACACGTCGCTGGTGAGCCTTGCGCACACGCAGCGTGGCGTTGCAGACGTCGCGGGCAAGGTCCATCGAGGCGACGAGGTCGACGTCTGTGGGGATCGCCCCGGCATCGGGCCAGTCGGTGAGGTGCACGCTGCGCTCGCCGGTGAGCTGCCGGTACACGGTCTCGGCGGTCAGCGGCAGCAGCGGCGCGGCCACCCGGCACAACAGCGACAGAACCGTGTGCAGGGTATCGATGGCGTCTTGCGCCCCGGCCCAGAAGCGGTCGCGGCTGCGTCGCACGTACCAGTTGGTGAGCGCGTCGAGGAACGTGCGGATCGACCCGCACGCGGCGAAGAGGTCGTAGGCATCGAGCGTCTCCGTGACATCGACGACGAGGTCGTGGGTCTTGGCGAGGATGTATCGATCGAGCACATCGGTGGAGTCGGTTCGGAACGTGCCGCTTCGCCCCTCCGCGTTGGCGTACAGCGCGAGGAAGTACCACGTGTTCCAGATCGGCAGCAGCACGTGGCGCACCGAGTCGCGCATGCCCTCCTCGGTGACCACGAGGTCGGAGCCGCGCAGGATCGCCGAGCTGAGCAGGTGCCAGCGCATCGCATCACTGCCATGGGTTTCGAAGACCATCATCGGGTCGGGGTAGTTGTTCAGGCTCTTCGACATCTTCAGGCCGTCATCGCCGAGCACGATGCCGTGGCTCACGCAGTTCGTGAACGCCGGCCGGTCGAACAGGGCGGTTGCCAACACGTGCAGCGTGTAGAACCAACCCCGCGTCTGAGCCATGTACTCGACGATGAAGTCGCCGGGATGGTGCTCGTCGAACCAGTGCTGGTTCTCGAACGGGTAGTGCACCTGGGCGAAGGGCATCGACCCCGACTCGAACCAGCAGTCGAGCACCTCGGGCACCCGGCGCATCATCGCGCCGCCGCTCGGGTCGTCGGGGTTCGGTCTGACTAGATCGTCCACGTGCGGCCGGTGGAGGTCGTCGATGGCGACACCGAAGTCTCGTTCGAGATCGGCGATCGACCCGTAGGCGTCGATGCGCGGGAAGGCGGGGTCGTCGCTCTTCCAAACGGGGATCGGCGAACCCCAGAACCGGTTGCGGCTGATGCTCCAGTCGCGGGCGTTGGCCAACCACTTCCCGAAGCTGCCGTCCTTCACGTGGTCGGGCACCCAGTTGATCTGTTGGTTGAGTTCCACCATCCGCTCGCGGAACGCGGTGACCTGCACGAACCACGAGCTCACGGCGCGATACACGAGCGGCTCGGCGCACCGCCAGCAATGCGGGTACGAGTGCTGGTAGCTGTCGTGACGCACCACAGCGCCACGACCCTTCAGGTCCTTGATCACCTCAGGGTTGGCGTCGAACACGTGCATGCCTGCCCACGGCGTCACCTCGGCGGTGTACCGGCCGTGTTCGTCCATCGGACAGATCGTGGGGATGCCGACTGCGTTGCAGAGGTTCTGGTCGTCCTCACCGAAGCCCGGCGCCATGTGCACCACGCCAGTCCCGTCCTCGGTGCTGACGAAGTCGGCGGCAAGCACGTGGAACGCGTTGGGAGTGTCGGCGAAGAACGGGAACAGCGGGGCGTAACGGCGGCCGACGAGGTCGGCGCCGGCCAGGGTGCCGACCCGTTTGGCGCCGGCGAACTCGCGTTCATAAGCCGCGAGACGTGACTCGGCGAGGATGTGGCGCACGCCGTCGATCTCCATCACCGCGTACTCGATCGCCGGTCCGACAGCGAGGGCGAGGTTGCTCGGCAGGGTCCACGGCGTGGTGGTCCAGGCGAGGATCCGCTCCCCCGAGTCGAGCTGGAACGCCACTGTGAGCGCGGGGTCCTGGCGATCGCGGTAAACGTCGTCCATGCGCGTCTCGGTGTTGCTGAGCGGCGTCTCGCACCGCCAGCAGTAGGCCAAGACGCGGTAGCCCTCGTAGATCAAGCCCTTGTCCCAGAGGGTCTTGAACGCCCACATCACGCTCTCCATGTACGAGAGGTCGAGGGTCTTGTACTCGTTGTCGAAGTCGACCCATCGGGCCTGGCGCGTCACGTAGCGCCGCCATTCGTCGGTGAACTGCATCACGCTGGTGCGGCAGTAGGCGTTGAAGCGATCGATGCCGTAGGCATTGATCTGCGGGTGCCCGCTGATGCCCAGCTCCTTTTCGGCGACGACCTCGGCCGGAAGACCGTGACAGTCCCATCCGAAACGGCGTTCCACCTTCTGGCCACGCATCGTGCGGTACCGAGGGATCGAGTCCTTCACGAACCCGGTCAACAGGTGACCGTAGTGCGGCAGTCCGTTGGCGAACGGCGGGCCGTCGTAGAACACGAACTCGTCGGCGTCGTCGCGCGCTTCGACGGAGGCCTCGAAGGTTTGGTCGTCGTGCCAGTACGCGAGTATCTGGCGTTCGAGGGCGGGGAAGCTCGGCTGCGGTTCGACGTTCGGGTAGCTCATCGGTATCTCCTGCGATCGTTGATCTGCCAGGGACGAGACGAGCCCGCGATACCACCCTGCTTGTCGGAAGCCACGGCTTCGGACCACTTCGTTGCGCCAGCGATGACGGGCTGGACCCGCTCGGTTCTACTGGGCAGCACCTCGCGGTGCTGCTGTTCTTCCGAAGGCTCGGAGGTGATTGCCTCGTCAACGCCGTTGGCGCCCCACGATACTGCAGGGCGCCGCGTCAGCGACGGTTGTTTGAACGGAGGGCGAGTTCAAAGGGTGGAGGATCAGGCGAGCTCGTCGTCGGCCGAGGTTCCGACCGGCGGCGTCGCGTCGGGCCCGTCGCCGGCTGCCAGGTCGGCCCGTTCGGCCTCCTGCCACATCGTTCGCACCTCGTCGTCGGACGTGGGCCGCGGTGAAACGAGCGGCTCCAGACCTGGAGTGAGCGGAACCTGACCGGTGATCAGAGATGGCGGTGGCGCCGTGACCGAGTCGTTGCCGAGGCTGGCCACCACTGGCGGAGGCAGCGCCCCGAGACCCGCCGGCACCCGCTCGACGATGTCGATCAGCACCGCCGATGCCTCACGGATGCGGTCGCGCTCGGTGGCGACGTGACGCTCCAGTGTCTCGACGTCGGTGAGCAGCGCAGCCCGCTTGGAAACGAGCGCGTTGAACTCGGCCTCGGCGCGGAGGTGCTCATCGGTCTTGGCCCTGCGCACCTCTTCTTGAGCCTGGTCGAGCAGTCGTGCCGCGGCAGTCTGGGCCTGCTCGAGCGCCAGCGCAGCCTCGGCCCTGGCGGCGGAGGTGACCGAGGCCGCCTCGACGCCGGCCTTCGACCGGATCGCCGACGCCTCGGCCTG
>CXWL01028289.1_pt1 | contig 25217 bp, 23 predicted proteins | sample 590931 | NCBI WGS metagenome assembly CXWL01 (sample SAMEA3498368, study PRJEB10139) | groundwater metagenome | biome: water well; material: biofilm material | place: Germany | collected 2015-04-27
CGGAATCAACGTCGTGACGCCCCGAGCTTGCGCCAATTGCCGTGAACTGCCCATGGTTGTTCGCGTCTGCAGCGCCTGCTGTTGCGGGCGTGGGGGGCGGATAGCGTCGGCCCGTGTATCGTACTTGGATTCACCCTGGAACGCTTGGCGATCAGGGTATTCGCGGCCCAGCGGGATGGCGGGTACGGTAGTCATCGTAGCGGCGCAGTATCGGGAGCAAAAAAACGGGCGTTTGCCCGGCCCTGTCGCTTGGCTTGGTACATGGCGTCATCGGCCCGGCTGATGAGTGTTTCCGCATCCGCTGCGTCCTGCGGATACCGGCTGATGCCAATGCTTGGCGTGACGCTTAGCGTGTGTCCCTCGATGGGGTAGGGCTGGGACAACGCTTCCAGCACTTTTCTTGCGACTTCGGCAATTGCGGCATCGGAGCGGATATTCGGCAACACCACCACGAACTCGTCGCCGCCGATCCGTGAAACCGTGTCGTCGTCGCGCAGCAACGCGTCTTGGGCGGATTTGCGCTCCGTAATGTCTTCCATGACGAACACGGTTCCCTTGCTGTGGTCGGTCGCGTCGATGGCCTTGGCCAACATCCGGCCCAGAAGGCGCTGGTTGCAATGCAGATAGGTGCGGTCGCGTGTAAACGCGATGCCAAGCGACGCGTTGTCCAGAATCGCCTGGTACTCGAGCCGCGTTTGGTCACGCTGCGTTTTGGCATTTTCGTCCATGCGCGCTCCAAGTCGTGGTCTGTGTGATCGCCAGTAGGTTCGAGAATCGCGAGAATATACGGGTTGCACTTGCGCCGCGGACAGTCGCGCAACATCAGGGTGGTAACGGGTCCAAACGGATAGTCAACCTTGGTCGCGACATCCGGGCTGATGCGAATTTCGCCCAGTTCCTCGGGGTGGTCATCAATCCAGCCGATGGTGCTGCCGGTTTGGCGCAAGTCGGCCAACCACTCGCCATGCTCGTTGCCAATCAGTGGAATGGTCGATGCCAGCGTAGCGGGCTGCAACTGGTTAGGCATGAGCAGGTACCGGCGCCTTGAAATCCCCTTTATGTCTTGCGTCGTCATCGGCTTGACGTTACAACCGGACCGCATAAAAGGCGAGCACGTCGCTCTTGATGTCCAGCACCTCGAACCGGGCAAATCCAGAGCGCTCCAGCAGCGCCTTGGTGCGCGCCGGCCCCATGCAGGTTCCCAGGCCCGGCCCGCCCTGTGCCAAGGACTGCGTCATGCAATGAAACACGCTGAAGCCGTAGTACATGGTGCTGATCGGGTTGCAATTGTCTTCCAGCCGATCAGCGGTCTTGGGCTCAATCACCAGCAACACGCCATCGGGCGCGAGCAGCGCGCGTATTTCGCGGAGTGTTTCATCCGGCGCGGTGAAGTCATGAACACAATCGCACGCGGTAATCAGGTCGAACTTTTCTTCGGAATTGAGTTGGCCGGCACTCTGGGCCAGGAAACGCACCTGGGCGTGCAGCCCCTGGGCGTGCGCGGCGGCGTTGGCCTGCCGAATTGACTCGGGATCCGGATCCACTCCAATCACCGTCGCCAGGGGAAAAGCCTTCGCCAGGGTAAGCACCACGCGGCCGGCTCCGCAACCCACGTCCAACACACGAGCGCCCGCTTGCAGGCGTTGCAGCGTGGCGGGCAGCGACTTGAGCCAATGCGCGGCGAAGCGCTTCTCGTACTGGCCGCGATTGATCACGTCCAGCGCCTCAACGCCGTCCTCGCCGTAGTCCTCGAACGGCACGCCACCACCGGTTTCGAACGCCTGCGCTACCTTGGGCGCGACCCGAAGCAGAACTGGCGCCATACAAAACAGGCCACCCATGAACTGGTGCGTCCCTTCATGGGCCAACAGATAGGCGTGTTCGTCCGGTAGGTGGTAGCTGCCGGCCGCCGGCTCATAGTCGAGGTAGCCGGCGCACACCATGCCTTTGAGCCATTCTTCGACGTACCGTGACTGAAGATTCGTCATGGCGACGAGTTCATCCAGCGTTACCGGGCCCTTGCCAGCCATGGCGCGAAAAAGACCGGTCTTTACGCCCACGAATCCGAGCCCGGCAGTCATCGCGCCGGCCATGTCAGCGAATATCTTGTCGGCAAACGCCCGAACGCGTTCTTTATCCATGGGCCGCTCCTGTTCAAAAATGGGTTTGTGCCACCGTCTGGTGTTTGAGTTTATCGATGGCGGAAACGGCCACCCAATAGATGCTGTTTCTTTGCGAAGTGTGGCGCACTAGGTCAACGGCACCGCCAACAGGGCCGAGACGCGAAAAGACTTCATACACCCGCTTCCCTAGTTGTTGCCTGCGACGGCAGCGCATTGGCGGTGCCATGTGCCAAACTCGCGCCATCGGCCGCGAACCGCCCGTGCTGGCGCCAGCATGGGTAAACCGCATTCGCCATGGGTGGGGCGTCAACCAATTCACGCATCGTACTGATACTTGTGTTGGAGCGCTTGCCATCCTGGGCGAACCTGGCGAACGCCGTTCGCTGACTCACGGCATGAAGCCCTTTGCCTCCAGCAACGCCCGCAGCTTTTCTGAATCACGCGCGAACTCCTGCGGCGAGTATTTCATGTCGCTGGTGTAGTACTGGGCCAGCGAGGTGATGCCCATCTCGTCCATCTTGCGCACCATGTGCTCGCCCAAGTTTCGATAGCGGTTCCAACCATTCACGTCACGCGCCATGAACAGGCGGTCGATGGTCTCCGTGCTGGGGCGTTGGTAGCGCTCGTTGTGAATCCACGCTGCGCTGGGCAGGCGGTCACGCTGCGCCGGGGACTCCGCCGGCCAGCCTACCACCATGCTGGTCACCGGCAGGCAGTGGTCGGGGCACTCCAGGTATTGGGCGATCTCGGCCATCACGTGCAGCGTCGTGCCCATGTAGCAGATGCCCAGGCCATGGCTCTCAAGCGCCAGCGCGGTGGTTTGTGCCAGGATGATGGCGTCGAAGGCGGCGACGTGCCAACTGATAAAGTTCCCGAAGTTCAGACGCGCGCCACGCTGCGCCAGCCATTGCCGCGTGCGGAAGCTGTCGGCACAAAAGGTCAACACCAACGGCGCTTGTAGCACCATCGATTGCCCCGCGTGCAGTTTGCTCAGGTGTGCCTTGCGCTCGGGGTCGAAGGTCTTGATGACCGATACCATGTTGAGATTGCCGCTCGACGACGAGCCTTGCAGCGCCTCCTCCAGCACGCGGTCGATCAGGGCCGGGTCCACGGCGCGTGGCTGGTAGGCTCGAACCGAGCGGTGCGCCTGTAACAGGCGGGTCATGTCGGCAGTGGTCATGGAAGTTCCTCAGTGATGGGAGCGAAACGGCTCGTCAATCGACCCACATCATTTGAGTATCGCACCCCGGCAGGCGGTCCTGAAGGGCACCCTGCTTCTTCTTGCACGCGTTGGCGCCACCCCAGTACACTTGGGCGCTGTCGCCCAGTGGGTCGCTGCGCTCCATATGATCTATTCGTTTGTATTCGGTTCAATGACGGCGTTCATTGTTGGTGCTGCGCTACTCATGTTGTGGCGCAACAAACCGGCCATCAAGTTCACGCGCGATATCGGCTGCGTGTACCTCTCGCAGGCCGCGATGCCAACGCTCTATTTCGCCTATTTCAAGGCCGGTGCCGTCGTTCAGACCATGACCCTGCTGGCCACGTTTGTCTGCGGTGTAGCCTACCTCGCGTTTCTAATACTTGCCATTGCCCATAGGACTGGGCGCGAGCTCTCGAAACAGAAGATCGCGGCGATTGTGTCGCTGTTGTCAGTGGCGGCCGCTTATCCGCTGTCCCAACATAACTGGTCAGCGACCAGCGCGGTGACTGGCTGCATTACGGTGGGTGTCGGTTTGGTTGCCTGGCGCTGGCTTTGGCCGAGCCGAAGGTGGGATCGTTGGCTCGGGCCACTGATAAGTGGCATGGGTGTGATTCAGTTTGCTCAGACCGTGTGGGGCACCGAAGCCATCGCCGCCCAGGTGACCGCCAATGCCTTGATCGGGTTGGTCTTGGGGCTCGTGTTGTTGCACGACGCATTGCAGTGTTCCACCGCCGCTGCAAACCGCCTTCGCATGCAATATGCACACCTGACCGAAAGCTCACCGCAGGGCATCTTGCTGGCGTATGCCAAGCAGAACATCTTGTGCAACCCGGCTTTTCTGCGGATCTATGGCCTGACGAGCTTGGCAGAGGTTTCCCCTGATTGGGTAAACGTCGGCATCGCGCCGGATGAACTGTCCTCAATCATGAAGATGCGTGATCAGATCCTGGAGGGCAGCCTGGCAGAGGCCCATTGGGAGGGTGTGCGCAGACGCAAAGATGGCACCGTATTGCATTTGCGTTTTGCAGCCTGGCGCACCGAATGGAACGACCAACCCGCCCTGCAATCGGTGATTATTGATGACACCGAGCATCACGAGACCATGGCGGCAATGCTGTTCCAGGCCAACCACGATGAACTTACAGGTTTGCCCAACCGTGGGGCACTGCTCCGGCGGTTGCGCAAGCGCTGTGAGGCGCAATCGCCAGAGGGCACTTTCGGCCTCGTGTTGTTGGATGTCGACCGGTTCAAGTTGTTCAACGATGCGCACGGTCACTCGATGGGGGACGAGATACTGAAGGCATTGGCGGTCGCGCTCGAGCGCGGGCTGTCCGACATAGCCGAGGTCTCACGCTTGGGGTCGGACGGCTTTGCCGTGCTCACATTTGCCAACGTTTCTCAGTCGCAGGTTGATGGCGTGGCGCAACGCGTGCGCCAGATCGTCGCTTTTCCCCTGGTCTTGCCTGCTCATGAATTCTTTGTCGATGTTTCGATGGGCATTGCGCTGTTCCCGCAAACTGCCAAAGATGCCGAGTCCTTGCTGCGCGCCGCCAATGCCGCCATGCACCAGGCCAAGAGTATTCCGGGCACTTCCATTGTGGAGGCCGAGCAGCGTTATGAGCGCGGATCGAGTGAGGTGTTGGCTCAGGAGCAGGCGCTTCGCGCAGGTATCGCCAAACGGGAGTTCACTCTCGTTTACCAACCAAAGGTTGATTCAATTAGTGGTGCTCTGGTGGGGTTTGAGGCCCTTGCGCGTTGGCACCGCGATGGCATTCCAAAGGTGAGTCCAGTACAGTTTATTGCAGCGGCGGAGCGCACGGGCTTGATCAACTCGCTTGGCATGCTGTTGTTGTCGCAGGCCTGCGGGCAAATTGCCGATTGGCGCCGGCAAACGAGCAATTTGGTGCCGGTGGCGGTAAATGTGTCTTCGCTGCAAATGCTGGACCCCGGGTTTCTCCAACTTGTGCAGAGCGCCCTACAAGCCTATCGCATACCGGCCGAGCTGATCACGCTGGAGATCACCGAGAGTGCCGCTATCGCCAACATGGAGCAGACCCGCGCACAACTCGTTCAACTGGGGGAACTGGGCATTGAAGTTGCAATGGACGACTTCGGGGCCGGTTTTTCTTCGCTTGGCGTGTTGCGCAGCCTGCCATTGAGTGCCATCAAGATTGACCAAAGCCTGATCGCACCCTTGCCTGCTCCTGACGCGGTTGCCGTGGTGCAAGCCATTTGCCAGCTTGCTGCGACACTCAAGCTGCGGGTGGTCGCGGAGGGCGTGGAAACTGGTCCGCAAGCCCAAGCAGCACTACAGGCAGGCTGCCAAGAGATACAGGGCTACTTCTACGCCCAGCCTTTGAGTCCAGAACTGGCTCTGTGTTGGCTAAAGGCGGGCAAACAACCAGGCCCCATCAAGTCCACGCGGTTGAATGCGACAACAGCCCAGCCGACGCCTCCAGAGAGATGAATGGCTGACGTCGCAGTTTCTTTGGGCAAAGCGACTGCGGAGCTGGCAGGCGGTCCGTGGTAGGCACGCCACTTGTCTTGTGCTTGTGATCGGTCTATGGTTTGGTATCGGCAGCAGACACAAGTTGAACCTTCGCGCGCCCCGTTTGTTTGGCCTGGTACATGGCCCCGTCAGCTCGACGGATGAGTGCTTCCGCGTCCATCCCGTTTTGCGGATACAGGCTGATGCCGATGCTTGGGGTGATGCTCAGCGAGTGGCTCTCGATGTTATAGGGCTGCGATAGTGCGTCGAGCACTTTCTTACCAACTTCCGTGGCGGCTGCACCCGACTGCACATTCTGCAAAACGACCACGAACTCGTCTCCGCCGATTCGGGAAACGGTGTCGACTTCGCGCAACAAGCCGCGCAGTCGTGCGGCCACTTCCTGCAACACCAGGTCGCCAATCCTGTGGCCCAGGCGGTCGTTTATCGGCTTGAAGTGGTCGAGGTCGATGAATTGAACCGCCACTTGATGGCTATTTCGCTTTGCGCCGGCGATGGCTTGTTCGAGCCGCTCCTCAAGCCAGCGCCGATTTGGCAGGCCGGTCAGGGCATCGTGGTTGGCCAAGTGTCGGGCCAGTTCCTCCGCTTCCTTGCGTTCCTGAATTTCTTGCTGCAATTGGGTGTTGGCGGCGGCGAGTTCGGCCGTTCGTTCCTTAACGCGCAGCTCAAGCTCGTCATGCGCTTGCAACAGCGCGTCTTGCGCAGCCTTGCGTTGGGTGATGTCCTCAACGATGAACACGGTGCCCTTGCTATGGTCAGTTGCATCGATCGCCTTGGCTAGCATACGGCACCACAAGGTGCTGCCATCGCGCCTTTTCATGACCAGCTCCGTATCGAGCCGCTGGCCACTGCCGAGAATCGGAATCGCGATTCGTGAGAGCGCGTCATAGTCATCTTGCGACCGAAACACCACGTTGGTTGGCTGACCGATCAGTTCTCGGCTGGTCCACCCAAACATCTCGGCAAAACGCTCATTGCAGTGAACATAGATGCGATTGCGCGTAAAGTTGATTCCCAGCGATGCGTTGTCCAAGATCGCCTGATACTCCAGCAACAACTGCCGCGCCGAATATTCCGCGGCCTTGCGCTCGGTGATATCTTCCGTGACGAAAATCGTACCCTTGCTTTGGTCCGCAGGATCGATCGCATTGGCGAGCAGGCGACACCAGAACAAGGTGCCGTTGTGTTTCATCAAGAGCAGTTCGGTATCCATCCGCTTGCCCATGCCCAGTGTTTCCGCGGCGATGCGTCCGAGAGCAGCGTAGGCTTGCGCTGACGGGTAGATGACGTGGGCCGGTTGGCCAACCAGTTCGTCACTGCGCCAGCCAAACATTTCACTGAAACGTTGATTGCAGTGCAAGAAAGTGCGGTTGCGCGTAAACGTGATACCAAGCGACGCGTTGTCCAGAATCGCCTGGTACTCGAGTAACAACTGTCGTGCCGTGTCTTGCGCAGTCTTGCGATCAGTGACATCTTCGGCGATGAAAATCGTGCCCTTGTTCGGGTCGGTTGGATCAAGTGCCTTGCCCACCATGCGGCACCAAAAGGTGCTGCCGCAGCGCCTCTTCATCACCAAGACCATGTCCAGCCGTTGGCCGCTGCCAAGAATCGGAATTGCGATGCGTGAGAGCTCGTCGAATGCTTCAGGCGACGGGTAGACGACGAGGGTCGGCTGCCCTGCCAGTTCATCGCAGGGCCAGCCAAACATGTCGCCCCAACGCTCATTGCAATGCAAGAAGGTACGGTGGCGCGTCACGGCGATGCCAAGCGTTGCGTTACTCAGTAGCGCCTGATACTCCAGCAGCGCTTGGCAATTCAGGCTCTCTCCGCTTTGCGGAAGGTTGGGTAGTGTCGCCATGGTCAATTGGATCCTTCTGCGTTCAGCGCCAATTCGAGATCGCCAATTCGAGATCACTTGCCAAGTTGCACTTGTGGCGGCAGATTTCCAGATCGACAGCCACTAGGGTTTCAACGGGTCCTCTTCAATGGTGAATCCTCTACAAGCCCCTGTGAGGACTACCAAAAAAACGCGAGATTGCTGCCCTGAGAAGGGGCCGGATGCCCGCGCCCTATTTCATGCGTTCATCGTACGCCGTTTTGCCCTTCGTTGGAACCAAAAAAAAGGGATGGCGACCGTACCGGACACGTTGTTTGAGCAGTTGGCGTTGCTTGAGATTGACCGAACGGTAGTGGCACTAGATGCATTAGGGTAGGATCGATTCGCCACACTCCACCCGATTGCGCCCACCTTGTTTGGCGCGGTACAGGGCTGCATCGGCGCGGGAGATGGTCTCGGTCGGCGCCTCGTTCAGATGGAACATCGCCACGCCAACACTGATTGACCTCTGCGGTACCTGTGTAAACACATGCCCATTGATCGCGCTTCGCAGTTTCTCCGCCAGCACTAGCGCGCCGCCGATTGCCGTTTCACGGCAGACCACCAGGAACTCCTCGCCGCCCCACCGCCCCAACAGATCAATAGCACGAATATTGGCTTGCAAGACGCGGGCGATGCCAATCAGGACCTCATCACCTACCTGATGGCCAAACGTGTCGTTGACGGACTTGAACTCATCAATGTCGAGCATGAGTACGCAAAAATTCGTGGTGTGACGCTGTTGCCGCGCGCGCTCTTCGTTCAGCGCCTGGTTCAGCCGTAAGCGGTTGTACAAGCCGGTGAGTTGGTCCGTCACGGCCAGTTGTTCCAGTTCCTTGTTTTTTGCAAGGAGTTGAGCCTGTGTCTCGCGCAGTTCGCCTAGCGCTTGATCGGCTCGCTGTTGCGAGGTTTCGGCTGCCGAATAGGCAGCGGCGTTGTCCAACGCAATGGCCCCGTAGGCACACAAGGTACGAAAGATGGAACGCTCGCGCTCGCCATAGGCATGTTGCCGTGGCGACTGGATTGACATGGCCCCCAGCAGGCGTTCACCAGCCATCAGCGGCGCATAGAGCAAACTGCAGGATGGGAGCGTTCCCGGGATCAGATTGGGATCGTCCACACCGGTGGCGCGGTCGATGGCGATTTCTCGCCGCTCACGAACACACCTCGCAAACATTGAAGTGGGGCTGTCGAGCGCGGTGGTAATGATCGGCAAGGTAGCACCCGCTTCGATGCCAAATGCAGTTCTCAGGGTCGCTTGATCGTGGTCAATCAGGTAGATGGCGAAAAAAGTCGCATCAAGCAGTTGGTGGACGTGGCGATGCAGCGCCGTGAACACCGCGTTGGCGTTCAAACTCGCTGTTATTTCCCGACCGATTTTGCCCAACGTCTCCAGTGTCGCTGCCATGTCTTTCATGGTTTCAGCCAGGCGCCGTTGATGCGCCGTTTCGGCTTGTGCGCCCTCAATTTCCGTGCGGATGCGCATTGCAAGCGCGCGTTTCTGGGCTTGCTCGGTAGCCTTGCTGCTTCGCGCCCCTTTGGCTGCCAGGGCGCTTTCATACGCTGCATGAAACTCGCCGCAGGCAGCGTAAGCCGATGCCACTTGGTCGAGTAGCTCCGGCAATATGGTGTAGCCGCTGATGTTGGCTGCGATCCGAAGCGCCTCGTCCAGATAGTGCAACTCAGCGGTGGGTGCGGTCATGCCTTGCGGCGGCGGCAAGTCGTGGGCGGCGTGCAGGGTGGCGCAGACACTCAAGACCTGAATCTGACCCTCGGCGTTGCCTTGCGCTCGCGCGGTAGCCAGCGCCGCAGTCGCCTTTGCGTTGGCCTCTTGCGGGCGGCCAAGGCGAATCAAGGCACTCGCCTGTCCGCGCCATGCCTTGATCAACAGGTCCGGCTCCCTGTGTGACGTGACCCGTTCTTCAAACTCGGTAAACAAGCGCAGCCCAGTTACATAGTCGCCGACATCAAGCGCGATCTGGGCCATGTTGCCCAATACCTGTTCATAGTTTCGCGATCCGGCCAACGGCTCCATCAGAATCAGTGCCTCCTGCTGGCTGGCGCTTGCTTCGTCATGCCGGTCCAGTAGCCGCAACACGTTTCCCAACTGCATCAGGCAAACACCCACACTGGAGGGCCACCCCGCTTTTCGGGCCATGATCAAGGCTTGTTCAGTCCACTCGAGCGCCGCGTTTAGTTCGCCGAGCATCGCAAACGTCTCTGCCGCGTTGGTCACCGACACCATCGCTTGGCGCAGTTGGCCGCTGTCCAGCGCGGCATGGTAAGCCTCCAGATCATGTTTGATTGCGCTACCAGGGTCTTCCGTGAGGCCCGCGACGTTGGCCCGGGCCGTTGCCACCCATGACGTCAACGAGGTAGGACGCCGCGCGCCCGCTGGAAACAACAATTGCAGGGCGGTTTGGGTCGCAGTTGGATCGCGAAACGAAGAATAGACCAGGCGGCGCGCCTGAGCGGTGTCCACCCGCAACTGATTGCCCGCCAAACCATACTGAGTGATCGCCAAACTGATGCAGGCATCAACCTGGTCTTCGTCCCCTCTATCCGACCAAATGGAGGCCTCGATCCAATGGGCGTCGCCGATCCCGATCCGATCTCCCAGCTCATCAAAAACCTCGCGAGCCAATTGTGTCAGCTCTTGCGCTCCCGGCAGATCGGCTAACAGCCACTTGACTTCGGCGCGCGTCAGAATCGAGCGCGCTGCATACACACGCAGCGCAGGCTGCGCCACATCGAATTGCGCCAGCAACTGGTCCGCTTCGTCCGCCAGCAGCAGTGCGCGGCCGCAATCACGTTGACGATGGTGCCAAGCAAGTGACACAAGGGTCGCGATTCTTGCTATGCCATGAAGCGTCTCCAGGCGGTCTTCTAGCGCAGCAACGTCCGCATCAAGGGCAAATAGTTCCATGGCGAAAAGCGTTGGAGATAGGGAGACATCATACATTTTGGCGCTGGCGCCAGGTCTCACGTGGCGGCATCCTGCGTCGCCCAAACCTCGTTGTGCGCGGTAACGTTTCGTAACGGCGTTTGACAGCCTCGGCATCGCCCGGTTGAATGGGGCGCTTTGACTCAATCACTCAGGAGATATCACCCATGCAGGCCCTCAAGAAACTGGTGTCCCTCTGCACGTTGCTGTGGATGGTTGCTTCGGCGCAAGCCGCCCTGGTCACCTTTGACGACCTTGGCGCACCGCCGCCGCTCGACTCGGCCACCGGCCTGTTCTTCGCCAATGGTGCCAGCAGCACGTATGGGGGTGTGACCTGGGATAGCCGTTTCACGGTAGTGGGCGATGCCTACCGGGTCGACAGCGGCACGCCGGGGCCGCTGTTCGGTCTGCCGCACTCGGGGCAATACTTCGTGACCAACCAGGCCGATGTGGCGGGCAACGACGGCCTGACCATCAGCACCGCGATGGTTTTGACCGGCGCCTGGTTTGGCCGCAACGAATATTACGGGTTTGGCGCCGGTGCCGACCAGGTGACAGTCTACGCCCTGAACGGCGCCACGGTGTTGGCGTCGGTGGTGTTTGACTTGCCCGAACTGTTGGATGGCTTGCCGGAGGTGATGAGTTTTGTCGACACCAGTGCTTTTACTGCGCTGACGGGCATCACCGGCTACCGCATTGACCGGCGTGAGCTCGGGACCCTGGCGGGCAACTGGGTGGCGGATGACTTCACGTTTGTGGCCGCCCGCGACTTGCCGGAGCCAGCCACGGTCTGGCTGCTGCTAGGCGCCTTGCTGCTGGCCGCGGCGGTTCGCCAGCAGCGTCGTCGGTCCTGAGCTGGCAGTGCCCCGCACGGCGGATGAGGCGCTTGCGACCGGGCGCGGGTGGGCCGTGCAAGTTCTTGCTGCTTGCATGACAATCCGCCTATTCCATCAACCCAGGAGAGCAACTCATGAGGCAATCAAAGTCAGCAACTATCGGCGTACTTGCAGCGGTCATGTTGGTGGGTGGCGTAGTGAGTACGTCGGCCCAGGCCCAGCAGAACAGCATGACCTTCTTTGTCACCAGCGCCGGCAAAGGCAATGGCGCGGATCTGGGGGGGCTGGACGGGGCCGATGCGCATTGCCAGACGCTGGCCAAATCGGTGGGTTCGTCCCAGTCCAATTGGCGAGCCTACTTGAGCACCACCGCACCCGGCGGCGATGCCGGTGTCAGCGCCCGGGACCGGATTGGCAAGGGACCCTGGCACAACGCCAAGGGAGTGATGGTTGCCAAGAGTGTCGACGATCTGCACTCCGACGCCAGCAACGTTACCAAAATGACCGCGTTGACCGAAAAGGGTGACGCCGTGAGCGGGCGTGGTGACACGGTCAACACCCACGACATTCTGACCGGCTCCGACCCTTCGGGCAGGTTTTCCACCGCCGGTGGCGACACCACCTGCGGCAACTGGACCAAGAGCGGTGAAGGATCGGCCATTGTTGGCCACCATGACCGCATCGGTCTGAAGGATAGCTGGCACATGAAGTCGTGGAACTCTTCGCATGGCTCGCGTGGCTGCAGCCAGGACGCGCTCAAGGGCTCGGGTGGCGCAGGGCTGTTGTATTGCTTCGCGGCGAACTGAGGCCGTCAAGAACCGTCATTGAGATTTCCGCGGGCAATCCATCCATCCGTTTCCGTCATTGCGAGCGAAGCGCGGCAATCCATGTCTGCGGCTTGCCATGGTGGATTGCCGCGCTACGCTCGCAATGACGAATCGCTGTCGTGATTGCTGACAGTCTTAGGGTCAGTCCCGCAAGAACCCCCTTGATCAGTTGAGGACAGAGCTTGCCCGCTTCGCGTGGCTGCGGTCTTTCCCGCAAGGTATCACCAGACCCTTTGCCAGAACCAGAACATCGCCACGGCGGTCAGCCCGAGCGAGCCACCGCGCACCACCACGCGGGGATACCAGACGTGGCGCAGCAGCACTTGGGATAGCAGCACCCAGCCACTGACGGCCAACAACTGGCCGGCCTCCACACCTAGATTGAAGCCCGCCAAGGCCCAGGGCAGCAGGCCGGTGGGGGCGGCTGCTTCTTGCAACAGGCCGGCAAAACCAAAGCCATGCACCATGCCAAAACCCAGTGCCAGCCACTCGGTGCGCAGGCCGCGAACCGGGTAGATATTGAGCAGCGCCGTGATGGCAATGGAGGCGGCAATCACCGGTTCGACCCAGGTTGGTGAGGCCTCGGTATAACCCAGCGTAGCCAGCATGAGAGTGATCGAGTGGCCAAGCGTGAAGGCGGTGACGGTGCGCAACAGCGCCCACCAGGCGCTGTGTTCGGCCGCAGGATTCGGCGCATGCGTTGGACCGGCACCCTTGCCCAGCCACAAGCGCAGCGGTAGCACCAAGGCCAGCAAGAATGCCAGGTGGTCGTAGCCCTCCAGCAAGTGGTGCAGACCCAGCGACAGGTAGTCCAACAGGGTGCGCCAGCCGGTCCCGCTTGCGCTGGGTCTGGCGGCCGATTCGGTTGGCGCGCGCCGGCTCGCCGTCAGGCTGTCGGGCGTGCCACGCAAGACCATGGCGTCCGCCTGCTGTGGTGAGGCGGTGGTCAACAGGTCGTGCCCATTCAGGTGGCCGGTCACGAGCAGCCGATGGTTGGTATCAACCTCTCGGAGCAGGGTGTAACGCAAGGCCAATGCGGTGCTGGTCGGGCAGTTGGCGTGTGCGATGAGTTTGACGTAAGCGCCATCACTGCGTCGCTCCAAGCCATCAAAACGCCATGGCAACGTGCACTCGGCAAGCTCCGCCGGGTTGCTGATGGGTGGGTCGCTGGCTTTGAGCTGGGCGGTTTGACGCAGCAGGCTCAGCAGCGCGGGCGTTGCCGCTTGCACCTCGCCCCAAGTGATGCGGGCATCGGCATTGGCGTCGATGGGCACCAGCAGGTCCAGGTCTTTGAGTGCGATCGACAAGTCGAAGACCAAGGTGCTGGTGCTGGCCAGTGGTTGCACCGACAGGTAAGCATCGCTACCTTTGTGGGCCTGGGCCGACCCGACGCACAAGGTGACCAGCAAGCACCCGCGCCACAACGATTTGAGAAGACGGTTCATGGTTGGGTGCCCGATGCGACGAGTGGGCGTTGGGCAAGTGCGCTCAGGCGCGCGTCCTGCAAACCCGTTGCCTTGATCTCGGCTTGCAACGCGTTGATCGCGGTGGTGATGCCGGCTTGTTGTGCGCTCTGCAAGGCGACCCACCAGTCCAAGGGTTCACGTTGCAGGGTCAGGTTGTCCCGGGCCAGCAACAGGGCGCGTCGCGCATCGTGGTCCAGCCAGAGCGCCACCAAGGCCCGTTCACGCCCGTGTAATTGGGGGTCGTCACCGCGCTGCAGCAGGGCCTGATCACGTTCCCGCAGCGTGCTGCGCAGTTCGGTCCAAGCCGGGTTGTTCAGCTTCTGCATTGCCACGGCGCGGCGCAGCACCACCGCATCGGTGTCGGGCAACGCTTGCAAGGTCTGGAGTGCCCGTTGGTAGCGGCCAGTGCGCAGTTGCAGGTCGCTGTGCGCCAGGGCGGTGTACAGGTCGGCGCTGAGTGCCAAGCTGTTCTGGTAGGCGCGGTCGGCGCCAAGGTCATGGCCAGCACGTTCTTCAGCCTCGGCCAGCAAGGACAACAACCAACTGCGCTGTTCAGGATCAGTCGCTTGCGCCAGCAAGCTACGCAGACCGCGTGTGGCCTGTGCGTGGGCGCCTTGCAAGGATTCGGTCTCCAAGGTGCAGGCCTGGGCATACAGCGGCTGACCAGCGCGGGCCACGGCGGCGCAGGCGCGCAAGGCGGCGTCATACCGTGCGGACAAGCGCTCCAAGCTGGCCAGCGTCAGCCAGGCTTGGGCGTTGCCGGGCTCGCGCGCCACGGCGCCCAACAACACTTGGTGGGCGGCTGCAAATTCGTGGCGACCTTGTTGCACCGTGGCCTGCAATACTGCAATGGCGACCGGCGCGGTGGGGACGTCCCACCACGGTGCCAAGGCGGCTTGCGCACGGCCCCAATAGCGCGTGTCGCCACTCTGACGGGCGTCTTGTACGGCGCGGCGCGCCACCTGCAGCGCACCTGCAACGTCGAGTGTGACGCCCGGGCTTGGCCCCGCTGACGTGCCGGGTACGGCCAGGGGGGCAGGCCGCACCCGGGTGACCGATTGCAGCACTTCGACAACGTCGCTGGGCTTTGCAGGCTGTATCGGCGTTGCCGCCCACACGACCTGGCCGATCAAGCTACCCAGCAGCGCGACGCAGGCCAACAGGCCTTGCGGTGTTGACCTGCGCAGCGTCACGGCTAGACCTCGCCTGGCTCGACGCTGTCGTCGGTCGCCAGTTGGGTGGCGTCACCCAGTAACAAGGGGTCACTGCTGTCGCTGGTGGCGACCTGCTGCTGTTTGGTGAACGACATCAGGTCGGTCACCACTTGCGTGGCGGTGATGGGGACATCGGTGCCGGCGACGTTGGTCGGCGCGGGCGGTGGCGGGGGTGCCACGACGACCGGGTCATCGCTGCCGCCACCACACGCGCTGAGCAATCCAATGGNNCATGAAGGGCACCGTGGCTTGGTCCACCGCGTCGTGGATGTTGGCCGAGGTGGCACCCAGTGGCACGCTGGAAGGTTTGCAGGCCGAGGTCAGACTGGGCACGCCTGGCACGCCGTTGAGCGCCAGGGCGTTGTTGTCACCATTGATCACACACAAGCCGCCCAGCACCGCCACCAGCGCGATGTCCACCACATCGTCCTTGGGCCGACGGCCGTTGGGGAAACCAGCCAGGTCTTTGGCCGCGCCGAGGTTGGCAACACCGCCGACACGCAACACTTCGCCCGCCACGCCCAAGCGGTTCTGATCGGCATAGGGCACTGGAGTGATTGCGGTGTTCAGGCGCAACACTTCAGAGGGAGTCGGTGTGGCCGGCTTGTTGACACCGGTGATGCCAGTCAGGAACACGGTGGCCAGATCGGTGCGGGGCAGGTTGGTGGGCGCCACGGCGGCGGCGTTGCCGTTGCCCAGCACCAGGCCCAGCAGGGCGGGCAGGGTCGGGTTGGTCACGTAGCTCAGAAACTGGCCGTCGTCCTGTGGTTTGGAGGCGTTGAACTTGTCCTTGTCGGGCAGGCCAATCACCAACTCGTTGACCAGCGGGTTGCCCAGGCGTGACACCTGCACCCAGGCGCCACCGGCCTTCTCGCTGGTTTGATGGCCGGATGCCGGTTTGCCATTGAGCAAGCGCGCCTGGCGCAGGCTGGCGGTGGTCCAGCCACCCAGCACCGGGTCGGTCCCTGCCGTCAGGCAGTCTTTGTGAATCTCCAAGGCAATGCTGGTGACGTTGGTCTTCTGGATGTAGTGTTTGCCGCCTTGCCCGGCTGCATCTTTGTTGGCCGGGTCCAACAACACGGCCAGCGGTGCATTGACCAGGTCAAACACCGGGCCAAGGTTGACCGCAAAACCCTCCTGGCGCTGACCGACAAACACCTTGCCGGTGTCCTTGCCTGCCGGGCAACCGGGTACCTTGATGCTGTGCACGTGGCTCTGCGCATAGGTCTCGTAGGCGGCGGCGTCGCCCAGGGTTTTCGAGCCAATGTAGTCAACCGGCTTCTCAAAGGTCTTGGTAGTGCCATCAGCCTTGGTGACGGAGGCCACGGTGCCTTTGCGCCGATCACCGCGCACCACGTTGACGCTGTAGCTCTCGTTCAGGTTCAGGCTTGGGTCGTTCAGTTTGCTGACCGCACCGGCTTGAATCAGTGGAATTGCCACACTGGCGCTGCCGATTGGCAAGGCGATGCTGTTGAGCTTGTTGGTGAAGCGAAACTGAAAGGTCAGGTCTTCCTTGGCGTCGCCGTTGTTGTCGAGGTGAATCTCGTACAAGGCGTTCGGGTCCATCGAAAAATAGTTGGGGCCGCCGTAGGGGCCTTGCAGCGGCTGGTAGTTGGCAATCAGCGTGACATAGTCGCCGCGCCCGCCGGTACCGGTGGCGCTGACGCCCTCGTAGCTGCGGAACATGTAGAAGTCGGTTGCATCGACCTTGGGGCTGGTGGTGATGAACGGCGCCTCCCGATGGCTCGACGCCAATGCCGAACCGGCAGTGGCCAACAACAGGCAGGCCTGGGCAATGTGCTGAAACTTGAATCGCATCGAATACTCCTTGAAGGTAAACCGGTAAGGTCCGGAGTGGTGAATACGCGAGGTCGATGCGGGTGGATTCAAATTTCTTTCGGCGAGGTGAAAAATGCCGATCAACAACAAAGTGGGCTGATGTTTGAATCCAAGGCGCGGTCTCGTGCGTACTGGGGATATGCGCTACCCAACTGACCACCGGCCCGATCAAAGGGAGAACCCCGCCATGAGCCTTGAGACATCTGACGCCGCGCTGATTGCGCTGATCGACCGCGTGGGCAACCAGGACCAGGCTGCGCTGCGAGATTTGTACGACCGGACCTCGGCGCGCCTCTATGGGCTGGCGCTGAAAGTGGTCAGGCGCCCGGAGTGGGCGGAAGACGTGCTGCAGGAGGCCTATCTCACTATCTGGCGCGTGGCTGCCGATTACCGCGCCTCCCTGAGCCCGCCACTGGCCTGGATGGGCTTGATCGTGCGCAGCCGTGGCCTGGATTGGCTGCGCAGCCGCACCGCTGACCGCAGCGGCGTCACGCAAGAGCTTGACGACACCTTGAGCGACACCCTGGAGGGCGACAGTGCCAACCCGATGGACATGGCGCAGGCCAGCCAACAAGCCGTGGCCTTGCACCAGTGCCTGAGCCGCCTTGAGAACCGCCAGCGTGAAGTGGTCAGCCTGGCCTACATCCGCGACTTGAGCCACGGCGAACTGGCCGAGCGGCTGAAGCTGCCCTTGGGCACCGTCAAGACCTGGATTCGGCGCGGCCTGGACCAGTTGCGCACCTGCATGGCGCGTTACGCATAAGGGCCCCGGCATGAACCTGATCGCCCATCCCGAACTACTCGACCGCCTGGCCGCCAGCCACGCCCTGGGCACCTTGCGCGGCGGCGCGCGGCGCCGTTTTGAGACCATGGCCCGCGAGCAAGCGCCGGTGCGGGCCGCGGCGTTGGTCTGGCAATCGCGACTGGCCGGCTTGACCGAGTTGCAGCAAGAGGTGGCACCCAGCCCGGCGGTCTGGATTCGGATCGAGAATCTGCTGCGCGCCGAGCAGGAACAACGGGCGATGCAGGCGGCACGGTCTGCTGGCGTAGCGGCGCCATCGGCACGCGCTGGGTGGTGGCGTGGCTTGGCGCTGTGGCGTGGACTCAGCGCCGCAGGCGCGCTGGCGACGGTGGTGGCCATGGTGGTGGCGGTCAACGTCAAGGACCAGTGGGGCGCCGAAGTGCGTTCCCTGCAGGCGCGATTGCAGGCCGCGCCCGAGGTGAAGTATGTGGCGGTGCTGGCCGACGACCAGGCCAACGCCTCGATGCTGGTGACCTTCGATCCGAAGAGCAACAAGCTCACGCTGCAGCGGGTTGGCGCTTACCAGGAGGCGGCGGACCGTTCCCTGCAACTGTGGGCGTTGCCGCCCAAGGGCGGCCCGCGTTCGCTGGGTGTGTTGGGTGGCGACAAAGTGTTGCGCCTGACCGCTGCGGAGAACGATGTGCGTGAAGTGCCGATGCTGGCCATCAGCGTCGAGCCCAAGGGCGGCGTGCCCAGCGAGGGCGGGCCGACCGGGCCGGTGGTGTTCAAGGGTGTGTTGATTCAGAAGGCCTTGTGATTCTGGATTCTTGTTTGCGCCGTTGAGGTGGTTGGTGTCGGGTTGTGCGCCCGACAGCGCACTTACTTTCTTTTGCTTCGCCAAAAGCAAGTAAGCAAAAGAAAGGCGAGCCGGATTCGTCGGCCCTACGCTGCGCTACGGGCACGCTGCGCTGCTCAGGCCAAGCGGGGTGCGCGCAAACTCGGCTGCGCCTCAAACATGCGCGCCCCTGATCCGCCTGGCCTTGCGCTGCTCGCCTCCTCATAACGGCGGGGGAGCCGGAAGACTGAAGACCGGGGGCACGTAGCGCAGGCGGTCGTTCTGCCCTCTGCCTTCTGGCTGTTGGTTTTGGTTTTGGTTTTGGTTTTGGTTTTGGTCTTCACCCCCGCCGTTGAGGCAGGGCTGAGCAGCGCAGGGGCGAGGGGATCAGCGGCGAAGATGTTTGAGCCCGCAGGGCGAGTTTCTGAGTCGCCCCCTCGCGCCGAGCAGCGCAAGGGACCGCGCAGCGGCCCTGACGTCGGCTCGCCTTTCTTTTGCTTACTTTTCTTTGGCGAAGCAAAGAAAAGTAAGTGCGCTGTCGGGCGCATCACCCGACACAAACCCCCAAACCGGAGCAAGAAAAAGCTGAATCCACTCGCGCCGTACCCGCGTATTCAGTGCGTCGGGCATGTTGGCCCGATGCCGCCACGGTCGCGATGAGCGTGGCCAAGCGGTTCAGATCACTCATCCATTCAAGAGGAAACCACCATGACTTCATCTACTCAAATCTTCTCTGGCACGGCAACAGGCGCCTCGCGCCGCGCCTTCATCGGTCGCACCGGTTTGCTGTCCGGCGCGGCCATTGCCATGTTGGCGGGCAAGGACGCCATGGCGCAGGGCATGGGCGGCGACATGTCCAAGGACGTTGGCATTCTCAACGTCGCGCTGGGCCTGGAGCACGAGGCCATCAACGCCTACCAGCTCGGCGCCGGCAGCGGCTTGCTGCAAAAGGCCGTGTTGGACATCGCGGTGCAGTTCCAGAGCCATCACAAGGCACACCGCGACGCCCTGATCGCCACGATTCAGAAAATGGGCGGCACGCCAGTGGGCGAGTGGAAGCTCGACGACTATGCCAAGGCGCTCAAGGCCGACACCTTGCGCAACCAAGGTGATGTGCTGGCGCTGGCCACGCGCCTGGAACTGGGTGCCATCAACGCCTACCTGGGTGTCATCCCGGCCTTTGGCAGCAAGGACCTGGGCAAGGTGGCGGCCCGGCTGGCGGCCGATGAAACCATGCATTTCACCTTCCTGACCAATGCCTTGGGTCGGGCTCTGCCGGGTGGTGCCTTGAGTTTTGGTGCCTGATGGGCTGGCCCTTGTTCGGGCTGGCGCGGGCTCGTGGTTCCTTGCTGGCGACCCTGGTCGCCATGCTTGGCCTGGGCCTGTCGCCGCCAGCGTCAGCGCAGGGGCAAGCTGGCTCCGCCGCCAAGGGGCAAGCGATTTTCGAATCGCGCTGTGGGGCCTGCCACAGCCTGGACACGCACCGCGTTGGTCCGGCGCTGGGGAGCGTGCTGGGCCGCGCGGCGGGCAAGGCGCTGGGCTTTGGCTACTCGCAAGCCTTGGGTGCGGCCCGCCATGTGTGGGATCGAGACAAGCTGCTGGCCTGGCTTACCGACCCCGAGTCGGTGGTGCCCGGCCAGGCCATGGGCTACCGGCTGGAGCAGGCCGAGGACCGGCGTGATGTGGTGGCTTATCTGGCCAGCTTGGCGAAACGCTGACGGGGATGTGGGCGCGCCGCCATTGCTATATTGGATCGGCAGTCTCGACTGATTTTGGCGAAGTGCGGTGGGTACCGAAGAAGCGCAGGGCGCACGTTATTATTTGGAGCTTCGGTATACAAGGATCGTCCATGAACATCACTCTTTCAGTCGACGAACAAGTCGCTCTGCGTGCACGGGAAGCCGCTAAGAAGATGGGCAAAAGCCTCAACCAGGTGGTGCGCGATTACCTTGAGCAATTAGCCGGCGGCGCTCGACGCGGACCGCAATGGGCTCAGTTTGAAGAGCGTTGTTTGCAGTCGGGTGCGCGGCTTGGCGGCTGGCAGTTCAATCGAGATGAAGCCAATGAGCGTTGATCTCGTGGCGCAACGCAACCTCATCGATACAAACGTTCTGATTTGCACCGAACGGGTGAAGTGATGGGCGGTGTTCGAATCGCCAATCCGTTTGCCGTTCCATTGACGACTTCGCGATAGTCCGCTTTCTGCCAACGGGTCAGCCATGGGCCGGTCCGCAGTGGTGTTGCGCTGGCGACAATTTCTTGAGTCAATCTGAATCCAGCGTCAAGGATGGCACGTATTCACAGGGCGAGGCTGCTCAGGCAGTGCGGCCCGCGAAGCCAAAACCCCCTACCACTGGATGGACTGACCATGAAACTCTTTCGAACCGCGCTGCTGCTGGCCAGCGCCCATCTTTTTGTCACAGCCGCCCAGGCCGACACCGGCAAGCTCCTGCTCACGGGCGGTGTCAGTTCGATCGAGGGCGCGGCTGGCGGTGGCTTGACACCGTGGGCGGTAATTGGCTCCAACGCAACCGCCGGTGAAATTGGCGCCAGTGCGTATCTGACGCGGGCCACCACGCAGGACTATGCGCTCACGGGTTACGGCGTTGCACTGGGTTACCACGAGCGCTTCGAGGTGTCCTTGGCTCGGCAGGACTTCGATGCCTCGCCGGCGGTGGCGCTCAATGGCATCGCGGCCTTCGGCGTGGCGCGGGGCCAGCACCTCAAGATGGATGTGCTCGGCCTGAAGCTGCGCTTGGCGGGGGACGCGGTGCTCAACAGCGATTCCTTCATGCCTCAGATTGCCGTGGGCCTGCAGCACAAGCGTGTCGCGCCGGGCTCGCTGGCGTCGGTGCTCGACTTCCTCGGGGCCAAGAACCAGGGCACCGACATCTACCTGAGCGCCACCAAGCTGTTCCTGGCGCAGGGCGTGCTGGTCAATGCCACCTTGCGCTCGACCCAAGGCAACCAGAACGGCCTGCTCGGTTTCGGCGCTGCGGTCCCCGGCAAGGGCAGCCGCGGTCTGCTGCCCGAGTTCTCGGTGGCCTACCTGCTCTCCAAGCACTGGGCGGTGGGCGCCGAGTACCGCGCCAAACCCAACAACCTGGAGTCGCTCGGTCGCTCGGCCGACTTGGGCAACGCCTTGGCGGAAGATGATTGGAAAGACCTGTTCGTGGCCTGGGCGCCCAACAAACACGCCTCGGTCACGCTGGCCTACGTGGACCTGGGCCGCGTGGTGCCCGGTATCACGGCCGGGCGCAAACAAACCGGCTACTACCTGTCCACCCAACTCGCGTTTTGATCGGCCCCCGTGCCGCCATCTAGCCAGAGTCTTCAACCAACCCTGATGAGACACACCATGAAGCCACACCTTCTCTCCACTTTGCTGCTTGCCGCCATGCTGGGCGGCCCGGCCTTCGCGCAAACCGGCCCGAACGCTGGCGCCGCGCCTGCGATGGCCGAGGACCAGCTATTCCAGGCGCTGGGGGGCAAGACCGGTCTGATCAAACTGATGGACGACTTCATGGTGCGCCTGCTGGCCGATCCCCGTACCGAAATCCATTTCAAGCAGGCCAACCAGCCGCGTGTCAAGGAGCAACTGGTGGACCAGTTTTGCGTGCTGAGTGGCGGCCCCTGCGTTTACAAGGGCGCGGACATGAAACGGGTGCACCGCGCGCTGGACCTCACCAAGGCCGATTTCAATGCCTTGGTCGAAGTGCTGCAGACCGCCATGGAGGCTCAGGGCATCGCCTTCAGGGTACAGAACCAGTTACTGGCGAAACTGGCGCCGATGCACCGCGACGTGATCACTGTGGAGTGAATGATCGACCTATGCCCGTTTTGGCTCCACCAAGTCCCACTTGTTGCCGTACAGATCAAGGAACACGGCCACGCGGCCGTAGGCTTCGTCGCGTGGCGTCTCGGTGAACCGCACACCTTGCTCCCGCATGTGCTGGTAGCTGGCGTCGAAGTCTGAAGTGTGCAGGAACAAGCCTACGCGGTCAGCGGCGTAATGCCCCACTGCCGCCGCCTGCGCCTCGTTGCTGGCGCGCGCCAGCAGCAGGTCGGCGCCGGCACCGCCTTCGGGCGACACCAGTACCCAGCGTTTGTCCGGGCCCAGCGGAAGGTCTTGAACCAGTTTGAACTGCAGCGCGCCGGTGAAGAATTCAATCGCCTCGTCGTAGTCCCGCACCAGCAGGCTTACCGTGGCAAGGGATTGCTGGGGCAGCGGGCCGGTGGTCATGTGATCGCCTCCACCAGATGCGCGCGGTTGGCGGGGGCCGCGTAGGGCTCGGGCCAGAACTCCAACAAGTGCGTCACTTTGCCCTCAGCGACCGTGAAAAACGACAACGCACGCGCCGTCTGTACGCCGTCCGACACCGTGACGTCGGACACCGCCTCGGTGTCTGAACCGAACAGGCGATGCGTCGTAAAGCGCCACGGCCCGTGGGCAGGGTAGGCCGCGTTCATCTGTGCGAAGCGCTCGGCGCCGCGAATGCGTTCGTTGGACTGAGGCCAGTCCAGCACGAACTCCGGCGCCAGCACGGTGCCAACCGAATGGAAGTCGTTGCTGGCCATCAGGCGCCAGAACTCGCGGACGGTATCAACTGCTGTGGGGGTGGGCATGAATCGAAGGCGTTGATGGGGGATGAATGGGGGCGCGCTTCAGTCCACCGGCCTGTTGATCACCACCTCCACGTGGTAACCATCCGGATCGATCAGGAACGCGGCGTAGTAGTGTGGGCCGTAGTGCGGCCGCAAGCCTGGCGCGCCATGGTTCTGGCCGCCTGCTTGCAGGGCATCGTGGTAAAACGCATCGACGGCCGCACGCGTTGCCGCTGAAAAGGCCAGGTGAAAGCCCGGTCCGGGTGGCGACGCGTTGGCGCGCAATTTCAGGCAGAGCAGGTCTTTGCCGTCCTCCAGTCCGTAGCCGATGGCGGTGTCGTCCTGGAACACGCGGCGAAAGCCCAAGGCGCCCAGCGCCGCGTCGTAGAACGCGCCGGACTGCGCCAAGTCGCGCACGCCGAAAGAAACGTGATGAAACATAAAGGTAGTGGACGAATTCACTTCACCCTGAGCCAGGTCACAGTGCTACTTCATCGACGCAATGTAAGCCACCAGCGCAGTCAGATCGTCGTCCTTCATTTCCTTGAGGCTGGCCACCATGTCCTTGCTGAAGCGGGGGGTGGGGTTGCCTCGGTAACTCTTGAGCGCCGTCATCATGTAGACCGGCTGCTGGCCGGCCACACGCCCGTAGTCTTCGCTGCCCTTGCCATCGTTTTCATGGCAATCGGCGCAAAATTTCTTGTACAGCAGCCGTCCGCGGGTTGCCACGGCGGGGTCCGCTGGGGGATGGATGGTCACCTCCTGGCGCGCGTAGAAGGCCACCAGACTCACCTTTTCGTCAACCGACAACACGTTGATCAGGCGGCGCTTGAACTCGGTGGTGGGTCGATGTCCATCCGAATAGTTTCGCAACTGGTCAAACAGGTAACTTTCGTTTTGTCCTGCCAGATTGGGTACATCTGGCTTGATGCTGTTGCCACCATCGCCATGGCAATTGGCGCAAAAGCTGGCAACCTTGGCGCCGGCCTTGAGCATGGATGCCAGTTGCTGTGGATTGCCTGCCGCGCTTTTGAGCTTGGCTTGCAAGTTCACGTCGACCGCGGCACGCGGCTTGGTCGACTGACCCCATGCTGGCGCCGTCGCCGTCACGGACGCGAGGGCGGTGAGCACCACCAGGAGGAAACGCTGAGTCATGAAGTAGCCCTATATGAAATTGACCAGTTATTCTATGGCCTCGGTGGCTGCTCCGAGGGGAAAGACGGCGGGCATGCGCTGCTTGAGCGCATCGACGCGACGCCTAGAATCTCGGGCATGCGCGATCACCCGATGGAAACGTAATGCCCGAACAGAACAGCCTTCAGGTCGAAGGCCGCGTCCATTTGTTCCACGCCAGCCTGGTCTGGCCGCTGCAGCTCGAAGCATCGGCGACGGACGACGCCCAGAGTCGGCATTGGGAGACCTTCGAAAGCAAGCGTGATGCCCACCCCTGGCAGCGTCTCGATGACGAGTTCACCGCCGATTCGGCCGAGTTCAAGGAACGTCACTACCGAGAGTTTGTTTCCTTTCTGCCCTACGTGCAGCGGTTTCTGTATGGCGAAGGTCGCTCGACGCGTGAATCTCCCGAGGATCCACCGGGTCGCTCGCCAATGCATGTCTTTCGCCGCAGGGACATAGCGCGCTTGCGCTTGACCTTGCGTGAAGGCCAGGCGCCGATAGAGTTGCAGATTGTCCATATCGACCTGTACTTCTTTCATGACCTTGATCTGGTCCAACTCAATGTGGAAGTACGGGCCAGTGACTTGCCGCTGGACACCGCACGCGACCTCCTTTACCGCTTCGGCCGCGCCTACCCATCCGGATGGGAGGAGGGCGGCGACGGTTTGCACAACGTGCATCTGGCCGAATGGCTGGACACCCATGGCCAGGTGGTGGCGCAATCGGATGCGGCCCGCCGCGACAAGTACCTGCGTTTCGTCTGTGAGCATCGCGCGCCCTGCATCTCGGAGCACTGGGCCTGCCTGCTGCGGCCGCTGGTGTTGGCGCATTCGGACGAGCCGGGGGACTTGCGCTATCGGCTGATTGAATACCACCGCATGCCGGTCATGGCCTACTTGAGCCTGGACCAACCGCGCAGCCTGAGCCGCGAGCAATGGGTTCGCATCGGGCTGGCCACGGTGTTGCATCCCGATGAGCCCTTGCCGGTCAACGAGCCCACGGTGTTGGAGTTTGAGCGGCG
>CXWL01011353.1_pt1 | contig 25215 bp, 16 predicted proteins | sample 590931 | NCBI WGS metagenome assembly CXWL01 (sample SAMEA3498368, study PRJEB10139) | groundwater metagenome | biome: water well; material: biofilm material | place: Germany | collected 2015-04-27
AAAAAGAAGAAAAGAAGAGAATTTCCAATAGGCTCGAGGCGGATCTGTTTCAGGATGAAAAAAAGGAGCATCAGCTCAAAGCTCTTTCTCAGCAAATGGGGGCAGCTCCGATCACGGCAAGCTCTCCTCCAACCGAGGATGAAACTCAAATCACTGCCGAAATCCTTCAGCAAATTTCTCAGGATCCCGCTAAGCTGACGTCTTTCCTGATCGCCATGGGACCGAAAGAAATCAAGCGTTTGGAAAAAGCAGTCCAGAGACTAGCGGCAGATCCGAACTATCATTTCACGAAGGAGCAAGTAGATGAAACCGTGGAAAAATTAAAAGAATTTTCAGCAGACGCTTATCAGGCTTCTCAAGAAATTGATGAAGAGTTTCAACGTTCCCAGCTCATCGAACAAATCCGGTTGGAGAAAGAAAAGCAGGCGGTGATTCAGGAATGCATGCATGATTTACAGGTTATTTCTCGAGCCACTCATAACAGCTAATTTCGTCGTGATGAAGGACTGTATTGGTTACAAAACGACAGTAATAAATTTCCTACCTAGGCGGTTGGTTTTTACTGAAAAAGGACCTGCAGCTCCCCAATCTCAGAGTCAAACTATACCAATACCACAGCCAGGTGTTGAGTTAACGGCAGAATCACAACCCAAGACCATAGATCAGATGAACGTACTAGAGCTTGAGCAGGAATTGAATAAGGAGAGGGGAAAGACTCAGGAGGCGGCTACAAAACTTCTCGCGATCTTGGAAAATGATACGAGTTTGCTGGCCTATTTTCGACAACAATCGCAGGTCGCTCCTCCAGCAACTCCTGTAGCAACTCTTCCAGCAACTCCGACAGCAACCCCTGCAGCAACTCCTTCAGCAGCTAAACCCGGTGTTCTGCAGAATGTTGGGGATTTTTTCCGTGATACCTTCGGGACGACGAGTGCTGCTGCCAACACTCCCGAAAAAAAGGCGTTGGAGGTAAAGGTTCGTATCATCAAAAGAATTGAAGCCTTGAATGTTGCTGGTGGGCCATTGAGGTTGGGTGAAGCGCTGGTGAAGCAGACACGTGAACGTATCGAAAGTCGATATGCTGAATTAGCCCAATCAGCAGCACCTCACTGGACAGAAGGAAACACGGTCGTTGTCACGGCGGCTATTGCTCTATTGGCTTTCAACTGGATTCGAAAGGGAAGTTTTTGGGGCGGGGTGGAGAGTACGGCAAAAGCAGGATTATGGTTCGGCGGAGCCGGGTTAGCAGCCTATGCTGCAAAAGAACTTGGTGTTGGGACGAAGATAGGGGAGATGGGAGAATTCGTTTGGAACAAAGTTTTTGTCCATGTTCCGGGAGTCACCCAAGATCAGCAGAAGGAAATCGCGGAGCGTACACGACCAGTGGAAAACCCCGAAGCCGTCGAACAAAAACAAGTTGGGGGTCTTCAGGATGTTCTGCGCGAATACCGTCAACAACTCCTCACCGTGAGTACTTCCGGAAGATTGAGAGGTACCTCCGACATCGCACAAGATATCCGTGTCCGTATCGAGCAATTAAAACAAGTATCACAGAATCCTCGTCTGAAGACATTGCTCCAGAAAATGACGATTTCAAATCCTCCGACGATTGCAGAGGTCAACGCCTTATTGAAGGCTATGCAAAAAAGCGAAATCGAAGCTTTCTACAAGGACGCGGTTCCAGGTGAAGTCAGTGACATACTCAGCGAACAAAACACTATTCTCGATCAAATCACTGACGAGGATGATGTTCCTCCAGGGGCTCGTGAAAAGGATAGTTCCTTCCGAAAAGCTCTTGAAACCCGTGCCAATGAAAGCACCAAAAAAATTCGTGAAGCAAAAGACCGGCAAAGTTCCTATATGGCTGGTATGAAACGTGCCGTCGTGTATCTCCATACTGAGAAGGCACAGGCTGCGGATCGAGTCGATAAATTGAGCGCCATTATCAAAGCTCAAAAAAAACAGGGACAGACTGATACGAAAGCTCTTGAGCAACAGCTCAGTGGGCTCAAAGGAATCTTGAATGATTCGGCACAATTCGAACAAAGCTACCGCGAAGCCCTCGCAAAACCGACGACGGATGTCTATGACCAGCTTCAGGCGAATATTAATGGAACCAGGGATCTCATCCTTGCCGATCGACCAACAGGTAGTCTTCCTCCTTATGGCAAAAGGGCACAAGTAGAGGCTTTCTATGATCAGATTCTTGGCTTTGAAATGATTTCGAATGCCAGTGTTGATCTGCCAAATGACATTACGACCCCAACGACCGCCGACTATCTCCTCACCGGTGCGGCAGCGACGGGGATAATGGGTCTTGCTTATCGTTATATAGGACTCTCGGGACTCGTGAATGCAATCCCAACGGCTGCAGATTATGCCGGAAGAGCATTTGTTGGAACACTTAGAGGTGCAGGTGCTGGATTCACCGTCGCTAAGAATACCGTCAATGCGATCAAGAGCGTAACATCGAATCCATTTGAGGCTGGGAAAAACTTTCGAACCTTCCTCAGCAGCATGAAAGTAAATGTCAGCTCACCCGTGGTTTTGGGAGTGACAACGTTCTTGGCTGCTCGGAGTTTTTGGATTGCTTATGAGAATTTCAATATGTCGTTTCGTGGTATTGAAGGCATCTCTGAAACCTTGCGATTCGCTCAAGGTGCTGTTAATACCGGTGCCGGTATTCAGCAAACTCGACTTGCGGTGAAGGCGATTCGTGATTTGAGCGCATTCAACGCAGCCACCAAAGCTAGAACTGCAGTAAAAGGAGCTTTATTTTGGGAAAATGCGAAGACCGTAGGGGCTTCACTTTTTACCGAAGCCGTGCGTACTTTGGCATCTGGTGCGATAGATAATATCGCGACTTCCCGGGAAATTGATCGTATCCCGTTCGACAGTATCCCGATGGAACAGCTGGTCATGAACCTTCAAACCTATAGTGATAATATTGATTCACAAATTTGGCAGGCCGCCAAAAATAGATTTAGTGATTGGGCAGGCATGGGTCCAAGCCTCGTTCCAATTCGCCGACAAATGCGAGAGAAAACCATGCGGGCTATTGCCACTCGATCAGGACTTAGTCCAGAAGGAGCCAACATGATGATCGAATATTATGGCTTTGCTTCAAAAGATCTTGAATACAGTGGTTCAGGTCAACATGCCGAGATACTGACCTACTCTATCCTCTATGCGAAGATGCGCATGGCTGGTGTTTGGCCATTTGAAAATGCCAATATTTCGAACAGTAGTCATGGGGCTTTGAAGCCAAGTATTGACGCCTATCTTCAGGGGNNGCCTATCTTCAGGGGATCGAAAATCAGGAAATTTCAGCACGTTTGAGTGAAAAGACTGGGAGGCAGATTACGGAAGATCCTGAGGTTCGTTATCTCATGGAGAGTTTTGGCGGTGACTATGTTCAAACGGTCAGTTTCTGGAGAATGTGTGTGAAAGCCAAAGATAATCCTGCTCTTACAGCTGAGCAAAAAGCAAAAGTCGGACTCTATGCGAATTACGCGGCTGTCTACATCCAGGAAAATGGGGGTTTCCGTGGTGCCGACCCCGCGCCAGCTACCGTGACCTTTGATGAGATCACAGCACTGATTGAACGACAAAAAAATCTCGATGTTCCAGCCGCCGACAATAGGCTGTTGAACTATTATTCCGAAGCCTACACTCTCGGATTATTCTCAGTAACGACCACGGAGATCACATCTCAAGCGTCCCAGCAAAATACTTTGAAACAATTCCTCCAAACGAAAGGCGTCACAGAGCAGAACGCCCAGAAATTTGCGAACGAATTCTTCAAGGTTGGTACCATCTACCGAAAAGGGTCTACGGATGGGCTTTTGCATGTTGAAATTTCAGGAAAGAAGGCGGTCTTCATCGGTGGAAAATGGAGGGAGGTCTACGACGTGAAAAACTCCGGTTGGACGAAGACCGATAGAGACTATGACTGCTATCAGAGAACGGTCGATGGGGTGACCTATTACTATTTACCAGAGTATCGATGTTTCCTCACCGGCGATATGAATCCGCCAGCAAATAAAATTGATTTTGCCGGTAGTTATAATAACGGAACCTACATTCCCCCGAAGTATCCCATCACTAAGATGGCAACTTTGACGTCAGTCGATATTCCTGTAGCAGTTTCTGATGGTTTAATACAATTTTTTGAATCCCAGCCTCGCTTTTCATCCTAAGTCATGCCCGATCCCTTACCAGAAAAGCCTCGCGTTGCCCCGGTGGCACCGGCCGAAACGCCGGAGAGTTTGGCGAGCGAGCAGCAGAAAACAGAGCGGATGATGAAAGATTTATTGGAGAAGGCTCACAGCACCGAAATGCTGAAGCGGGGGAAAGATGTTGCCCAGCACCTGGCGCAGTTGAGTGAGCGTCTACAGCAACTCACCGGCCGTTCACAAGAAATCCAAATCCGCTCAGCGCGCGAAGCCATCCAAGCTTTTCAGCAGCGCATCGACCATCCTGCTTGGCAGGACCAGCTCTATCAAAACAAAGAAGTGATTCTCGCCGGTGCGGCAGTGCTTACCTTGGGGGCGTGGTTGTGGATGAAAAAGAGTCCGTGGAAAAAATGGGGGATGACGGCTGTGGCAGTAGCGACGGGTGGTCTTATTGGTCATCAATACCTCAATGAGAAATCATTACCCTTACAACAGGCTCTGAGTGATCTCTCGAGGAGGACTTCAGCTGCACCTGGGAGTAGAGAAAATCCTGGTCAGGAAGAAAAGGAAGGACAATCCGCTTCGCGCCCAGAACAAGGTATTGATCGATTAGAAAGGGAATATCGTGAAAAAAAAGCAAAAGCAGACCGCCTCTACAGCCCGGCCTTGGTTCGTGCTTCAGATATCCGGCGTGAGATAAAAGCCTGGACAGAGCAAGACGCACCATTGTTTCGAGATGCCGTTCAGGCTCTTGATGAGGTGATTAATTCACCCGTTGTCAGTGATCGTGACAAACAAGCTTATTCGGCAAAAAAAAATTGCATTCTTGAATTCACTCATGACCCCAGTGATCTTCGCTGGATGGGAGAGGTAACAGAGAAAGTTGCCTCAGGGGTCGCGGACTATTTGAAATACAGTATGGTTTTTGTACCGGTGGAGATTATTCGGCAGGTCGTACGACGTGAGCGTGTTGGTCAAATCATCATCCAAGCAGCACGTGAAGGCAATATGGCCCGGGCTGAACAGATCCTCGGCAATTCTTTGCGTATGCGTGATGCCGCATTTTGGCGCACGGTATCGCCGCAGGGATGGGAGGCCAGGGAATTGAGCGAGGAAATCGTGCGTATGATGCAGGCCGGACTCCATGGGCCTCCACCGACGGCAGAGTATCTCGCGAAGACCAGTGAACTCGAACGAATGGGATTAAAGTTGGAGCAGGCTGAAGAGATCGTGCGCCGATTCAGTAATCGCAGCACCTTGGTAAGGTGGGTGCTTGGAGAAAGTGAAATGGTTCGAACGGCCAAGTTGGCGGAAAACGTTCTCGCCGCGCCGCTGAAGGCGGTGTTGTTGAAAAATCGTCAAGGACTCGAAGCCGTCCTGAAAGCATTTGAAACAGTTCCTGGGGGTGGTCGCCAGCTCACGAAATTTCTTGAGAATATCAATGGCTTACAAAATGCTGAGGAAGTTTTGACACGGCTAGCTGAGAGAGGTGAGGAGGTTTCTCGATTGATACGACTGCATGGGCCTGAGATAGCTGAAGCTTTGATTCGATATGGACATGATGCCCCCAAATTCAATGTTTTGTTAGGTATTTTGGGTAAGGTCGAAGTGGGTGTAAAAATGCCAGCTCGAGGCTGGGGAGCATCATTTGGGAAAATGATCTCTGATCTCGATAAAGGCAAGACACTTGAGTCAGTCGTTGAGGGTGCTACCAAAGGACTTACACGACAGGCTGAGCATATTAAAAATTTTTCCCGATTAGGAATCGTGGTCGAAGCTGCCATCCTGATCATGTATCTTCGCGAAGCCGATGAGATCGAACGCATGGCCTCCAATCTTCGGGCGTTTGGCGATGATGAACGAGCGAAAGTACTGATGGATCGAGCAAGCACGAAGCGTTTGTTCGGATATGCCGGCGCGGCCGTAGGTCTGGCAATCATTTTCCTCAATCCCAGCTTTACCGTCGTCGCGGCGATTATGGCCGTGCAGGCGCTAGCAGAGAGCATGCATGGTGCGATGTCCGACGCTGAAGAACGAAGGGCACGATCACCACAAGCTTGGGCGAGTGAGCGTGAGCGTCACAATCTCGTCAAATTGTGGACGACCGAGCACGGTATTTCTGATGGCGATTGGATTGGCGACATGTCCGATTGGGAAAACCGAGAGCAAAAATTGACCGATGGTAATATCAACACCAGAAAAAATCTCGTTCAAGGAATTCTCGTGCAGGACGCAGGCATCACCGATATGGCCACTGGGCAGCGTGTCTTGCAGCAGCTGAGAAATCCTCAGGAAGGTCCAACAGTATCGGACATCAAAGATACCGCTCTGCTGTTAAAATTTCGCTTCGATTATATCGAGAACCACCGACCTCATCTCGATCCTCAAAATCCAATCGAAGCAAATCTACTTCTGAGTGAATCTTTGATCTACGGGCAACTCAGAATGGAACATCTCCGACTGCTTCATGATCAGATAGAAATTGAAAAATTAAAAACCGGGCGACCAAATGAAAAAGACGGCGAATTTCGCCAGTACGTTGAATGGGAGCTCGGGAAAAACCTCGACGTCATTTTGGCGGGAGAACGGGCTGAAATTATGACCCGTTTTGTTGAGGTTCGTTACCCCAATGTCAGTGAAAGAACCCTTAAGCTCTACAGCAATCTGCGTGATGCCGGCAATGTCGATGCGCTCAAGCAAATCATCGCTTCGAAGATCATCGGGGCTGATGTTTTTTTCGCCGATCCCAATGTTGTTAACGAGGAGCAGAGAGGTCAGTACGGGGGCTTGTTGAAACTCTATCCACTTCGTGGCTCGGTATTTGCTCAGCTTGCTGAAGAAGATGTTGAGTCGCTGCGTATCCGCCAAAGCCTGGAGGGAAGGCTCAATGAACTCTATACACTTCTTGCCATGGAGCAGCAGTCAGGAAGACCCATGGAACCACTCCAACATCAGCAATTCGATCAATGTTTTTCATTTTGTCAGCGCTATTATCAGGCCGTGTACGGTGTCCCTTACCAGGCCACGATCATCTCTACTGGATTGGACGAAAGCAGGATCTCTTCATGGGTTCAATCACTAAGTCTCGATCGCAGTGAAGGGGTTTCATTTGATCCCACGAAACCTGATGCCAGGACCATTATGGCCAACGCGCTGATCAGCGACGAGGCGATCCAAATAAATTGTAACGTCAGTCGCCAGCGAGAAGTTCAAAGCTTGTACGGTTTGGCAAGGGCGCTCGGATATCAAGGTCAGATGAAAAAAGAATATATTCAGCAGTACTTCTCTGAAGAGCGCGCCAAAGATTTTGGATTTTATTTCAAAGGAAACCAGTGGGTAATTCTTCGCTTAGGAGTATTAGCTGATTGGACGAGCCCCGATGAGGGCTTTCGTAGCTGGACGCGAGAACAACTCTTCGTGAATAATATTTTGATCGCGGATGAGAATGGTCATGTAACGCTCAAGTCAGGTTTGAAACGACCAGCTACTCCAGAGAGAACAGAGCTCTTGTTGAAATCATATGAGGGGAAATTGCCTTCTTGGGAAGATAATCCATTGGCCGTTGATTTCCTGATCGATTCTTGTACGAAACATAAGGCAGACATGTTTCAGCGCGAAGACGATCGTTGGTATGTCGGCAATGACGATAAATCGCAGGCGGCCTCAGAGAAGATCGAACAATCCTATTCGGAGTTTCTCAGAAAGCAAAGGGACATCGTGGCTTCTTTGAATACTCTGGCAGCGAGAGAAGCTTTTCAGAAAAGCTTGAATGATTTCTTGAGCCACTCAAGAGCTGGATTCACGGCATTACCTCCGACTATGGTGAGGGACGCTTATTTGGCTGGTTTTGATAATGTAGGACTCTTTGCCTACAAGGTGATAGATGGCCAAATACATGCTTACCAATTAGCCGGACTTCCAAATGATCAATTACCATCATTTCTCACGCGTGAACGGATAGATAATCGCCAGCAATTTGAAGGAAAACAATTTTCAGTTCCACTCCAGCAATCAATTGATGACATGCGTAGGGAAGGTGAAGGTCATGAAAAAATATTGTCGACGTGCTCTCAAGAATTAAAACTCCAGATTGATTGCCTGCAAGGAATAGATACTCCGAGAAAAACAATGCTGAGTTTCGCTATCGAAGGATTACTACAAGATTTTCTTGAGCTGGATCGTGTGGTCTACAGTCCTGATAATCGTTTCAATATTACTCCAGAGCACAAACGTGCTTTTGCCATGCGCATGCGCCAGTACATTTTGCGTGTTAGTGAGCTTGTTTTTCAATTAGACGGTCAACAAGACGGGCAAAAATTTAACCAAATTTTTGGTATGAGAAGCGTGGTAGGAAAATTTAAACAGCTGTATCTTATTTCTTTCCTCCAGAAATCCCATGTTGATGAAAGCTGGAATAGCTTTATTCGGCATCATCCAAATGTTAATGAGCCAAATGATTGGATTCGCATTGAAAGCGATATTGATTCGAGTTTAAGTCGTTTCCAATTTGGAAATGTTTATTCCAATGAAAAAGGTGTACAAGAATTCTATCTCAAAGAACAAACAGAATTGACTGCCGACTTGGCTCCTATCGTGACAAGTGAAATCGTTAAGCAGGAATACTGTGAGTATTACCTTCGTGAAACTTCACAGCTGATTTATATGGCGAATGTGTTTGGATTTGACACCAAAGGGAACCTCAATACTTCTGTACCGACTTTTCAGCCGACATTGGATACAGATAATCTTCGCCATCTTGATCGTTTGATCGCCTCCAGAAGGCTGAACTTCCAAAATTGGTTGATCCAATATCAGGGTACAAGTCCCGAGCGCGCATCTGAAATCATCACTTTTAATGCTGGTCATCAACAAAGTGAAGTCCGAGCTTTTGTACGAGATCAAGATAGGCAGATCGGTCTGTCTCGAGACCGTGGTGTCGTCGCAACCTGTCAAGCGCGTTCGATGCTCACCATGTGTCTCTCTTTTAGGTCTCTGGTTCAAGAGCTTCAGCGTCAAAGCCCCCAGGTGAATGCTGAGCAGTTTCCTGAGTTGCAAAACATTGTTCAACGTTTCAATGGTTCAGAACTTTTGAACGGCGGAGTGGATGGTATGGGATATACCGATGCTTTCACCTACGATTTGAATAAAATGAGAGCACCTGGAGCTATTGATAACTTTGTTTCCAGAATGGAGTTTTTCTATCCTCTTTTCAAAGATTCCATGGAAAGAGGATTGGGAGAAATGTGGAATTATCTTTCCATTCCAAAAGAATATCGAGACGGACTTCATCAAGCCATGGGAGACACGCAGATCAATGGCTTTACGATGCGAAGGGCTCTGTATCTCTCCAAGATTGATCAAAAGGATGTCTTCCGTGTCTCCTCAGAAGGTGCGTCATTTCGTCTTCAATTCATCACTCAAGATCAGCTCTTCACTCGTTGTCATGAATATTTCTGGAATCGAGAAAGAGGCTATCAAAGGGCTGGCGGAGAAGAGCGAGAGGTTTTTTCCGAGATGAAGCAGGAGCTATTGCATCTCGACCCTCAGGCTTTCGAAGATATGATAGCCATGGGGAAACCAACCCCTGAGGTCGATCAACTTAGGTTGAAATATCGACAAACATTGAAAGCACTCGACGACATCATGGCAAAAATATCGGAACAAAATCTGAGAATCATTAACGATCCTAGCTGGGTAAAGTGGCAACAGATTGATCAAGCAAACAAAGCTGTAAAAGTTTTTTTGAATCAATTCGGAATTGGTCTGACGAGTCTTGGAATCAGCAATTATTGGAAGGAGAATGGCGAGCGTGATCGCGAGCATCAACGAGAAATTCGTGAAAGTGTTACCACGAGTGAGGTCTTGGAGCGAGCAGCTAGGATGACGGGGGAGGCACTTCAAGAAGATGCGCCGGAGCTCAAGAAGGCCAAGCAATGGTTGAGCTATGAAATCGATAATCTTATGGCCCTGGGACTGAACAGTGCTCGTATCAGCAATGAAGAACTCGAAACGAATTTCATCGAGGACTTTGTACGAGTCAAAACAAAGACCCAAGAACAAACGACTGTTTCGAGCTGCATTGCCGTCTTCCAGAGAGAGATGAGGAATGCTCACGGGAATTTCAACAAAGGGTTTAGTGGCATCGGAGTCGTCGACGTCAGAGGGTTGTGGACCGGCGAGGGTGTCAGGAACATCGAACAGCGTATGGTCTGGCTGGTCAATAATCCAGCGCCTATCGCGAACTCGACGATTGAGCCACCAGCTATCGACTTCAGCGAGGCCATAATGGCGAGAGAAGCTATTCCCGAAGATCCAGTCGCGAGGGCAAAATACAATTTGGGATTGGAAGTGAACGTTCTGAAATCCGAGCTCAAAAATGTCATATCCCATGACGCTCAATTTGAAGCGCAATTCACGGCCATGAATAATGCTCTTATTGTTCTCCTCAACAGGCAAACATCCTTACCGGATTGTGTTCGAATATTCCAGCAAGGGATCGACCGTATCTATTCCCTCTTATCAACGGAAAAAGTGGTGCACCTCTGGGGAGCACCCTATACTTTTGTCTTCAAGAATTACAAGCACTATCTGCTTCAGGACACCGAGGGTATTGCCAGTCGAAAATTCCAAACACGGCCGTTACCAGCAACTGAGCCAGTCAAATCAGCTCCAACATCAGCTGAGAGTGAAGTCGGGCAGACAAGGGTGAGGACAGTATCCCGATAGCGGTCAATAATTTTGACTCCGGACCGTTAGCACTCTACAATAGAGAGTGCCAATAGTGTCATTGCGAGCTAGCGAAGCAATCTTATTCAATCTCTATGAACTTAGGCAATAACTTCACCAAAAAAACAACCGAAGCTTTGCAAGCAGCGGTCAAGCTGGCCCAGGATAATGGTCAGCAGATGCTGGACAATGAGCATGTGTTTTTGAGTTTGCTGGCTCAGGAAGGGAGCCTGGTGCTGACGATTTTGAAAAAACTGGAAGTCGCCGTTGATAGCCTTCGTGAAGATCTCGAAGAGGCTGTGGAGAAGAAGCTAAAGGTATCCGGACAGCCCGGATATTATTTGACCCAGGATTTCAAAGATATTCTGAATCAAGCGAATAAAGAAGCTGCTGCTCTGAAAGACGAATATATTTCCACTGAGCATCTTCTGCTAAGCTTTCTCGAAATTGAGAATATTATTAAGAAATTACTTAAGGCTCAAAGCGTCGACAAGAAGAAAGTATTAGACGTTTTGAAAGATGTTCGTGGCAGTCAACGCGTTACTGATGATAACCCGGACGTCAAATACCAAGCCTTGGAAAAATATTCGACCAATATCACCAAACTGGCCCGGGAAGGGAAGATCGATCCAGTGATTGGTAGGGATGAAGAGATTCGGAGAATTATGCAAATCCTTTCTCGACGTACGAAAAATAATCCGGTACTGATCGGGGAACCGGGAACGGGAAAGACGACCATCGTTGAGGGTTTGGCTAAACGGATCATCGATCAGGATGTGCCGGAAAGTTTGAAGAATAAAGAAGTTATATCTTTGGACCTCGGTTCACTCGTTGCCGGTACCAAGTACCGAGGAGAATTCGAAGACCGCCTGAAAGCGGTGATCAAAGAAATCCTGGCGGCGGAGGGCAGATTGATCGTATTCGTGGATGAAATGCATTTGATCGTCGGTGCTGGAGCTGCCGAGGGTTCGATGGATGCTTCGAACTTGATTAAGCCCGAGCTTGCCAAAGGGAAGTTACATATGATTGGAGCTACCACCCTGAAGGAGTATCAGAAACATGTCGAGAAAGATGCTGCTTTGGAGCGCCGATTTCAGCCGGTCTATGTTTCAGAACCCAGCGTTGAGGAGACCATTACCATTTTGCGTGGGATTAAGGAAAAATATGAAGTTCACCATGGTGTCCGTATCAAAGACAGCGCCATCGTTTCGGCTGCTACTCTTAGCGCCAGGTACATCACTGATCGCTTTCTGCCCGACAAGGCCGTGGATCTGATCGATGAAGCCACCTCGGCGCTGCGACTCCAAATCGATAGTCAGCCGGTAGCTATTGACCGATTGCAGCGCAAGCTTATTCAACTGGAAATCGAGAAGGCGGCGCTCAAGAAAGAGACTGACACCTCTTCCAAGGATCGCCTGAAGAAGATTCAAAAAGAAATCGAAGAACTACAGGAGCAAAAGAGTGAGCTGGAGGTGAAATGGAAGGCGGAGAAAGATATCATTGTCAGCATTCGCCATCTGAAGTCAGAGATTGAGAAACTGCGCATGGAAGCCGAGCGAGCTGAGCGGAACAATGATTTACAAAGGGTGGCGGAAATTAACTACGGAGAAATTCCCGGAAAGAATAAGGAGATGGAGGCTTTGAGTGAGAAATTAAAAAAGATGCAAACCGAGGGTTCAATTCTGCAGGAGGAAGTGACGGAGGAAGACATTGCTCGGGTGGTTTCACGCTGGACAGGGGTGCCGATCAATAAGATGTTGCAGGGAGAAAAAGAAAAATTGCTCCACCTCGAAGATGAACTTCATCAACGAGTTATTGGTCAGGATGAGGCGGTCAAGGCGGTGGCCAATGCCATTCGCCGTAGCAGGGCCGGTATTCAGTCGGAGGGCCGTCCCATTGGCTCCTTCATTTTCATGGGGCCAACTGGGGTAGGAAAGACCGAGCTCGCCAAAGCTTTGGCTGAAATTCTCTTCAACGATGAGCACGCCATGGTGCGCATCGACATGAGCGAGTATATGGAGCAGCACGCTGTCTCGAGATTGATCGGTGCTCCGCCGGGATATGTGGGTTATGAAGAAGGCGGACAACTCACGGAAGCAGTTCGACGCCGTCCTTATTCCATCGTTCTCTTCGATGAAATCGAAAAGGCTCATCACGATGTCTTCAACGTCATGTTGCAAATTCTGGACGATGGTCGTTTGACCGATTCTAAGGGCCGAGTGGTGAATTTCAAAAACACTATCATTATCATGACCTCCAATGTCGGTTCGAATTTCATTCAGGAGTATGCTGAGGGGAAGATCGAGAAGACCGCTCTCAGTATGCGTTTGAAATCAGAGTTAGGCAGATACTTTCGGCCGGAATTCCTGAATCGAATCGATGATATCGTCACCTTCGAATCGCTTCGGAAGGAAGATCTGCGACGGATCGTCGATATTCAGATCCATCAGATTTTGCAACGTTTGGAGTTGCAAGGTATTACACTCGAGGTTTCCGACAAGGCGAAAGATCATTTAGCTACTAAGGGCTATGATCCAGTTTTCGGTGCTCGTCCGCTCAAGAGAGTCATTCAGACTGAGCTTCTCGATCCTTTGGCGATGAAGATCATCAGTGGGGATTTTGAGAATGAAAAGAATGTAAAAGTGACGCTGAAGAAAGGGCTTCTTACTTTCTTGGTGGCAAGAAAGTAACAAAGAACCATTGGGGCATTTTTTTGTGATCTCGAGGATTGTTGTTTAGAATAGAAGCATTGATGAAGGGTAAATTATGAAGTCTTTCCAATACACCGCCAAGAATCAGCAGGGCGAAGTCGTTTCCGGAGTGATTGAGACGGCTGGTTTTGGTGACGCCAGTGAAGCGCTCCAGCGTCAGGGTCTTGAACTCCTTTCCTTGAATGAGCGCCAGCAAATTGAGAAACTAACCCCCTTTGTATTCAGTGCTGTGGATCACCTAGGTGAGAAGGTAGAGGGGACTTTGAAAGCTGCCGATGAAGCGAGCGTGCGTTCCAAGTTGAAGCAAGATTTTGGTTATCAGGTGAACAGCGTTCATGCTCAAAGCATCGCCAAGCCTCCTCAGACGGTGAAGATTTCAGCTCGAGATATGACTGCCCAAGAGCATCAGCAGAGCCGTAGAGACCATATTGCCCGAGCAGAAGCATCTTTGGACCATCCACCTCAACAGAAATCTGACGATCAGAAGATTATTTTTAAGCGTGAACCACCCGTTATTCCGACCCTTCAGGTTATTTCTGAGGAAGAGCTACAGAAAGCTGAAAATTCCATTGAGATCCTGTTGCAGACAAAATCGGTTGGGCTTACCCAGGGCACTAAGGAACGACTCATCCATTTGAAGACGATGATCAATCTCGTCCGTGAAAATCAGAATAAAAAGCGTTGGAAAAACCTCAAGCGGGAAATTTCCAGCGCCGAACAGATTGCCGACAGAGAAGTGAGGGCTTATGAGGACAAACGTTGGCGGGAGCATGAGGAAAAGGATCCTGCCAAAAAAATTGATTCCTATACGCAGTTTTCCACCGAAAAACCGAGGCCCATCATCGATTTGGATTCTCGATTTTCAAAATGGAAACAGGCTTTGCAAGTGCTGGATCTTCCCAATGAAGCCGATGATCAGCAGCTGCTGGTGAAGCAGCAATACGAATCGGTCTGGTTTGAACTCCAACGCTTCAGCGGAGCTTTGTTGGTTTTTTACCTCCTTTGTTTCTTCGTGGGCTATTACCTGAAACGCAACGGTGTCGATGACCACATTCTGACTCGTATTTACGATACGACGGTTTTTAAAGAGCTCGTGTTAGTTTTGTTTTCACTCTTTTGTCTTCTTACGGTCAGGGTCGACTTTCTCGACAAACGCGTCAAATACGATGCCATGGTGGTAACCCTCTTTCTCGTCACCCTCGGGTTTATTTTTTGGTAATGCCGGCATCTTAATGGATGGGGTGGAGGGATTCGAACCCCCGCGTGGTGGGACCAAAACCCACTGCCTTACCGCTTGGCTACACCCCAAAGGCTGATTGCTGAGGTATTATACGAGGATCCTGAGCGAAGACAAAAAGAAATCACTCCCAACTATTCAAAGCCGTTCGGATCTTTTGTTCGATGATGTCGATCGATTGCAGTCGGGACTTCGTTTCGGTTTTACCCGATTCAGAACCCGGCATGAAATACCCCGACATTTTCTCCCAAGCGCTGATCCTTTGTTTATCCTTCTTATCGAGTTCCTCGGCTCGAGGTTTGATCGTTTGCAGGGCTAATTGCAACGTCATCAGATCTTCATCGCGTTCGGCATAGCGGAAAAAGTCCTCAGCGTCGAAGTAGCGGTGTTCATAGGACCTCTCCCGTTCCCGCCACCAGCAGCGTATCAGGGCCTCGAAGAGGTCTTTTCGTTGCTGACGTGATGGTTTCGCCAGCTTGTAACAGGTGTCAAAGATATCCCGGCACTCTAGGAGAATAGCTTCAAAAGTTTTGAAGGGTTTCTGCATCGAGCTGTAGCGAGTATTCATGAGAATGGCCTCATGCAGCATCTCAATAAGGGCGAGGCTCATCCACAGCGCGGTAGAAAAATTCTCGTTCTTGAAGTGAGACTGCAGCAGCTTGTAGAAACTTCCCATTCCGGCATTGCTGAGCCGCATGACTTTCACGAATCCTCGTTTGGTTTTGCATTTTTTCAGAACAGCACTCAGTTCTTCATGATATTCCAGATAAGTTTTTCCGGTGTCGATAACCTTGCCGGATTTCTCCAGTACAAAAGCCTCGAAGTTTTTGTCCTGATGAGCGTAGTCCTCGACCAAGGTTTTCAATTGTTCCGGTTCCAAGGATGCAATCAGCGACCGGAGATAGTTGATTTTCGCCACGGCGAATGTTAAAGAGAGTTCAAGACAAGTCTACCACTTCATCTCAACCTATGGCGAATTCCCAGGAAGTTAATCCCTTCGAATCGGTGCAATTACAAATCAGGGGTGCTGCTCAGCATTTAGAAGGTTTGGAATCTTCGCTGTTGGACCAAGTATTGCAGCCTATACGAGTATTAGAGGTGAATATTCCGGTTCGGATGCATGATGGAACGACGAAGGTGTTCAAGGGCTTCCGATCGCAACACAATGATGCCCGGGGGCCGATGAAAGGAGGTATTCGTTTTCACCCCAATGTCAGTCGCGATGAGGTGATGGCCCTCTCGATGTGGATGACTATGAAGTGTGCCACCGTGAATATTCCCTTAGGGGGCGGTAAAGGGGGCATTATTTGCAACCCCAAGGAAATGACTGAGGGAGAGATAGAACGCATGGCCCGAGGCTATATCCGTGGCCTCTACAAGTATCTCGGCCCCAACCAAGATGTTCCCGCCCCAGACGTCTATACCACTGCCCAGATCATGGCTTGGATGATGGACGAGTACGAGGTTTTGGTCGGTGGGAAGGCTCCGGGGATGATTACTGGCAAACCGCTAGAATTAGGTGGGGCGGCAGGGCGGAATAGCGCTACGGCTCAGGGAGGTTTCTACTGCGCGCAGAATCTGGCTACCAAACTTGGATTGGTTCCGGAAAAGACCACCGTGGCTATTCAAGGGTTCGGCAATGCCGGCAGTTTCATGGCCCTACTGCTTCACGCCGCTGGCTACAAGGTCGTAGCGGTCAGCGATTCTCAGGGCGGAGTCTATCGGAGTAAAGGTATCGATCCGACCGTGGCTCTGAATGTGAAGGCTCAGAATGCTCATCTGGCCTGCTATGAAAAGGGCGAGATCTGTGACATTAATGCCATTAAGGTCGACAAAGACTTTAAGGCCATTTCCAATGAGGAAATCCTGGAATTGGAGGTAGATATCCTGATCCCGGCGGCACTGGAAAACGTTTTGACGGTAAAAAATGCCGACAAGATCAAGGCTAAGGCCATTATCGAGCTTGCGAATGGTCCGACCACTCCAGAGGCTGACCGCATTTTGGCCGAACGCGGAATTATCGTGGTTCCCGACATTCTCGCCAATGCCGGTGGCGTCACCGTGAGCTACTTCGAACAGGTGCAAAACGCCTATCTGTACTACTGGAACGAAGAAGAGACCTTTGTCCGTCTCAAGAAAATCATGGATGATGCCTTCAATACCGTCTGGGATATGAAGGAAAAGCACCAAATTGATATGAGGAACGCTGCCTATATGGTGGCGATCAAGCGAGTGACGGATGCTATGAGGCTGAGAGGAAGGGCAAAAAGGTTCGTTGAGCAATAAGAGCACTATTGACCTTCTGTAGGGCATCTATTAGACTGTTGTTTCTTAAGTAAGGTCGATGAAAAAACCAATGCTCACCATTGATGGTCTTTGTATAAAGGTTGGTGAAAAGGAGATCCTTAGGGGGATTTCCTTAGACATCGAACCTGGGAAAATCTATGCCCTGATGGGGCCGAATGGTTCCGGGAAGAGTACTTTGGCCAATGCCTTAGTTGGTCATCCGAAGTACAAGGTAACAGCCGGAAAGATTCACTTTCAGGGAGAGGATATTACGGCCATGAGTCCTGATTTACGAGCTCAGAGAGGAATCTTTCTGTCCTTCCAATATCCGAAAAGTATTCCGGGGGTGACGATGGCAAACTTTTTAAGGTCTGCCTACAAAGCGGTAAAAAAAGAAGAGATTCGGGTGTTTGATTTTCAAAAGAAACTCAAAGAAAAGATGGTTCTGCTGAAGATGCCAAGTGACTTCACGGAACGTTTCGTGAATGAAGGCTTCTCCGGTGGTGAAAAGAAAAAGGCTGAAATTCTGCAGGCGATGTTGTTGGAACCACAGTTGATCGTCATGGATGAGACCGATTCTGGTCTGGACGTCGATGCTTTGAAGATCGTCGCTGATGGGGTAAAAAAACTGATGAATTCTAAGACCTCCGTTTTGCTGATTACTCATTACACTCGCATTCTGAAATATTTGAAGCCGAATGTTGTCCATATTCTGAAGGGTGGTGAGTTGGTGGCTACTGGTGGGGCTGAATTAGCCCGGACTATTGAAGACAGTGGATTTGATGAATATTCTTCCGCCAAAAAAACTGTGAAGAAAGTGAAGAGTGCAAAAAAGAAAACGAACGTTTTACAAATTCTTGATTAGCTTTATTTCACCAATGGCCAAAGCATTGCCCATCGCCGTCGAAGCCAAGCGTGATCCGATCTCGTCTTTTCAGGATATCGATCGTTCTCGGTTCGATGATCGCAACGAAGAACGAGCCGTGAAGGCTGCTGGTTTGGGATTGAACGAAGCTACCGTGCGGATGATCTCCTCCGAAAAGAACGAACCGGATTGGATGCTGGCGAAACGTCTCGAATCCCTAAAGGTTTTCGAAAGCTTGAAGATGCCATCATTCGGCCCATCGCTCGCCAAGCTTGATCTCGATGAAATTTGCTACTATCGCAAGGCCGATGAAGCCGGCAATGCCAAGACTTGGGAAGATGTTCCAGAGGACGTCAAAATTACCTTTGAAAAGCTAGGGATTCCAGAAGCTGAACGCAAGGTCCTCGCTGGAGTTGGAGCACAATACGAATCAGAAAATGTCTATCACAAGCTGCGCGAAGAGTGGGTCGCCAAAGGGGTGATCTTCGAAGATATGGATGTAGCCGTGCAACAATATCCGGAACTGGTGAAAGAATATTTCATGACCAAGTGCGTTCCCATTCGTGATCACAAATTCGCTGCTCTCCATGGTGCCGTCTGGAGCGGAGGAACCTTTCTCTACATTCCCAAAGGCGTTGATGTGACCATGCCGCTGCAAGCCTACTTCAGAATGAATGCTTCTCGTGGCGGTCAATTCGAACACACCTTAATTATCATCGAAGAAGGAGCTCAAGCTCATTATATCGAGGGCTGCTCCGCACCGCAGTATGGCATGAGCTCACTGCACGCCGGATGCGTCGAAGTCTTCGTCAAAAAAAGTGCCCGCTTCCGTTATTCCTCCGTTGAGAATTGGAGCAAGAACACTTTCAATCTCAACACCAAGCGAGCTATTACTGATGAAGACGCGATCATGGAATGGGTGGGCGGCAATCTCGGGTCTGGAGTCACCATGCTCTACCCCTGCACCGTGCTGAAAGGCGATCGTTCCCGAGCTGATCATCTCTCTATCGCTTTTGCCGGCGAAGGGCAATTTCAGGACACTGGCGCCAAGGTTATTCACATCGGCAAAGAAACAAAATCGACGGTTCTTTCCAAAGGACTCAGCAAAGATGGTGGTACTGCTAATTATCGCGGATTGTTACGCATATTTCCCGGAGCTACCGGTGCTCAGGCATCGGTCAATTGCGACAATCTCATTCTCGATGATACTTCGATTGCCTGTGCTGATCCGGTGATGGAAATTCACGAAGACTCGGCCGAGGTTTCGCATGAGGCTCGAATCGGTTCCATCGGCGAGGAAGAACTTTTCTACGTCATGAGTCGTGGTATCTCCGAAGAACAGGCCATGGCTATGATTGTCCAAGGATTCATTGAGCCAATCGTGAAAGAGCTTCCCTTGGAATATGCGGTCGAACTCAATCGATTGATTGAGTTGGAGATGGAAAATGGTTAAAAATTTTTCAATGTTGGATCTCACCACTATCACCACCAAGGATCTTGAGAAACATGCTTTGGCTGAGCATGAACCGCGATGGCTGAGACAACAACGTGTTGAGGCTTGGATGAACTTTCAAGCCTGCGAGTACCCCAACTGGCGCAGAGTAAAAATGGAAAAAATCGACCTGGTCCAGAGTACCCGAATCAATCAAGCGGAATTTAAACTCCAAAAGTTGAAGCCGGCTCTTGCCGCTCAGGGGGTTATATTCTGTGACATGAAGACAGCAGTTCTTGAGCGAGCTGATCATGTGGAACGTTATTGGAAGGAAAATAAACAAGGAGATATTTTTTCACATTTTCACCAAGCACTCTGGAATAATGGTTATTTTCTCTATGTGCCTTCCGGGCTTATCATTGATGAACCTTTTCAAATTCAAATCTTTCAGAAGGAAGGTCATAGTGTCGTTCATTCCAATCTCATCATTGCCGATTCAGGGAGTGAATTCCTGGTGGAAGAGACTTATGAGTCTGCTGCAGACGAATCAGATCCGGTGGTTTGTTCTGTGACCACCGATGTTGTTCTCGAAGAGAAGGCTCGAATGAAACTCATCACGACTCAAAATTGGGGAAAGCAGGTTTATGATCTTTCTACTCGACGACTCTTTGCCCGTCAGCAATCTCATCTGCGCGCACTCTCCGTTCTTCTGGGCGCGCATGCCGGCAGGACAATTATTTCCGCAAATGCTTTGCAGCCGGAAGCAGATATTGAGCATGATGGGATGATCATGGGTACCGACGATCAGAATTTCAAAATGCTGGTCAATATGACTCATGAAGCTCCTGATACCAGGGGTATGATGAAGTACAAGGCCATGCTGAAGGACAAGGCCTATTCATCTTTGGATGGCTTAATCACTATCCTGCCGAACGCAAAAAAATCAGATTCCCGTCTGGAAGAACACACCCTGATGCTGAGTGAAAAAGCTCGTTGCGATGCCTTACCGGCGCTCGATATTCGCGCCAGTGATGTGAAAGTTTCGCACTCAGCCTATGTCAGCCAGGCCGATGCCGAAAAGATTTTTTATCTGATGAGCCGCGGACTTTCGGAAGCTGAGGCGAGATCACTCATGATTCAAGGATTTTTTGAGAACCTCCTTGAACTTATTCCTTATCCTCGATTGTATGCCAGAATGAAGGATTTGATGGAGTCTAAAATGTTCATTTCAAAATCATGATTGATCCAAAGAACATCAGAGCGGACTTCCCGATTTTGAAGCAAAACATCAATGCTCATTCTTTGGTCTATTTGGATAGTGCCAACACCAGTCTTACTCCTGTTCAGGTGGTTCAAAAAATGGACGAATATTACTCAGAATACAATGCCAATATTCATCGTTCGGTTTATCCCCTTAGTGAACGAGCTACCGCCGAATATGAAGGTGCTCGGGAAAAGGTCAGGAGATTCATCGGGGCCAAATCAACAAAAGAAATCATTTTCACGCGTAACGCCACGGAGTCGATAAATCTGGTAGCCCAGAGTTGGGGGCGACAACATTTGCACAAAGGAGATGCCATTGTCCTCTCCATCATGGAGCATCACAGCAATATCGTTCCCTGGCAGCTTCTCCAAAAGGAAAAAGGATTTCATATCCACTACCTTAGCTTGACCCCTGATGGCAGGCTCAATATGGATGCCTACAAGCGGGTGATCCAAAACAAAAACATCAAGTTGGTATCGCTCATCCATCAGTCAAATGTCCTGGGAACGGTCAACGACGTGAAGTCCATAACGGACTTAGCTCACAAACGAGGAATTCTGACCCTCATCGATGCCGCGCAATCCGTTCCTCATCAAAAGGTTGATCTGAAAAAGATCAAAGCCGATTTCTTTGTCTTTACCGGACATAAAATGTTGGGTCCAACGGGTATAGGAGTGCTCTATGGGAGGGAAGAATTATTGAGAAACATGACTCCTTTCCTCGGCGGTGGGGATATGATTCGATCGGTCAGCATCGAGGGTAGTACCTGGGCGGATCTGCCTCACAAATTCGAAGCGGGTACTCCGAACATAGCTGGCGCGATCGGGCTCGGAGCCGCCATTGATTACCTCGAAAATATCGGCATGAAGAACGTCCATGACTATGAGCAAAAACTCCTTGAGACTGCCTTGAAAAAAATGGGGGCCATTCCGGAGATCAGCGTAATCGGTCCGGAAAAAGTGCAGAATCGTGGTGCTGTCATAGCTTTCAATTTTGCCGGAGTGCACGCTCATGATGTTGCCACATTGCTGGGAGAGCAGGGCATCTGCGTACGAGCCGGCAATCATTGCGCACAACCGTTGCTCGACTATCTCAAGGTGCCAGCCAGCGTCCGTGTGAGCTTCTATCTCTACAATACTTTGGAAGACATTGATCGTCTGATCCAGGGCCTTCAACAGGTCAAGAAAACCTTTCACGTTTAGTCATGAGCAATATCTATCTCGACAACATTATCGATCTCTACAAGAATCCCCTGAATCAGGGAATATTAGAAAACCCAACGGTGATACACCGTGCTTATAGCCCTCTCTGCGGCGACGATATTACTCTCGATCTTGTCATTGGTGATGACAAGGTGACTGATGTTCGCCATCGTGGCGTTGGTTGCGCCATTAGCCAGGCTTCGATTTCTTTGCTGACGGAAGAGATCAAAGGCCAGCCCATTGATAAGATTCTGCAGATGAAGCCGGATTACGTGGTAGAGTTACTGGGCATCGATCTGGGGCCTGTTCGACTGAAATGTGCCCTTCTTGGCTTGGAAGCCATACATGAAGCTCTGGGAAAATTTAAAAAACTTTCACTATGAAATCACCAAAGCCGAAGATTCACAAAGATATGATTGTCGGTGAAGTGGTGGGCATGTTTCCGGAAGCGGCCGAAATCATTATGAGTTATGGCCTGCACTGCGTTGGTTGTCACGCCAATGCATTCGAGACCCTAGAACAGGGGCTTTTCGGGCATGGATACCAGCAAGATCACCTCGATAATCTCCTCAAAGAGCTCAACGAATTTGCTGAGGATAAATTTTTAGGAAAACCAAAAGTGCTTCCGAAAGAGGCTGAAGCTATGAAAATCACCATGACTCCCGTTGCTCTCAAAAAAGTTCAAGCCATTGCCATGGAGCAAGATAAAAAAAATGTTATTCTGCGAGTCGAGGTGCGGAAAGTTGCTGGGGCTTTGAAATACTCCATGAATTTCATTGATCCGGAGGAGACCCGAGCTGATGAGAAATTTTTTCCCTTCGCTCGTGGAAAGGTAAAAGTTGTGGTGTTGAAGAGTGATTACAAAAATCTCGATGGCTTGAAGATCGATTACGTCGTAGAGAAGGATCGCGAAGGTTTCAAGATGAATAATCCGAATGCCAAGCTCTAGTTTCTCTACAAAAGTTATTCAACACATCGATCACACTCTCCTTTGAGTTGCTTGTTGAGCTGATAAAGGCCGAATCCCATCAGCGCTAAGCTTATGACCTTGAACCAGATATTATAGGTGGTGAAGAAGCTAATGCCGATAGCCAATCCGAAGATTGATAAAACAGGAATAGTGCAGGCGGTGCAGAACACTGTGAGTGTGCCAATCACCGCAGCAATACCTGAAAGCGACAGGGTGCCATAGGAAGCTTTATTTTTTTTAAATGTTTGAGTAAATCCGGCTACAAAGAGTCCTCCCATCAGACTGATTGCGATGGCAAAGAGTATATTTGAGAGATTAAGTCCCGCCCCCATTACGCACATTTCATTTTCTGATCCCGGCAACTTGGACATGATCAAAAACTGTAGGTCAAAAAAAATGAAAGCAAAACCCAACATAACGAGAAAGGGTGTTGGTTTCTTCAGGATGCTGAAAATAGCAGGCTTTATTGAATGCTGCATGGAGAGGTAAATTTACTTCAGCATTTCATCGAGGGCCTTGGAAAATGCACTGTAGGGCTGGGCTCCGGTGATGAGCCGAGATTTTGTTCCGTCATTGAGTACGAAACCAGGAGTTCCATTCACCCCGTACCCCCCCCCTTGTTGGGTATCCGCTTCGATCTCTGCTTCGACTTGTGGATCAGACATACAACTGGAGAACTTCTTCATTTCTAATCCAAAGCCACGAGCAATATTGATAAGGGTTGAAGTATACTCCGCACCTTGATCATACATTTTTTCCTGACTGTTAAATATTTTATCGCCCATTTCGAAATACAAAGCATCACCTTTTTGTTGGCGCGCACACTCCGCGGCTTTAGCTGCGGGGATCGCATTTTCATGAAATTCCAATGGAAAATCACGGAAAACGTATTTCACTTTTCCTGTGTCGATGTAATTTTTCTTGATGAGGGGAAAGGTCTGAGTGAAATGCCTCAAGCAAAAAGGACACTGATAGTCTGAGAATTCAATCAAGGTAACTTTTGCATTTTTATTGCCCATCACCGCATCATCATCGATAAGAGTTTCCGCAGAGGCGGTGATGACCTGAGGCACTTCTACGCCAGTTTTTTTCAATTGTTGGAGAAGATCGGCCATCTGAGCTTGAGTGTTGGCAGCAGTATTGGCATTGTTCATCTGTAGTCCAAGGAATACCAAAGAACCACTTACGACAATGGTGGCAAATACAATCGAAGCGATAAGGGCCTTTTGTGATGACTTAGATGGCATTTGCTCGTTTTCCATGGTGTAATAATAAGGAAAAATACTACTCGGAGATGAGTATATCCTAAAAGGAAGCTTTGCCAAACAAGACGATGTTTCCTCTAGAGGCCTTTTGGAGTCGATTCAGAAGCGTCTTCAAGAGTGGATCGGAACTGCAAGGGAGCTCTAAGATGATATGGGTAGAATGTTCTTGATCACACCAGTTGAGGAACTGGTAGAGACGAGCGGCGTAAGTAGCTAGATCACGATCATTCTCCGCCATGAGGAATGATTTCTTGTCTGGATTACTACCTGTTTTCCCAATAATGCCATAAGTGATCGTAGAGCCCGAAGGAAAGCTTTGCTTGGTAATCCATTGATGACGTTCTTCAGGTTGCCCACAAATGACCTGTAAGTTCCCATGAGGGGCGTAATGTTCGAGCAGCTGTCCAGGACTGGAAATTTTCTGAGAGTTACTGGCATCGACAATTTCCTCACCCAGAGCTCTCTCCAGATCTTGTTGAGTTATGGTTCCTGGTCGCAACAATCTTATGTTTTCATTGGAGCAGTCGATCACCGTGCTCTCCAGTCCCAACGGACTCGCTCCACCATCAAGGATGCTTACTCCTTGTTGTTCAAGTTGTTTTTTGGCATCGAGAAAATTCGTTGTGCTTGGGCGACCACTGAGATTGGCGCTGGGTGCAGCTATGGGTTTGTTCACCGATTGTAATAATTCATGAGCCATCGGATGCGATGGATTTCGAATACAAACCGTAGAAAGCCCAGCGGTCACGAGATCTGAAACCAGCGAGGATTTCTTGAAGCAAATGGTTAGTGGCCCCGGCCAAAATGCCTCCATGAGCTTCTGCGCTGCTGCCGGTATTTCTTGTACCAGCATTTTCAACTGAAGAGGATCGGCGATGTGCACGATCAGAGGATTGATCGAGGGGCGGCCCTTTACGGCGAATATTTTTTTTACTGCGGCATCATTGCTGATTAAGGCTCCCAGTCCATAGACAGTTTCAGTGGGAAACACAACGAGTTCTCCAGCAAGTAGTTTTTTTGCAGCCTCTTGTATGTTCATACCGGCAAAGTTAGTCTAAGGGTAACCATGATAGTGCATTATG
>CXWL01000277.1_pt1 | contig 25212 bp, 26 predicted proteins | sample 590931 | NCBI WGS metagenome assembly CXWL01 (sample SAMEA3498368, study PRJEB10139) | groundwater metagenome | biome: water well; material: biofilm material | place: Germany | collected 2015-04-27
CGGATACCGCGAAAATACACTCATACGCGACAACGCCTTCCTCGCATCGGTCGAGACACGTTACCCCCTCATGCGTTATGCCAGCGGAGAAGATTTATTGCAGTTAGCGCAATTCGTGGATATGGGCCGGTCCTGGAATGCGAAAGACACGACGCCCGATCCTCAAACATTGGCGAGTGTCGGGCTGGGTGTGCGATGGAACATTCTGCCGCGCGATCGCGCGCGCTTCGAACTCTACTGGGGTGTGCCATTGAACCATGTCCCCCATCCGCCGGGGAACTTGCAAGACCATGGGATTCATCTGCAACTCGTCATTCAGGTGTTGTAAGAGCACAGGTAGATAGACGGAAGGACTTTAGGGCTCAAGATAACTCAGGTGGATAGGCTGAAGGCGTTTAGGGGTTAAACATGCGTGACCACATAACACGTTCGGCATTCAGTTGGCTGATCGAAATCGCTCAGGTGTCTAGGCTGGAGGCTGGAGTGTTTGGAACGTCGATCCTCGAATTTCGGCCTTCAGCCTTTAGTCTACAGTCTAAACACCTGAGGAGCCTTCAGCCTCAACACCTTGCCTTCCTGTTACTCAGCGCACTACTTCTGATCCCCTCCATGACGGCGTCCGGTTCAGGGGCCGGTTCATCTGCCGACGGCGCGATGACACAAGGCACACAGGCCTTTCAGCGTGGCGCCTACGATGAGGCGCTAGGTCTGTGGAAAGATGCCGCACGGCAGTATGAGGGACAGGGCCGATCGCACGATCAGAGTCGCGCGCTCGTCTCTGCCGCACGAGCGGCTGAGTCGCTGGGCCAAACCAGACAGGCGCTCCAACTCCTCGAACTCGCCTCGGCCCTTGCACAGAAAGACTCAGATATAACCTGGCAAGCGGCGGTCCTGGCACAACTGGGACATACCTATCTGACGGCACGCCAGCTCGATGCCGCCTCAACGCATTTAACGCAGGCCCGCGAACTCACCAAGGAGAACTCATCGCCGGCGCTTGCGGCCGCTCTCCTCAACGACCTCGGGATTCTCGCTGCGCTCCAGCACCATCCGGAAGAAGCCCTCACTCACTTTACGGAGACCGTCCAGTTGGCCCAACAAGCAGGGTTGTCCCTGGTCGCACTGCATGCACGGCTGAATGCCGCACGAACAAGTTTGCAACTCAATCAGCCGACGAACAGCCGCATCTGGATCGACCAGGCCCTTGAGCAAGCCGACGCCTTGCCGGCATCTCGTGAGAAGGCTCTTGCCCTGATGAACATCGGGCTGCTGTATCGCAACCTGCCCCCCTCCATCCCCGACTTCCGCAGTCCGCTGATCCTCAGAGCGGCAGGCGCCTTACAAGAAGCAGCTGGCCTGGCCGAACAGCTGGGCGATGCGCGCACCCTGTCGTTCGCCCTCGGGCATCTCGGCCATCTCTATGAGTTGGAGGAGCGGATGGACGAAGCCCTGGCCTTCACGAGACGCGCGATCTTTTCCGCGCAATCGGTCGATGCGCCTGAATCGTTGTATCGCTGGCAATGGCAACTCGGGCGGCAGTTAGCTGCCACAGGGCAGCTCGACGAGGCCATCGCCTTCTATCGGCACGCCACAGGCACGTTACAACCGATTCGTCAGGCCGTCGCCGTGGCTGCGGCAGACGCCTCCTGGTCGGATGAGAATCCGATACGGCCGTTGTTTTTCGAACTGGCCGACCTGCTGCTCCAACGGGCCTCGCTGACCGAAGCACAGCCCGCTGCCACGCAATACCTGTTAGCGGCCCGCGACGCCATCGAAGCCTACAAGGCTGCCGAGCTGCGAGACTACTTCAAAGACGAATGTGTCGATGCGCTCCAGGCCAGACTCACGAAATTCGATACCCTGGCGGCGAACACGGCCGTCGTCTACCCCATTCTGTTCCCGACCAGACTGGAACTGCTGGTGAGCCTGCCCACAGGCCTCACCAGATTTGCCGTGCCGGTCGGTGCGGACAAGCTCACGAAAGAGGTCCGCCTCTTTCGCCGCACCGTCGAAAAACGCACCACGCGGGAATATCTTGCGCATGCCCAACAGCTCTATGACTGGATGATTCGCCCGCTCGAACCGGCACTGGCCCGGCAGCACATCACCACCCTCGTCTTTGTCCCGGATAGTTCACTCAGGACGATTCCCATGGCGGCCTTGCACGACGGTGCCACATTTCTCATCAATAAATATGCCGTCGCCGTCACGCCAGGGCTCAACTTGACCGATCCCCGTCCGATCGACCGGGAGCGGGTGAGGATGTTATCCAGCGGACTCACAGCAGCCGTGCAAGGATTTCCCGCCCTGCCGTATGTCGCGGGCGAAATGAGCACGATTCAAGACCTCTACCGCGGGGATCAGTTGTTGAACCGGGACTTCCTCACCACCAGACTGGAACATGAATTGCGGGATGGGCAGTATGGGATTCTGCATATCGCCACCCACGGACAATTCGCGACGGACGTGAATCAGTCGTTCCTCCTGACGTTCGATGGGAAGCTGACCATCAACCAACTCGACCGGCTCATCGGGTTGTTTCGGTTTCGCCGCGAGCCGCTTGAATTATTAACCCTCAGCGCGTGCCAAACGGGGATCGGCGACGATCGGGCCGCCTTGGGCCTCGCCGGTATCGCCATCAAGGCGGGAGCGCGCAGCGCCTTGGCCACTCTCTGGTTCATCAACGATGAGGCTTCGTCCGAGCTGGTCACTGAGTTTTACAAGCAATTGCGCAACCCCAAGCTGTCAAAGGCACAAGCATTGCAGCTCGCACAACAGAGGCTCTTGGCGGATCGGGTCTATGAGCATCCGGCCTACTGGTCGGCGTTCCTCTTGCTGAATAACTGGCTGTGATTGGCATCATGAGCATGCTAGAGTACAGCGGTGAACGCCCCTCACCGCTTCAACGACAGAGGTTCGGCGTGAAGACATCGGTCATCTACAGCAGCACATTGCTCATCCTCCTCAGCCTGCCTAGCTTCAGTTCTGGCGTGAGCGCCACGCCCATCGCCGACCGGCCCATTGTCGCCCAAGCCGACCAACGGGAAGAGCCGACGATGCCGTTCTATACCCCTCGGAAAAAGACCACACCCCGAGCGAGAGTCGGCGGGGGTTTACGGGGAACGGAAGGGAAAGACCCTGAAATCGTGGCCCTTGTTCCCGACCATGTCGGCCTCACGGTGAAACAGGCGCCCTCCTTAAACTGGTTCCTCTCCAAGCCGACCTCCTTGCCCATTCGGTTTACACTCATCGACACCCGATCGGTCAAACCACTGCATGAAGGCCTGATTCCCACACCGGATCATGCGGGCATCCAATCGCTAAATCTCAAAGATTTCGGGTTGACCCTCGAACCGGACGTGCAATATCGCTGGTATATCTCCGCTATTCGCAATGCGGAATCCCCGTCGCAGGATATCGTCGCCGGCGGGATCATCGAGCGCTGTGAATTCAGCGCCTGCCTGGTGGAAACGACCGTCGACCTCACCTGCGACCGGCAAAGCGTTCTGCGGAATGCCGTACGAGGCTTCTGGTACGATGCCATGGCCTGCCTCTGTGAGTTGATCGACGCCAATCCCTCCGACCAGATCCTCCGGAGACAACGTGCCGCGCTGCTCAAGCAGATCGGTCTCCATGGGGTGGCGGACTGGGATCTTCGTTCAGCTCAAGCTCCCGTCCGCTGAGCACCGCTCAACAGTACTTGCGAAACGTTTCTCGACTAAACGTTTCAGGTTTCGAGTTTCATGTTCTCTAACAACATGAAACCTGAAACGAGAAACCAGCAACTCCCCCCCCTCTATTCGATCCGTATCCGGTCAATCCAATTGGATTCAGCACAGAATCCTTTTCGATTCAGGCACAGCATTCATTCCTTCTACGACAGCCACGCAAGATCTATTTCTCGGCCAAAACTATCAACAGCGATAGAAGCCCTGTACCTCCGATCAGGCACACAGCTTGCGGGTACTCATATAGCCAATGGCTAATCCAGAATGAAGGAAGGCGCGACGATGACAGAGGAGATCATTGTGTAGACCCTTCTTGCCAGGATTGGCCGGCCTCATCTGAGTCATGATCGTCGATATCCCTGGTGCCGACCATCACTCCCGGGACAACCAACAACCAGGTGCTCAACCGGAGCATCGCAATGGAATTGAACTGCATGAACAGACCTCCCGACAGTCCGGGGCCGCAGCCTAAGACAAGAACCCCTCACCCTGACTCTCCCTCTCGCAGCATGAAACAGGCTCGACTATCCGTCACGCCTTCTCCTCTCAATGAAATCCACCAAACGATGCGGCCCACTCTCCATTCAGAGAAGCAGCGAGTCACCATCTCCCTTCCCACCCCGCTCATTGAGCGCCTCCGAAACGCGGTGTATTGGACAGGACATCGTCCTCTCGTGGCCCTGGTGAGTGAGGCGGTCGAAGACATCGTGGCCCAGATGGAGGAGGTGAACGGAGGAGCCTTTCCGCAACGTATTGCCCCCCTGAAGGTAGGGCGGCGACAAGGACAACGCTCCCCTCTCCGCCCCGCCACGGGCCACAGCTCCACATCAGCATTCCTGGACAGATCGTAGTGCTGAATCGAACCGGCTACAGGCTGCGGAAAACTCGGTGTATGCGAAAAACACGGTTGAACTACTCCGAACGATATCGAGGTCTGAGTAACCACAGAATGCTCAAAAAGGCCGTCCAGCAAGGCCGCGAAGCCAACGATGAACGGGGAACGATGAGCGATGGACAGACAACGTCCCAGTTCCCACGTTCAGCACTCATCGCTCACCGTTCAGCGTTTCTCGACTGGCGGACTTTTTCAGCATCCTGAGAGAGGACGCCGATGAAGACATGCGAGAGTTTCGAAAGTATGAGCCTCGGCACAACCAGTGCAGTCAAGCAGGATGCGCAATGGTTGGCACATCGGGACCTGGCCGATAGACACAGAAGGCAGTTATCGCGATCGTATTCTGTTTATAATGGACAGAACGCGCAACGACGCGATGACTCCGACCGCTCGAACCGCTATGGTCGCTGAGGCCTCAATGGTCACTGGAGCGAGTCACCACTCCGTGCTCGTCGTGGAAGATAACCCGGACCTCGTGATCGGGCTGCGAGATCTCTTGCTCCATGATGGCTACGACGTCACCGTGGCCGGCACCGTCGCCGGCGCCATCGAACTCGTTCGAACCCACCGCTTCAACGCCATCCTCCTGGACTTGGGCCTTCCGGACGGCGATGGGATCGATGTCTTGAAAGAAACTCAGCGCCTGGACCCTTCCCTCCCCGTCGTGATCGTCACGGCCCATATCTCGCCTGACCGCACCGTGGGGTCCCTGACAGAGGGAGCTTTCGCCTATCTGACAAAGCCCTATCATCGGGAAGAGCTCAGACAAACGCTGCGACGCGCGATCGGCGTCAAGGAACTCACCGTCAAGGTCGAACGGACCGCACACCTCCTCAACGAAAGCGAGGCCCGCTTCCGCTCGCTGGTCGAGTCGGCCACCGATGCGATCCTGGTAGCCGATGGGCGCGGGGTAATCATTTCCTGGAATCGATCTGCGGCGGGGCTCTTCGGATATGCCAGCGAGGACGCGATCGGCAAACCCCTGACCCTCCTCATGCCGGAACGGTACCGTTCCGCGCATGAAAAGGGTCTCGCTCGCATGGAATCCACGGGAACGAGCCGCGTGATCGGGTCCGTGGTGGAATTGCACGGGCTGAGGAAGAATGGCACCGAATTCCCCATCGAACTCTCGTTGGCAACCTGGAACACGACTGCCGGAAACTTCTACAGTGGCATCATTCGGGATATTTCCGCGCGAAAGACGACCGAGGACGCACTACGCCGGAGCGATCAGATTCTGCGGGAAGTGGCCGACAACACCACAGCGGTCATCTACGTCAAATACGCCGACGGCCGGTATCTCCTGACGAATCGACGGTTTGAACAGATCTTCAACCTGACTACCGATCAGATCGTGGGCCATACCGATCACGAGATCTTCCCCTCACACATTGCGGATGAGTTTCGCACCAACGATCTGGTCGTGCTGGAGCAGAAACGCACGGTCGAGTATGAAGAAGAGGCGCCGCACTCGGATGGAGCGCATACCTATATCTCCATCAAATTCCCGCTATGCGATCACACCGGCACAGCCTACGCGGTCTGCGGTATGTCGACCGACATTACCGAGCGCAAACATATCGAAACCGCCCTCCGCACCCATGAAGAGCAGCTCCGCCTGGCCCTGACCTCGACAGAAGTGGGCGGCTGGTCCTGGGACTGCCAAACCGGACGAATCTATTGGTCGAGGCAAGTCGACGACATGCTTGGCGTCTCGGATAGCTTACGGCCACATACCCAGCAGGAATGGCTTGCGCTGATGTACCAGGATGATCGGCAGACAGCCGCGCAGGCGATGAGTCGCGCCATGGAACAGCCCGGCACAGAGGCGCTGTTTGAGCATCGAGTCATGCGAAAGGACGGCAGCCTCCGGTGGTTCGTCTGGACCGGTCAAATAATTCGAGATCGTGATGGGAAAGCCCTGCACATGTTAGGGATGGTTCGCACCAGGATGGCCTAGCAGGATCATGAACACATTCGCGGAAAGAGATCTCAACACCCGTGACGCGTCTCTCGTGACGCGTCCTTCGTTTCAGGATTCTCGCGTTTCACGCTTCACGCTTCACGTTTCACGAACCCAAAGGCACTTCGTAGCCGCCTGGGCGATGGCGGGACTCGTCTTGTTGCTGGGACTCTCCTCCCGCTTCGTCTCCGAATCCGCCGCGATGGATGTCGCGATCCTCCAATCTTCGGATATCGCGGCCTACCACGAGGCGATTGCAGGCCTGAAGGCCACGGGCCCGATCGGCGCGATCTATACCGAATACGATATGCAAGGCGACCTGGAGCTCGGCAAGAAGTTCGCGCGCAAGCTACGCGCATCCAATACATCGCTAGTGGTCGCCGTGGGGCTCAAGGCCGCGCTGGCGGCGAAATTAGAAATTATCGAAATCCCGATCGTGTACATGATGATCCTGGACCCCCTCAAACATCAGCTCACAGCCGGCAACATGACCGGCACATTGCTGGAGGTCCCCATCGACCGGCAGCTCAAGATCATGCGGATGTTTTTCCCGACCCTCCGTCGGCTCGGGACGCTCTACGATCCTGCCAAATCGTCCTCGCGGGTGAGAGAGGCTGTGCGGCAATCTACCGCCGCCGACTTTCAACTGAAGGGGCTTCCCGTCGAGAGTGAGAAAGACGTGCCGCAGCAGTTGCGCGTCTTGCTCTGGGATGTGGACGCCCTCTGGCTCATGCCCGACTCCACGGTACTGACGAACGAGTCCGTACAATTTATCCTGGAATCGTCATTGGCGCGCCAGATACCCGTGATCGGCTTCTCACCGGAGTTTACGCGTCTGGGAGGACTGCTGAGCTTGTCCGTCAATTATGGTGAAGTCGGTCGAGAGACCGGCCTGCTCGCCAAACGTATTCTCAATGGGGAACGGCTGCTGCCGCTCAACCCCGTCCCGATCGACCGCATCAAGATTACGGTCAACCTCAAAACCGCTAAGTTCCTGGGCCTGACGTTGACGAAAGAGCTGACAAGTCTCATCGATGAAACCTATTGATGGAGACAGGCATATGAATCGTCCAGACATGGCAGAGGGCTCCGTGGGTCCCAGATCATTCCCGGCGAACCGGTTCTTCAGCCTGCGCTCGAAGTTTGTGCTGTTTTTCAGCCTCATTCTCATCATCGCCTGTTCAATTTCAAGCTGGTACTTCGTGGAAAAGCGGCGCGAGGCGATGATCGACAACCTTCAGCAATTGGGCGAAATCCTGCTCACGAGCGTGGTGCACAATGATCACTTTCGATTTGCGGGCCTTGTCGCAGAAGATCGCGCCACGCTCCAGCAATTCACGGAAGGCCTTCTGGCAGTTCAGGACGTGGTCTATGTCGTCATCACACGGCCGGACGGTACGGTGCTCGCCCGGCAGACGAAAGGCATCCGACCATCCTCCGACAGCCTTGCACGATCCATCGACCGGCCCCTGTATCCGGACCCCGACATCGCCACACAGCACGTGCATTCCTCAAGCACTATTCCTCACATGACTCGCCTCACCATCTCCAACTCACTAGGCAATCGATTCGCGTGGGAAGAACAGGTGTACGACTTTGCTATGCCGGTGCCGCGGAAAAGCAATGGCGCCACCCCGATGCCGCCCTTTTCTATCCTGCTGGACGAAGGGAACACGAACGCCTCGACGACACTCCTGTCCAATGTCGTCCAGATAGGATTGACCGACGCGCACCTGAAGCACGAGCTCGCGACGATGATCAGAAACATTTTTCTCCTCACCGCGCTCATCATCGCCGCAGGCATGTTGGGCGCCCACCTCCTCACCCTCCGCATCACAAAACCGTTGAGGAGACTGGCCGACGTGGCGAGACAAGTCGCCGAGGGCCAATCGCCCATGCCTCTCACACCCTCCACGCACGACGAAGTCGGACAGCTGACGAGCATGTTTAACCTCATGACCCGTTCGCTACAGGAAAGAAGCCTCGCCATCACCGGAAACCTCGCCACCATCAAACATCAAGTCGGCCAATTGACCACGTTGCATGAGGCGAGTGCGGCCATCGCCAGAACATTGGACCTGGACGAGCTCCTCAACACGGTGCTCCAACTCCTGATGGCCAACCTGGGTTTCACACGGATGCTCTTGGTATTGCGGGAGCACGAGCGGGACTCCGCCTCTGTAGCTCAGGTCGCAGGTGTCACGGCCGACATTGTGGAAGCGGCCCGTCATCTTGAGGTGCCCATCCAGGACGATGGCAGCCTCCAGGCGGATCTGTTGATTCATGGCAAGCCTCTGCTCATCCTGAGCCTCGATGCCGTGTCGAATCGCATACACGAATCGGTGCTGACGTTAGCTCGCCGGACAGGAGTCACATCCTTCGTCGCGGTCCCGCTCCAGAGTCACAATCAGATACTCGGATACCTCGCCGCCGACCGGGGATCGCAACCCTGCACGGACGAGGATCTCCATATGCTGCTGACGATTGCCAGCCATGTGGCTGCAGCCATCGACAATGCCAGAGCCTATTCACACCTCGAAGAACTCACACAGCACCTCGAACAGCGCATCACGGACCGCACCCTGGAATTATCGATCGCCAACGAGCGGCTCCAAGAGCAGGATCGGCGGCGATCGCTGTTTCTCTCCGTCGCGTCGCACGAATTGCGCACCCCCATGACCGTGATCCGCAGCTTTGCGGACAATATGCGTGACGGGATCGCAGGGCCGGTGAGCGACCAGCAAGTTGCCTACCTCACCCGCATCGAGCACAACCTGAATCGACTCACGCGAATCATCAATCAACTCCTTGATTGGTCGCGCCTTGAGTCGCATAAGGAAATCCTCTGCCTCAAACCCGTGTGCGTTGAAGCCACGGCCATCCTGGTGGCCGATAGTTTGCGCACCGTGGCGGCTGAAAAAACGATCGCCCTGGAGATCCGGCATACAGACGGACTCCCGATGGTCCAGGGGGACCGCGACAAGCTGGAGCAGATCCTCTGGAATCTCATCGGCAACGCGATCAAATTCACTCCGCTCGGCGGCCGCATTACCGTCGACTTCCAAGCGATCCCAGAAGGCTTTGTCCAGACCTGCGTCGCCGACACCGGCTGCGGAATCGACCCGGTTCATCTCGAAAAGCTCTTTCAGGAATTCTCGAAAGTGCCGTCGGCGATCCCCGCCGCTCAGGGCGCGCAGCTCGGCCTCTTCATTACCAAGAGCCTGGTGGCGAAGCATCGCGGAAGCATTTGGGTCGAGAGCGAGCCGGGAGCCGGTACGCGCTTTTACTTCACGGTGCCATTCGCGTACTCGCAAGAAGAAACCCGTGCTGAGGGCGACGTATGAGAGAGAGGAGTATATTTTCTCGTGTCGAAGGTCTACACTTTCACTAGAAATCCACTATCGCGGCAGGCACCATGCGCGCAAAAATCCTAATCGTCGATGACGATCGCGATATTCTTCTCGGACTCGAGAATCGTATCACCTGGATGGGGCACGAGCCTGTCACAGCCGACAACGGCAAGGACGCGTTGCTCCTGATCGAGCAGGGAGAATTCGATCTGGTGCTCCTGGATCTGGAGCTGCCGGTCTTCTCCGGTCTGGAAATCCTCGAACGGGTGAGAGCCAGCTCGCACAGCGAGCAGCGGACCGAACGGGCCACTCACACAATCTACACCACACCGCTCATCGTCATCCTGACCGCTTTCGGCACCATCGAACGTGCGGTGCATGCCATGCAACTCGGCGCATTCGATTTCCTGGCGAAGCCGTTCAGCGCCGACCACCTCACGGTAGTCGTCCAAAAAGCCCTCGCCGCCGTGGCACTGCAGCGTCAAGTCGATGTGCTCCGTCAAGAAGTCGACGATCGCTACGAACATCTCGTAGGGGCCAATGCCAAGATGGCCGTCCAACTCACGATCGCCAAACAAGCCTCGGCGTCCGACGTGACCGTCCTCCTGCTCGGGGAAACCGGAACGGGAAAGGAAGTCGTGGCCCGCGCCATTCATCGATGGAGCCCGCGCCGGTCCAAACCCTTTGTGGCGGTCAATTGTGCGTCCCTGCCGGAACAGCTCCTCGAGAACGAACTGTTCGGCCATGAAAAAGGCTCGTTCACCGGGGCAGTCAAACGGGAGCCAGGCAAGATCGAGGTGGCGGAAGGCGGAACGGTGTTTCTCGACGAGATCGGCGATATGCCGCTGCTCTTGCAAAGCCGTCTCCTGCGGGTCCTCCAGGATCAGACGTTCTATCGTGTCGGCGGAACGCAGCCGGTTCACACCAATGTGCGTTTCATTGCAGCCACGAACAAAGATATTCGCCGCGCGATCCAACAAGGCACATTTCGTGAAGATCTCTACTATCGGCTTGCCGTGATCTCCGTCACACTCACGCCCCTGCGTGAACGAATGGACGATATCCCAGCACTCGCCCAGCATTTCCTCAATCGCGGGGTCAGAATGGGGATTCATCGCCCCTGTACTCTCAGTGCCCAAGCCTTACAAGCATTGCATCAATATCACTGGCCTGGCAACATCCGCGAGCTGGAGAATGTGCTGACACGCGCCCTCATCTTGTGCCCCGAGGATATCCTTGATCCCGCGTGCCTGCATCTATCAGATGCGCCGTTCCCCTCGACAACCGACACCGAGACAGGCACTCCGCTCCGTCTCTATCATGAAAGCGTGGACGCCTATAGTCGGAAGATCATCGAAGAAGCGCTACGCAGGAATGGGTGGAACCAAACCAGAGCCGCCGAAGAGCTTGGCCTTCAACGGACCTACCTCACAAAGCTGCTCCGGCAGAAAGACATTCCAGGGAGAGCCCCCATGGGACCGGCCCCATCAGCCAACGACAATACACAGTGACTGGATTCTCGATACTCGTGAAGCGTAAGGCGCGATCCAAAGGCTAACGGTTCAAGCCATCAACCTTTAACCATGAGTCCGCCTTACTTATCCGAGTGGTAGCGCATGCGGGTACCGTGAAGAAGAGAGAGTTCGATCTCACTGGCAGTCAGTTCAAGGGGGAAGTAGGCGCCTGAAATTTTTGCGGCGTTGATGCTGGCACCTTCCATTCGGGCCTTCCGAAAATCGATGCTGCGCAGATCCGACTGACGAAAATAACAGTCGCTGAAGTCCAAGCCATCGGTATCCAGACCCCGGAGGTCGAGCCCCCGAAGATCGCACCCCCGCAGATCGACTTTTTCGCCCGATGCCTTCTTGGCATTGAACTCGGTGATACAGCCTTCGCGCAGCAAGAGATACATCGGATCGTTGGGTATCCGCAGCTTGGAACGGGCAGGATTCGAGTTGTCCATGGGTCTCCGATCGTAATCGCGCTCACTGTCGTATCGGAACTTTCCTGGCCGACTTGAGGGGGGGGGCGGTCGCCGCCTGGTACGTGAACGAGTCCTTCCTTCAGCTCAGCCGTAACTCCAAGATATGCAGCTCAGGAGAGCATGATGCTCAAACAGTTCGTCCAGCAAGGCCGCAGCAAGCCATCACCTTCTAAGGGGTGGCTGGAATGCTCCACCTGCGCGCGTCCAACGAGGGCCTTCCCAGGCCGCGCGTTGCGCGAGCACGGGGATCATCCCAGCTACCCCGCCATTTTTCAGCATCATGCCAAACGAACCGTAAACGAAACCTCATTGCCCTTATCGTTATAACGAAGGTCAGGGAAGAACGACTGCGTGAGGAAGATGCCACGCCCGCTGGCGTCCCCTGTCGGGCAGGCATCGAGACGAAGGTTCCCGCGCGACTTCCAATTGAATCCCTTCCCCTCATCGGTAATCTGGTAGGTCAAGATCTGTTGCCGCTTATCGTAGATCGCGCGGATTGTGACCCGCCGATCTCGAAATCTGGCGTCCTGCCGGCGCTGCTGGATCAATTCGTCGTACTGGTCTTTCGCCATGGCCTCGATCTTGTCGCGATAGCGAAGTTCGAGACAGCCATGTTCGACCGCATTCATCACGAGTTCTTGCAGCGCGGCTCGAAGATGGAGCTGCCGCGCCTCCATCAGCCCCATCGCCGTCCCTTGAATGAGCCAGGTCACCGTGCTCTCGACGTAATTCGGGTCGGGACCCATCACCAGCACATACTCCAGCCGTTCGACGCCTGGCGCATCGTCCACGGAGGCAGGCAACGAATGGATCGCCCGCTGCAGGACTTGCGAAAATTCTTCCTCTTGAACCGGCTGCTGCACATAATCCAGGGCGCCTGCGCGCAACCCCTCCATCGTCGAATCGTCGTGCCCTGCGTCGGTGAGGAGCACGACGGGGCAGGTCGGGCGGCGTTCGCGAATCTGCTTCACCAGCGTCATCCCGTCCGAATCAGGCAGAAAGAGATCCATAATCACGATATCGGGCTGTGTCATGTCGAACGTCGTCAACCCGAGCGCGGGGGTCGTGGCGGCGATCACCGAATGCCCCTTCGCCCGCGCATGCTCCAGAATCAGAGCCTGGGTATCGGCATCGTCGGCCACGACAAGTAATGTACGCGACGGTATGGCGATCATGATGGGAATCCTCCGGCGATCAAACCCCGAAGCGCGGCATGCACCTCGGCCAAACATCTTTCGACATCCGCACAAACCGACGCAGCCTCGGCAAACTCGCCCTGGCGTCCAAGCATTTCCAGACGCTGCGCGCGCTCGAAGAGACGCGGCGCGCAGATCGGCAAAACTGATCCCTTCAGCTTGTGCGCCGCCGCCACCAACCCGTGACAATCCTGGCGCGCCAACGCCGCGCGCGCCGCAGCCACCTCTTTGGGGCTCTCTTGCATAAAGAGGTTCGCCAGAGTCAGGAACAACTCCTGATCGCCGTCGGCCAGGTCCAAGGCCTTGGACAGCACGAACACCGCCAACGTATCCATGTATGGCTCTTCCGATCAGACGCTCAATTCCAGCCCCACCACCGCCGCGTCATCTAAAAACTCGCTCTGCGCTTGCCAGCGTCTGGCTTCCATAAAACAATGGGCAATCGTGGAGACAAGCGCTTCATGCTGTTGCGCTTCGACGGCTTGCTGGAATCGCCAGCGGCCCCAGGGCTCCCCGGTCGGAGACGCCGCTTCATAAATGCCGTCGCTGAGCAAGAACAGGCGATCCGCCGGCTGCAAGGTAATCCTGTCGCTGACAAAGACGGCCTCCTGATCGAATCCGAGCGGAGAGGAGGGTCGCGTGAGCCATCGAGAAGGCCGCTCGGCCGGGCTAAGCAGCACGCCATGATGGCCCGCCGAGGCATAGGACAGGCTGCGTGTCGGCAGGTGAATCTGCCCGACCCACAGCGTGAAATACTCTCCTTCAGCACTCAAGGGAAACTGCCGGTTCGCTTCGCGCAACACTTTCTCAGGATCGTATGAACCGATCAACTGAACGATGTTTTCCACCCGGAGGAATGTCATCAACGACGCCGACCGCAACGCAGCCGCCACACCATGTCCTGACGCATCGAGAATGTACATGCCTAGGTGGTCCGCATCGATGGGAGCCACATTGAAAAGATCGCCGCCCAAGGTCAGCGCCGGTTGGTATTCCCACGCGAGCGAAAGGCCCGGAGCAGGACTTCCCGGCTGGGGCAGCAAAGAATGGACGAACGCTGCAGCCGACTGCAGATCGGCTTCCATCTCCATTTGCTTCGTTTGCAGCAGGAGCATGGAGGACTCCAGCTGAGCGCCCGTCGTTTCCAGCTCACGCACCAATCGGCCGGTGCGCAGACCGGCCAACACCCGCGCCGTAATTTCCTGTTTACTGGCCGCCTTACTCAAAAAATCGTCGGCCCCCCGCGCCAACCCTTCGGCGATCTGCGCCGGTTGATCGTGGGAAGTCATCAGTAAAATATAGATGGATTTCATCGTCGGATCGCGCCGCACCGTTTCGCAGAACGTGGGACCGTCCATCTCCGGCATCATCCAATCGACGATGATCAGATCGGGACGTTCGCGCCCAGCCACGTCAAGCGCTTCTCGTCCGTTTCCAGCCTCCAACACCCGGTGCCCTAACCGCTTGAGCCGCGCCGCCATGCTCATCCGCGTCACCGGTTCATCGTCCACCAGCAGAATCGTCGCAACCATGAAACAGGAGGGCGCCGATGAACCGAAGGAATGAGCGATACGTTGAGTGGAGTCGTGATTCATAAACCTGAGCCTTCGTGATCGGAGTGGTTACGCCGCACGCGCCGTCAGCGCGTCCCCCTCGGTCTCATAGATCGGGATCATGTTCGGAATATTCGCCAGGCTCATGATTTCCCGCACGTAACTCTGCGGCTTCAGGAGACTGAACTGGGCCTGTTGCAGCTTGAAGCTCTGCGACATGAGGACGAGTAACCCGAGACCGGAACTGTCCACGAATCGAACCTGCTCCAGGTTCACAATGAGATGCTGGCAGTTCCGGTTTTTGACCTGTTCGACGGCGGTCTTGAACGCCGCCCGATTGCTGTAGGTCAAATCGCCTTTCACATCCAGCACGGTCGCGTCTTTTGAAGCACGTTGGGTGATTTCCATATGAGATTCCTTTCTTAATATACGCGCGCAGTCATCATCTCACCGATCGTTCCTAGTCTTCAGCCCCACCCTTCATCAGCCGCGGCCCGGACGTGTGGCTTGTCATGCGGTCCGCTCCAGGCAGACAAGCGCGGCGTCGTCTGGAAAATGCTCTGCCTGCTGCCACGCATGCGACGCCTGCACGCAGTGATCCATCACCTCATACACGGAACGAGCCGCGTCACGTTCAAGCACTTCCTGGAGCCGTTCCTTGCCCCACAACTCCTGCTCAGGCGACAAGGTTTCATAGATGCCGTCGCTGGTGAGATAGAGCCGATCGCCGCATTGAATCTGATCCTGCCTGGTTGTGAATGTGCTATCGGGATCGAACCCCAGGGGCAAGTCAGTCTGTGAAAGCCACACCGAGGGATGATGCGGAGAGCAGAGGATCGCGCCGGCATGTCCTGCCGACGCCGACCGAAGGGTCCAGGTCGGGAGGTGAAGGTCACCGACCCAGAGCGTGAAATACTCCCCCTCCGATGTCAGAGGAAAACGCCGATTCGCTTCGGTGAGGATGGCGCTGGGATCGTACGACCCGGCGGCCTCCAGCAAACAGACAGAGTGCAGGAAGGTCATCAGGGCCGTGGCGCGCAGCGCAGCGGACACGCCATGTCCTGAGGCGTCCAAGATAAAGAGCCGGAGATGGTCGTCGCCCCATCGCCTCACACCGAACAAATCGCCGCCCAACGTGAGGGACGGCCGATAGTACCAGGATAGCTGGATGCCTGGGGCCGGCACGCCCGGTTCTGGCAAGAGCGATTCCATGAACAGTGCGGCCGACTGCAACTCGGCGAGCATGATCTGCTCCTTGGCCTTGATCATATCGTGCGCGCAGGCGAGGTTGCGCAGCAGTGCGGCAGTGCGAAGGCCGGCATGCACACGAGCCCCGATCTCTTGCGGGCTGGCGGTCTTACTCATGAAGCCATCAGCGCCTCGATTCAATCCCTCTTCGATATCCTCAGGCCGGTCCTGTCCGGTCATCAGGATAATCTGGATCGATTTCAACGCCGGATCCTGACGAACCAATTCGCAGACGTCCGGTCCGCTCAGCTTCGGCATCATCCAATCGAGAATCGTCAGGTCCGGGTGCAACCGACGGAGCATCGCCAACCCCTGCTCACCGTCCTCTGCTTCGAACACTCGATAGCCGAGCTTCTTCAGCCGAGCGACCATGATCATGCGAAACAGCTTGTCATCATCCACCAGCAAAATAGTGGCGGAGGACGGCGCGCCGTGATCGGGCGACTCGGCCTCTGAGTCAAACGCTTGTGAAGCCGGCAGTATCATACGATCCATCAGGAACAACTATCCCCTTGATTGATGACCGGGAGCGGACTGCCACATTACGCGGCGTTGCCGATCGATGCCTCTTGCTCTGACAAGTACACCGTGATGATCTTTTGAATGCCGGCAATCGTCAGCAGTTTCAGCGCCTGCTCAGTCGGCTTCAACAGGCAGAACTTTCGCTGCTCCTGTGCAAACCGCTTGTGGGTCAGGACTAACACGCCCAACGCCGCGCTATCCAGAAACGTGACCTCATGAAGATCGACAATCAAGCGTGCACAACCTGCCTGCGAGGCCTTGTCGATGGCATCCTTGAATGTCGTGCGATCGGCAAAGGTAAAGGCGCCTTTCAACTGAAGCAGCGTATACGTGGAATTCACTTTTGTTTCGAGTTGCATCGGGACTCCTTTTCGGTAGAATTACAGTCTGCTCGCCTGCGTCAAAATGGCCGCAGGAATGTCATCCAGCGGGAATATCTTATCGACCCCCCCCAGCTTGATGGCTTCTTTCGGCATGCCGAAGACCACACAGGAGGCCTCGTCTTGCGCGATGTTAAAGGCGCCGGCCTGTTTCATGGCCAACATCCCCTTGGCGCCATCGCCACCCATGCCCGTCAAGATCACGCCGATGGTATTCGCACCGGCATACTGAGCGACGGAGTCGAACATCACATCGACAGAGGGTCTGTGCCGGTTGACCGGAGGGTCCTGGTTCAATTTGACGCTGTACCTGGCTCCGCTGCGGACCAAGGTCATGTGATAACTGCCGGGGGCGATCAAGGCATGGCCCGGCAACACACTGTCTCCGTCTTCGGCTTCCTTCACGGAGATGCGGCACAGGGTATTCAAGCGATCCGCAAAGGTCTTGGTGAAGCGTTCCGGCATATGCTGAGTGATGATGATCGGCGGGGTATTCGGGGGAAGGACTTCGAGCACCGCCCGCAACGCTTCCGTCCCTCCCGTCGAAGCGCCGATGGCAATAATGGTGTCCGTAGTCTTGAGCATCGCGGACGAGGCAAGGGGTATAGGGAGAGAAGCGACAGATCCGCCTGCCATGCGCCCCCCGACCCCCTTGCCCCTGACCTTCGCAACCGCTGCGGCCTTAATCTTCGCAATCAGATCCTGCGCGATCTCATCCATGCCTTCCCGAAGATCGATCTTCGGTTTAGTGATAAAGTCCACCGCGCCGAGTTCTAATGCACGAAGCGTCGTCTGGCACCCGGCTTCCGTCAGCGAGCTGACCATCACAACCGGCATAGGATGTCCCGCCATCAATTTCTCAAGGAAGGTCAACCCGTCCATCTTGGGCATTTCGACGTCCAGCGTGATCACATCCGGATTCATCGCTTTGATTTTCTCTCGCGCAATGAACGGATCGGGCGCCGACCCGATGACTTCAATGCCGGGGTCCCTGGACAACAGTTCTGCCAACACTTGCCGCATCAGCGCCGAGTCGTCGACGGTCAGGACACGAATCTTTGCCATCACATCTCTCCTCATATCTCGTGAAACGTGACGCGTCTGAATCTAAAACGAAATACGTTTCACGAACGACGTTTCACGCCGCTTAGAACAATGTCACGTCGCCCTGCTGTGTATCGCGATTATTCCACAGTCGATATTCGTACTTGGACTCCCGTTCGATGATCGTGTCGTTCTTGAGCTTTTTTATTTTCTTCATCAGCACACGCCCCGAAGCGGTAAAGTAGTACACTTTCCGGGGAAACTCGTCGCCGAGATCACTCGATACCACCGGAAAGCCTTCCTCCTTCAGATAGAGGCGCACCCATTCACTATTGCGGATGCCGACATCGATGTTGCCCTCATATATTTTTCCGGCACCGAACAGCTTGACTTCGAGCCGGTTTCTCAGCCCGCCACGCTTGAGAATGCCGTTGATCAGTTGCTCCATTGCAAACGATCCATAGCGTGTGGATTCGCCACCCCATGAATCGTTGCTTGGTCCACCGGTCGGTAGCGGCAACATAAAGTGGTTCATCCCCCCCACCCCGGCGATCGGATCGCAGATACAAGCCGAGACACAGGAACCCAGAACCGTATAGACGATCATCGGAACATCGCTGACGAAAAACTCTCCCGGTAAAATCGCGGCGATCTCATGCGGAAAACGGTTATCGCGCATGCGCCTGACATGGGCGAATTGGTCACTCATTCAATCCTCGTCATTCGTGAACCGAAGCCCGCGAGACGGGAGAGACTCTGTTGCGCGTCGCGCCTGTCCTGATCGTCCCGCCTTTCACGCCTCACGTTTCCTTCCGATAAATCGTCGGCGCGACCGCCTTGAAGGGCTGATCGAGGCGCTGAATGTTTTCAGAATGTCCGATGAACAGATACCCTCCCGGCTTCAAATAGCGGTGAAATTTATTCACGAGCTGCGTCTGCGTCGGACGATCGAAATAGATCATCACGTTGCGGCAGAAGATCAAATCCAAGGGGTTTTTGATTGGGAAGGTGTCGTCCATCAGATTGATGCGCTGATAGCGCACCATCTCGCTCAAATGGGGCTTCACTTTGATCATGCCGGTCCGTTCCCCCTTCCCCTTCAGAAAATGCCGTTCGACGAGGTCCTTCGGAAGGTCCCGCACGCGTTCGTCTTCGTAGACTCCTGATGCAGCTCTGGCCAGCACCCGCGTCGAGATGTCTGAGGCGAGGATCTTAAAGTCCCAGCGGTCCGGGTCGGGGACGCTATCGTGCAACGTCATCGCAATGGTATAGGGCTCCTCGCCGGACGAAGACGCCGATGACCAGATGCGGACGCGCCGAGTCGATTCCAGCGTCGGAAGGATCTGTTCACGAAGAAAGTCGAAATGCTTGGGCTCGCGGAAAAAATCGGTTTTATTGGTCGAGACGAGATCCAGGAGGAGCGTGAACTCCTCCCCGTCTGTTTCGCCTGCAACCCGATCGTAGTAGGCTTGAAACGAATCCAGCTCCAGCGTCCTCAATCGTTTGGACAGCCGGGACACGAGCAGGGTTTTTTTGCTGTCATTCAAACTGATGCCGCACTCCTGATAAATGAGCGCGCGAAACTGTTCGAACTCCTTGGGTGAAATCGAGTAGTCCATAACCGGCGACTCTCCGAATAGGGCGAACAGCGAGCACAACATTGCTACAGCTGCAACAATGACCGCTCATGCATGAGGGGTGACCACAGACCCCGCACTACAGGCTGTCGAGTCTTTATCGGTTGGTTACTATCGATTCTTGATTCACGAATTGGAGGCACAATCTGCCGAGTAGGGAAAAGGGGGAATGAGTCTGTTTAGGCTATCTGGCTGGTGGAGGGAATTGGGCGTTTCTGGTTTCGAGTTTCTTGTTTTCGGATGGTCCTCCCCTCACTACTCATGACTCGTACCGAGAAACTCGAAACTCCCACACCCTACCACTGGGTTCTCAAGGGATATTGCGCGATGAAAGGATCGGGAGTCAGCAACAGACAGTCATGCTCAATGGCCTGGCAAATCAGCATCCGGTCGAACGGATCTCGATGCAGTGAGGGGAGCTTATGGAGATGAAATATTGCGCGCTCTTCGAGCGGCAGCACCGTGATTCCATGCTTCTCCCGCTGCTCCAGGATGAATCGATCGAGAGACGCCGGCAGAGGCAATTTCCCCAAGGAATGCTTGACCGAGAGCTCCCACACCGACACCACACTGAGCAAGATCTCATTGGAAGGATCGACAAACACCTGCGCAGCTGACGGAGACAATTCCTTCGCACCCGCAATAATCCACAAGAAGGTGCAGGTATCGAGGAGCACCCTCACGCTGACCGTCCCTCGAAGACGTCTAGCAGTTCATCGGGAAGCACCTCGAAAAATGAACGCGGAACGGAAAAGACTCCCTTGGCTAACCCGATGGGTCGAGGATGCGTCGGGACGTCAGGCAACGCAGTAATCTGCGCCACAGGCTGGTTGCGCTTACATAACACAATCTGTTCCCCTGCCTTGAGCTGCGCCAGATACTTCGAGAGATGGGTCTTTGCTTCATGAATATTGAGCTTAATCATGACTAAATAGTAAACTAACTTTCTGGGTCAGTCAAGTGGCGTGAAAGAACTCGTAGCGAGCACGCACGATGATTCTATCCACTAGGTTGCTCGAAAGGGCCGTTCAGCAAGGCCGCGAAGCCAACGCTGAACGGGGAACGATGAGCGATAGACATACGACGTACTGGTTCTCACGTTCAGCACTCATCGCTCCCCGTTCAGCGCTTCTGGACTGGCGGACTGTTTCTGCATCCTGTCAGGACCTCGGATACCAGACGAACAACATGAGATAGACCAGATAGGCCGTCACCATGGTGCCGGAGAAGGTCCAGACGAGCAGTTGCCCCAACCGGCGATGCATCGACAGCCTGGACGACATCGCGCCCACGCTCCCATAGCGAATCCGGTGAAGCCCCATGTAGAGATTGTAGCCGCCAAGGCCGATCGTCGTGACCGCCAGCGCCATATGGACGGAAAACAGCGGCACATAGAGCGACCAGTAATGAGCGTCCGGCCCTCCGAATCGCTCCCGCCCGAAGAGGACCTGCCTCAAGACATAGGCCACGATCATCCGGCGAGAATGATGAGACACCTCATGCTGCTTGGCAGACCGGACACCGGCCATCGCAACCAGGTAGGCAGCCGTGAAGCTGGTTAGCACGCCATACCAGAGCCAACTCTTCATGTCCATACCGCCCCCCCCATAAAGCGGGAGAGATTCGTGCCGGTGAGTGCGCTATCGGTTTAGCGGGCCCCTTGCTTAACAACCCACGTCGGCCAGTTGACGCGATAGCGAGGAGAGAGTAGCCGGAACATTCTTATTCTGCATAGGCACAAGGAACTTGTTCAGAGGTGAGGGCTTACGGAAATTCCCAGTGACATTCTGACCCGAACCGGCATGCCTGATGAAATCCCCCTCAAGAATCAACGCGATGAGTGGCACTGCCATTCGGCTCCTATTCGTACCCCGTGCAGGAAGGACCAGCGAGACACGGGAACCGTCGCAGGGTCACGTCGGCCTGATGAGGGTGAGAACGGGCGTCACACCAAAGGGAAGAAGGCCGCCTCAGTCCTTCGCCACGGCATTGGCTTGAGACTGCATGTATGCCTGAAGAGTCGTCTCTAATTCTTGAAGAGCCCGCCGCAATACAAGGCATTGCGACCGAGCCGGCAGGGGTGGCCCCATGCACTTCGAATACAGCAGTAAGAATTTATCGGCACCAAGCATGGACGCGCTTTCCGCGAGTTCGTTGAGCAACCGCCCCAGATTCTCGGAAATGGGCTCGTCCGAGTCTCCTTGTTCCAACACTACAATCGGTAGGGTTGCAGACAATTGGGCCGCAAACGCATTGGCCAGTTCGTGATATTCCGCCAACTCAATGTCCAATCTCTCCATCGTTTTCTGCGCACTAAGAAGCACGAGCGGCTGAGATCTCATGAGGTGCTCAACCCGCTTGGTCAACTCTTGCCTGTCGATGGGTTTGACCAGGAAGCCATCGCACTGCAGGCCCTGCACCCGTGTGATGGTCTCAAGATCGGCATGCGCCGAGGTCACAATAATGGGAACAGGGTTGCATGTCAGCAGGGCCCTGACCTTCACAATAAACTCCAACCCATCCATTTCAGGCATCATGTAATCCGTGATGATCAGCTAAATGTCTGGTGTTTCAGGCACAGTCGCCAGTGCTTCTTTTCCATTCCTGGCCACCACCGTCTGATACCCCTGTGCGTGCAGCATGAGCGCTAACAGCCTCGCGTTGACCGGATTATCTTCAACGATCAGAATAGACATCGTGCTCGTTCCTTACCGTCCACTGAACTAATGTGGTGACAACATGGCCACGGTTTCCACCGCGCAGGGTTGCGCGGGTGATCAGAAGTCCGTCCCACCAGAAGCGGTCTGCAGCGGACGGACATCTGTTGAACCGGAGATCGAGGCAGGCGCGCTGACCCAGCGCGCGAGGACCTCTGCCAACAGTTTGGATCGCACAGGCTTGCTCAGGTAGTCATCCATGCCGGCTGCAAGGCATAGGTCTCGATCCTCCTGCATGGCGTTCGCCGTCATGGCGATGATGGGGATATGGCGAGAGGCCAGGGGCGAGGGGCGAACAGTCCCGGAATCAGTCGCCTCGTGTCCCGTGCCTTTTGCCTCTCGCCTGCGGATTTCACGCGTTGCGTGAAATCCGTCCATTTCCGGCATCTGGCAGTCCATCAAGACCGCGCTATAGGGGATGCGCGCCAGTGCGTCGAGGACCTCCAGGCCGTTGGCCACAAGATCCACGCGATAGCCCAACTTTTCCAGCATGCGTACGGCGACTTTCTGGTTGACGATGTTATCCTCGGCAAGCAGAATCCGAGCGGTGGCCCGCGCTTTCGCCTCGGCCAAACTGTGGCGAGTGACAAGCTCGGAGGGGGGCGTTCGGTCACTGGACTGTCCCGCGCCAGAGGTGGCCTGCGCTGGCGGTTTCACAACGACCGTGAGGCAATTATACAGTTGCGACTCATGCACCGGCTTGGTGAGGTAGGCAACATATCCGGCTGTGTGCGCCGCCTTGGCATCGCCGCGCTGGCCCTGGGACGTCAAGAGAACGAGCCTGGTTGACGCCAGCGCAGGATCGGTTTTAATCGCCCTGGCCAGTTCCAGGCCATCCATCACCGGCATCTGCATGTCAATGATTGCGAGGTCGCACGCGTCGTCATCCGCTGCCGCGGTGCGCAAGCATTCCAGGGCCTGGTAGCCATCCTCCGCCAGCAGGCACCGGACTCCCCATTTCGTGGCGTACAATTCCAGGATGCGGCGGTTGATGGGATGGTCATCCACGATGCACAGACGCAGCCCTCGCAAATCCTGGGAGGCCAGGTCCAGCACCGACAATATACCTGTCTGCGGTGTGCCGAGCTGAACCGTGAACCAGAAGGTACTGCCTTTGCCCAGCCGGCTGTCCACACCGATCTGGCCACCCATGAGTTCCGTGAGCTGTTTGCAGATGGCGAGCCCCAATCCTGTGCCGCCGTACTTGCGCGTGGTCGAGCTATCGGCTTGACTGAACGACTGAAACAAGCGCCCTTGCGTGTCAGGAGACAGGCCGATGCCGCTGTCCTGCACCTCGAACCGTATGGTGACACCGATATCGGTTCGGTGCAGCAGCTTGACGGACAGCACCACATCACCCTGCTCCGTAAACTTGATGGCGTTCCCCACGAGGTTGAGCAGGATCTGGCGGAGTCGTCCGGGATCGCCACGGAGTACGGCAGGCACGTCCGCATGAACCAGACAGGCCAGCTCCACCCCCTTGCCAACCGCGCGCTCGGCCACCAGATCCAGCGTCTCGTCGACCGCGGTGCGAAGGTCGAAGTCGAGGATTTCCAGGCTCATCTTACCGGCTTCAATCTTAGAAAAATCGAGGATGTCGTTGATGACGGTGAGCAGGTGATCGCCGCTGCTGCGGACGGTCTCGGCGAGCTCCCGCTGCTCCGGCGTGAGGTCTGTGTCGAGCAGAAGGCTGGTCATGCCGATCACCCCATTCATAGGGGTGCGGATTTCGTGACTCATGGTGGCCAAGAACTCGCTCTTGGTGCGGGCGCTCGTCTCCACCAGCTCTTTCGCCGCCAGCAGTTCTTGTTGCGCCTGCCTGTGCTCGGTGATGTCGCGAACGATGGCCACGAAGCGCGGTTCCCCACCCGCCTGCTGCACGAGCTGCAGGGCGATTTCCACCGGAATGTCGTGCCCATCCTTGTGCCGGTGAAGGGTCTCGAAGATCAGCGAAGGCTGCGTGCCGTCGAACAACGGCCGCACCAATGTCTGGAAACGCTCCAGCGTGAACTCTGGCTTGATGTCCACGGGCGTCATCTGGAACAACTCGGCGGGGCTGTAGCCCACCTGCTCGCATGCCCCGCGGTTGCAGTAGATGAAGCGCAGCGTATCGGAACGGAACATAAACACGCAGTCGAGCGTCTGGTCGAGCGTGGACTTGAAGTGAGCGAGCGCCGCTTCGCGCTCCCGCCGTTCCGCCTCCGCCTGCTTACGTTCGGTAATATCGGAAAAGGTCACCACCGCACCTTTCAACACATCGGTCTCAAAGACGGGGCGCGAGGCAATCTCGGCAGGGAAAGCCGTCCCATCTTTCCGCCAGAGCACGTCCTCATCGGTCTGGAACCCCTGACTGGCCTGGCATGCGCGGTAGATGGGGCACTCGGCATGGGTATACGACGAGCCATCTTCATGGGAGTGATGAATGAGTTCATGCAGGTCCCTGCCCAACAACTCGTCAGGCTGATACCCGAGCAATGCTGCGCCGGCCCGGTTGATAAAGGTGCAGCGGCCTTGACAATCGATGCCACAGAGCCCTCCGACTGTCGAATCCAGCAAGAGACGAATCTCACGACCCAGGCGCTCCCGTTCGGCCTCCTCCTTTTTCCGCTGAGAGATATCGCTAAGGACTGCCATCGCGAACGAGCCTTCCTCCGTTTCCAGATGGCTCAAGCCGGCTTGGATTTGAAACTCGGTCCCATCCTGTCGACGACCGACAATTGTGCTATTGAGTCCCATCGGCCTCGCCACGGGCGACTCGTGGTAGCGGGCGCGATGCGTGCGGTGCACGTCCCGGACAGCTTCAGGCATCAGCATCTCGACAGAGTGACCGATCAACTGGCCCGGTGCATAGCCGAATAGCAGATCGACCTGCCGGTTGGTTAACACGATGGTGCCTTCGACATTGGCCAGCACGATGGCAGCCGGCGCATTCTCCAGCAGCATGTGAAACTTGCGTTCAGCAACCTGTGCCCGGTTGCGCTCCTCATCCGCCGCC
>CXWL01010724.1_pt1 | contig 25212 bp, 20 predicted proteins | sample 590931 | NCBI WGS metagenome assembly CXWL01 (sample SAMEA3498368, study PRJEB10139) | groundwater metagenome | biome: water well; material: biofilm material | place: Germany | collected 2015-04-27
TGCCGTCGAGACAATTTTAGATATTAGGATAAATAATTTCTTTGAAGGCAATCCTTTGAAATGCCGGGGGAAAGTGGTTCGTTGTAAGCCGGATATTTCAACCGTCAACAGCCGGCAGAAATTTTATGAAATCGGCATCGAGTTTTTGGAGATGGATGATAATCAAAGACAATATCTGCTGGTTTTCGTTGACCGATTAATGAATTTGGAACTAAAAAGTAAACATTGACGCCTTCCCAAGCAAGGTTAAGACCGGCGTGCCAGAGGTAGTTCATTAAATAATGAAAAAAGGTAATATGTATGATTAGAGTTCGATTTGCTCCAAGCCCGACGGGATTTCTACATATCGGCGGCGCGCGTACCGCGTTGTTTAATTGGATGTATGCCCGGGCCCAGGGCGGGCAGTTTATTTTGCGCATCGAAGATACCGATCAGGTGCGCTCGAAACAAGAGTATCTGGACGAAATCTTAGACAGCATGAAATGGCTGGGTCTTAATTGGGATGAGTTTTATAAACAAAGCGACCGTTTCGATCTTTACCGTAAATATGCCCAGCAGCTTTTAGATGAGGGCAAGGCGTATAAAGACGGCGAAGCGATTATTTTGAAAATCCCCGAGAAGACGATCAAGATGTATGATCTGATTCGCGACGAGATCGCAGTTGATAGCAGTGAAATCAAAGATCAAGTTTTGATGAAGTCAGATGGTTCTCCCACCTATAGTCTTGCCTGTGTTGTTGATGATTCGCTGATGGAGATATCCTGTGTTATCCGCGGCGAAGATCATATTTCCAATACGCCCAAGCAGATTTTAATTTATGAAGCGCTGGGTTTTAAAATTCCAAAGTTTGCGCACCTGCCTTTGATTCTTGATCCCGAGGGCGGGCGCATGTCTAAACGGGCGGGCGCAACCGCGGTGACCGAATACCGCGGCATGGGTTATTTGCCCGAGGCTGTTGTGAATTATTTGATGCTGTTGGGATGGTCGCCGGGGAATAATCAGGAAGTCGTGACGATGCAGGCGGCGCTTAAAAATTTTTCTATCAAAAAAATCAATAAAGCCGGCGCCGCGTTTTCTATGGAGAAATTGACATGGATCAATACGCAATATATCAAGCAATCGGATACGGTGAAGTTGACGGATTTGTTGATTCCCGTTCTTAAGAATGCCGGGTATGCGACGGAGTCTTTCGACCGGCAATGGTTGGAGAATGTTGTAAGCTTGTTCAAACCAAGGATGTCGACGCTGGCGGATTTTCTGAATTGGGCGGCGTTTGCGCTTAAGGATGATTTTGAGATCGACGTTGAGGCGAGATCACAACATCTGACTCAAAATAACTCAAAGGAATTTAATTTGTTGTCACAACGATTATCGGCCGTCGAGCATTTTGACATTAAGACCGCGGAAGAAACTTTTCGTAATCTCGTTGCTGAATTAGGTATCAAGGCGGGTGATCTGGTTCATCCGGTTCGGGTGGCGTTAACAGGTAAAGCAATCGGCCCCGGGCTTTTTGATACTATGGTGATTTTGGGAAAAGAAAGAACGGTTAAACGCTTAGCGCAAGTTTTTAGCAAATAGTTTCTATTGTGAGGAACTTCGATGGCCTTTACTAGAGGCTCACTGTTAACGATGGTTTTATTGATCGCGATTATTGCCCCGGGATGCGCGACAGCAAAGGGTGTTAAAAGCGACACCAGCGTTTTTTTTGATAAAATTAAGAAAGCTGACGCTTGGTTTTCTGAAGAGGTATGGTAAATTTGTTATTGCTTTCTTGGGCTAATTGGTGAAAAACAAATTTATCCTCGTAGTTGTGTTTTGTCCATCCGTCGCAGGCGGAAATAGACGAAAACAAAAAGATCGATTGATTATTCAAGTAGTGTTATCCTGACAATTCTAATAAAGGATTGTTGTCGTCAGAACGCGGTAAAATTTTTGTAGATTGCCTTGTCGTCTAATGGTAGGACATGAGACTCTGGATCTCAGTATCTTGGTTCGAGTCCAAGCGAGGCAGCTTTTTTAGTCTCTCAATTTCATCGACGAGAGATGACATAAACTCCGACGGGCGCATGCCCTCGGAGTTTCTTTTATCTGACGACGTTTCAAATGGTTGTGTCGCAAGATTTTCGTTTTCATAATCATTTGTCATTTTTCAGCCACTAACGCCTTCCATAAATTCAAATATCCGACGGAAAAACCTGTTTTAGCATCTCTTTATCTCAATAGTGCCAAATATTTAATCGATTTTAGTAAAGGCATATTGGGCCACAATGCGAAAAGTCCTTACGCGCGAATACACATTTACTAAATAATTGGTTCAACTAACCTCTCTATACGAGGAGAAATGGGCCTTCACAGCTCTTGAAAATACAACCAAACAGCTGTATGCTTTATTCAGATAAATAAGGGTTAAATGAAGAAAGTAACCTGCACATATTATTCTGGAGAGAGCGGCTGGGTTCCGATTAAAGAATTTATCGATTCTTTAAATCTGAGAACTCAGCAAAAGTTTTTCTCTGTTGTCGAATTGTTGGAAGAGTTCGGCCATCAATTGCCGCAACCGCATGCCAAGTATATAGGCGATGAGATTTTTGAGTTAAGATTTAAAGGCCAAGAAGGCTTCGTAGAATCCTTGGTTCTTTGATGATTTCCCTGTCTTTTCGCCAAGAGAAACGGGCAGAACATTATCCTTGACAATTTAAAGTATAACTTTAAAATAGCAAATATGTACGTCGCTCGTTTGCTTGAAAAATCCCTCAAAGAAGCTGTTCAATCTTTTCCGGCGGTCTTTATCGGCGGACCGCGCCGCTCCGGCAAGACCACTCTTACCAAGACATTTCTCAAAGGATACAATTACGTTCTTCTGGATGAAGCGGATGTTCGTTCTTTGGCCATTGAGGACCCCCGCGGCTTTTTGGAAAAATATCCGCCGCCAGTCATTATCGATGAGATCCAAAATGCCCCCGATCTTCTGCCTTATATTAAAGCCCGTATCGATGAGCATAAGAAGCCCGGGCAGTGGGTGATCACCGGCTCTCAGCAATGGGCTTTGATGAAGGGAATCAGTGAGACCTTGGCTGGCCGTATTGCGATTTTGCATCTGTATCCGTTTTCTTTGGAAGAGATGCAGAAGATGACGCGGCCGCATTTAGGTACGGCTGAAACCTTTGTTGAAGCTCTGATGCACGCCCACAAGATTCCATCGAAAAGTGTTTCCCTTGGACGCTGGCTTTTGGAAGGAGGGTATCCCGAGGTCGTCTTGAATCAAAAGGTGTCTCGCAAACTTTGGTTTTCCAGTTACCTGCAGACGTATATTGACCGGGATATCCGTGGGCTTATTAAACAGTCGAACCTTCACGATTTCGAAAGATTCATCCGGCTTTTGGCGGCCCGCACGGCCCAGGAGCTCAATTGTTCGACGCTGTCGCGCGACATCGGCGTTTCCGTGCCGACCATTAAATCATGGCTGACGCTTGTTGAAGCTAGCGGCCTCGTTTTTCTATTAATGCCTTATCATAAGAATTTTGGCAAGAGGATCATTAAATCGCCCAAGTGTTATTTTATGGACACTGGGCTGGTGTGTTATCTCTCGGGGCATCAAGCGGAAGAGCATGTGCTCCAAGGGCCTATGGCGGGGGCCCTTTTTGAAACAGCATGCGTATCACAGTTCTATAAACGGTTTTCCGCATTGGTTGATCCGTGCTCTTTATACTATTATCGCAGTACCGACGGGTTGGAAGTCGATCTTTTGATCGAAACCAGTCGTCGGATTTATCCGGTTGAGATGAAGCTGTCTTCGACCATTGATTCCGGCAAGGCGAAGCCCTTGGTCAAATGGCTGGAGATATCCAAAAATAAAGATGTTAAAGGATTGATCATTTCCTCATCTAAACAAATGGGCTTGGTTGGAAACAATGTGGTGAATTGTCATTATTCATTAGTTTAGCGGTAACGGTACAAGCGTTAAGGGTTAAAATAGGACAACATATATGACTGCATATTTTCGTGACGATGGTACAGAGTTCAATCCCAATTTGATTCCCAATCCGAGCCTGTGTGTCACATGTCGAAAGAATGATAATCCAAAATACGAAATTCCTTGTAATCTAACACGTGCCGATCAAGACGAGGATATTTTTATGTGCTTTGCCTATGAATCCATATCAGGTAAGGAGAAAACTATAGAGGTTTTGCAGGAGATGAAGGATTATATGGATCACAGATACGGGAAACAAGGAGAGAAGCGTAAAGGATATAATGAATAAAAAAATTCGTAGAGGATATTGGGAAATTGTACAAGAATGACGAACAACATAATGTTGATCAGCAACGAAGCGTTCTTGAGGCTAAAGTAAAGAAACTTGACGAACAAATTGCTCTGCTCAATGACCTCAAGGGTAAATGTCTCACCAACTTAAAATCCCTCCCACAAACCACAGTACATCAGCCAATCCTGTCAAATCACAACCAGTCTTTAGAAAATAAAATCGCTATATTTAAAAGCTATTTTCGTGGACGTGAGGATGTTTACGCCAAGTTATGGATCAACAACAAGACCGGCAAGCGTGGGTATAGCCCTGTTTGTAAGCACGAATGGGATCGCGCCCTGTGCCGTAAGCCCGCTATCAAATGTTCTGAATGCCCCAATCAAGGATTCTTATCGCCAGATGAAGTTGCGATCAAACAACATTTAACAGGCATTCAAGTTATGGGTGTTTACCCAATGCTTAAGAATGAGAGCTGTTATTTTTTAGCAATGGATTTTGATAAAGAGCATTGGCTTGACGATGTCCGGGCAATTATGCAGACTTGCGCTGAAGAAGGAGTGCCAGCCGCTGTTGAGCGTTCCCGATCAGGAAACGGCGGGCACGTGTGGATATTTTTTAGCGAGGCAATACCTGCTGTTTTAGCAAGACGGCTGGGGAGCTTCTTGATTACACAAAGTATGTCCAAACGTTATCAGATGGACATGAAAAGTTACGACCGCTTATTTCCCAGTCAAGACACCTTGCCGAAAGGTGGTTTTGGAAATTTGATTGCTTTGCCATTTCAAAAGGAAGCGATGGCCAATGGCAACAGTCTTTTTATTGATAGAAATGGAAAACCATACGGGGATCAATGGCAGTTTATATCATCGCTTAAGAAAATGTCATACCAGCAAGTTGAAGCAATAACAGAGCAAGCGGTGAAGACTGGTCAAGTGGTTGCCGCTCGCTCAAGCCCGGTTGAGGAGGATGATGAACCATGGATGCGGCTGCCTTCCGGTAAGAAACAATTTAAGGTCGATGTTAAAGAGTTGCCACAGGCGATCAATGCTGTTTTGGGTAATCGCATTTATATTAAGACCGGACAAGTCCCTTCGGTTTTGTATAACCAGTTGAAACATTTAGCGGCGTTTCAGAATCCGGATTTTTATAAAAAGCAAAGGATGCGTTTTTCAACACATGCAACCCCGCGGGTTATATGTTGCGCAGAAATTGTCGACGGTTATCTTGCTCTTCCTCGTGGATGTCTGGAAGATGCACATGCATTGCTTAAAGAATATGACGTTAAATTAAGCATTGAAGATAAACGTATAATTGGCAATGAAACTAATTTTGATTTTGATGGCACGCTTAATGAAGAACAAGAAAAAGCATTGGAAGGGGTTCTTGATGTTGACTTCGGTGTCTTTGTAGCCCCACCCGGAACAGGTAAAACCGTATTAGCCATAGCGGCTATTGCTAAACGCAAGACCAATGTCCTGATTCTTGTTCATCGCAAACCAATCATGGATCAGTGGCGGTTGCAATTATCATCATTTTTGGGTATCGATAAAAAGGCAATTGGTCAAATTGGGGGAGGTAAGAATAAACCAACAGGTAATATTGATGTTGGCATGGTGCAGAGTTTAGATTTGGCGGAAGGCGTTTATGATGGCATTGCCAATTACGGCTTTATCATCGTTGACGAATGTCATCACGTTGGGGCGGTTTCATTTGAAAAGGTATTAACACAAGCAAAAGCAAAGTATGTGTTGGGATTAACGGCAACTCCCTATCGCGCTGATGGACATCAACCAATTATTCACATGCAGTGTGGCCCGATTTGTCATCGGATTAAACAAAAAGATATGATCGCACATATTTCAAGTTCAATGGTTATTCCAAGAACAACAACTTTTTTGTATCCATGGACAGAGGGTTCAAAAATCGTTGATCTTTCCAGTCGAATGATTGAAAGCCATGAGCGTAATCACTTAATTGTTGATGATGTCATCAGTGTTTTAGATGCAGGAAGGTTTCCTTTGATCCTCACAGAGCGTCGTGAGCATTTGGAAATATTGGCAGAGTTATTGAAGGACAAGCTGGAATTCTTGGCAATCTTGCATGGAGGCGTTAAGCAAAAGCAGAGGCGTGAAATTTTTCAACAAATAAAAGATTGCCCGGATGATTGTCGTAAAGCTATTTTGGCGACAGGTTCCTATATCGGGGAGGGCTTTGATGAGCCGCGGTTGAATACACTTTTTCTGACCATGCCCAGTTCATTCAAGGGAAAAATTGTTCAATACGCTGGACGCCTTCACCGGTATCACAAAGATAAGCAGGATGTTCAGATTTATGATTACGTTGATGCTGGGGTGTCAGTGTTAGAAAGAATGTTTCAGCGGCGATGGAAAACGTATAAAATGCTGGGCTATGAAATAGATGCGAATAAATCCATCTCAAGAAGTTAATGAATATTGGCTTTTCGCTAATCGGAAGCAAGGAACATATCCATCGCATTTCCAAAATGGTGGCAAGTGGCTGATTTTTGTTCCAGTTGAACGGATCGATCAGATGTGGTTTAAAATTAAATTAGCAACCGAAGCAGGAAAGTTAGGGGAAATGTCGAAGGTTGCATCAGGCTATTCGACAGGAGGGTGCCGACCATGAAGGCAGAAAAAGTAAGCGAACACTTAAAAGAGAAATTAAAAGACCCATATTTCAAGGAATTGTATGAGCTTGAAGAACAGAAATTGTCCATCGTGAAGCGTATTGTTGAATATCGCATCAAAAACAATATCAGCCAGGGTCAATTGGCTAAGAAAGCCAGGGTGAGCCAGCAGCATATTTCGAAGATCGAGAACGGCGAATTCAGCAGCGTTACGACCCTAGAGAAGGTACTTCTGTTTATCGGCTATACGGTCAGGATCGAAGCTGTCCGGTTAAGTACTACCGTGAGAAATAGAATCAATAAGATGGTTCACGCACATAAAGTTGTTCTCGGTTAACAATAGAAGATATAGGCAATTAAAAGATGCGAGGTAAGACATGAGAAAATTGTTTTCCTTGTTCTTGTTTGCCTTGTTCTTGGGATTAACAAGTTTCAGCCAAGCCAAGGATATGCCCGAATCCGAAAGAACAATACGTCTTAGTGTCTCTGCAGATTTCAAGAAGGATCCCAAGTACGTTTATTATTTTTTAAGACATTTAGATCGGTGGTATCTTCAATTAACGCCGGATCACAAGAGATTTACTTTATTAAATTCTCAAGAATTAAATGTTGGGACTCAAATTGAAAATGAAGAAGCCTCACAAGGTCAATATGTGAAGCATTTGTATACCGTAACACAATTTGATGAGAATACAGGTGTGTTTCAAATGGTATCACCGATTAGTCGGGCTGTAGTATGGCATTTTTTTCAGTCACAAAATAAAACGATCCTAACAATAAAAATAAAAGACAATGGTAATGGTACATGTTCGATGACGAGCAATATTGAACTTGTGTTTGCATCAAAGGGAGATAAGGAAAAAGCTGTTTTCTTTAAAGTAGACAAGGTTTGGCAGAAGCACCTACATAAAGAAATGACCAAGGCGATCGAAATAATTGAATTGTTAACTGATTTTGATCGACCATTAATTGACCAAACGTTTCGACATTAGCCAGTTGCGAAACGCGTCCATAAACTTGAATAGTCGACGAGAAAGCGCTGCGCCGTCTCTGCACGCGAACGGTGTAACGTCCTTCGGTGCAAATTATCTCTCAGACACAGAATGTTTTATTTCCCGCCACAATTGAGTCTGGGCATTCCAATTGCATTCAGCGGCAACAGAGAGAACTTGATACTCCGGTATCGAATCGATTTTCTGAGGGTCGCCTACGACGATCTCTGTTTGGATGGCAGGCGAGAGAAGCAGCAAGCTCAAGATGTGGCTAAGACGTGATTGGCTGATATGCAACCATCCGGACGCCTGTTTAAGGCTCTCAAGTTTTCCATCATCCATGAGTTGCTGCAGTTGGTGAGCTAATAGGAGGCTCCGGAGGATTCTTGGCTCTTTGATGATTTCCCTGTCTTTTCGCCAAGCGGAACGCGTTTGGGATTTCTTTATAGCAACATCAAATTCTAATCGCTGATTCGAACTGTTTAAGGTAATGCCGATTTTACCTTCACGGATATCGCAGTCGACCTCTTTGAGCAATTGCTTTAATGTCTTGTGCTTTTCATCGTGAGGGAGTCTATTCCACGTAGGAGAAAGAATGGCGTTAATTTCGTTATCGTGTCCCCGTTCGCTTGTAATAGGGAAGGCTTTTCGGATAACGCCAAGGACTTCATTCTCGATCACATTCGCGTTGATGGATTTATTGGGACAGGCGAGATATCGGTGCTGGGAGGCATTGATACAAATATAATATCGATAACCAGGATTCTTTCGATTAACGGTATACGTGTGTGTCATGGCACATCCGCAAGATTTACATTTGAGCAGATATTTCAAGATACCGGAACATTCGAAATTCTTGGTGGCCTTTCGGGTTGTCCTGTTTTCAGCAAGTTTTTGCTGCACCTTGAAGAATGTTTCCTCGGAGATGATAGGCGGTTGCTGCCCATCATATGTTTGACCGGCATAAGCGACCTTTCCGGTATAGACAATGTTGTTAAGATAATGCTGAACGTGTGAGTTTCTAAACTTCTTAGCGCCGGATTCGACGCCCTTCTTGGTTATTCTTGATTTTGTTCGCCATCCTCGTTCATTAATGATCCCAACCACAGCAGTTAATGTGTTCCCCTCTTGGAGGTAGAGATCAAAGATGTCGCGCACCATTTGTGCTTCTTCTTCAATGATACTCATTTGCTTGGTGTCTTTCTTGACCTCGTAACCTAATGGAGTGACACCACCAATCCATTGGCCACGGCGTCTCGCAGCACCGATCTTATCTTTGGTACGTTCGCTAATGATCTCCCGTTCGAATTGAGCAAAAGATAAGAGAATGTTCAGCGTCAAGCGGCCCATCGAGGTGTTGGTGTTAAATTGCTGTGTGACGGAAACAAAAGCGACATTGTTTTTATCAAAGAATTCCAATAATTGTGTGAAGTCCAGCAAGGAACGGGACAGGCGGTCAACTTTATAGACGACAACGCAGTCGATCTGTCCGTCTTTGATATCTTTCATCAGATTTTGTAAAGCCGGGCGTTCCGTGTTTGCGCCTGTGAATCCGCCGTCATTATAGCGCTCTATCAAAACACCCCAACCCTCATGTTTTTGGCTGTTGATGTAATTTTCTGCAGATTCCCGTTGCGCATCTAGGGAAGTAAAGTTTTGATCTAATCCCTCGGAGGTGGATTTGCGTGTATAAATGGCACAATTGGTTCGCTTTTTCTGCGGCTTTTCTTCGTTATTCATGAAGCTCTCCTTTCTAGATATTGAAAAAGAGGTACCCGTTCCAATGGACTCCTGTCACATGGCAGGCGACGGCACTTAGAGTTCGAAAAGTCTTTCCTTCAAATTCAAAGCCCTTATCGAGGACTTTGATCTCTAAGCTCCTATCCTTGTAAACCTTGGTTATGACGCTGCCGGGGATAGGGAGGCGTTTGTCCCGCGATGAATGTTTGGAAGGCATTTCCTGGGCCGACTCTTGAGGCCTGAGCGACTTATTATTGACCGGGTCGTAGCGAGCGATGAGGTCCTTGATTCGCCTTTGGGTGTCGTCCGACAGGCCCTGATAGTTTAGTTCCTGAATGCGATAGGCGATTTTGCGCCATAAAAACACCTTATTGTTAGATGTCGCTTTTTTGCCGGTAAAGAGTTCCTCGTATTTAGCTTTCAGCTCCTCCAGCGTTTTGGTTTTAAAGTCCATAATTTGAATAACCACTGTATTTTCCATAATGTCACCGTCCTTTCGTAGTCATATATAGCCATACACTTTGGGAGATAGCAAGTCATTAATAGACGAGAAAAGCAGATTTTCTGATGGAAAGAGAGAAGAGATTTTGTTCGAATTCAACCAGGGGTGGCGAGATATATAGAGATAAGTTGGTTCGATTCCAAGCGGGGCAGCTATAGAAATCTCTCAATTCTACCGTCGAGAGATACATTCAACCCTGATCAGGCATACTGGTCAGGGTTTTTTATTTGTCGCGAAAAAACCCCTGCCGAAGGCCGGGGATGAAGCGAATCCTTGGTCGAGGGTTGAGGGTGTGATAAACTGTCCGCATGAAATTTCGCAAACAAGCTCACGCGGTCTACTATACGCGTTACCACATCGTGTTGTGCGCTCGCTACCGGAGAAACATCTTTCGCAAAAGCATGGGCGAGCATTTGAAGAAAGCGTGCCTTGGCATCACGCGCGTGTATCCGGAGATCGCGATCAAAGAAGCGAACTGCGATGAGAACCACATCCACCTGTTGATGGTGATTCCACCGAAGAGGGCGGTCAGCTGGGTGGTGAATGTATTGAAGTCGAACACCGCGCGGCTAATGCGAAAGAAGTACCCGTTTTTGAAGAAACTGTATCCAAAAAAGGCTGGGATGTGGAGTGTCGGGTATTTTGTCTCAACGGTGGGGGTCAACGAACAAGTGATCGCGGCGTATATTCGGCACCAAGGGGAAGAAGACCAAGGACAAGCGAAGCTTGAATTTTAACGGTAGTCAATGATACCACGGCCGTGAGGCCGTGGAGATTCATTTAGCTAACGTTTAAAAGACTTAGAGCGCAATATTTCCCAATTCTTCGACGGTGTTAGATATTGCATGAAGTTAGTTAAACGCTTGCCACATACCCGCCCATTTTTCTGTCGAACCTATCTCTTTATCTCACAATAGCCAGATTTTTAATTGGCACTGTTTAATCGATATTTTGCCACTAATCGACGACGAATTGCATTATAGAAGGCCGATTAAACGGTTCGAGACCAAGCAGGACTATTAAGAGACGAGATATTAATTGAGGGCTTTATGCCAGAGAGAGGATTGTTTTTGCCAGTCAACTTCGGAGGCGATTTCGCGGAGGGTATTGTCGGAGAGAGTAGAGATTTTCTCTGATGGAAGCGTTAGGATGCTTTCTTGTATTTCTGTTGAGAGAAAATTGAGAGACATAAGCTGGCTTACGCGGGCAGGGCTCATGTTGAGCCAGACGGCAGCCTGTTTGAAATCACGGATACGGCCTTCATCAAATAATCGGCTGATCTGCCGGGCGAGGATGAGATTTTTGACGATCGCGGGCTCCTTGTTGATTTCGAGCTCTTTGTGCCAACGATTTTTGGGCTGACAGGACTTTAGATCAGCATCGAAATCGAAGCGTTTGTCGATGCCCTTAAGAATGATGGAGAGTTTTCTGATATCGTGGGTATATTCAACTCGCTCAACGAGTTTTTTGAGCGTTTTTCGTTTTTCTTCAGGAAAGAGGTCGTTCCATACGGGAGAGTTGATTGCATCCATCTCAGCTGCGTTAGGATGACCATCAGTCAACGAACGATTAGCAAAAAGGAGCTTGAGTTGACCGATGACAGCATTCTCAATGGCTTGGGCGTTGAGTGATTTGGTCGGACATTCGCTGTATCCGCGCTTTTGAGCATTAGTACAAACATAATAGCGGTATTTGTGTTGGTTGGGTTTGAGTGTGTAGGTATGGAACATGACCGCATTGCATTTGGGACAATGTAGAAGATGATTAAGAAGCCCGGTACAGTCGGTGTTCTTGAGAACCTTGCGTTCAACACGTTTTACCTTAAGCTGTTCCTGCGTCTTTTTAAATGTTTCTTCGTCGAGGATGCCCTCATGTTGACCATCATAGATCTGTCCGGCATATTTGACCTTACCGATATATAATACGTTCTTAATAAGCGATTGGATCTGCGTCACACCGTATTTCTTACCACCATAAGTTTTGCCGTTTTTCATTACCCATTGACGTGAGCGCAACCCTCGGTTGTTTAGAATTTGCGCCACCTGTATAAGCGAATTCCCGTCGATATAAAGCTTAAACATCTCTTTTACGATAGAGGCCTCTTCCGGGTTGATTGTTAGTTTCTTCGAATCTTTCTCTCTTGTATAGCCGAAAGGTGGGCGACCTCCGAGCCATTGCCCGCGCTTTCGCGCTGCGCCCATTTTGTCTTTGGTTCTTTCGCTAATGATCTCACGTTCAAATTGCGCGAAAGAAAGCAGGACGTTTAACGTCAGTCGGCCCATTGAGGTGTTGGTATTGAACTGTTGCGTAATGGAGACGAAGGTTACATTGTTCTTGTCGAAAAATTCCAGAAGCTGGCTAAAGTCTAGGAGGGATCGGGAGAGGCGATCTACTTTGTAGACGACAACGCAGTTGATTTTGCCTTCCTTTATGTCATTGAGCAATTTTTGAAGAGCGGGGCGCTCGATGTTAGCACCGGTAAATCCGCCGTCATCATAGCGATCGGGAAGGGCAACCCATCCTTCATGCTTTTGGCTCGTGATGTAACTTTCCGCAGATTCGCGTTGGTTATCGAGCGAAGTGAATTCTTGCTCGAGCCCTTCGGAGGTCGACTTGCGCGTATAGATCGCGCAATGAACCCATTTTTTATCTTTTGGTTTTTCGTTCATAGGTTAAAGAATAAAAATCCATTCCAATGTGCGCCTGTGATTTCTTTCGCGATTGCCGTGAGGCTTTTGTAGGTTTTTCCTTTAAATTCAAACCCGCCATCTAGGACACGCACTTCGATGGTTTGTCCCTTGTATTCCTTAGTAATGACCGTTCCGGGGATGGGCAGGCGCATATCTCGCTTTTTAATTTGTGTTCCCTTGTCATTTACCGGTCGCAAGGCCTTATTGTTAATAGGATCGAATTGTTGAATGAGCGTATGGATGCGGTTATTCGCGTTCTCTGATAATGCCCCATGTTCCAATTCCTGCAGGCGGTGGGCGATCTTGCGCCAGAGGAAGACCTTGTTATTAGAGGTAGGTTCTTGCCCAAATAGTTCGGCATATTTGATTTTTAACTCCTCTAATGAGTTGTGCTTAAGCCCCATAATTTCAGTAAGTTTGGTTTCTTCCATAATCGAACCCCCCTTCATTACACATAGGGCCATACATTTTGAGAGATAGCAAGGGAGAAGAAGATTGGCAAGGCGGGACTCGGGTGTTACAATGTGTGATAATTTGAGCGAAGAATGAAAGACTATTCATGACAAAAGAGATTTTTATCGTACAAAAAGTTAGGGGCCGGGAACGATACAAAAATTATCGTCTCCGCCGCTGATGTTGATAAAAAATATAACGAATATCAAGACATATCATTACTCAATAGTATCGCTGTTTTTTGTTCGGAGGGTTTTTTGATTATATTAGGGAGGATTAATGGTCATTAATTTTAAAGAGAGTGCGAATTTTATTTGGAGCATTGCGGATTTGCTCAGGGGTGATTATAAGCAATCTGAATACGGCAAGGTGATCCTGCCGCTTACCGTCCTTCGCCGGCTGGATTGCGTCCTGGAGCCATCCAAGCAGGCGGTTTTGGATTATCTTCCCCAGACCAAAGGGCTATCGCCTGATGCCGTCGAAACTGTTCTTAAGAAGAAGGCTAGGCTTTCATTTTACAACAAGAGCAAATTTGATTTTCAGAAATTGGTCGCCGATCCAAACGATATCGCCGCTAATTTGCGTAACTACATCAGCGGTTTTTCCAAAAACGCCCGTGATATTTTGGATCATTTCAATTTTGAGGATCACATTGAACGCCTCGACAAGTCCAATCTTCTTTTTTTGATCATGAAGCGTTTTGCTGAGATTGATTTGCATCCGGATAAGATTCCAAATATTGAGATGGGGTACATCTTTGAAGAGCTCATCCGCAAGTTCGCTGACCTTTCCAATGAAACCGCTGGGGAACATTTTACGCCACGAGAAGTGATCAGGCTGATGGTTAATATTCTCTTTCTGAACGACAAAGATGTCCTGACTAAAAAAGGGATTGTGAAAACTGTCTACGATCCGGCCTGCGGAACCGGAGGTATGCTTTCAGTAGCAGAGGAATATTTGCGGGAGTTGAATCCTGAAGCGAGCCTTCGCGTATTTGGGCAAGAGTTGAATCCGGAGTCTTACGCAATCTGTAATTCCGACATGCTCATCAAAGGCCAGAATACGGATCACATCAAGTTCGGGAATTCATTTACGCAAGACGGACTCAAGGACGAGAAATTCGATTATATGCTTTCTAATCCTCCCTTTGGTGTGGAATGGAAAAAAATCGAGGAAGAGATTAACAAGGAATTTGCTCAATTGGGTTTTTCCGGCCGTTTTGGTGCGGGGCTACCGCGTATTAGTGACGGGTCTTTTCTGTTTCTGCAACATATGATCTCCAAGATGAGGCCGGAGAACGGCGGTGCACGTCTTGGAATAGTTTTTAACGGCTCGCCACTATTTTCAGGTGGCGCAGGAAGTGGTGAAAGTGAGATCCGTAAATGGATTATTGAGCATGATATGCTTGAGGCAATCGTTGCTATGCCAGATCAACTTTTTTATAACACCGGTATTTCAACCTATATTTGGATCGTTACCAACCGGAAAGAAAAAGAGCGCAAAGGCAAGATTCAACTTGTTAACGCTGCCGAATTTTTTAAGAAAATGGCCAGAAGCCTCGGCAATAAACGTAACGAAATCGGCGAAGATCATATTGCAGAGATCACAAAGATTTATGGCGCCTTTAAAGGTGGCGAACATTGTAAGATTTTCAAGAACGAATACTTTGGTTATACCCGTGTAACGATTGAGCGCCCGTTGCGACTTAATTTTCAAGTATCAAAAGAACGGATCGAACGGCTTGAACAGCAGACCGCGTTAGTAAACCTTGTCAAGTCGAAAAAGAAAGGGAAAGATGGCCTTAAGGAAATCGAAGAAGGTGAGAAATTACAGAAACAAATTAAGACCATGCTTTCGGGATTAGATGCATCCAAGGTTTTCAAGAGCCGAGTGAAATTTGTTGAGATGCTCGAGAAGATAATGGACAAGGCAGAGCTTAAGGTCAAATCGCCGGTTATGAAAGCAATCCTCGACGTACTCTCGGAGAGGGATGAGACAGCGGATGTATGTTTAGATAAGGATGGAAAACCAGAAGCTGACCCGGAATTACGTGACACAGAAAATGTTCCTCTCTCGGATAATATTGATGATTATTTCAAGCGTGAAGTCTTGCCTCATGTGCTGGATGCGTGGATGGACAGAAGCAAGGACAAGGTCGGTTATGAAATCAATTTCACGAAAGAATTTTATAAGTATAAACCTCTGCGAAGTCTTGATGAAATCCGTAAAGATATTTTGGTTCTTGAAAAAGAAACCGAAGGACTTTTGGAGGAGGTTTTGGGTGAATAGTTCAAAGGCATCACAGTTTGGATCGCCTAACAATATGATCTGGGAATATTTTGCCTGCTTGCGGGAAATTGTTGGCCAAGTTCAGAACGCTCAAGATGACAAGGAGACTCGGCGTAAGGTTTTGCCCTGTGTCTTTATCAGCATAACGATCGTCGAAACGTTTTTGAATATATACTTCAGAATATTGGCCGAAGAATCCGATTGTTCCAGTTGCCGTGAGCAAACAATTAAAGAGTTGGATGAGAGGGTAAGCTTAGATCGTAAAATTAAGACATGGCCCAAAAGGTTTTCTAATAAGGAAATCGATTTTTCTCAAGGCATTGGTCAACGATTCATGAAGATAAAAGACCTGCGAAATAAACTTGTTCATTTTAAAAGCTCCCATGAGACAGTTAACTTGCCGGGAATTGAACTGCGAGGCATGGTTGATATTTCCTCTTATGAGAGCTTGGATAGCAATGTTGCTTCGGAGGCATTGACCGTAGCAGAGGAAATGATTGAAGAAATTTTTCGTTTAAAAGGGATGAACAATGACCAAATTGGACACGCATTACATAGTTGGACAGGAAAAGTATACACAGGAGCTTTAAATGGCTAAAGACCATTATGTCGCGCAAACATATTTACGGAAGTTCAGCATTGAGGGTCAAGATGGCCTTGTTAATGTTGTCCGAAAAAGTAATTTACAAAAACTCGATGCCATTCCTGTAAACTCCATTTGCTCTGAGAAGAATTGGAGCACAAATAAATTTTTTCCAAATAATCCACGCATTGTAGAGGAGTTTCTTGGGGCTTTCGAACCGAAATGGACTGAATGTGTTCAGCAGATTTCTTCAGATACTTATGATGCGACGACGAAGTATTTAATGGCCGGGTATCTTGCCTATTTACGCATGTGTACGCCTACCGCTGTGCGTTTGGGCACTTTGGGTTTAGCTGATTTTGTAAAGGATGTTTACGATAAATTAGAAGAAAAGGAACTTGGAAAAGCAGATTCTAAATACCGAGAGGTCATTGAAACGATTCGAAAGCATGGCGGGACTAAAGTTGATGTTGACTCGCATTATCCTACGGCAATGGGAATCAGCAATTTAATTTCGATTCAGAAAGTCTTGGCTACTTCCCCTTGGATTGTTTTCAGGAATGAAACTCCAGTTCAATTATTGACCAGTGATAATCCTGTGTGTTTGCAATATCACAATACGGGGTTTGCTGATTTTTATTGCCCTCTTACACCGCATTTGGCGATAGTGATTCATCCTGTCAAAGAACCGAAAGCAGAGGATGTTGATTATGCCGCAGGCTTTAAACCGGAAGGTGTGGTAAAAATGAACACGCTGGTCGTACAGTCTGCAGAAGATTTGGTTATTTATAATAAATTTGATGATGCACAAGACTTTGTTTCAAGAAATCAGGATTGGCGCGTTGAGTTACAGATAACGAAGATCCCAGTTGAAAGAGGTAATTTGATATTACATCAGCAAAGACCAGTGAAAGTCGCTTTGAGCGATTCTAAGGATACGGTAAATGTATAATCGATATTCAGAATATAAAAGCTCCGGGATTGAATGGATTGGACAAGTACCGGTGGTTTGGACTAATAAGCGTTTAAAATATCTGGCACGATTGGTTAATGAGAAAGGTATACCTGAAGTCGAGAGTTTCTCGGTTAATTTGGAGCATATAGAAAGTTGGACCGGACGTTTAATCTCAGGAGAGGCTGTTGATCAAGAGCCATCTGAGGAGGAGATGAAACAGTTTAAGGCTGGAGATGTGCTTTTTAATAAACTTCGTCCTTACCTTGCCAAGGTTTATCGAACCGAAAGCGATGGCGTGTGTGGAGGCGAGTTGTTAGTTTTGAGGCCGCAATCAGAGAATATGCAATCAGGATTTCTTTTCTATCGACTGCTTTCAAAGGATTTCATTAGTGTCGTTGACGGATCCACCTATGGGACAAAAATGCCAAGAGCGAGCTGGGATTTTATTGGAAATTTGAGAGTTGCTTACCCCGAAACGCAGGAACAGGAAAAGATTTCAGATTTTCTTGATACTAAGATTGGGAAAATTGACGATTTGATCACCAAAAAAGAGGGGATGATTGAGCTTCTCAAAGAAGAGCGGGCGGCAGTTATCAATCAAGCGGTGACCAAGGGGCTTGATCCAAAAGTCGAGATGAAAGATTCTGGTGTTGGCTGGATCGGTAAGATCCCAAAACATTGGTGTATTAAGAGGTTGGCTTCTTTTGGAAGATTTTCTAAGGGGGGAGGATTTTCAAAGTCAGATTTGGTAGATGAAGGATTATCAGCAATTTTGTATGGCGATATTTATACGAAATATGACCATGCGGTTAATAAGGTTGAGAGAAAAATTTCTAAGGAAAGCGCTCAGGGATCAGTAAGAATTGGAAAAGGGGATTTGCTCTTTACTGGATCAGGAGAAACGGTTGAGGATATTGGAAAGTGTGTGGTTCTTAATCTTAATGAAGATGTTTTTGCTGGTGGTGATGTCATCATCTTTCGTCAGCAGAAACATTACAGCTTATTTCTAAGTTACTGCTTGAACACGAATGGCGTTCGAGGCGAGAAGGCCAAATGCGCTAAGGGAGAGATAATTGTTCACATTTATGCATCGGATTTAAGAGACTTGAGAATTCCGATACCGCCGAATGAAGAACAAAAAGCTATTGTCGATTTTCTGAACAGGAAGATAGCTCAAATCGATGGTCAGGTTGCCCGAGAAGGACGATTGATTGAACTATTGAAAGAATACCGCACCGCTTTGATTTCAGAAGTGGTGACGGGCAAGATAGATATACGGAATTAGGTGTATGAGACGTAGGATATTTTCTGAGAGGGTAGAGTTAATTGAAAAATCGAAAGAAGCAGCCCTTTCAGCTGTGCAAATTTATAATAATCCCAACACGACATTTAAGACGGAATCTTTTATTGTGTTGTTTACGATAGCTTGGGTTTATCTTCTGCACGCACATTATAGAAAACAGAAGATTGATTACCGCTATTATGAAATAGTAAACGGCCGGAAGCAGTATGATCGACTAGATGGTTCACATAAATATTGGGATCTTTCGAAATGTATAACGGTGGCTGAATGCCCGTTAGATAAGCACACAGTAAATAACCTTAAATTTTTGATAGGGCTTAGAAATCAAATTGAACACAAAAAGGCAGCCGGGCTGGATTCTTATTTGTCTGCTCGATATCAAGCATGTGCGTTAAATTATAATCATTATCTTAAGGCGTTGCATGGCGAGAAATATTCTCTCGATAAGAAATTAGCATTGAGCCTTCAGTTTGCAGAGCTTGATTACAATCAAGCACAAGTCATTAAAGATAAGGAACAACAAATTCCGAGTCATATCCGGACATATGTTGCAGATTTTGAAAAAGATTTAACAGAGGAAGACAAGAAAAGTGAGCGCTTTGCATATCGATTGCTTTTTACTAAGGTTACCGCTAAGAGAGAGTCGCAGGCGGATCGTGTTATAGAATTTTTATCACCCGATGATCCCTTAGCAAAAGATATTCAGAAAGAATATTGGATCAAAGAAGATCGAGAGAAGCCAAAATTTTCTGCTACTGAGGTTATAGCCAAGATCAAAGAGGTGGGGTTTAAATCTTTCGGGAGACATCAACATACTTTGTTTTGGCGAAAACACAATGGTAAGAATCCAGCAAAAGGATTTGGGGCGAATGTAGTCAAGACTTGGTGTTGGTATCAAACTTGGATTGATTTTATTACAAGTGAATTGAGCAAGGAAAGTGTTGTGGAGAAATAAAATGTCCATAGTTAACGAAAAAGCTTTTGAAGAGGCGATTGAGCAATCCCTGATTGACCGGGGCGGGTACGTTAAAGGCGATCCCGCGAATTTTGATCGTTCTCTTGCCCTCGACAAAATAGAATTGTTCAAGTTTATTGTCGCAACTCAAAAAGAAACTTGGGATGCCCTTGCCGCCGTTCACGGTGGTGACGTTGAAAAGAAATTTCTTTATCGACTCAACCAAGAGCTCGACTCCCGCGGCATGTTGGACTGCCTTCGCCATGGAATCACCGACTATGGTAAAAAATTTTCTCTCGCCTACTTTAAGCCGGTCAGCGGCCTCAATCCAACCACGCAAAAGCTATACGACCAGAATATCCTTACTGTAACACGTCAGGTTCATTTCAGCGATAAGGACGAGCGTTCGGTAGATATTGTCGTTTCTGTTAATGGTTTGCCGGTTGCTACGATTGAGCTCAAGAATCAGTTCACGGGTCAGAACGTAGAAAATGCTAAGCGTCAGTATAAATATGACAGAGACGATCGGGATCTTTTGTTCCAATTCAAGAAGCGCGCTCTTGTTCATTTTGCAGTGGACACTGATGAAGTCCACATGACCACTCGGCTACAGGGCAGTAAGACGCGGTATCTACCGTTCAATAAGGGGTACAACAAAGGTAAAGGCAATCCTCCGGCCAGTGGACATAAGACCGCGTATCTTTGGGAAGAAGTGCTGGCTAAAGATAGTTGGTTGGACATCCTTGGCCGGTTCATACATCTTGAGGCTAAAGACATAAAGGGTGCAAAGAAAGAAACAATGATCTTTCCCCGTTATCATCAGCTGGACTCTGTCAGGAAACTTTCCGCCGACGCCTTAAAGAACGGCTCGGGCAAAAACTATCTCATCCAGCACAGTGCTGGAAGCGGCAAGAGCAATTCTATTGCGTGGCTGGCTTATCGTCTATCTGGACTTCATGATCAAGGGGATAAGCGAATATTTGATGGAGTCATTGTTATCACGGATCGCCTTGTCCTCGACCAGCAGTTACAAGATACGATTTATCAATTCGAACATAAATCCGGCGTTGTCGAAAAAATCGATAAGGACTCCAACCAGCTGGCGCAATCTCTCACCGGCGGAACGAATATTATTATTACGACCCTGCAGAAGTTTGGCTTTGTTCTTGATAAGGTTAAAGGTCTTCCCGCACGCAATTATGCTGTTATTGTCGATGAGGCGCACAGTTCGCAGGGTGGTGAGATGGCCGGGGATCTTAAACGTGCGTTGATGATTCCGGAAGATGGCGAGGTCGAAGATGGTCTGCGGGAGATGATGAAAGCCCGGGGGCCGCAAAAGAATCTGAGTTTTTTTGCATTTACGGCAACACCCAAAGCAAAAACGATGGAAGCCTTCGGCCAAAAAGGGCCGGATGGTCGGCCGGAACCATTTCATTTATATTCGATGCGGCAGGCTATCGAAGAGGAGTTCATTCTAGATGTTTTAGCAACGTATACGACATATCAATCCTTTTATCAGTTGAATAAAAAAATAGAAGATGACCCTGAATTAAACAAAAAGAAAGCGGCATCAGCAATCGCGCGTTTTGCAACTCTACATCCTTATGTTTTGGCTCAAAAAACCGAGATTATTATTGAGCATTTCCGGCAAGTGACGATGAAGAAGATTGGTGGTAAGGCGAAAGCTATGGTGGTCACAGCTTCGCGTGAGCATGTGGTTCGGTATAAACAGGAGTTCGATGAATATTTAAAAAAGAAAGACTATCGTGACATCAAGGCTTTGGTGGCATTTTCAGGTATGGTACTTTTAGATGGGGTACCGCCGGAATACACGGAAGTCCGAATGAATGGGTTTGGTGAGAAGGAATTACCTGAGAAATTTGCAACATCGGAATATCAGATCCTTCTAGTCGCAGAAAAATATCAGACTGGTTACGATGAGCCGCTTTTGCATACCATGTACGTGGATAAGCGGCTGGATGGCGTAAAGGCGGTGCAGACTTTAAGCCGATTGAACCGCATGTGCCCGGGCAAGGAAGACACCTTTATCTTAGATTTTGTGAACGCTCGAGAAGATATTCTAGCGGCATTTCAACCTTATTATGAGCAGACGCAACTTACCGAGACCACAGATCCAAATAAACTTTATGATCTTAAAACAAAACTAAATTCATTCAAAGTCGTATTTCCCACCGATGTCGAAGAATTTTGTGCAGTGTTCTTTAAGAATAAAGATTTACACAATAAACGTGAGCACGGTCAGTTGAACGCTTTGATCGATGTGGCTGTCATTCGGTTCGAAGCAGTCGAGAAAGACGAACATAAAGATGATTTCGTAAACACACTTGGTGTGTTTGTCCGGCTTTACGCCTTTTTGTCGCAGATCATGCCGTTTCAGGATGTGGAACTTGAGAAGTTTTATGCCTACGCCCGGTATCTATTGAAGAAACTCCCGGGGCCGAACCGTGGCCCGAGGTATGATCTTGGCGATGATGTAGCGCTTGAGTATTATCGTCTGCAAAAGATGGCTGAGGGTAGTATTGGACTACAGAAAGATTCCGATGCGGCCATTAAGCCAATGTCGGAAGCGGGAACAAAAAAAGATAAAGAAGAATTGGCCCGGCTTTCCCAGATTATTAATCTTCTCAATGACCGATTTGGCACAGACTTTACCGAGGCAGATAAACTTTTTTTCGACCAGATCGAAGAAGAAATGGTTTTAGACGAAAAGCTTGGTCTTCAAGCTCAGACCAACACTATCGATAATTTCAAGTACGGCTTTGAGGAAGTTTTTGTCGACAAGATGGTCGAGCGTATGGATCAAAATCAAGACATCTTCAATAAGATTATGGACGACAAAGCCTTCGCGGCAGTTGTGAAGGACTATTTAATTAAGAAGGTCTATGATCGTTTGAATAAGGACAGCGGCGACCAATCAAAAGATACGTTATTCTTTAGCGATGTGATTTCGGATGAAAAAATAACTCCAGAACAGCGAAAGACACATGTAAGGATATGCTCTCTTCGAGCGATTGCGACTTCATTTACCGAACAACGAACGCCGGATGTCATCGGGTGGAAACCTTTGGATGGGATATTTAAATTAAATGAAAAAATGTTTATCGCTCAAGTCGTTGGCAAGTCTATGGAGCCGACGATTAAAGAAGGTAGCTGGTGTCTGTTTAAACCGGATCAAGGTGGAAGTCGTAATGGGAAGATTGTATTGGTTGAATCTCGAAGAATCACCGACCCAGAAACACAGAAGAGCTTCACAATCAAAAGATACCATAGTAAAAAAGAGCATTTCCCCGATGGCACGTGGATTCATGAAAAAATTATTCTTTCGCCGGACAATAAAAATTTCGCTGACATCGTCTTAGAGAATGTCAGAGAAGACGAATTTTACGTAGTGGCGGAGTTTGTGGAGGCTATTAATTCTTAACTTAAAATTATGAAGAAAAGTGATATTACAGAACTACATTTTATTACCTACATTTCCAATGTGCCTTCAATTTTGCAGGTTGGGATTATATCGCGCAATGCGGTTATTCGAAAGAATGTAAAATTTGAGGATGTCTCAGAGCCGGGAGTCCAAGATCGTAGGACAGGCAAGAAAATTTCCGGGACATCTAAAGAATTGCATGATTATGCAAACTTATATTTCGACGCGCATAATCCTATGCTCAGCGCGCGGCGTTCCGAAAACAATAAAATCTGTGTTTTAAGAATTAATAAAAATGTTTTGGATTTAAAAGGGATTATTGTGACGGACATGAACGCGGCCAGGGATTGTCGGTTTATGCCCCTTGAGGAAGGATTATCTGTGCTTGATCACGATAAAGTCTATATGATCAATTGGAAAGATCCGAACAATTCAATTAATGAGTATAGACAAGCTGGGATAAAATGCGCAGAAATTCTTGTTCCAGAATGTGTGGAATCACGTTATATTATAGGAGCATATGTCGCGAATCGAATTGCGTTAGATGCATTTAAACAAATTTCTGATTTGGAAGTAATAATAAACAATGTGTTGTTTTTCTGAAAAATTATAATGGAAATTTTAATCGGAAATATTTTTGATTCAAAAGCACAGACGTTAATCAATACCGTGAATTGCGTCGGCATAATGGGTAAAGGAATTGCGGCCGAATTTAAGGAACGTTATCCAGCGATGTTTAAAGATTACGCTGCCAGATGTGAGCGTGATGAGGTCAAGCCGGGAGTGCCATACTTATTTAAAGAATCAATGTTTTCTCCGCAGATAATCAATTTTCCTACCAAGAGTGACTGGCGTGCAGCTTCCCGTATACAAGATATTGAAAAAGGTTTGAAAATATTAACTGAGAAATATAAAGAATGGGGAATTGAATCTATAGCGCTTCCTCCTCTTGGCTGTGGTAACGGCCAATTACTTTGGGAAGCCGTCGGCCCTTTAATTTATAAGTATGTTTCTAAATGGGATATTCCGGTTAAAATGTATGCTCCATACGGAACGCCATCGGAACAAATTAAGGTGGAATTCCTTTCAAAGGCTATTTCTCTGAAAGAGAATGGAACAGGAAAGCCTATATTACAAAAATTAAATCCTGCATGGGTTGCATTGGCCGAGGTTGTTTATCGTATTGAGAAGCAAGCTTATCATATGCCGGTAGGGAGAGTGATTTTTCAGAAAATTGCATATGTCGCCACTGTTTTGGGGCTGCCAACAGGTTTAACACATGTTAGGAGTTCATACGGTCCTTATTGCAGAGAACTCGACGAAGTTAAGAAGCGTTTATCAAATGCCAGCTTGATTCAAGAACAGAAATCAAGAAATATGTTTCGTGTTCTTCCCGGATTGGCCTATGAAAAAGATCGCGATAAGTATAAAGAAGATATTCAGAAATGGGATAGCTTGATCAATCAAACCGTTGATTTATTTTTACGTTTAAATACAAGTCAGGCAGAGATTGTGGCTACAGTTTTGTTTGTTGAGAAAGAGATAAATAAAAATAATGGTATTGCCGAGAGGGATGTTTTAAATGAAGTCATGAAATGGAAACAAAAACGAAATCCCCCGTTAAGTGAAAAGGAAGTGGCCGTAGCGATTCGTAATTTGGGTGTTTTAAAGTGGTTTCATCTGCAGCCTTCCTCAGATCTGCTAGTTGATGAATTCTAGTTAGGTCAAGTTTTCCCCCGTGCTAGCACCCTACTAACAAGATAAGTCGAAACAGCGTCAAAAGCGGTTAACTGTTGCAAGTCGAGAATTGCGCAACTCCTAAAAATCCTAGCGTGTAGATTTAGGACTCGAGGAGTTTTGAAGGGGAAATTTTGAGCGCATGAGCTATTTTAAATATCACGCCGATGGAGGGTAAATCAGTTTGAGACTTCATTTCCAGCCGCTGCCAGTATTTTGAAGTAATTCCTGCCAACTCTGCAGCTTCTTCTTGTGAGAGTTTCTTCTTTCCGCGGTATTTCTTAATGTTGTTAACCAAGATTTCTTTGATTTGTCGGCTATCATTGATCATGGCCACATTATCTGATTGTATACCTTAGAGGAACACTCAGGCAGGGGTATGTATTGACTTGCATACCCCAAAGGAATGTTTATAATGATGGCATGAATCGAATGCCTTTAGAGGACGAAATCGCTCAAATCGGCGAGAAAATTCTTAATTGTGACAAAAAATGTAGCGGCATTGTGAATGATAAAGCTGCTGGACGGCCCCCTAGATGTCTGTTTTTAGAGGCAGGAGATGAGGGGAGGGATGATCTAAAGTCGGGAATTATTGTAGTTGGGCTTAATCCCGGAAATGCCGAAGAAGCCGAAGCTGCATATTATACACAAAACGATAA
>CXWL01009066.1_pt1 | contig 25208 bp, 30 predicted proteins | sample 590931 | NCBI WGS metagenome assembly CXWL01 (sample SAMEA3498368, study PRJEB10139) | groundwater metagenome | biome: water well; material: biofilm material | place: Germany | collected 2015-04-27
GGCCGGTCGAGCACGCAGACGCCGATATCGGCAGGGGTCACGCCCTTGGCTTTCGCCAGCGCCTTCACATTGTCATCGATGGGTCTATCGAGATCGACGACGCCAGAATCATAGCCCGGACCGATCGCGAGTTTCTCCATGTAGGTGTCGGGCGCGTGCAACAGGCCTCCGCGCGGCGCGAAGGCGATAACGGCGAGCGCGTCGGCCATCGCCTTGGCGGTCAGCGTCGTGCCCTCCAACGGGTCAAGGGCGACGTCGAACTCAGGCCCGTTTCCGGTTCCCACCTGCTCGCCGATATAGAGCATGGGCGCTTCATCGCGCTCGCCTTCGCCAATGACGATGCGTCCCGCGATCGCCATCGCGTTAAGCGCGGTGCGCATGGCATCGACCGCGGCCTGATCGGCCGCCATCTCATCGCCGCGCCCCACAAGCCTTGCCGCCGCAATGGCCGCGGCGATGGACACACGCGCTGCGGAAAAGGCGAAGTCGTCCGTGATGATCATGGTTTAACTCCAGGGACGAACTTCAACTGGCATGACGCGCGCGGGCGCCGCCGTCACGCCGAAATTGTGAGTCACCGCGCCGAGCCCGGCTTTGGCGACGCGAGGCTTGGCTGAGGACATGGCTACTGCGCCACCGCGGAATTGTTCTGCAGAAAGCGCTTCAGGCTGCGCGCGGCCTGGCGAATGCGTTGCTCGTTCTCGACCAGCGCGATGCGGACGAAGCCGTCGCCGTACTCACCAAATCCCGCCCCTGGCGCGACCGCGATCTCCGCGCCTTCCATCAATCGCTTGGCGAATTCAACCGAGCCCAAATGCTTGAACTGCTCGGGCAGCGGCGCCCAGGCGAACATGGAGGCGCTGGGTTTGGGCACGTCCCAACCGGCCTTGGCGAAACTGTCCACCAGCACGTCGCGGCGCTGCTTGTAGATCTGGCGCATCTCCTCGACGCACTCCTGTGGGCCATTGAGAGCCGCGGCGGCGGCCACCTGCACCGGCGTGTAGGCGCCATAGTCGAGATAGGATTTCACCCGCGCCAGCGCCGCGATCAGGCGCTCGTTGCCCAGCGCAAAACCAACTCGGAAGCCAGCCATCGAATAGGTTTTCGATAGCGTGTTCACCTCGACCGCGACATCCGTCGCGCCCTCGACCTGCAGCACTGACGGCGGCGGATCACCTTCGAAATAGATCTCCGAATAAGCCATGTCCGACAAGACGAACATGTCGTGCTTCTTCGCGAGGGCGACGGCATCCTTGTAGAAATCCAGATCGGCCACTTGGGCCGTGGGGTTCGCGGGATAGCACGTCACCATGGCGATGGGCGGGGGCACCGAATGGCGCACCGCGCGACCGATGCCTGAGAGATATTGCTCTGGCGAATGCGCCTCGACGCTGCGAATGACGCCGCCCGCCATGATGAAGCCGAAGGCATGGATCGGATAGGATGGATTTGGCGAAATGACCACATCGCCCGGCGCGGTGATGGCTTGGGCAAGGTTGGCGAAGCCTTCCTTGGAGCCAAGCGTGGCGACGATCTGGGTTTCGGGGCTCAGCTTCACGCCGAAGCGGCGATCATAATATCCCGCCATCGCCTTGCGCAGGCCGCCAATGCCGCGCGAGGCCGAGTAACGATTGGTGCGCGGCTTCTTGGCCGTCTCACACAATTTATCGACGATGTGAGCCGGCACAGGCAGGTCTGGGTTACCCATGCCGAAATCAATGATGTCGGCGCCTTGGGCGCGCAGGCGCGCCTTCAAGCGGTTCACCTCCTCGAACACGTAGGGAGGAAGGCGTCGAATCTTGTGAAAATCGCTCATGCAGCGGCGACCAGCCGTCAGTTCGGTTCGTGCGCGCGACGGGCTTGCTCGAGGTCTTCACGCGCCTCTTCAAGAAACACGCTCGGACCGTCAGCGGTGGTCACCGGCTGCGCGCGCGGATGGTTCTTCACCGCCTCGCCGAGAGCGAGCATTTCAAGTTCGACCACAGCCCAATGAGCAGCATCGGTATTGGCGTCCGACGTTCGCGGCACGTCCCGTAGGCTGGGGTAGCCCTGTTGGTTCTCCGACACCCAGGCCGGGGTTTCGTCCGCTGGGGTGCTCACGCACCCTGCAAGTCCGCACGCGCCAGAAATAACGCTTATGAGGATCGCCGCGGTCATAGTGCGCATGGTCTTCCCCTGGGCTCGATTCCGGCCCCTTATTGGCTCCTATACCAGAGGGCGGCTTTGCGCCACCACAACAGGCGGCATTACAATTTCGCCAGCAGGCTCGCCAACAGAGAGGCCGCAATGACGCAGACGACAAGTGGCAAGCCCCCTGGTGGCAAAGCCCCGACCAAACCGGCGGGGAAGCGGGCGCGGCGGCGCGCGTCCGTCAAGGCGCCCCCGAAGGCGGCGGCTGAGCCGGCGCCGCCGGCCCCCAAGCCCGCGCCCGCACCGCTCAACGAACTGATGATGGAGCAAACTGCCGAGAGCTTGGCCACGCTTTCCACCAATCTGACCCAAGCGATGACCCGCGCCAACCAAGTGTTCTCCACAGCCTTCATGGAACACTCCAAGGAGACCGCCGCCTGGCAACCCGACCCGCTCGGCGTGCAAGGTGCGCTGAACGAGGTGTGGTCGAGCTTGGCGCAGCAGCCAGAGACGCTGCGCGACGCGCACGCTAATTTGTGGAAACGCTACGCCGATATTTGGGAACGCCACACTGCCTACATGCTCACCGGCAAAGCCGCCGACGACGGCCCGGCGCGCGACAAACGCTTTCGCGATCCTGAATGGCGCTCCAACCCCGCCTTTTCGATGTTGCGGGAATCCTATCTCGCCAACGCCGATTTCATCAGTGATCTTGTTGAGAAGGCCCACGGGGTTGATGAACAGACCAAACGCAAGGCGCAATTCTTCATCAAGCAAGCCGTCGACGCCGCTTCGCCTTCCAATTTCTTGATGACCAACCCGGCCGCGCTGCGGGCGCTGCTGCAAACCGGCGGCAAAAGTCTCGTCGCTGGCGTGGAGAACCTCGCGGCGGATTTAAAGCGCGGCGGCGGCGTGCTTTCCATCTCGCAAACCGACCTCGACGCCTACAAGGTCGGCGAGAACGTCGCGACCACGCCGGGCAAGGTGGTGTTCCGTAACCGTGTGTTTGAGCTCATCCAATATGCGCCAACGACTAAAGTCGTGCATGAAGTCCCACTGCTGATTTTCCCGCCGTGGATCAACAAGTTCTACATCCTCGACCTGCAACCGAAGAACTCGATGATCCATTGGCTGACCAACCAGGGTCACACGGTGTTTCTCGTCTCCTGGGTGAACCCCGACGAAGACATGGCCGAGATCGACTTCGAGGATTATATGCGCGAAGGCGTCTATGCCGCCGTGCAAGCGGTCGTGGACGCGACAGGCGTCGAACACATGAACACGGTCGGCTATTGCGTTGGCGGGACGCTGCTCGCGGCCACCTTGGCGCACATGGCAAAGACCGGCGATCACCGCATACAAAGCGCCACGTTTTTCGCCAGCCAAGCCGATTTCAAATACGCTGGCGACCTGCTCATATTCTCGGACAATGTCGGGATAGACTTTCTCGAAGCCAAGATGGATCAGCGCGGCGGCGTTCTGGATGCGCAGACCATGGCTGATACCTTCAACTCCTTGCGATCCAATGACCTGATTTGGAACTACGTCGTCGATAATTATTACATCGGCAAGCAGCCCCCGCCGTTCGATCTGCTCTACTGGAACGCCGATCAGACCCGCATGCCCAAGGCGCTGCATCTCTACTATTTGCGTAATTTTTATCGCGACAACGCGCTGTCGGCGGGCAAGCTCACTTTGCTTGGTGAGAAGCTGTCGCTCAAGGATGTCACCATCCCTCTGTTCATGCAGAGCTCAAAGGAAGATCACATCGCCCCCGCGGTCAGCGTGTTTCGCAGTGCACTGGCGTTCGGGGGGCCGGTGGAATTCCTGGTCGCCGGATCGGGACATATCGCCGGCGTCATCAACCATCCCGACGCCCGGAAATACCAATATTGGACCAACAAAAATCTCAAGGGTGCGATCGAGGATTGGTTCGCCTTTGCGCATGAGCATCCGGGCTCGTGGTGGCCATATTGGGATGCCTGGCTCAAGACGCGCTCGGGCCCCGACGTGCCCGCGCGCACGCCTGGCGAGGGCAAGTTGAAGCCGATTTGCGATGCGCCGGGCGAGTATGTCCGGGTTCGCTCGTCTTGAGTGCGCGGCCATGACACCCGGCCCCGAAAACGGCGACGCAAGACCGCTGCAATTTGGCGAAGCGTTGGCGCTGAAATTTGTCGCCTCCAATCGAAACCCCCGCTTCGCGCTGGGTTCCATGGGTGGACGCTTCGTGCTCATGTGCGTGGTGACCGATACGGCTGACGCCGCCGCACGGACCGCGCTACAAGCGCTCGCCCGGGCGGACACCGACGAAAAACAACGCGCCTGCATCGTGTTCGCCGCATCTCCAACTTGCGACAGCGATCCGCAGCTCGCGGAGATCGGCAAAACTAAGCTCGTGTTCCACGATCCCGGCGGCGAGATCGCGCGCGGCTGCGGACTTATCGATGCGCACGGCTCGCCTCATGGGCGCTGGATTTTGTTTGACCCAAGCCTGCGGGTGGCGGCGTTGTGGCCCTTGGGCGAGGCGGCGGCGGCGCTGGCTGCGCTTGCGGCGACGCCCGAGCCCAGCTTGCACGCCGAAACTCCCTTGAATGCGCCGATCCTGATCGCGCCACGCATTTTTGAACTTGGCTTTTGCGAGGAGCTTATTGCGTATTACCAGCGCGTTGGCGGCCAGCCGTCCGGCGTCACCAGGGAAAGCCCGGATGGTAAAACCTTCGTCAGCCTCGCCGACGACTTCAAGCGCCGCGACGATTGCCTGATCGAGGATGAAACATTGCGGGGGGCGGCGATGAAGCGCATGTTCTGGCGGCTGTTGCCAGAAATTGAGAAGGCTTTCATGTGGCGGGCGACGCGGATGGAGCGCTACATTGTCGCGCGCTACAACGCCGAGAGCGGCGGTTATTTTCGTCCCCACCGCGACAACACCACCAAGGGAACCGCCCACCGCCGCTTCGCGGTCACTATCAACCTCAACACCGGCGATTACGATGGCGGAGAGCTTCGCTTTCCCGAGTTCGGCTCGCGCACCTACAAGGCGCCGCGCGGCGGGGCGGTGGTGTTTTCGTGTGGCCTCCTGCACGAAGCGACGCCCGTGACGCGCGGCCAGCGCTACGCGTTTTTGCCCTTCCTCTATGACGAAGAGGCGGTGAAAATCCGCGCCGACAACAATCCTCACCTGGACGACAGCGTGCCGCGCTACGATGGCGGTGGCTCAACCTAGGCCCGCGCCTTCGTCCAATCCGAGCATGATATTGAGGTTCTGCACGGCGGCGCCGGATGCACCCTTGCCCAAATTGTCCAGGAGCGCGACGAGGCGCGCTTCTTCGTCGTGGCCGAAGGCATACAATTTGAGCCGGTTGGTTCCGTTCGATCCCTCGGGATCCAGGGTCTTGAGCGCAGCGCTCTCCGCCGGCGAAGCGACCTCGACGAAGCGTTCGTCCGCGTACGCATTGGCGAGCGCGGCGTGGACGTGTGCAAGCCTCGGCGCGCCCGGTAGCGCTGAGAGCGGCAGCGGAACCTCTACGATCATGCCCTTGTAGTAGCGCCCGACGCTCGGGGCGAAGATTGGCGCGCGCGCCAAGCCGGCATAATGTTGCATCTCCGGCACGTGCTTGTGGCTCTGCGCCATCGCGTAGATGCGGTACGGCGCGCGCGTGAAACTGGGCGAATCTTCCTGCTCGAACTCGGCGATCATCGCCTTGCCGCCGCCGGAATAGCCCGAGACCGCGTTGACACTGAGCGGCCAATCGCGCGGGATCAGCCCGGCCTCCACCAGCGGGCGCACGAGCGCGATGAAACCGGTGGGATAGCAGCCAGGATTGGAGACGCGCTTGGCTGCGGCGATCGCCGCGCGCTGGCCCTTGGCCATTTCCGGGAAGCCGTAAACCCAATCAGGCGCAACACGATACGCGGTCGAGGCATCGATCACTTTGACGTCCGGGTTCTCGATCAGCGCCACCGCCTCGCGCGCGGCCTCATCCGGCAAACACAGGATCACTGCATCGGCGCTGTTCAGCAACACGCGGCGTGCCTCGGCGTCCTTGCGCTTATCGGGATCGATGGAGATGAGCGTGATGTCGCGCCGGCCCTCCAACCGCTCTCGAATTTGCAAGCCGGTAGTGCCCGCTTCGCCGTCGATGAAGACCCTGCCGCTCAAAACACGAACTCCCATAGGCCAACCATGTGGCCCACCACGCTTGCCGCGAACCAAAGGAACGCCGACAGGAACAGCAGCCCCAACCCTACGGAAAACCAGAACGCGATCGGTTTGCTTTCGCGCGTAACAGGCACACCGTCCCACGGTCGACTATCGATCAGTCTGCCCGTTGTCAGAGCGATCCACAGCACCCTGCTGAAGTACCAAATGCACCAGACCGCCATGCCCAGCACGAGGATGTATCGCAGCCATTCCGGCACTCGTGCTCCTCCAAAAACAAAACGGGCGCTTCCCGAAAGAAAGCGCCCGTCAAATCCAAATTTGAAGTGCTGAACTTAGCGCTTCGAGAACTGGAAGCTTCTGCGGGCTTTCTTCTTGCCGTATTTCTTGCGCTCGACCACGCGGCTGTCGCGAGTCAGGAAGCCGGCGTGCTTGAGCGTCGGTCGCAGGCCCGGCTCATAATCCGACAGCGCCTTGGAAATGCCGTGGCGTACCGCGCCGGCTTGGCCCGAAAGGCCAGAGCCAACCACTGTGCAGATGACATCGAACTGGCCTTCGCGGTCGGTGATGCGAAACGGCTGGTTGATCATCATGCGCAGCACGGGGCGCGCGAAGTAGGCGTCGCTTTCCTTGCCGTTGACGGTGATTTTTCCTTTGCCGGGCTTCACCCAAACACGCGCGATGGCGTTCTTGCGTTTGCCAGTGGCGTAGGCGCGGCCGAATTTATCGACCTTGCGCTCATAAACCGGCGTCTCGCCTTGCGCCAATTGCGCGATGCGCGGCGCGCCGGTGATCTCGCCGAGAGATTCGAAACCTTGGCCGATATCGCTCATGCGGTCCTCGAATTCTTGCGGTTTTGCGATTTGAAATCGATGGTGACAGGCTTCTGTGCGGCGTGCGGGTGCTCGGCGCCAGCGTACACACGCAGCTTGGCGAGTTGGCCGCGCGCGAGCGGGCTTTCCTTCGGCATCATCCGCTCGATGGCTTTTTCCAGCACGCGCTCGGGATGCTTGCCAACCAACACCTTGCCGGCAACGCGTTCCTTGATGCCGCCGGGATAGCCGGTGTGGCGGTAATAGATTTTATCGGTGAGCTTCTTGCCCGTAAGCGCCACCTTCTCGGCGTTGATAATGACGACAAAATCGCCAGTATCGACGTGAGGGGTGAAATCGGGGCGATGCTTGCCGCGAAGCCGGCGGGCGATGAAGGAGGCGAGACGGCCGACCACCACGCCTTCGGCATCCACCACGATCCAGCCGTGGGTGATCTCCGAGGCCTTGGCCGAGCGCGTCGATTGCGTGCGCATGGGATTACGTCCTGACGAAATGAAGGCGCGCGTTTAGAGGCGGGATATGCTGCCGTCAAGAGACTGCATAAAACCCCCTAATTGCAATTAGTTATCGTGGCGGTATAATGTTACCGGCTGCGCGTGCAGTGATGACGGCGCCCATCCAAAGCGCCGCCGCGCCGAACTGATGGGCCAGCGCCAAATGCAGTGGAACCGCCATCAACACAGTCGCCACTCCGAGCCCAACCTGGACCAAGGCCAAAACACCTACCGTGAGCGCGGCTCGGTGTGCCGGGCCCTGCCCCCGCGCCGCGCCCACCGCCGCCAGGGCCAACGCCGCCAACGCCGCCGCGTATCCGGTCGATCGGTGCAGCAGGTGCTGGGCGGCGTGGCTCTCAGTTAAATTTCGCCAGATTGGGTCGAGCGCGGATGCCGAGCTTGGCAACCATTCGTGGCCGATGGTCGGCCAGTCGGCATAAGCCGGCCCGCCATTGGCGCCGGCCAGCAACGCTCCGAAAATCACTTGCGCAAAGATCAGCCCAATCAGCGCCCACGGCGCCCATCGCGGCGCGCCAAGCTCCGAGGCTTCGCGCGGCCAGCCGAACGCGTCGAGCGCGAGCCACAGCGCATACGCCAAGATCACAAACGCTAGGCCAAGATGGATCGCCAGCCGCACCGGGCTCACGTCGAGCCCGCTGAACAGCCCGCTTGTCACCATCCACCAGCCGATGATCCCTTGCAGGGCGCCCATCGCAAACAGCCCAAGCACGGGCCAGAAGCGTCCCCTGAGCCGCCCGCTAGCCCAGAACAATACGAAGGGCAGCGCAAACACAAATCCTATCATCTTGCCGATGAAGCGATGCGCCCATTCCCACCAATAGATCGCTTGGAACTCGCCGAGGCTCATGCCCCGGTTCTGAAGCTGATATTCGGTGGTGCGCTGGTACAGCGAGAACTCCTCGGCCCACCGCTCGGCGTTGAGCGGAGGCATGAGGCCCTTGGCCAGGTTCCACTCGGTGATGGAAAGGCCTGAATCGGTCAGCCGCGTCGCCCCGCCCACCAGCACCATCGCCAGCACGGAGGCGCACACGCAGATGAGCCAAGCGCCAACCAATGTATCGCGTGGCGCGGGCTCGCTTGCTCTTGTCATGTCCGCACCCATAGAACCGCGCAGCAGGCGCGTGAACGTGACGCGCCGCCGCGCTGGGGTTGAAACATGGAGGCGCGTTCGCGCAAAGCGCGGGGCTGCGCGGTGCTGCTGATCTACCTGGGCGTTTACGCCGCCGCCGCGGCCAGCCTGGGCGCAGCGCTTTTGCCGCTGCTGCCGGCCTGGGGCGAGCTTGCCTATTACGCCGTCGCTGGCACGGTTTGGGTGCTCCCGCTCAAACCCCTTTTCGGCTGGCTAAACCAAAGCAACTGATCACCACTCGCATTGCCCCCGCCGATCACTGCGGCTAAGACGGCGCACCCCGCGCACCGGAAGCGGGGCCTTACGGTTCGGAGCGTGGCGCAGCCCGGTTAGCGCACCTGTCTGGGGGACAGGGGGTCGGAGGTTCAAATCCTCTCGCTCCGACCAAAGCTCAGCGTGGCCAGTGGGCTGGGGTGATTAGCGCGGCGCTTCGTCGAATAGTTTGCCAAGGGGATAGGCTGGCGGGCGCTCTGGCGGCATTGTCTCGGCATCGTGTTTCCGGCTGGGGTTTTCGAATGACTAGATTTCTTGGTGCGCTTGTCGCGGCGGTGCTGGTTCTCTCGGGATGTACGCCCAGTGGCGCTGGCGGCTGGCAGGCGTTTCAGGACCAATTCATCGAGCGCTCGTTTGAACTCGATCCGGCCTTCGCGGCCTCGCAAGGGCGCCATGAATTCGACGGTCGGCTCCCCGATTGGACCGAACCGGGCCTGGCGGCGCAGATTTCTTTCCTGACCTCCTCGATAGAAGCGGCCCAAGCTTTCACTGGCCTCAGCCCACGGCAAAGTTTCGAGCGCGATTACGTCGTCGCTGTCGCCCGGCGAAATTTGTTCTGGCTGCAGGTCGCTGATCAGCCCCACACCAATCCAGCCTTCTACATGGGCAACCTTAGTCCCTCGATGTACATCGCCCGACCCTACGCCGCGCCCGAAGTGCGGCTGCGCGCTTACATCACCTACTTGCAGTCGATACCGGCCGCCGCCGCGCAGATCCGCGCCAATTTACGCACGCCGTTGCCGCTAACGTTCGTCAATTACGGCGCCGCCTCTTTTGGCGGGCTTGCCGAATATTATCAGGGCGACGGCAAAGCCGCGTTCGCGTCCGTCACCGATCCCGCTTTGCAAACCGAATTGAGCAACGCCACCAACGTCGCCGCGCTGGCGATGAGCGGGCTCTCCGCCTGGGTCGAAGCGCAGCGGCCAAGCGCGACACAAGACTTCGCGCTGGGCGCGGAGCGTTTCGCGCAAATGCTACGCGACACGGAAATGGTGGATACTCCCCTCGAGGAGCTGGAATCGATCGGCCGCGCTGATCTGTTGCGCAATCAGCAGGCGTTGACCCAAGCATGCGCGCGCTACGCGGCTGGGACCTCGCTCGCCGTATGCATGACGCGCGCGAACGCCCAGAAGCCGCAAGGCGGCGCCGTGGCGGGCGCGCGCGCGCAGCTCGCTGGCCTGCGGGCTTTTATCGCCGCGCAAAACCTCGTCACCATCCCCGGCACCGAGGAAGCGCAGGTCGAAGAATCGCCGCCGTTCGCGCGCCAGAACTTCGCCTACATCGATATTCCTGGTCCGTACGAGACCAATTTGCCGTCGGTCTATTACATCTCGCCGCCCGATCCGAGCTGGCCGGCCCAAGTGCAAGCCGACTTCGTGCCCGGAGAGACCGAATTGTTGTTCGTTTCCGTGCACGAAGTGTGGCCGGGCCACTTCCTCAATTTCCTGCATGCGAACCGTTCGGAAAACCAGTTCGGGCGCGTGTTCGTTGGCTACGCCTACGCCGAAGGTTGGGCGCACTACACCGAAGAGATGATGTGGGACGCTGGGCTCGGCGACGGCGATGCGCGTGTCCACATCGGGCAACTCTCGAACGCGCTGCGCCGCGATTGCCGNNATGGGCAAACTCCTGATCCGTCGCCTGCGCGAGGATTGGACAGCGTCACATAGCGGCCGCGAAGGCTGGCACGATTTTCACGACCAATTCCTGAGCTATGGCGGCCCGCCCATCCCTCTCGTGCGTGCGCAAATGATGGGCGGCGAGCCGCAAGCGGTATTCTGAAATCGCTCACTCGCCTTCGTGTTTTGGCTCTGGGTTGGCCCAGGAGAGCGCGTCGATGAAGCGCGGGCGGAAGATAGCGCCGTAACGCACACCGCCTTCGGGTCCCCACAGGCGCTTGAAATCGCCGGCGGCGAGATCGAGAAAGCGGAAGCCATGTTCGCCAGCCCAATCGACGGACGCCAACGTGGTGGCGGCGCGCGAATAGGAATCGTCAAAGCCAGGATCGCGCCCGCCGCATTGCAGCATCACCGTGTCGCCGCGGCTGGTGAAGATGAGCCCCGCGGCGCGCTTGCCCGCGCCGAGCAGCGTTAGCGTGTGCAGGCGCAAAGGATTACGATTGCCGAGCTCGGCCAATGCGCCCCAAAAATGAAGTCGGTCCTGGGTGGCGACGATCTCTTGGCCGGGATCGGCGGCCCATTGCTCGCGCCATTGCGCGATGATCCATTCCAAATCGCCCGCGCCATCGACCCGACGTTCCATCTCCGCGCAGCGTTTGCGTGCGCGGTTGATTGTGTATTGGCGTTTCTTGGCGCGCCAATGGGCCTGATAATCGCTTTGAAGGTCGATCTGGTACCAGACGTACTTCCACGAATAGCGCGGCGCCATCTGCTCGACATCAGGCCCCAACCCCGCATTGACGCGCACTTCAAGCCCCAGCGCATTGAGCGCGCGGCCCAAGGAAGGGGCGTCGAGCGCGGGCGCGATGGCGCCCGGCATGCACTGATACGCCACTGGCTCCCAGTGCCGCTGGCAACGGCGCAAGGATATGATCGCGATCGGCGCACCGTTTTCCCGCACCAGCGCATGGCGCTTGGGCACGTCGGTCGGGCGCAGCAATTCCTTGTAGAGATCGCGCGGGCAGTCCGCCAAGGCCGGCAGCGCCGCAAGCGCTTCGTCAAATTCCGGCGTCCATGCCTCGGCCCAGTGCACGCTGATGCCGGGCGCGGTGGGCGCGCGCGCGCGCGATACCGCCTCCACAACGGGCCACGCGGCTTGCACAAGCGGCCGCAGCGCGGACTGAGCTTTCTGTTTCAATGACACCGAACGCCCTCGCTAAAGCAACGGACTTGCAATTCGCCTCAACTTGAATGGCCGCCAGGGTGCGAATTTCAAGTCCAGAAGTTGCTTTAGAAATCCTTGAATCTAAAGCATCTTAGGGGCCCTAAATGCGACCCCACGCCTAATCCAAAAGCTGCGTCGCATTTAAGGCCCGATGCTTTAGCGCGCGCATACTAACATGGGCCACGCAACTCTCGGGCCCCGGCGGGCCCGCGGGCGATTAACCACACCTAAATGAATATTATCTCTTCGCGCGCCCTTGGCCGGCTTTTTCAACAAAGTCGCGCAGCATCTGCGAAGGTCGGAACGTGACCACACGACGCGGCGTGATCGGCACCTCTTCCCCCGTCTTCGGGTTGCGGCCGATGCGCTGGCGCTTGGCGCGCACGTTGAAATTGCCGAAGCGCGAAAGCTTGACGGGATCCCCATCGACCAGCGCGTCCTGCATCAATTCCAGCATCCGCGTCAGCAGCCGATTTGCATCGGCGCGTTGTAGATTGCCGCGCCGCGCCAGCGCTTCGACCAAATCAGCGCGTGTGATTGTCTTGCTCGCCACCGGAGCCCCCTCCGCCGCGCCGCCCAGCGCGATCTGGAAAAGCTATGCGTCTCCTGGGCTTAGGTCAAATCTTGCAGGAGGTTCATAATTGCACCAAAGCCGCGCCCCAGGTGAGCCCTCCGCCCAGCGCTTCCATCAGCACAAGATGGCCGGGCCGGATGCGCCCGTCCGCCATCGCCGCCTCCAGCGCCAGCGGCACCGAGGCCGCCGAAGTGTTGCCATGGCGCGCCACCGTCGAAATCACCTTCTCGGGCGACACGCCGAGCCTGCGCGCCACGCCGTCGAGGATGCGTTGATTGGCCTGGTGGGGCACAAACCAATCCACCGTTTCGAGCGACACATTGGCGCGCGCGCACGCCTCCAGCATGGCGCCGGAAATGTGCTCGACCGCATGACGAAACACGGCGTTCCCTACCATGCGGACCTTACCGGTTGTCTGTGTCTCGGAGGGGCCGCCATCAACGTAAAGCAGATCGTGCAGGCGCCCGTCGGTGCGGATGAAGGTGGAGATGATCCCCCGCCCGCCGGCCTCAGCCTCGTCCTGGGCTTCCAACACCACCGCGCCAGCGCCGTCGCCAAACAGCACGCAGGTGCCCCGATCGGTCCAATCGAGGATGCGCGAGAATGTTTCCGCGCCAATCACCAGGGCGGTCTTGGCTTGACCGCGCACCAGAAAATTGTCCGCTGTCGTCAGCGCGAAGATAAAGCCCGAACACACCGCCTGCAGATCGAACGCGGCGCCCGCATTGATGCCGAGCGCCGCCTGCACGCGCGCGGCTGTCGCGGGGAAGGTGAGGTCGGGTGTGGTGGTGGCGACAATGACGAGATCAATATCCTTGGCCTCGCGCTTGGCGTTCTTCAGCGCCTCGACCGAAGCGGCGATCGCGAGATCGGAGGTTTTCTCATCGGCGGCGGCGATGCGGCGTTCGCGGATGCCGGTGCGCTCGACGATCCATTCGTCGGAGGTATCCACCTGATGAGCCAATTCGGCGTTGGTGAGCACGCGTTTCGGCAGATAGGCGCCGACGCCCAGGAGCACTGATCGCAGCGCCATCAGCCGGCCGCGCCTTGCGCGCTCGCCGCAGCTGACGCCTGTGAAAGCCGCACAAGGTTGCGGGCGATCTCATCGCGATAATGGCTGCGGGCCATTTTTGCGGCGACCTCGATGGCGGCGGCAAAGCCTGGCCCGTTGGCGCTGCCGTGACTTTTCACCACCAAGCCGTTCAGACCCAGAAACAAGGCGCCGTTAAAAGAGCCAGGGTCCATGCGCTTGCGCAACTTCGACAGCGCCGGATAAGCGATAAGGGCGCCAAGCTTGGCGAGAGGTGAGCTGGTCAGCGCCGCCCGCAGCAATTGCCCCACCATACGGGCGGTCCCCTCGCCTGTTTTCAGCGCAATATTGCCGGTAAAACCATCTGTCACCACCACATCGACGGTCCCTTTGGCGATGTCGTCTCCTTCAACAAAACCTTGGAAATCAAGATCGACGCCGGCGTCACGAATGAGGCGCGCGGCGGTGCGGATTTCTTCGTGGCCCTTCAGATCCTCGGCGCCGACATTGAGCAAGGCCACGCTGGGGCGCTCCTTGCCAGAAACCGCGCGCTGAAAAGCTTCGCCCATAATGGCGAACTCGACCAATTGCTCGCCGTCGGCGGTGACATTGGCGCCGACATCGAGCATGGCCACAAACCCGCCGTTCGCCGACGGCCAACGGGCGGCGAGTGCTGGGCGATGCACGCCTTCCATGGTCCGCAGACGGAACATCGCGATAGCCATATAGGCGCCCGTGTTGCCTGCCGAGACGACAGCGTGCGCTTGGCCGTTCTCGACCGCCGCCACCGCATTCCAAAGGCTAGATCCCTTGCCTTGGCGCAGCGCTTGGCTGGGCTTCACGTCCATCCCGATCGCCTTTTCGGCCGCCACGATTTCCGACACCGCCTTGGCGCCAGGATGACGATCCAGCAAGGCGGTCAACCGAGACGCATCGCCATGGATGAGGTAGCGAACGTCGGAGCGTCCGCGCGCGGCGAGTTCGATGCCTTCGACGACAATCTCCGGCGCGCAATCGCCCCCCATCCCGTCTATCGAGAGTACGAGCCCATCGGCCATTCTTCTTGTGTCCTGATGTCCTGGCCGATCCGCCGGGCGCGAACCATAGACCTCGCGTAAAGGAAAGCCAAACCGCCCCTCAAATCTCCAGCGCCGGCCAACCCGCCGGGTCAAACAAAGCTGTGAGGGGCGCCGCATTCTGGAGGCGGGCCGCGTCCGCGACGTAGCGAGCGAGTTGGGCCGCAAATGAACCCTCGTCGGACCCAAGAACGTTCCGCGCCACGGCCGCCGAGAGCGCCGCCCCATCCCCGCTCTCGATGGCGTGCGCATAGGCTTCGAGACGACCGTAAAACGAACCAGCCATCCCCCGCATGCGCTTTGGGACCGTAAGATCGCCGACACCAGCCTCGCGCAGGCCCGCGTCCAGGTGTCGAAACAGGCGATCCGTGAACGCTTGCGCCACATCAGCCGCCGCTGGGTCCATGCGCAGGCGAATCAAAGCCAGCGCTGCGTGCAGCGTCAGCACCTCAAATCGCCCTTCCAGCGTGTCGGGGACGCGGTTTTCGCCAAAAAACCGCGCCCGGCGGCTCATGGCGACGACGGTCGCCAATAATTGCTCGGCCTCGGCGACCGCCCGGGAGCGTCCAAATGACCAAATCGGCATCGCGCCTGTGCTCCCCTCTTGCCCGCCCGCGCGGTCCGCCTTACCCGTGAGGCCCGTTTTCGGGATCAATTTTCTGGGCGACCGCCCGCGAGGTGAACGATGAATCGCGGTTTTTTGCGACTTTCGATGGCGGCGCTCGCGGTTCTCTCCGCGACAGCCGCATGCGCGCCGGTGCAGACCTACAACGGCTTCCGCGCTGATCGCAACAATGAGGCAATCCCAGATCCGCAGGTGGGTGTCGACACCCGCTCCACCATCCAGCAGCGTTTCGGCTCGCCCTCCACCACGGCGGTGTTCGATCAGACCGCCTGGTATTATGTGAGCTCGGTGCAGGAACGCGTCGCCTTCTACACCCCGCGCATCACGGATCGCGATGTCATGGTGGTGCGGTTCGATGGCGACACCGTCGCCGCCGTGGAAAAATACGGCGTCGAACGCGGACGCATTGTCTCCTACAGCGACGAAGTAACGCCCACGCGCGGCCGCGAGCTTTCAGTGCTCGAGCAATTGCTTGGCACCATTGGGCAAACGCCGCCCATTCGCACCGAGGAAGAACAAGGCGGCAGACCGCGCTGATCGCGCCGGCGCCCGTTCGAGAAAAAACGCCCCGGTGAAAACCGGGGCGTTTTTATTTGCCAGAGTCAGTCGCCAAGATCATCCGTTCCAGTGTGCCAGCACCGCCAGCAACAACAGCGCCACGATGTTGGTGATCTTGATCATCGGATTGACGGCCGGACCGGCTGTATCCTTGTAGGGATCGCCGACGGTGTCGCCGGTGACTGCCGCCTTGTGCGCCTCCGAACCCTTGCCGCCATAATGGCCCTCTTCGATCAGCTTCTTGGCATTGTCCCAAGCGCCGCCGCCCGATGTCATCGAAATGGCCACGAACAAGCCGGTCACGATCACGCCGACGAGCAGCGCGCCCAAAGCGGCGAACGCATTGCCGAGCGCGTCGCCATTGCTTTGCCCCGGCAGCGCCCAGACCACAAAGAACAATACGATCGGGGCCAGCACCGGCAACATTGACGGCACTACCATTTCCTTGATCGCCGCCTTGGTGAGGATGTCCACCGCGCGGCTGTAATCGGGCTTCGCGGTGCGCTCCATGATGCCGGGAATCTCGCGGAACTGACGACGGACTTCCTCGACCACGGCCTGCGCGGCGCGCCCGACCGCGGTCATTGACCAGCCGCCGAACAGGTACGGCAGCAGACCACCTATAAAGAGGCCAACAATCACGAACGGATTTGAGAGCGCGAAGAATTCGTTCAACCGATCGAGCGGCAAATTGCGGAAGAACGGAAACTCGGCCGGATTGCCGGCGTAATATTTCAGATCCTCGAAATAAGCCGCGAACAACACCAGCGCGCCCAAACCGGCCGAACCGATGGCGTAACCCTTTGTAACCGCCTTGGTGGTGTTGCCGACAGCGTCGAGCGCGTCGGTGGTGACGCGCACTTCCTTCGGCAAATCCGCCATTTCGGCGATGCCGCCAGCATTGTCGGTCACCGGACCAAACGCGTCGAGCGCAACGATGATGCCCGCCACCGACAGCATGGTCGTCACCGCAATGGCGATGCCGAACAGGCCCGCCAGTGAGTTGCACGCGATTATGCCGGCGACAATCGTGAGCGCCGGCAGCGCCGTCGATTCCATCGACACCGCGAGCCCTTGGATCACGTTGGTTCCGTGCCCGCTGACAGAAGCCTGCGCCACGCTCTTCACCGGACGAAAGCCCGTGCCGGTGTAGTATTCCGTGATCCAGACGATGGCGCCGGTCACGAGCAGGCCGACGATGCCGCAGAAGAACAGGTCGGTGCCGGAAATGCCCGCGAGCGGCGATGCCGGCCCCAGGCTTGGCGCAATTGCGCCCCACCCCGTCGTCACCACGATGGCGCCCGCCAAACCGACCGCCGAAAGAACGCCCGCCGCAAGCAAACCCTTATAGAGCGCGCCCATGATGTTGTTGGACGGGCCGAGGCGAACAAATTGGGCGCCTATGATCGAGGCCAAAATCGCCACGCCGCCGATCGCCAGCGGCAACAGCATGATGTCAGCGACTTCCGGTGCGCCGCGGAACAGAATCGAGCCCAGCACCATGGTGGCGACCGTGGAGACGGCGTAGGTCTCGAACAAATCCGCCGCCATGCCGGCGCAATCGCCGACATTGTCGCCGACATTGTCGGCGATGGTGGCGGGGTTGCGCGGATCATCTTCGGGAATGCCGGCTTCAACCTTGCCGACCATATCGCCGCCGACGTCAGCGCCCTTGGTGAAAATACCGCCGCCGAGCCGCGCGAAGATCGAAATCAGTGAAGCGCCGAAGCCCAGGCCCACGAGGCTGTCCACGACCACGCGATCTGTTGGCGTATAACCCATCCATTGGGTGAGAATGAGATAGTAGAACGCAACGCCGAACAGCGCGCCGCCAGCCACCAGCATGCCTGTCACCGTGCCAGCCTTGAAGGCCATGCGCAGTCCGCCAGCAAGGCTGGTGCGGGAGGCTTCCGCCGTGCGCACGTTGGCTTGCACCGACACGTTCATGCCGATAAACCCGGCCGCCCCCGAAAGCACCGCCCCAATCAAGAACCCAACCGGCACTTGCCACACTGGCCAGAATGCAATTCCGAGCACGACGACGACGCCCGCTCCAACCATGGCGATGGTTGAGTATTGGCGGTTCAGGTAGGCGCGCGCGCCCTCCTGAATGGCCGCTGCGATTTCCTTCATACGATCGGTGCCAGCGCTCGCGGCCGTGATCGTCTGCGTCTCAAGCCAGCCAAAGAGCGCCGCGATCACGCCGCTCGCCACGACCAACCAAAGGATCAAATCGTTGTTCATTGTGCGTTCCTAGGCGCCGGGGCGCCGGGGTTTGGGAATAATGGAGCGGTTCGCCGCCGACAGTTCGTCAGCGGGCGCCACCCCCAGGTCGGCGCGTTACTGCCAAAAGCCGCCGCCCGGCGCAATGGACGCGGCAAAAACTCTCTCAGATGCCGGAGCCGCGGCTTGAATAGGAAGCGACCACGGTAACGGGGCCAACGGCGTTTGCTCCAAGCGTTTGAATGGCCGCCGCCCGGTATATTTCGATCGCGCGGGCTTCGTTCAGGACATTAGCGTCTTCGGGATCGGCCAAATCCGCCGCATGGCTCGCGCGGACCAGGGTATCGCGCAGGAAATGGGCCCGCTCGCGCGTGCGCCAGAGGTCCACCCCCGAGGAAATCTCGATGCGGATCGAAACAAAAAGGTAGTTCACCAATTGGCCGTTCCGCACCACCGGGACCGCCAAATAGGGCGCGTCCATGGAGCGCGACGTGGTGGCCGCGCCTTCTTCGGCCTTGGCTTTAGCCGCGGGCGCGGAGGCGTTGGCCAGCCCTGCCAGCAGGGTCGAGGCAATAAGGGCCATGGCTACTGCGCGTTTCATGGGCGGCACGTTCCGCCACAATGGTTGCTTAATTCTTACCGACCGAGCTTGTGGGCGTATCCGCCGCCGGCGACCGTCAACGAACCATCCGCCGTCGCGATTTTGACCCCCGCGCCCTCCTCGACCACGCCGATGCGCGTGACGCGAACGCCTTTTGCAACGCCACCTGATTCGATCTCCGCGCGCCGCGCCGGCCCCGCCGTGAACAAGATTTCGTAATCATCGCCCCAATCGAGGAGCCTGCCGAAGGAGATCGATTGCGCCATCCATGCGCGCGCCGCCTCCGACAACGGCACACAACCCGTGTCGATGCGTAGCGCCACCCCGGAGGCTGAAGCAAGCTTCGCGGCATCGCCAGCTAAGCCATCCGAGACATCCATCGCGGCGCGAGCGCAACGCGCGACGATGTCCGCGAACGCAGTGCGCGGCTCTGGCAAACGATAGCGCGCAATCACGGCGTCATGATGCGCCGCATCCGCCGTCGGCCAATGCCCGCACAACGCTTCATGCCCCAGCCACGCATCGCCGATCGTGCCGGTGAGCCAAAGGTCCTCCCCCGGCTTCGCATCTGCACGCGCCGGCACGCGTGCAGCTAAGGGTTCACCAAAGGCGGTGATCGAAACAGACAGCAGACCGGGGGTCGACGTGGTGTCGCCGCCGAAAAGCGCAACATCGTAGTGGCGCAAATCTTCGCCTAAGCCACGCGCGAAGTCCGCGATCTGCGACGCTGGCCGCTGGTCAGGCCAAATCAAGGTGAGCAGCGCGCCGATGGGCGCGGCGCCCTTGGCGGCGAGGTCCGATAGGTTCACGCGCAGCGCCTTCTTCGCCACGGTGTCGATGGGATCATCGGGTCGGAAATGCACGCCCTCGACGATCGCGTCCGTGGTAAGAACCAGTGCGCCCTTGGTTTCCAGGACGGCCACATCGTCAAGCAATCCGCGCGCGCCAGCATGGGTCGCCAGCGGCGCGAACAATGATTTGATGATGCCGAACTCATCGGCGGGCATGGGCTCAAGCCCCCTGGACCACGGGCCTCAGATCTTTCGCGCAAGCATCCAATGTTGCGTTGATAAAGCCCGCCTCCGGCCCGTCGAAAAAGGATTTGGCGATCTCGACATATTCGTCGATCACCACGGCGGTGGGGATGTCGGGGCGCTGTTCCAATTCCGCAGCGCCAGCCCGCAGGATCGCGCGCGCGACCGCATCCAGCCGATCCAGACGCCAATTCTTGCCGAGATGGCGGCCAATGGCGCCGTCGAGGGTGGCCTGGCGATCAACTGCGCTTTCGATCAGGGTTTTAAACAAGCTCATGTCGCCTTCGACGCCGCCATAGGTCGCTTCGGTTTCGCGCGGTAATTTGCCGGCGTCGAACTCCGCGATGACGTCCGCAGTGGAGGCGCCGCCAGTTTCCATTTGATAGAGCGCCTGCACCGCGCCCAGCCGCGCCGCGCGGCGCGCTTCGATCTCGTTGGCCTTCATCGCTTTAGCGCCGCGAAACGCTGCTTCAAGGCGATCATCGCCAGCGCCGCGCGGGCCGCTTCGCCGCCCTTGTCGCCACGTTTGGGGTCGGCGCGCGCTTCGGCTTGCGCGATATTTTCCACCGTCAAGACACCATAGCCGATCGCCAAACCTCGGTGAATTGATAGCTCCATCAGCCCGCGCGCACTCTCGCCACAGACATAATCATAGTGGCTGGTCTCTCCGCGCACGACGCAGCCCAAGGCGATATAGCCATCATAGGCTTCGTTTTTTGCCGCGTGCATAATCGCCGCTGGAATTTCGAACGCGCCCGGCACGAACACGCGGTCAAGCGTGGCCTCGGCCTCTTCCGCCGCCAGTTCAGCGCCGCGCTGCAAGTGATCGGCAATAGCACGATAATAGGGGGCGACCGCCATCAGCAGGCGCGCGCCGGGCAGCTTGGCGACCGCGAATTTTTCGGCATCCCTCACGAGGCGAACCCGCGCCAGCCATCGACGGCGAGGCCGTAGCCTTCAAGCCCGACAAGCTTTGCCGGCGTGTTTGCCAGCACAATCATGCGCCGCACGCCAAGCTCACGCAAAATCTGCGAGCCGACGCCAACCACACGCTGCGCGCTTGCGGCCACCTCCTGCTCGCTCGGCCCGCCGCCGATGAGCCGGCGTGACAGCCAGTCCTGCTCAAACTCACGCAGCAGCACCAGCACGCCCGCGCCTTCCTTGTCGATTTCAGCAATAGCGCGGTCCACCAGCCCCGCGCGCTCGCCCAAGCCGCCCATCACGTCAGCTGCGAAATCGACACGGTGCACCCGCACCAAGGTTGGCTGATCTGGCTTGATCTTGCCCTTCACCAAGGCCGCGTGCTCCACGCCGTCCAACCGATTGCGGAACAAAACCAACCGGAAGCCCGAGCCGGCGCGCACCTCGAAGGGCGTGTCGAGCACGGTGTCGATGTAACTTTCAGTGACCCGGCGATAAGCGATCAGCTCTTCGATAGCGCCTATCTTCAGATTGTGGAATTGCGCGAACGCCACCAGCTCCGGCAGACGCGCCATGGCGCCGTCGTCGTTCATGATTTCGCAAATCACCGCCGATGGATTGAGCCCGGCTTGGCGCGAGATGTCGATGCTGGCCTCGGTGTGGCCGGCGCGCACGAGCACGCCGCCGTCGCGCGCCGTCAACGGAAACACATGCCCCGGTGAGACTATATCTTCCGCGCGCTTACTTGCATCGATGGCCACCGCTATCGTGTGGGCGCGGTCGTGAGCGGAGATACCGGTGGAAACCCCCTCGCGCGCCTCGATCGAAACGGTGAACGCGGTGCCCATGCGGGTCTGATTGCGCGGCGCCATCGGTTCAAGCCCAAGAGCGCGCGTTCGGTCCGCCGTGAGCGCCAAGCAGATCAGTCCACGCCCGTGCTTGGCCATGAAGTTGACCGCGGCCGGCGTCGCGAATTGCGCGGGGATCACGAGATCACCCTCGTTCTCGCGATCCTCGGCATCGACCAGGATGAACATGCGCCCTTCGCGCGCCTCTTCTATGATCTCGGGAATCGCCGAAATCGCGCGCTTCAGATCGTTCACCGGGGACAGCTTGCCCGCCATCAGGCGTTTCTCCGCGCCTCGATGAGGCGCGCCGCATAGCGCGCCATCATGTCGGCTTCCAAATTCACCTTATCGCCTGGTTGCAGCCGAGACAAAGTGGTGACGCTCCAGGTGTGTGGAATGATCAGCACGCCAAACCCCGCCTCATCGACTTCATTGACCGTAAGCGAGACGCCATCGACCGCGACCGAGCCCTTGGCGGCGATCAAATGAGCGATCGTATGCGGCGGTTTGATGCGCAGTCGCCAGCCCTCGCCGTCGCCGCTCACCGAAACCACCTCCCCCAAGCCGTCGACATGACCCTGCACGATATGGCCGCCCAATTCGTCGCCCAGGCGAAGCGAACGCTCCAGATTCACCCTGTCGCCGACCTTTAATCCGCCGAGCGTCGTGAGCGCCAAGCTCTCCGCCGCAACCTCAACTATATGGCGCATGCCGCCGCCCGCGCGCGCGACAATCTCAACCAATGTGAGGCAGCAACCGTCGTGCGCGACGCTGGCGCCGATCTCAACGTCCGCTGCGTACCCACTCTCGATCGCAAGCCGCATAAGCCCGTCGCGGCGTTCAAGCGCCGTCACCTCGCCGACAGCCGTGACAATTCCCGTGAACATGAAGCGTTCCTTGGCGCTGCCTGGTCGTAATCAAACCCGGTCGTAACTTTCCCACAGATCGGGGCCAAGCTCGCGCAGCGCAACCCGCCGCCAGCGCGGCGCGTCCTCAAGCCGCTCCAGCGCCAAAGAACCGATCGCGGGCTTGCCCTTGGCGCCAAGGACGACAGCACCGCGCATCCATTCCAACCGATCGACCAAATTGGCGCCGACCAAGGAAGCCGCAAGCTCGCCGCCGCCCTCGACGAGCACCCGAGCAAGCCCGGCGCTGGCGAGCAATTGAAGCGCCGCCGCCAAGTTCACGCCGCCGCCCAGGGCGGCATCCACCAATTGAACCAAGGCGCCGGCCGCCTCCAATGACGCCATCCGGCCGGCATCAGCCGCGCCCGTGCCGATGATCAACAAGGGCGAGCGATCGAGCTCGGCGAACAATTTTCCAGTGGGGGAGAGGTCGAGCCCGGCGCTGATCACAACGCGCGTGGGCTGACGTGCCGGCTGCGGGTCGGTGCGAGCGAGAAGCGAAGGATCGTCGGTGCGCGCCGTACCCGCGCCGATCATCACAGCGTCCGCAGCCGCACGCATACGGTGAACTTCAGCGCGCGCCGCCTCGCCCGTGATCCAACGGCTTTCACCGGCCGCCGTCGCGATGCGCCCATCGAGGCTGCTGGCAAGCTTCAAAGTGACGTGGGGGCGGTTCATGCCCGCAGTTTAGTCCGAACTCTTGCCGGGGCGCTTGGTTTTTCCTGCTTCCTCGATGAAATCCGCGAAATCGGAGGTTTCGCGGAAATCCCGATACACCGAGGCGTAGCGCACATAGGCTACCGGATCGAGGTGCGCCAGCGCCTCCATCACCATGCCGCCGATCGCCTCGGACGTCACTTCGCTTTCGCCCTGGCTTTCGAGCTTGCGGACGATGCCGGAAATCATCTGCTCGATCTGGTCCTGCTCAATCGGGCGCTTGCGCAGCGCGATCATCAGCGAGCGCGCGAGTTTGTCGCGATCAAACGGCGCGCGCCGGCCCGAACGCTTGAGCACGGTGAGGTCGCGCAATTGCACGCGCTCGAACGTCGTGAAGCGTGAACCGCACTTGTCGCACTGGCGGCGGCGGCGGATGGCGGCGCCGTCCTCCGTGGGGCGGCTATCCTTCACTTGGGTATCTTCGTTTTGGCAGAACGGGCAGCGCATGAGATCAGCTCCGCGCGGCCCGAATCAGCAACGCCGCGCCGTCAAGAATAGATCGGAAAGCGCGCTGTCAGCGCTTCCACTTTGGCGGCAACCGCAGCCTCGGTGGCGGAATTGTCACCGTTTGAGCGGGAAAGCCCATCCAGCGTCTCGCAAATGAGGTCCGCTACTTGGCGGAACTCGGCGGGCCCAAAGCCGCGCGTGGTGCAGGCGGGCGAGCCCAGGCGCACGCCGGACGTGATCATCGGCTTTTCGGTGTCGAAAGGGATGCCGTTCTTGTTACAGGTGATCAAGGCACGTTCGAGGCTCTGTTCACCGGCTTTGCCCGTGACCTTCTTGGGGCGTAGATCCACCAACATCAAATGGCTGTCGGTGCCGCCGGAGACTACCGCCAAACCGTTCTCGATCAGACGCTCAGCCAGCGCCCGCGCGTTCTCCAAAGTGCGGCGCGCGTAGAGTTTGAACTCCGGCGTCAGCGCTTCCTTGAAACTCACCGCCTTCGCGGCGATCACATGCATCAGCGGCCCGCCTTGCAAGCCCGGAAACACGGCGGAATTGATCTTCTTGCCGATCTCTTCGTCGTTGGAGAGGATCATGCCGCCGCGCGGGCCACGCAGCGTCTTGTGCGTTGTTGTCGTGACCACATGCGCGTGAGGCAGCGGTGAGGGATAGACGCCGCCCGCGATCAACCCAGCATAATGCGCCATATCCACCATCAACACAGCGCCAACCTCATCAGCGATTTCGCGAAAGCGCGCGAAATCGATTTGGCGCGAATACGCCGATGCGCCAGCGAGGATAAGTTTCGGTCGTTCGCGCCGCGCGATTTCCGCCACTTGGTCATAGTCGATCAAATGATCGTCCTCGCGTACGCTGTAGGCGACCGGATTGAACCATTTGCCGGAAATGTTCACCGGTGAGCCGTGCGTAAGGTGCCCGCCGCACGCCAAATCCATGCCGAGAAATTTGTCGCCCGGCTGCAATAACGCAAAGAACACCGCTTGGTTGGCGTTGGCCCCCGAGTGCGGCTGCACGTTGGCAAACTTGCAGTCGAACAAGCGCTTGGCGCGGTCGATCGCCAGCCGCTCCACCTCATCGACATGCTCGCAGCCGCCATAATAGCGCCGCCCCGGATAGCCCTCGGCGTATTTGTTGGTCAGCACCGAGCCTTGAGCTTCAAGCACCGCGCGCGACACGATATTCTCGGAGGCGATCAGCTCGATTTGCCGCTGCTGGCGGGTCAATTCGGCGGCAATCGCCGCTTCGACGTCAGGATCGGCGCGGTCCAGCGAAGCCTCGAAAAATCGATCGCGCTCGGCCGCGTCACGGCCAGTTGTTTGGGTCATTCGAGCCTCATTCGTTCCGGAATCAGGCGCAACATAAGGCCCTGAAAGCGGACCGCAAAGCCGACCCCGCTTATTAGACCAGCTTGCCCGGACGCGCCGGCGATGCCGCGGGTTCGCTGGCGAGCGCGCGTTGGAGCTTGCGCAGCGCCAAGGCCCGCACATCCGCAAGCGCCGCGCTGGCCGGCGCCTGGACCACCACTTCAACGCCGGAGGCGACATGCACCGCAGCGGCCCGCTGCACATCACCAACGCGTGTAATCTCGAAAATGACGTCCTCGGGCGCGACGGGTCCGCCCTCGCTCACGCAGCGCGTCCGACCGCATGCTTGGCCCACACCGCACTGAGCGCCGCCACCAAGTCGTCCATGAGCGCATCATCGTGGAAGGGCGAGGGCGTCAGGCGCAAGCGCTCGCCGCCGCGCGG
>CXWL01011918.1_pt1 | contig 25203 bp, 14 predicted proteins | sample 590931 | NCBI WGS metagenome assembly CXWL01 (sample SAMEA3498368, study PRJEB10139) | groundwater metagenome | biome: water well; material: biofilm material | place: Germany | collected 2015-04-27
GATTCCGGGACAACACCATTCAACCCTATACCGTCGATCACCGTGCGGAAGTCCTCGTCCGCCTGCTTTAGGTCGCCCACAAAGAAAGCGGCAACCACTTCCCCGGGAAGAGTGGCGGCTGCGTCCTTCATGGTTCCGGCGTGACATACTTGGGTGAGTCCCAGCAAAACGAGTGCCCGCGTGATCCATTTGGCCTTGTGTTCCATTGGAAGTACCTTTCTGAATCGAAATCGTTCCCTATTCGATCAAGTGACAATCAGGCGAATCGCATGGCTGCCCTTGGTCCCCCCTTATCAAGGGGGTAGGCAGGCTGCGACCGACCGTTCAGCGATCCAATCGAAATCGATCCCCATTATAGGACAAACGATCCGTTCTGCGATCAATCCAAAAGCCTCTTCGCTGCTGCGCCGATAACCATCTCGGCGGCCTTTCCGCCAAAGCCTATGAACTTTTAGACGAGGACGAGTCCATGAAGTTTTCCTTAGCGCGTCATCGAGCCGGCATCGCGTTTACCGCTCAACAAAGAACTTCTCAGGGAACGAGCGCTTATCGCAAATTTGTCAGCTCCCTAACGGTCGCGGCTCTGTTTACGGGCGCCATCACCACGGGCGTTTTTCTGGGGTGCAGCGCGGACTATGGCAACGGCACACCGGGAGGCAGCGCCGGAGGCGGCGGGGGATCCAACGACTTCCTTACCACAGGTCGAACGGCCAGCTTCTTCCAGGCGATTCAAGTTGACCCGCGAAGCGAAGACACCGCCGGTCCGCAATTCGTGAAATCGGCCGATGTCGATGGCGACGGACTGATGGACCTGGTCTCGGCGTGGAATCAGTCGCAACCCGTCCAGATTCACTTCCAACGACGAAACAGCGCAGGCGACATCCGTTTCGAAACTGTCACTCTCGCCGGAAATACTCCCGTCGTGCGTGTGGCCGGGCTTGAAGTAGCGGACTTTGATCTGGACGGTGCTCCCGACGTGGCCGTGCTCATCAAGGAAACAGGACTCAACAACACAGGCGTTACGTGTTTTGGCGGAGTTCCGGGTGGAGGTTATCACGGCCTCATCATTGTCTACTTTGCCCCTGTGGACCCTGGACAAACCAACCAGGCATTGGCTTGGGCCGAGACGCCGGTGGAGAGCGCGCGGCTGCTTGGCACGGGCATCGATCAGGTGTCAGGCCCGCCGGAGGAGGAAGGGTACACGAGCCTGGCGGTGGGCGATCTCGATGAAGATGGCGACCCGGACATTGTGGTTGCACTAAATGATCCGTGCGCTCCCACCGATCCGAAAGTGTTGACGTTTACCAATCAGGGATTCGGGGCCGTTCGAGATGGCACGTGGCCCGCCGCGGCCATTCCCGATCCATTCGACAAGGCGCCCCGACTTGCGGACGACCTGGGAATTTTTCCACCGGCGAGAATCAAAGACGTAGCCTTGGGCGACGTGGACAACGACGGCGATCTCGACATTTTTGCGACCTATCCCGATGCGGTGAGCATGAACGTCCGCTGGTATCGCAACCCGGCCATCGACCTCCCCGACGATTATCACTTCACGAGCACGGAGTGGCGTACCGGCGTGGTGGGTATGATAGCGCCGAATATCGAGCCGTTCCCAGGGCCGTTTGAAGACCTTGGCGGCGCCGACGTGATTCGCGTGGGCGACGTGGACGGTGACGGTCTCATCGACGTGGTCGTTCGATCGTCTGGTGGTAAGGTCCTTCAGTGGCTCAAAGGCCCCGGTTTCCAGGCCACCACCGATCCGGTGCGAGCGATTCCGTGGCGAGTGTACACGCTGGCGGAGTACAATGAGCGGACACCCGAAGGACTGGCCATCGGCGACGTGAACATGGACGGGCAATTGGAAGTCATCGCATCGGCGGCCGGGGGTCTGGCTTTCTTCGATGCGCCTTCCAGTTCCGTCTACGATCAGTGGTCGGAGCGGCTGATCGTGGATGATGCGCCTGCCGGCAGTCCGGGCAACAGCCCGGCTACCACCGATCCCGATGTGGGTCCGGCCGAGGTGGCCGGTCTGACGTTCATCAACTCGATCCACGTGGTGGATCTCGACAACGACGGGTTCAATGACATCGTCGCGTCGTTCGACCGCAGCGGACTGAGCGGTCTGAGCAACGACGCACTGGTCTGGTTCCGCAGCACAGCGCCGTAATTCACAACAGGTTCGTGCGACGATCGCCTGCCGGTGGTAGCCTACCGGCCATGGAAGATCGCCTTGCCATCGGGCTGCGCGTCTCGGCGCTGGGGCTGGTCGCGAACGCCGGCTTGGCGCTCATCAAGCTCGTAGCCGGAATCCTGGGAAATTCCTACGCACTCATCGCTGACGCCATCGAGTCGCTCGGCGATCTGCTGAGCACCGCCATCGTGTGCGTCGGGCTGGTCATCGCCTCGAAGCCTCCCGACGAGAATCACGCGTATGGCCACGGCAAGGCTGAATCATTAGCAACGTTGGTCGTGGCGATCATGCTGCTGCTGGCCGCTGCGACGATCGCCATTCAGGCGGTAGGAGAAATTCGCACTCCTCATCATGCTCCCGCGCCGTTTACGCTCATCGTGTTGCTCGCCGTCGTAACCATCAAGGAAGGGATGTATCGGTATCAAACCGGCGCGGGCCACCGTATGGACAGCACGCTGGTCAAGGCGGACGCGTGGCATCACCGCAGCGACGCGATGACCTCGGTGGCGGCGGGCATTGGAATCGCGATCGCACTGGCCGGGGGACCGGGTTATGAATCGGCGGACGATTGGGCGGCGCTGGCCGCGTGCGGGGTGATTCTTTTCAACGGCGTGAACTTCTCGCGCACGGCCATTGCCGAGCTCATGGACACCACGCCCGACATGCCGCTTGTGGATTCCATTCGCGAAAGCGCGCTGGGCGTTGAGGGCGCGCTCCTCGTAGAAAAGCTGCTGGTTCGAAGAATGGGTCATAGGCTCTACGTCGATTTGCACCTTGAGGTGGATCGGCACATGACGGTGGAGAAAGCGCACGGCATCGCTCACGCGGTCAAGGACGCAATCAAAAACGAACACCGCCAGGTGGCCGACGTGCTCGTTCACGTCGAACCGGCACGCATTCATGCCTGACGGCGCCACTGCTCTACCCCCCATGCGGTTCCCTGAATGATTCCACGCGGGCGTGGCGCCGGCGGCATGACAAACTCCTCACCCTGAATGAAGCTCATGGAGTCGTCCCCGAAAAATTCATTCTCGGGCGCAGAGTCGGGGGCGCGGATCGGGGGCAGCGGGGGTCGGTTCGGGCATGTGGCGCGCGGTTCATGCGGCGATCCGATCCGTTCATCATGACTTCTCAAGGAGGAACCTGCGTTTGCGTTATTATCCACCCGCTGGTTTGAGCCTGGCACCGGGTCTTTTGTGCGGAAAGCCGATGCCGTCGTCTTCGTGGCAATCTTTGCAGGCAGGCGGGCGATCGAAGCGGCGATCCGCATGGCAGACTTCGCAATCCATCGGGGCGTGCCGCTCATCGAGCGCCTGCCCGGTCACGGTGTGGTTGAAATTCGCGGGCGTCCAGCCGCTGTGACAGCCGTTGCAATCGCGGGCCAGTTCCACAAACGGAACATCAGTGTGACAGACCCGGCAGCTCCGGTCGCGATGATAAGCCGATAGTTCCCACCCCGTGCCGGCGTGGTCGAAAGGCTGCGGCGGGGGAGCTCCCTCGGCAAAATGGCAGCGCTCGCAAGTGTCATCCTTGTGGCACCCCATGCACGGCTTGTGGTGCTGTTCGAAGGTGCGCACCTGCTGCGCGTGCTGGACTCCGTTGCGGTGGCAACGATTGCAGTTGTCCTCACGGTGGCACTCGGCGCAGCGAAGGCCGTATCGCGCAATATGTTCTTTGTGCCGGAACAGCACTTTTGTCGTCGCTGCGTCCACGCCCGCTGTCTTGTACAGTTCTTCTTCCGGCGCGGTAATCGGCGGGTGCATCCGGCCCATGATGTCATCCGGTGTCGGCAGGATCGTCGTCGATCCCTTTCCGGCCTTGGGCTGGTGGCACACGCCGCAACTCTCCTCGCCGCCCCATTCCCGGTGGCAGCTCAAACATTGGCGATGGTACGCGCCCTTGAGCCCGGGCTTGCGGATGTCGCCCCGCTGGGCGCCAACTTCATGACAGCTCTTGCACTCCGGGTGCTCCTGCCCCTGTGGAGTATAATGGTGGCAAACAGCACATCCGCCGGTCATCTGGGCCATATCCGCGTGCCCCCGATGATCGAAAGGAACGGGAAGATACACATCCTCAAGTTCGTTCAGAATCACGACTTTTGGTCCGGCCTTGGGATCAAGCTCCCTGACCATAGGTTCGGGCTTACTGCGTGAACATGGCCGTAAGCATGGTGCTTGGGAAGTAGGGGATGAGCAGGCATGACAGGTGTCGCATTTGTTTCCGGTTTCCTGCATAGTCTCGGAATGGGATCGAGTTGCAGGCGCGTTCTGGAACCCAAGGGCCGCAACGGAACAAAGCAGGACGGTCAGTCCGCAAGCGGGTAGGAATTTTCCAATTGGTTTCACTTGTTGTTGACGGTTCATGCAGTCCCCGCTTCCTCGTGCACCGCAATCACCGGCAAATAAGTGACAATAATCCGGTATACGAGAATGAGTGCCGAAATCAGGCCGATGGTGACCACAAACTCGCCCACCGACGGAAAATAAGGAGCGATTTCATACGGCGGCTGATAGGCCACGAGAAAAACATTCACACGGTTTAGTGCAACCCCCAGCACCACCAGCAATGCGGACACAAACAGCCACCTTGCCGAACTGCGCACGTTCGCGTTCATCAGCAACACCATGGGCAAGACCAGGCCCAGCAGAATCTCGACCACGAACATCGCTGTTGCTGGAGTCGCTGTCGCAAGGTCTGCATGACTTTCCCGAATGACCATGTCACCCAACTTGAAAGCCAGGTAGATGCCCAGCAGTGCCGGAATGTACTTTGCCAGGCGGCTCAACACATGCGTTTCCGGCTTAAGACGCAGCGACCACGAGGCATAAAGCGATTCCACGATCACCATGGGAAACCCCACCGCAATCGCAGAAAGTAGAAACAGCAGACCCAGAATCGGCGTGTACCACAGTGGATTCATCTTGGTCGGAGCGATGAGCATCAGGTTGCCCAACGACGATTGGTGCAGGCACGAAAGGACAACGCCCGCCAGAATGAAGTAGATCATCGTGCGGTCTGTGATGCGCTTGATTTTTCCGCATACCCGGCCCAATCGCGGGAACTCCGGCCGTCCGATGAACCGTTCGCAAATGGCCGGCAAAAATTCGATGTACAGCACGGTCAGGTACGCCATGACGCACATGCCGACCTCAAACAACACCGAGTTGCCTTGCCACATCGTGGGCCATGCCGGATGCCAGATGTTGTAATAGCGGCCCAGGTCAGCCATCAGCCCCAGACCGACGAAGGTGTACCCCAGCATCGCCGTCAGCAACGCGGGCCGGGCCACCGCGTGAAAATCATCGCGATGAAAAACGTACACCAGCGCCGCCGTGGTGAACCCGCCCGCCGCCAGCGCCACGCCGGTGGCCACATCGATGGCGATCCACAGGCCCCAAGGGTGCTGTTGATCCAGGTTTGTCGTTGCAGAGAGTCCCAATAGAAACCGGTACGCGGCCACGCTCATCCCCAGCAGAATGAACACCACCAAAAGCGCAACACCGGGCGTGCGAAAAGTCGCAGAGACAGGCCGAGGGTGACCTCCATCGTTCACGTCGCATCCTTCTCCCGCTTGAATTGCCGGGTCATGATCGCCAGCAGTCCGTAGAGCGCCAGCGGCGGCAGCCAATGTTTGAACACCCCATGCTGAATCACCTCGGTCACGTCGGAAGGAGAGGTCAGGCCCGCCTTGAGGAATCCGATCTGATCAAACGGCACGCTGGACAAATACAGCCATGACGTTCCGCCGGCCTCGGCTTCTCCGTACACATGGTTCACGTATCGCTCAGGAAGTTTCGCGATTCGCTCGTGTGCGAGTGCCAGCAACTCATCGCGATATCCGAAGGTCAGTGCCTCGTTCGGACAGATTTTCACGCACTCCGGAACGCCGCCTTCTTTGGCAATTCGATCCGCGCAGAAATTGCACTTGCGAACCTGCGGCGTCAACGCGTTGTGGTAGTCGTAGGTCGGAATGCCGAATGGGCACGCCACCATGCAGTAGCGGCATCCCATGCACTTCCACGGGTCGTACACCACCGGCCCGTCCGGCGTCTTCCGCAGCGCGCCGACCAGGCAGGCCGACGCGCATGCGGGTGCTACACAATGAAGGCAGTTTGCTTTGACGTATGTGGGCTTTTCGGGCGTTTTCGGATTGAAAAACGCATTGACTGTCGTATTGCTTCCGGGCGACGGGCGGCGGTGCGTCGCAAACACGCTTTTATCATCGAAACTTTCGATAGGCGGCACATCAAAACTTGCAGCCTGCTGACACGCGAACTCACACTTGCGGCATCCGATGCAGTTGGGAATGTCCATCAGCACGGCCCGCGACTTGCCGCCCGCTTCGGGTGTGGCGTTCGCCCCAGTGCCGGCTCTTGCCCCGCAGCACGCCGATCCCACCACCGCAAGGGACTTCAAAAACCCCCGTCGATCGAGTCCCATCAGCCCAAACCCCCTGACCGGAGATCAAACCGTGTCCTCCATCAAAACGGGAAGCAATCAGCGTGCCGTGGGGAGCGTAAAGAGTTGCAATCTCAGGGTTTTTCTATTTCGGAAATGGACGCCTGCATTGCGCGCAGAGGTTCGGTTTCAGAAAGGTAACGGAGTCAAATTTAAAATATACCTCAATCAGGCGGTCGTTAACGCAGTCGGTGCGAAATTACGCGCATTACCCGCCCAGAGCCGCACCAAATAAACTGCCGCGCAGATGGCCACAAAACCCAGGTCCGCACCACCCATAATGAACATATATCGCGCCACTGCGCCCGTACCGAATCCGTAGCTATGCAGCCCGGTCCCCAGCACGTAGTTGACCCCCACGTATGTCATCACGATCAGCCAGAAGCAAACGATGCTCTTGGCAGCCGTGGCGAAGGGTCCGCGCGTCAGCACCATCAGCGCAATGCCCGCGCACGTGCCACCGATGCCCAGCATGCCTCCGGTCGAGAGCGGCCCCAACTTCGGCACGACCATGACCAGCGTGCCAACCAGCAGAATTGCGCCGACCACGTACACCCATCGCGGAGTGCGGCTCGAGTCGATGCGCACGTGCAGGATCGTCAAATAGCCCAGCAGCGCAACCAGCGACCAGACCTCCTTGGGATCCCAGCCCCAGTACCGGCCCCAGGAAGACGCCGCCCACATGCTTCCGGTGATGATCCCCGCTGTTAACAGCAGCGAACCCACGCTCACGTACCAGTAGTGCAATCCGTCGATGGTGTGGACAAGCTGGACTTTTCGCGGGGCGGCCGCCATCAAAACAACCTGAATGTGCGCCACCAGTACGGCCAGTGCCAGCACGGAATACGAAACCATGATGATGGGGACGTGGATGGACATCCAAACCGTGTCGAGCAGCACCGGCGCGATCGGTCGGACGAACGAATCCACCGGCAAAACATCGGCCAACACCAGCGCGAGGGAAGCCATCCCCGCTGCGGTGAGCGGAACCAACCGCTGCCGGAACAGGAACATCGACACGATCGCAAACGCGCCCACGCCCCAGCCCAAAAACAACAGCGACTCATACATGTTCGACGCTGGAATCCGTCCGGCGATCTGCCAGCGCAGCGAAAGCCCGTACGTCAACACACTGAACCCCGCCAGCAGGACGACCAGCACCAGGCCGTCAAACCACCGCCAGCGCGCCACCATAGCCAGCGCCGCAAATATCGCGCCAAGCAAGGTAATGCGCCAAGCGGTCCGGAAAGGATTGAGGCCGTTATAGCGTAGTTCCGCATCAAGCAGTCCCGGAGCAGGTCTGTACGCCGCCGGCAATGCGTTCGTTGCGGCAATCAGTTTTTGGGACGCTTCATCGAACGCGGTCGCATTGTTACCAAGATACGCCTCGGACAGCGCCCTCCACGCTTCACGCACTTCCTGCGGTCCGTCCATGCCCGCAAGGCTCGCCGGCTTCCACGCCGCCAGCGAATCCGCCGGATCGGGAATGAGGCGAATGACCTGGCCCTGAAACACGTTTTGCAGCGTCAGCAGTTTTTCGTGGATTCCCGATACCTTTGTTTCCAGCGGGTCCATCTTTCGACCCTGTGGCATATGCTGGAGTCCTTCGATCAATGATTGCAGCCGCTCGTGCGTGCGAAGCTCCGTATGCGAAAAAACCTTGCGGTCAGCGGCCAGTCCGATCTCTTTGCGAAGCTCTGCGTTTGCAACTTCGATCAGCGGCTCATTCATCCATTTTTTGGACTCGAACGTCCACGCCACGAGCGTCAGCACCGGATCGCCGCCATCGAATTCCATCTTGCCCGTCACCGACTTGACCACATCGCGGGCCAGTGTGTCCAGCGGCATGTACCGCCCGTCGTGCTGCACGCATATCTCCCGCAGCGCCTTGGTATCCACCGTGGAGGGAACATCCGCCGCCCAGGCCGGCGCAATCGCCAGCCAGGTTCCCAGCGCCGCCCATAAAATCGAGCTCATTTGTTTCGTTCCGCTTCCGAATAACTTTCTGCTTCGCGACTCATCATCGACGACGCCGGCAGTCCGCGATCCCACCACCGCGGGCATCGACTGCGCGCAGCGATTTCCCGGCGAGAGGAGCGATATGACCCGATCTCGCCCGTTCGATTCCGACTTCGATTGACTCGCTCGACTCTTCCGAACCCGGTTGACCAGCACCCATGCCATGCCGCCCATCAGGCCGAAATATCCGGCGAATACAATGGGCTGTCCCGGATCGCGCGACACACTCAGCACGCTCATCGCCTTCTGCCCGACCATTTGATAGCTCGATTGGTACAGATGAAAGCCGCCAAAATCCGTCGGATGATTCATGCTCACGATGCGATTCGTGGTCTGCCCCGAAGCAGGGTCGGTGATGGCGATCTGGCTTTCAAACGAGCGGGGCCGGCGACCACCGGGATAATAGCCCACCGTGAATTTGCTCAGCGTAACACCGAATCCCAGCGGCTCGCTGCGATCGGCGTAGGCAAGTTCGTACGCCCGGCCGTCAACTTGAATCTCAGAACCCTCGCCTTTGCGAACCCAAACTTTCTGCGACTTGTTCCCGTCGATGACAGCCAGCACGGCCGGCACGCGTGTTTCACTTCGTTCCGCGGGCAATTGCATTTGCCGATCCAACCGCGCGCGTTCGAATCGGCGCAGCACCGCAAAGGTAATGCCCGGCCACGGTGTCTCAACCGGCGCACCGACCGTCAACGGCATCGTCACCGGCTCCCCCGATCCTTCCGCAAACTGAACGATCAACCGGCCGTCCCCGCTGGTCAGCACCGTGATGGGAGTTTTGCGGGCGGGTACCGTGGCAGCCGCCACAAACGTGACCCGCACATCTTCCGATCCCTGCCCGGCGTGAGTCGCACCGTAATCCGGAAACCGTGAAAACGAAGTTTTCGTTTGCGTGCCCGATGGCCCGGTCACTTCAACGCGAATCGCCGGGTTCACCGGCCTGTCCGAGGCGCTTTGGACCGTGCCTCCCTGACCGACCACCGCGTGTGGGAAATATCCCAGCACGCGGACGCTGTACCCGCTTTGCCCAATGGCTTTGGGGGCATCCATGCACTCCTTTACCGGGTACTCCACGTCCAGCCCCGCGACGCTGAGCTTCACTGTTCCGATGGACGAATCATCCACAGGCTTGGGGACTACTCGACGCTCTAGTTCCTCCGCGCTTCCCATGACCTCCAGTGCCACTGGAACGCGTTTCGATTCCACACCGTCAAAGACCCAGGCCGGCTCATTAAACTTCGTTCCGGTAAATGCCACTTCGATTGCAACATTCTTGTCCGACCCGTCGTCAACCACGCTCTCGGCCATTTCGCTGTCCGAAAGAACGGTTTCGATACGCACGACGGCTGAATCCAGATTGGCAGCAAGACCCCCGACATCCTTCGCTTCGAGCTTCCCTGTGATCGGCGCCTTCAATTCGATCGCGCTCATGCGACCTGTTGTCTTATCCTTGACCGTCACTCGCTCGCCGGATGAGAGCTTGATCTCGTTGCTGCTTTCCCCTTCAAGAAGCGCAAGCTGCCCGTCCACGCCGAGAATCTTGGTCACCATCGCGCCAACAAGAATCAGCAGGATGGAGCCATGCGTGACCACGAAACCCCACCGGTCTTTCCCCCAGGGAAAGCGAACCGCCATGGCCGCCATCACGTTGAGACCCAGCAAAGCCAGCGCTCCATGGAACCACGGGGACATATAAAACGTAGCCAGTGCTCGCTCGGTCCCATTCATTGACTCGTAGATCGTCGCCGCCGCCATGGCCACCAGGGCCACCACGATCAGCACAGCACCAAGCCACAAGGATGCCAGACCCTGAAGAAGACTACTGGGCTTTTCGATTTCGCTTACATTACGAATCATGTGCGTATCTCACCTTTGGGTGCGCTCTCTCCCCGCAGCCGGCCCGTCGCCGGGTCTTCCTTGGAGCTCCATGCTGTCGCGGGGTATCGTGCCGACCCTCACGTTTATTTGGTAACGCAAATCGCGTACCAGAAGAATTACTTCGCTCTTCTTAGGTTGAAATGCTAGTTTTTTGGGTGGAAATAGCGTTGATTGGCTACAGCCAGGCATTTCGTTATCGGGGCAACTGGCGAAGCGATGTACGCTTCGCCAAGCGAACTGTGTGATTTCACGCAGTCGTCGCGTACTTCAACCCTGCTATGCCGCTCGGTGTCGGTCTAATAACGGTCTGGCTACTATATTGCAGCTACTTTTTTCGTGTTCGACGACCCTACGGACAAGTTGCAATGGCATACGGGTACGAATTTCCGCGGAACGCATCTACACATACCGCAATGTCAGAAAAGTCTAAATCCAGCGAGATGTCGATGTTGCCGAACCTATCCGAACCAGCAAGTAAGGCGCGAGCCTTTATGGGTGCGCCCGGCGTACTCATGAACTTGTGCGCCAGCGCCGCAATGTCTCCGAGATCGGGCTGAGCGGTTGGCGAAGGCGGATTGTACGGCACTTCCACGTCGCCCCATCGCCCCGTAATGACCTCCAGCGGCGCCGACACGGCCGTGCAATTTCCCTCGAATCCCTGACAACTCGATGCAACGGTCTCGACCCGATAGAGCGAGCTGGGCACTATTGCGCTCCCAAAGACATGCAGTAAACCCACTGTGCTCCAATCCTGATAATAAGGCGTGCATTGCAACTGCGAGGCCTGAAATGGAATTCCGCCGGAGGTCGACTCGACGTACTGCGTTGGCGGGCCGATCCAGCGGACCTGGCCCTCGAAGGCTGAAAAATCTGCTGCCTGCCCGCCGGTATACGGCGGCGAAACGTGATGCAGCGAATCCAGTGTAACACGCAGCGCAGTGGATCCGGCTTGGGGTAGGGTCAATAGCGAAAGACTCCGATTCCGCGCGATTCCACCGTCACCCTTTGCAACCGAAGGAAGGACCAGAGGCGGAACAGCGGGCTGGCGGTAATCAAAGCCAGAGCTGGATGAATAGCCTGCTGGGCTCACCGGATTGCCTTGCGAATCCCGGAGATTGCTGATGCCGCCCCAGTAGCTCGAGTTCCCCAGGTCGATCACCGAGTCCAGCGTGCCTGCCACCGAAGAAATCTGGTTATCGAAATACGTGTCCACCTGAAGGAACGAATCCATGAAGATCGGCTGTCCGTAGATGAATTCGAGGGTGGCGGTCTGCTGATACGTATTGAGCGGGTCGCCGTAGTAGTCGAGTGACGTCATGTCTAGGTCCTTGTACCACTGGCCCGCGTAGTAGAGGGATTGAATCGGCCCGCCCAATGGATCGTTGACACCTTCCACCGACACGTTGATCACAGCGTGCCAGAACGCGTCGAACGTGGTATCGGGAGAGAGAAGATATCCGTCACTCAGATTGACGGAGCCGGAACCGGCCACGTAGAGCGTGACGTCGAAGAACCCGTGGGTGCCGTTGAGCTGCGGGTCGTCAAACTGGAACATGTCCCAATAGCGAGAAGTGGCGAAGCCATACTCGAACCACAGGGGGTTAATGGGGTCGGTGCCGGCGAGGTCTACACGAGCCTTGTTGACACCAAACCCGACGTTGGCTTCGCCGGCGACGCGACCGTATCCGGCTTGAACGGATTCGCGGATGATCGGTCCGACGGGTTGCTCGCCCTGTTCGTAGTGCTCGATGTAGACGGGTCCGAGAGAGAGATTCAAACCGTACTCGACGTGATGCATCACCAATACGTCGATGTTGACGGTGTCGCTGCTGCTTTCATTGTCGTTGTCCCAGACGGTGAGCGTGGCGATGTAGGTTCCGGAAGAGGTGTAGGTATGGATCGGGTCTGGTTCGTTGGAGGTGACGCCGGACCCGTCGCCGAAAGTCCACTGGTACTGGACGATCGTACCATCGGCATCGAAGGAAGCGTCGGAATTGAATTGAACGTTGAGCGGTGGGCCGCCGGATGTCGGAGCGGCGGCGGCGACGGCGATCGGGGGCAGATTGACGCCGGAGGCGTTGATGATGAGGTTTGTCGTGCCCACGCCGCCGCGGCCGTCGTAGCAATTCAACGTGACCGTCTGCGGGCCTGGTTCGTAAAAGGTGTGATACGCCGTCGCGCCCCAGTAACTGCCGCCGTCACTAAACAGCCATTCGATGTTGCCGATGAAGCCGTCGGGGTCGTACGAACCAGCCGCGTAGAATATTACATCCAGCGGCAAAACACCGGCGTAGGAATTGGCGGTGGCGATGGCGACGGGGATCTGGTTGGGGTTGGTGGCGTTGATCATTTGGGCCTGGGTCGTCTGTGAACCGGTAGCGTCTGTCACCGTCAGCGAAACGAGATACTCCCCGGCGACGGTGAAAGTGTGGGATGGATTTGCGACACTGGACGTTCCTCCATCGCCGAAATCCCAAGCGGAGGAGACACCGGTCGAACCGGTGGAAGTGAAATTCACGGCCAGCGGCACATCTCCTTCCGTCGCGCTCGCGTTGATGACCGCGACCGGCCCGTTGCCGGGCAGGAGGTCGTAAGCGATCCGGTAGTTGGCATACGCATCGTCGTTTTCCATCAGCGCGCCGGCCAGGAACAGCGTACCGTTGAAGGCCGCGACGGTCGGGTCAGTTTCGGCATTGGGTCGGGCACTGAAGACAAAGCCCTGAGGATCAATGATCGCTCCGCTCGGGCTCACGCGCATCGCATACAGGTCGCTGCGCGCGTCGAGTTGATCGAGCGTCCACAGCGCAAGGCGGTTTTTCTGGTCCTGGTAGACGACAACGAAGTTGGAGCCGTCCCAGGCAACGCGCGGCCGGTATTGATTACCCGACCACGGGGTCAGATTGATCTGTGGGCCGACCGTGCCGGTGGCGTCGATGACGTGACAGAGCAGGTCATTCTCGACGCCGCTGGTGATCTCCTGCGATTGGACGAACAACACCGTGTTGCCGCTCGAGGCCAGACCGACCTCGAAAATGCCGTTACCCCCGGCGGTCGAGAACGGCCCGTGAATCTGAAACTCGGGCGTCACCGTACCGCCCGCATCAACAAACGCGCCCATGCTGAAACAGGACGAGCTGCTGTGGGTCGCGTTGCGGTGCCATGCCACGAGCCAACGACCGCCCAGCGCCACCACCGCCGGCGCGCTGCCCACATAGGAAATGCCGAGAAATAGCGGTGACGCGTCGAGGACCGCGCCCGCGCCGCTGACGCGTGCGCCGACCGGGCCGATGTACTGGATGCTGCTGCCGACCTTCCGCCCGGTGACGAAAAAGTCGTTTCCCAATGCGGCCGCGTCCGTCGGTCCGAAGCACCCGCTCATCACCATGAACGGTGCGGCATCCAGCTTGGCTCCTGTCGCCGACAGGCGTTGCGCGAAGATACCGCCGACTCCGTACCATGAAACGAGGTACACCGAACCGTTCCACGCCACGCTCGGACCGGTCATGCCGTTGGCGAGTGATGCACCGGCATCGAGTTGCACCGGTTCGGGAGTCAGGGGATTGCCTGCGGCGTCAAACGGTTGGGCGACCACACGACTGATGAGGTTGGCGCTGCTTCGATAGACCAGCATGGAACCGTCGCCGCTGGTGGCGACATCAGGCCGCAACTGCTGCGGAGCGCCGACGGAAAGCGTTTGGCTGGGCCCGACTACATTGGTCGGTGAGATTTTCACGGCGAAGACATCGTAGTCACCATAGGCGCCATTTGTGTACATGGACCAGACCAGTTGAAGCCCCCCGGCGCCGTTGCCGGCGATCGGGCCGGTTGGTACGCCGGGCACGGCAACGCTACCCGGATCGAGCAAGACACCGGCACTGGTGACGCGCGCCACGTACGTCATGGCGTATTCCCCCCAGGTAACGCGCCAGTTCACGCCGTCCCACGTCACGGCGGTTATCGAATCGTAGTACGGTTCTTTCGTTCCGGAGAGGTTTGCGCCGTTGCCGTCGAGCATCACGCCCGCGGTGCTGACGCGCGAACCGACGACATGCACGGAGAAATCGGGTTCTTGTCGATTCCAGACGGCATAAAAGCCGCTGTCGCTGCCGGCCAGGGCGTTGAGCGACGTTGGAAGCAGCGAGATAGGTTGAGCATCGAGCTTGTCGAGATTGCTATCAAAGCGAACGGCTTTGGTGTCGTACGCGCCACCGTCGCTAAAGGTCAACAAGAATACGCCGCCGGCGTAGGCGAGCCGGAAGTTCGAACGCATGTAGTAAGTCGCCGACACGAGTGCGCGATTCAGCGGATCGAGCATCACACCGGCTGGAGAGATGCGAATCGCGACAACGTCTCCACCGGCTGAGGTTCCCTGGTTGACGACGACCCAGTTGTTGCCGTCGGAGCCGACCGTCCAGTCATTGCCGGACGGAGTCAGCCCGTGAAGTTTGATCGGTTTGGCGTCAAGCACCTGGCCGGTAGGCGAGACGCGGACGGCTTCGAGCGAATCCTGGTAATAGTAGCCGGTGCCGCTCACGTCAACGCTCTTGAACACGACCAGCCAGTTTGAACCGTTCCAGGAAACCTTTGGATAGTGCTGGATCGAGCGGGCTGCGACGATCGAGATCGGCACAGGGTCGATCACGTTACCCGCCGCATCAAGGCGCACGCCATAGATGTCGCGCGAGGTTTCATACTCGGACCACGTGTAGGGACCATCGGGGTTGGTGCGATTATCGGCCCAAACAACGAGCGTGGAGTTGCTGCCGCGTGCAATGGCTGGCGCGGTCTGGTCGCTGAACGCGGGCGCGACGGTGGCGTCACCCGGTAAGAGGCTAAGCTGGGCTTGAGCCAGAGAAACGCTAGTCAGCACAAGGGCGGCAAGAATTCTGATCTTCATGGGTGTATCTCCTACCTGGTGATGTTCTTTCGTGGATAGCGCTGCAATCCCGCTTTCATGGTCGATCTTCTTTTCATTGGATATGCTCGGCCCCGGAAGTCGCATACAGCGCGTACACATACAGCACGAGAAAACTCGCACATCAGCATGAGTTTTCACGCGCCCATGACGCATCGGGACTGGCGCGTGTTGGGTCAAATCCCGCAACGCGTGTCGGTTTTGTACATAAGCGACACCAAAAGCACCCAGACTACGGCACCGTGTCTGCGCATTCTATCATTTGTGTCGCAAAAACGGTATAATTCACGTTTGGTTGTTTGCTTACTGGCAATTGCCATACCTGCGACAGCTATTTTCTCGATGGCGTTTTTTGGGGTTGCGGTCAGGAATTAGCCTGCAAAGAGCGAACGAGTAGGTGAAAACTCGCACACCAATCTTTAGGAATATCGCAAAGTCAGCAGAGTTGGATTGTGACTTCGGTTGGCGATGCGAGAATTGAAATCGGGGTTTCTTCTTTGGTTAGGTTTTGGGAAAGCCGTGGTTTTCGCCACACAGTGATTTTTTTCTCAATTCGGCCTGTAGCTAAAGTTCACGTGGTTCTCGCCGTGACAAATCAGCGTGCAGTTCCCGCTTAGCCGCCCTGTGTCGTGGTATTCCAGCCGTTGGTTACTGGGGGAGGGCCGGACAATGGTGGTGTTGAAATTGATCAAGTGGGTGTGCTCCGAACCTCCCACCAATACGCCGTTCACCCCGTGGGGGTCGTGACATGCCGAACAAGGGGTACGCTCCTCGACGATGTGTTTGCGATGTTCAGAAAAACTCTGATCGCCCAAAATGCTCGACCGCAGGTGGCATTTGTAACATATCGCATAGTCGAACTCCGACTCGACATTGTTGTCGAGCGTTTCGTAATTTCGTTCCAGCAGGTACGCGTAGTTCGAGCCATGGGGTCCATCGGGTCCGATGCCGCCCGCGCGCGTGCCCGCATCGTTATTATGACAATCGGTGCAGCGAACCAGCGATCCGCGTGCCACCCCCGGTACCAGGCTGGGCGTTTCCGTGCTGGGTGATGAAACCACCAGCGGATGGAAGCTCGGATTGCCGGGACTGAATTTCAGCCGCAGGTTTTCCGTCTGCGCCTGCCGCTGAATGCGTTGGGGCACCGGCACGGCCGTATCGCTGTGACAGCGAAAACAAACCTCGTATTCGTAAAGCGCCCGAGCGATGTTCGCACCGGCGATCGTCACTCCCGGCGTGCCCACGAGTGTCGCTCCGATCGGAATGTACGTCCCCGTGTTCAACTGCGCAGTAGCCATGTGCGGGTTGTGGCAGTCGGCACACTCCACATGTGGATTCGTCCCCGCTTGCAACTCGCGCGGATCGTGCCGCCCGGCGTAAAGGCGCGGATCGTGGGAGCTGGACTTGTCCAGTTCCGTCCGGATATTGGCGTGAGCGATCTGCCCATCGTGGCAGCTGAGACAGTTGTCTTCCTCATTCTGAGAAATCAAGAGGCGCTGGTGCCCGCCGGCCGCATGCGGTCGATGGCAGCTTCGGCAGGCGTTTTCCGCCACGGAGCCGAACGGCCAGTCATTGGGGGGCGTTGCGTTCACGGCAGAATTCGACAGGCGATGCGGCGATGCGCTCCAGCCCGCCATGTCGTGACACGACAGGCAAAGCTCGCCGAATTGGCGGGGTTTGGTGAGAAACTTTCCGAACCGGTTGTGGTGCGCATCGTGGCACGAGGTGCATTGCAACTGACCATTGGCATCGAGACGAACCTCATGCGGCAGGGCGGTGGGCGACTTGAGCTGTCCATCGGAGGCGGCAAGTCCCGACGAATAAAAAAAGCTGATCGGATGATCGTCCGACAGATCGGTCCCCAGATGGCTGAGTCCCGCAGGCATGAAATCACCGCCGCTCATGAGAATCTGGTCGGCCCGGCTGAGCACGTTGCCCAGCGCAATCGTCCCATCATGGCAGCTCAGGCAGAGCTTGCTGGAACCGGTGGGCTGTCCCGGCACGGCATCGAGCGTCGTGGACTGGTAAATCTGATAGCTCGCGATCGATAGGTCGCGGTTCCAAAGCGGTTTCATACCTCCGGTGTTGTGCGGTGCATGACAGAAGATGCAAACCTGCGCTTCCGATTGCGCACGAATTCGACCCGGCCCGGACGCCGAAAGATTGTGCACGGTATCGACAATCCGTTCCTGCGCCTCCAGTTTCGCAGGCATTACGACAGTTCCCACCAGGAACAGAGCCGCGACCGTAAGGGAGCGGTTCGCAACAGCAAACATGCAATGTCCGCCGCGCCGCACCTTCCCGCCTCCTTGCCTCACTGCCCGTTTGCCTGTCTTAGAAGTCCGCATCGAGTTTCCCCACATACTCAAACACCTGCAAACGCCGGTTGTACGAATCGCACAACCAGATTCTTCCCCCCGGCTCGATCCACAGCCCTCCCGGCAGCCAGAACTGTCCCGGCCCGGTCCCTTCCTCGCCGAAGTACAAGAGCAATTCGCCCTTCGGACTGAAGATCTGAACATTCTCGAATCGACCATCCACGACGTACACATGACCTTCCGGATCGACGGCCACCGCTTTGGGCATCGCCAGGTCACCCGAAGCATCCCCCGCCTTTCCGAACACGACCACCGACTCCCCGCTACGCCGGATTCCCTGAATCCGATTGTTGCCCGTGTCCGCGATCCAAAGAAGTTCGGCATCTGCCGCAATGGCCGAAGGAAAATTAAATTCCCCCGGCTTCTCCCCGCGCCGACCGATCGTGCGGCTCAGGCCCCCTGTCGCGTCAAACACCTTGATGTCGTGGCTGAGCACATCCACCACGAACAGTTCCTGAGCCGGATCATCGTACAACAGCGCCACCGGACGCTGCAGCTCCTCGGGAAGTCGAAGCGTCTCCAGCCAACTCCCATCTCGATCCGACAGGCGATGAATGGCCACGGCCTCCGAATCGCAGACAAAAATGCTCCCCGCCGGCCCAGGGCACACCCCCACCGGCGTCAACAGGCGATGGGCACCGGTGCCCTCGATCTTTTGATAGGTTCTGTTTTCCAAATGGAAAAGGTGCAAACATCGACCGCCGGGATCCGCCACCCACACCTGATTTCCGCCGGATGTCACCGTCGCGGCCCGCGGACCATACAGTGGCTCGGGAGGCTTGCTTCCGCCAAACAGGCGACTCAGAATTTCGCTGCCCCGGCGCGCCGGCTTCAAATCTTCCGCCGTCCGAATCGCCCCGACGTATCGGATTCGCGCCGGGTGCGGCGGCGGCGGCCAGGCAATCTCCTGCCGGGTCTGCTCAAAGATCGGCCGCGCCGGTCGGTTACAGCCCGTACAGGCCGGATACCACACCAGGGCGAGCAGCATCGCGCTGCGCCTGTGCGAGATCGGGTTCATGTCCATGGCATTCAAAACCTGCGCCGATATTGAACGTACAACATCTGGTTTCGGTTCTCCGCAAAATCGTCCTCGAATTGCCCATACTCATAGGTTATCCGCAATTCGGTCTCGCGCACGATCCACTCCAGCGACAAATCGACATCGACGCCTTCATCCGGCCCGCTGAGCGAATCGTCCTCGGTACGGTATAGTACTGCGCCCTCCAGCGTCAGGTTGCCGCCGATCCGTTGCCGGTGCCGGGCCTCAACCGTAAAAAATTCCGTCTGCCGCGAGATGTCCCCGGTGCGATCAATATCCACCCAGCGAACCCGCAGTCGCGCGGTGCCGTCGCGACCGACCTTTTGCGTGAAGTCTCCACTCAGGCGAATGGTCTCATGCGGAGTGATGGTTGAATCGTGGTCCTCGTATTCCGCGATAAGTCGTACGGGTCCACGCCGAAATTCGCTGCCCACGATGTGGGCCGTAATGTCTTCGGGGACCACGCCTTTCGCTTCCTCCGGGGTAATCTCCTGATCCTGATTGCGGAGCCGGTAGTAGGGCTGGAGCCCCATGTCGAAATTCTGCCGAATCTGGAAATTGTGCGTAAGAGTGTCCAAAATGAGGTCTCCGCTGACCTCCCAGATGTAATCCACCAGCGCCGCTGACCCATCCTCGATCCGCCCCGTGGGCACACGTTCGATTTCGATCCGGTCGCCCACCAACGACACACGGTAATCCTCGCCCGCGCGGTAGAGCGTCGTCCGGTCTTCTGCCGTGATGAAAATTGAGCTGATGGCGACATTGGTATTCGACAGAACCGCCGGCTCAGGATCGTTGAACCTAATGCGCTCATTGATCACCTCAAAGCTCTGCCCTGCGCCCTGTCGATCTTCGGTTTGGACGCGAAACTGATAATTGGACAGCAAGACGCCCCACGGGTTTTTCTTGCGGTAATCTAAGCTGGGTTGGATCCCCAGTCGTGTGATTTCCAGGCCGTCCTTGAAATTCTGAAACTGTCCAAATGCAAAAAGCTGAGACACCAGACTTTCGTACAGCTTGTGCTCGCCGGTCCCCGAAAGCAGGTACGAAGTCTCCTGGATGGGCGGAGTGCCCGCCTGGCTCCCCTGCGAACGGTCCACGATCTCGAACTGGTACCAGGACCGCAGCGTTTCACTGTGGGACAGCCGCAACATTTCACGCCAGCGGAGTCGTTCGGTGTTAAATGTCCCGCGCTGGTCAAAGTACGCCAGCTCCGAATCGAGGCGATGCCGATGATTCGGGCCGAAATCCAGCCGGTGCCCAAGCGTCAGCTCGTCCGAGTCATACGCCAGATTGAACGGCTCCTCCGACACGGTGCGTCGGTCGTAGGTGAAGGAAAGTACATTGTGCTCGTCGAAGCGATAGCCCGTATCGAACCGCAGGGTCGTGTTTTGTTGCCGACCCGGCTCTTCCTCGGGGTCCAGCGAATCCAGCTTCACGTCGGTCGAGTCGAATTGAAGACTCGTTGGCATCTTGTCGTCCACGTATTGCCAGGCGAACCCGTAATTCTGGGTTGTCGTCAGCAGGCTGGAAAGAAACGGCCTGGGATCCAGCCTGCGGTGTTGCCGCGCATACACCGTTCCCGGATAAGGCTTCTTCTTGAAAAAGTTCCCCTCGAAATCGAATTCGAGAATCTCTCCGGTATCACTGCTGGCCCGACTGCTGTCGCCAAACTCGCTCTCAAAATCCGACTGAAGCAAGCCGAAAAGCCCGGCCAGCGAAAACTCCATCAAGTTCGGGTGATAGACCGATCCTTCCGTTTCGAGCCGCACACCTTCCTCAAAGATGCTCTCTTTCGAGCTGCTGCTTCCGGCGCCGACTTTGGACTTCTGTTCCTGGTCGCGCACGCGAGCCGTCATCTCCAATTGCCGGCGGATCGAAGTGAACTCAATCGCCTTCACGCCTTCCTGGGAGGAGTTCTGCGGAGCCTGACACCCGGCGGCACTCAAAACGATCAGACACCATGCTGATCCAACACCGCTCCCTCGCGGTCGCGGTACTGATGAGGCCCCGCGGCCTCCCGAAAAGTGCCTCCTCGCGCTGCCACCACGAACGCTCAAGGCCCTGCCCTCTTTACGAAGAAGCGATCATTGCCTCCGTGCGGATCATGGCAGTCCGTGCAGGCTCGATCCGCTTGCGCATGGTGCTCCCCGGTGGTAAGGTCGGCCTGGTCGTGGCAGTTCATGCATGTTTTGATCGGGACGGCCAGCAGGAGGTTGGGGAGGGGCGAGCCGTGATAGTGATGACAAAGAGAGCAATCTCCGACAGCCACCGGGCTGTGTACAAACTTCTTTTCTTCAACCAGTTTTGTATAGCAGGTGAGACACAGTCCCTTCTGGATCGGGGTGACCAACTGACCGCTGGTGGCATCGTGGCAGCCCTCACATTTGTTTTCACGGTAGGGCGTGTGTGGGAAAAATTGTTGCGCGGCGGCGAATCCAATCGCTCCCGCTGCGTCCGGGGTCGGGCCGTCCGGGGTCGACGAGGAAGGGGGGAACCCGCCCGGGGGGGGTACGCCGTCAAAGAAAAACGATAAGACTTCCTGCCGGCTCTTTCCCGCACACGCGGCAAGCACGACCAGCGCAACCGCCGTCGCGGATACCACCAGCCATCGCTGAATGCTCATGGCGCGAAAACCTCTTTCAGGCCGGCGGGCAGAGGCTTCTCCGGCGAGACCGCACGAAAAGCGCAATGGGCGAGCCGAGTTTTTGCGTCCTGAATAACTGGGTCATGGCTTCTCCGGCGTCGTTTCATCCTCCGGCAGCGGATGGGGCGGATTCGCCAGATCCCTCGGCGTTGCACCTCCCTCTACAGGCCCGATTCCCTCTTTGAGGGGTATCGGATCGATGCTTTGTATTTCCGACTCTTCCAACTTGAATCCCGGCGGGAACGCGCCAAACGCATACACGTTGATCAGCCGTTCGCTATATTGGTTGGCCACGAAAAGCAGGTAGTCAACTTTGAAGGACTTGTGGATGTATTGCTGGAAATAGGGAATGGATGTCGTGTCAATCGCCACGGTGGAGGGCAGACCCAGGCTCCCCGGTGCTTTGCCCGGACCGCCAAACCGCATCAGCACCTTTCCGTCGGAGTCAAACATCTGCACGATTTCCGTCGCTCCGTCCACGACGTACACGATGCCGTCGGGGCCCACGCGAATTCCCCGCGGTCGCCCGAATTTTCCCAACACATAACCCGGCTCGCCCTTTGCCCAGACCGGCTCACCCTTGGGCGAGAGCCTCTGAATCCGCCAGTTGTGCGTATCACTGATATAGATCGACCCGTCTGCCCCTACCGCAATACTGTTGGGAACCTTGAATTGACCTACTTCGCCGCCGGGCCCGCCGAAAGTCCGCAGCACCTTCCCGCTTTTGCGGTCCAGGACCACGATTTGCGGGTCCTGGTCGTTGTCCAGCACATACAACTCGTTCTCATGCACGGCCAGGTCCACGGGGTGGGATGGGGCAGGCATATCGAAGGCGGTCACATAGGCGTCGTCTGGGCCGAACACCACCACCTGCTTTCGTTCGGGATCGACCACGAACTTGTACCCCAGAGGGTCGATGGCCACGTTGATGGGTTTCTTGAGCCGCCCGGGTCCGCTGGTGCCCAGCAACGTGAACGTCCGGTTTTTGAAATCCAATCGACAAAGACTGAGGCCCTTGGTGTCGCAGACGTAGACCACCCCGTCCTTCACCGCCAGGCCGTACGGTTTTTGAATCACCTGCGCTTGAGGCGGCTCCGCGCCGAGCACGAACGACTCAAACCCCGAGCGCTGCGACTTAAGCTGATCGGCTCCGCTGGCCCAGGTGAGGAATTGAATCCGCGGCTCGGCCGGCGGCGACGGGAAAAACACCAGAGGATCCTTGCCTCGTTTCGCAGTGCCCTGGCACCCGGCAGCGACCAATGGCAAGGCAATTAGCAACAGAAGGGTGCGATTGATGCTGATCATGTCCGTGATCCTAACGCGTAGTCTACTTTCCTCCAATCGCCGCGCCCGGGCGCGCCGACAAATGTTCAAGGCAGGGTCGAGGTTTCGCGCATACCAGAAAAACGAAACGGGCGCGTGCGACTCGTGTCAGTCTCACGCGCCCGATTCTCTACCCGTAAAGGTCAGCCGATCACACCTGTGTAGCTGCAAATCACCCAATCCAATGGGGATTCGATCCTGTTACTTAATGTGGCATTGCAGACACAGATAACTTTCCTGGACCGGAACTCGGAGGAAATTTCCGAGTCCGTTGTTGTGCACGTTATGGCAGGATGTGCACTCAACCCGCTGCAACCCACTGATCTGCACCAGTCTCACGCCAGGTCCGCCGCCAATCCCAGGAGCAAACGTACTGGGAGCGCGGTACTCCGCCGATGCAGGAAGCGCAGTCGGATATGCGATGCCGATGGGGTGATCGTTCGACAGATCGATCCCCAGCGCTTCGCTCCCCGTTATAAAGTTCGTCCCGGTGGTGCCTCCGCCGTAGTTGTCGATCGCGGTCACGCCGTCATGGCAGCTCAGGCACATCTTGCTGGGCCCTTCGGGCTGCCCCGCGCCCGCGCCTTTGTACATGGCGAATGTCTCGCCCGTCTCTTCATGGTTCCACAATACGTTGTCGTCGCCCGACAATAGCGCGTTGTGAGGGGTGTGGCATGGCAGGCAGACCTGGTTTCCCGGAATGGTCACTCCCGGAAAATTGTTGAGATTATGGGGCGTGTTCACGATGCTCACCGAAGGGTAACTCGTCTCGTCACCAGGTACGATTTGAGCCACCGCCATCAAACCCATAACTAACATCAGGAATAAAGAAACAACCGGAATTGCGCGTCTCATGGCCAACCTCCTTTAGGCTACCTGAGGTGTTTGACACCTCGAAAGACCTCTCCCCGGAAGCCAGGACCGTGTGGCGTTACACGACTGCTTCCTTCAAATGATCACCTTACAAGTCCTGTGCCACTTGGGAGCAATACCAAAAAAATTGCTGGAGTAGGGTCCTTTGTTCTTCTGTAAATGCTGGTTTGGTCCGGGATAAAGAATCACGTGGAAATTATTGGCCGTTCTTTCGGCGCGTGGCTTGGTTTGCATTCATGGATCGAGTTCCAGGCCCCCGATCGGCGGTTGGACCACAGGTTCCGGAGCGTGAAAAAACTCACTAACTGTGGACTCCAACACAGTCAATGACGTCTGGTAGCCCACCCATCCGCCGCAGCGGTTGGATGGGTGGTCGGATCCAATTTACGCGCGCACGCGATGTTATTCAAGTTGTGAACGACGCTGTGCCGTTGCATCGCCTTGGAGATGGATTGAGCCTCCCGATTGGGACTGCGAGAATGACCAAACTCGCTATCCGTGACAAAACTCCCGACCAACAAATCGTGTCCAAGCCAGGCTTCGTTTCTATGTCTATTGTGGATAGATTTTCTCCGTGGCGGCGGTGGAACGGTGCGAAAACTATGACAAAACGAAGCCATTCAAACCGCGTTTCCAGTCCCCAAACGCGGTTTTTGTCCGTTTTCAATGGGCTTCGTTTCGGAGTTTTGGCTTTTCCGCGTTTCATTCGTGCGAGCAGTGCAGCGTCGTCACGCGGTCGCGGTGCGTGAGGGCTGAGGCGTCGTGATTGTCCGGGCAATTGGTCGTGTCGGAGATGAGCCGCTGGGCCTGGATCATCTCGTCCACCGTGTGGGTGGCCATCATCAGTTCGACGTACGCAGGCCGCTGCGATGCGGGATAGATGACGCGCGGTACGTGGCCATAGCCGAGAGTGTGGCCGATCTCATGGGCGGTGACGTTTGCGAAAACGAGGACCCACTCGTCGAATGGGCGGGCGTCGCCAAGCGCCAGAATCTCGTCGCCGAATATGATCGCGTCGTTGTCGTGGTCGAGGTTGCAAGGGTCATATTCGCCCTGGCCGATCTGGGCTCCGCCAAGCGGCGAGCCCATTTGCGAGAAGTAAACGGTGGTGATCTTGCCCGGCAGGCCGCTCTTGGAGTTGGTGAGGTGAATACCGTCGGTGGGCATTTCGCAGAGAATGCGGCTGACTTCGTCGCGGACGGCGGCTTTGAAATCGTCGGCTTCGTCGGCCAGGGTGCTGCCGTCAGTTACCAGAAACGCGCCCAAGTCCAGGCCCGCAAGCTGGTCGCCCGGATAAATTCGCGTGGTCCCGCCGGACCATTCGAGAAGGACCGCGTCGGCGGCGGTGGTTTTGTCGGTTGCCGCTCCCGGGCAATCATCGGCCGTGATGTCGCTGAGCGATTTCGTGGCGGTGTTGGGCACGGCGCCGCAACCCCACAGGATGAGTAGTGCCATAGCGTGGCACCAATGTCGCAA
>CXWL01014756.1_pt1 | contig 25169 bp, 23 predicted proteins | sample 590931 | NCBI WGS metagenome assembly CXWL01 (sample SAMEA3498368, study PRJEB10139) | groundwater metagenome | biome: water well; material: biofilm material | place: Germany | collected 2015-04-27
CCTTCCCCAAGGTCCCACCGACGAATGATCCGCCGGCCATCCGTTTCCGAAACGAGTTCGACGAATTGCTCTCGGCCTTGCAGGCTCGTCGCCTCACGCGATTGGTCAAGACACGTGGAAGCCACAAGGTGACGATCTTTGGATTCCCCATGCAAATGGCGTCCACGCGCGATCGTCTCACGAAGTTTGTGGAGGTGCTGTTTCAGACGAATCCCTATCAGGAGAATCCGCTGTTGCGCGGGTTCTACTTGACGAGTGGGACTCAAGAAGGAACGCCGATCGACCGTATTCTTGGGGCCGTGGGCCGAGCCTCGGGACTCTCTGATGTGTCCCTCGCGTCCGTTCTGCCGACTGAATCGAAGAGTTATTTCCTGAAAAACCTGTTCACCGAGATCATTTTCCCAGATCGCCAACTCGTGACTCCCTCGTCGACCATGTATCAGCAGCGAGGCTACCTCCGGCTCGGGGCCGTTGTCCTGTCCGTGCTCCTTGTCCTGGTTGCCGTCGCCGGGCTGGCCGTGTCGTTCATCGGCAATAAGCGGATACTGAGCGGGGCGTTGTCCTCCGCGCTGAATGCGCCCAACGCGGGGTTGGACGACACCCACTTAGAGACGAACGTGGAATATATCGGGTCACTGGGCGGGCAGTTTGAGGACATTCTTATTCATCAGCGGGACGGTGTGCCGCTTCGATTGGCAGGTTTCTACCAGGGCCCTCGCATTCGTGAGGTCGTTCAAGAACTCTACCTCCGGCAATTTACGCGACAGTTTTTAAGCGTGATGAAACGCGATATGGAGGGAGAACTTGGCCAGTTCTCGATAGGAGAGGGCGGGGGAGGAACCGGACAACCCAACGAGTATGATGACTACTACTCTCTCCTCAAAGCCTACATTATGTTGGGCGATCCGACCCATTTGAAACCCAACTATTTGAATCGCTGGCTGGATGACTATTGGCAGGACAAGTTGAAACGGCTGGTTCATGAGCGAGAGATTTCCCCAGCTGTGCAAGATACGGTACGGCAACAGATGGCTCTCTATAGTCAGTATCTTGCACGAGATGCCGGAAGTCATCTGGCGTTGAATGGGCGCCTCATTCAGGAGGTCCAACAGAAGCTTCGCCAGGTTCCTCGCGTGCAGCGCATTTATTCGATGAGCCGTCGGGAAGCCCAGGATCTCGTCAAGCCGTTCAGCCTGGAGTCAGTGCTCCAAGGGAGCCAACAGGGGAGTCTGGTGACCGATTACACGATCCCCGGTGTGTATACGCTGGCGGGATGGAAGGGACCGTTTCAAGCGAGCATTGCAAAAGTCCTTGTGGAAGCGGCAGCGGAAGGATGGGTCATTGGGGAGCCGGAGGTGGAAGTCTCGCAACTCGATAAAGGTATCAAGCGACTCTATTTCCAGGACTATGTACGCTATTGGCGCGAATTCATTCACTCGTTGCGAATTCGACAAGCCGTCACTCCCGCGAATAGTGAGGAAGTGCTCGGTCTGCTGGCCCAGGCGGATTCCCCATTGTTTCGTGTCCTTGAGGCCGTGGATCGCAATACCGTTCCTGAACCGGTGGGAATGGCACAGTTACAGGAATCCGTGAGCGGCCTGTTCGATAAGGTCAAGAAAGGGCTGGGTATGGATGGGGCGTCGTCCGGGCCTCTTCCCACACCCAGAGACACAGAAGAACTCATGCGTCGCCTGGGGGACCCGAATGATTTCTCAGGGTCAGTCTCGCGTCGCTTTCAGTCCATCCACTACATGATCACTGTAGCTAAGGATTCGAAAGAAGATTCCCCACTGGGCCGCTACTTGACCGAGCTAAGGAAAGTGCATCAAACGTTGCGGCCTATCTTGCGGGCGGAGAGTCCTCCCAGCGACACAAAAGCCATGGCGAAAAGTATCGTGTCAGGTGAGCCGAATGACGTGCTTCAGGCGATGAAAAACACCGATATCATGCTGCACAAGCTCGACCCTGAATCTATCGAAGTCGTCTCTCCGTTACTCGTTGAACCATGGATGATCGCCGCGCGTGGGGTGCTTGAGCGCGCCAAGGCCGACGCGTCAAAGCGATGGGAAGCGGATATCTATCAGGCATGCCAGCGGAATGTGGAAGGGCGCTTTCCCTTCCGGACAGGAGGGGCCGATGCGCCGCTTTCTGATCTCGCGGATTTCTTTCATCCTGACAATGGTCTGTTGTGGAAATACTACCAAACAGAACTCAAACCCTTTATCGATGAAGGTCTGGACCAGTGGGAACCCAGACAGTGGTCTGGAGTGGGGATGACGATTTCGAATGAGTTTCTCACCTCTCTTCAACACGCGCGATTCTTGTCCGAAAGTCTGTTCCCAAAAGGCAGTTCTGAGGTTGGGGCGGTGTTTGAACTGTATCCCTATCCTCCTCAAGGCGGAGTAAGCAGGTCCGTGAGTGAAATTCGGTTGGAGATCGGCGGACAGGCGCTGCGGTATCGTATGGAGCCGCAAGAATGGCATGAGATGAAATGGCCTGGTTCGACACCAGCGACGGGGGCGGTGTTGCAGGTTCAAGTGGGTACGGCATGGGTGACTAAAGAATATAAGGACTGGTGGGGGCTCTTCAGGCTCATTCAGGCAGGTAAGCTTGTGCCGAGTGCCGGAGATACTCAGTATCGTGTGCGGTGGGAACTGCCGACTGCAGATGGAAGTCCGGTCTCCGTGCAGTACGACATCCGAGCCCGCGGGTATAAGAATCCATTCCGCCCTGGAGTATTTGAACAGGTGCGCTGTGTCGAACATCTCTGAGGCGGAGGGATGAGCGCGCCAGTCTGCGGGTACTATGGCAAGCTCCCTGTGTCTCGAGAATTTCTTCGTCTCCATGCGGCCGGGCCGGAATTGCGCGAGCTTGACGAGTGGTTCGAGCGCGGCGTGCAATATGCCAAAACGAAGTCAGGATCCGACTGGCCCGCGCTCCTCGCACAATCGGACATCTGGAATTTCCTCTTCGTGCCGGAAGGGAACGGTCGTGTCGTGTGTGGAGCAGTCTTCGCCAGTCGCGATGAAGCGGGGCGATCCTTTCCATTCTTGACCTATCTCCTCCTTGAGCGCAGTGACCTTCCACCGGCTCCCTGGTTGATTCCACTGAGCTGCCACAAATTCCTCACACAAACCCGGCAGCTCCTCCAGAAGCTTCGCGCAGATCTTGATTTGAACGCCTTTCACGCCAGTGTCGAGTCTCTGGCAGGTGACTTCGACCGCGATGCCTCGCTTGAGGCTAGGTTTGACGACTACCTGTCTCAGACCACCACCGGCGAATTCCGGAGTCATCTGTGTGCCGACCCCGACCATCTACAGCAGGATGGCTTTGGTCATACGCGTGCAATGCGTTTACCTCCAGTGGGCAAACAATCTGGCGGAGTGGGATCCTGGGGAATCAAGCTCCCGTTAGCGAGGGAGACAGCAGCCGAGACCTACGATCTTCCATTTTGGCTCGGGCTACAGGCGCGATTGCATGGTGTGAAGGAAGGGACATGGCCGGCGCTCTTCGCGTTCTGGAATCGGGCCCCGACAAAGGTCGAGCCGTGCCTGTTGGTGTCCTTCGGACGATCGTCCCCGAATCTTACGAGGTTCATCATATCTCCCGACGTGCAAGATGACGCGTGGTATGAGTGGTTGCCTCGGGAGGCGAATATCGAACAGAGCTTATCTGGAGTCTCCCCCAACGGTTCCACGCAAACCGCTGATAACACAGACGTTACTCTTAGACGTTATCTCGACTTGATCGGTTGAGTTGAGAGCGCTTGTCTTCAACGCCCGCACAACGAAGGACCGAGTTTGTGGTTGACCGAGACGGTGTCGTGGTTGTCGATCACGAGCGGCCGATTGGCTCGTCGATTATTGATCGTGTGATCGTTGCCGCCCAAACCTTGCAATATGTGCTTTTTAAAGGCCTGTTCCTTTCACAAGCGCATTCACGACATTGCGTTTCTCTGTCGAGTTGCGTAGGATGCCGCCACTATATGGTCCTGTGTGGAGGTTGCGTTGAAGGCTAAAGAGCTTCTGGAAGCCAGCGAACTTTCAGCCGCGATCGCGGCGCTCACACAGGATGTCAAGAAGCAACCAACCGATACTCATCTCCGCACATTTCTGTTTGAACTGCTCTGTTTCGCCGGCGAGTATGAACGGGCAGATCGCCAGCTCGATGTGATCGGGCATCAAAACGAAAGTGCCGGTATCGGTGTGGAGATCTATCGGCAGTTGCTGAAAGCCGACAAGGCCCGCCAGCGCTGGTTTGCCGATGGCCTCAAGCCCACGTTCCTGTTGGAGGCTCCCTCCTGGGTCCAACATCAGTTGGAAGCCGGTAGCCGATTACGCGCACAGCAGACGGCAGAAGCCAAAGCACTTCTTCGACAGGCCGCAAGCACCAGTCCGAAGCCGCAGGGAATCCTGAATGGAAAGCCGTTTACCGACTTCCGCGATTCCGACGATCGGCTTGGCCCGGTCCTCGAAGTCTTCCTCAGAGAGAGTTATGTGTGGCTGCCGTGGGAGCAGATCAAGAAAATCACGATCCCCAAACCCAAACAGTTGCGCGACCTGCTCTGGACGCCCGCGACGCTCGAGGCTGGGGAGGGCGCAGCCGGGGACGTGTTCCTTCCGGTGCTCTACGCCGGCTCCCACTCCGAAGAGGATGACCAACTCCGACTTGGAAAGATCACCGATTGGCGAGGACTGGGCGATGGACTCGCGGGTGGGATTGGTCAAAAGACGTTCCTGGTGGATGATAGTGAACTGAGCATTTTAGAAATTCGCGAGATCGAATTTCACAGGGCGTAGGCATTCGCCTCCGAAGAGACAGGACCGGCTATGGCCACCGAGCAAGTCATCGATATTGACGCCATCCTCAAGCCGATAGCCGGGAGCAATCCCGCAGGCAAGGACGTGCGTGAGGGGAAAGATTTCGCTGTGCTCAAAGAAGCACGCCGTCAAGAGGAAGTGCTGAGCCAAGGGGACTGGAAACGAGATGCCAAAGTCGCTGATTGGCCCAAGGCGATTCAGGTGGCCACGAAAATTCTGACCGAGCAAAGTAAGGACCTGCAGGTCGCCGTCTGGCTTGTCGAGGCACTGATGAAGCGGCATGGCTTTGCCGGTTTGCGGGACGGACTCAAGATGCTGCGCGGTCTCCATGCGAACTTCTGGGACGGCCTATATCCGGCGATCGAAGACGGCGACCTGGAATATCGTTCCGGCACGCTCGACGCGCTCAACAAGCTGCTCCCATTCGCCGTGAACAATGCCCCCTTGGTGCGAGCGAGCGACGGAACGTTTTATACCTTCGACCGCTGGAAGGAATCCCAGGACGTAGAAAACCTCCGCCGTGCCGCAGCGAGTGATAGTGAGAAGCGCCGGCAGTTGGACGAAGCGCTGCAAGAGGGGAAGCTCGAAGGTGAAAAGTTCGATAAGGCGGTGGCCGGAACCCCTTTGACGCATTGCAGCGCGCTCTTGGAACAAATATCGGAGTGCTGGGAGGCCTATGAGCAGCTCGATCAGGTGCTGGATGAAAAATACGGCGCGGCGGCGCCCAGTCTTCGCGCGGTCAAAGATGCCGTCGGGGAATGCCGATCCCTCATGAACGGCATCGTGAAGAAAAAGGGGGGCGTCGGGCTGGATGTCAAGGGGACGTCGGAGGCAGGAGCGGAAGAGGCCGGGGCAGCCGGAGCCACGGCAGCCGTCGGGGCCATTTCTGGCGGCATTGAGCCGCGTGATCGATCCGAAGCCCTCCGCCGTTTGGCGGCGGTCGCGGAGTTTTTCAGGAAAACGGAGCCGCACAGCCCGATTTCGTATCTGGTTCAAAGGGCGGCCCGGTGGGGTGAGATGCCGTTAGACGAATGGCTCCGCGAAGTCATCAAGGACGACTCGGTGTTGGGAGGCGTTCGCGAGACGCTGGGCATCAAAAAAGAGAGTTCAGAATGAGCCGGGTTATTTTGGCAAAGGGCGGCGCAACATCCGGAACGACCACGTAGACTAAACTTAACTAGAATGGAGGACTCGTATGGGAAAGGAAAGCACACAACATAAGTTGGATCGTGTCAGGCCCCCGCGCGTGCAGATTACCTATGACGTGGAAACCGGCGGCGCCATCGAAATGAAGGAATTGCCCTTCGTGATGGGCATCATGGCCGATCTCTCTGGCAACCCCGAGCAGCCGCTGCCCAATCTAAAGGATCCCAAGCGCAAGTTCGTCGAAATTGACCGGGATAATTTCGACGGTGTCATGAAAGGGATGGCCCCTCGGCTGGCTTACAAGGTCGACAGCAAGTTGACGGACGACGATTCGAAAATTGGGGTGGAGCTGAAATTCAACGGCATCGACGATTTCGGGCCAGAACAAGTCGCCAATCAAGTCGAGCCCTTGCGCAAGCTCGTGGAAATCCGCAAGCAACTCTCGGCCCTTCTCGCGAAGGCGGACGGGAACGACAAACTGGCCGAGAAGCTCCAGGACATCATCAAGGATACCGAACTCCAGCAGAAGATCGGCAAGGAAGCCGGCCTAGGAGAGGTAAAGGAGGAATCCAATGGCTGAAGGAGCAAAACAAGCGCAGGCTGCCGCAGCGACCACCGTTGAAGCCGGCGGAGTGCTCGATCAGATCATCAGCGAAACTCGCATTGGGAAAGACGACTGGGAGCGGGACCAATCCCGCCGGCAGATTGCCACCCTCGTCGATGAAGTGATGAAGGGCCAGCTCCGGGTGTCGAAAGACCTCGAAGCGACCATCAGCGCCCGCATCGCCGATATCGACCGGCTGCTGACGGCGCAACTGAACGCCATCATGCATGCGCCGGAATTTCAGAAGCTCGAGGGGTCGTGGCGCGGGCTGCACTATCTGGTGATGCAGTCGGAAACCAGCGTCATGCTCAAGCTGCGCGTGCTGAACATCAGCAAGAAAGAACTCGGGAAGGATCTCGAAAAAGCGGCGGAATTCGACCAAAGCGCCCTCTTTAAAAAGGTCTATGAAGAAGAATACGGCACCTTCGGCGGGGCGCCCTACGGCGCCTTGATCGGTGACTACGAGTTCGGCCGCAATCCCCAGGACATCGGGCTGTTGGAGAAAATCTCCAACGTCGCGGCTGCCGCGCATGCGCCGTTCCTGGCCGCAGCTGACCCCGGCCTAATGGGATTGGAAAGCTTCACGGATCTGCCGAACCCGCGAGACCTGGCCAAGAAATTCGAAACGCCCGACTATGCCAAGTGGAAGTCCTTCCGTGAATCGGACGATTCGCGCTATGTAGGCCTGGCGCTTCCGCGGGTGCTCATGCGGCTGCCCTACGGACCCGACACNNGCCGCGTGTGCTCATACGGCTGCCCTACGGACCCGATACGGTCCCGATCGAGACCTTTAACTTTAAGGAAGACGTCGACGGCACGGACCATAGCAAGTATCTCTGGAGCAACGCTGCCTATGCGATGGCGACCCGCTTGACCGATTCGTTCGCCAAGTACGGATGGTGCGCAACCATCCGGGGCGTCGAAGGCGGGGGGAAAGTGGAAGGTCTGCCGACCCACACCTTCAGCACCGACGACGGCGAAATCGCCATGAAATGCCCGACCGAGATTGCCATCACCGATCGGCGGGAGAAAGAACTGTCCGATCTCGGTTTCATGCCGCTCGTCCATTGCAAAGGCACCGACTTTGCCGCGTTCTTCGGCGCGCAATCCTGCCAGAAGTCGAAGAAGTATGATACCGATGCCGCGAACGCCAACGCGCGCCTCTCCACCCAGATGCAGTATCTGCTCGCCATGTCCCGCTTTGCCCATTACTTGAAGGCGATCATGCGGGATAAGATCGGCAGCTTTATGACCCGTAAGGAGTGCGAGATCTACCTGAACCGCTGGATCAGCAAGTACGTTGTCAGCTCCGAAGATGCGGGGATAGAGTTGAAAGCGAAGCACCCACTGAAGGAGGCCAGAGTCGAGGTCGCCGAGATCCCTGGCAAGCCGGGCTGCTATCGCGCCGTGTGCTTTCTCAAGCCCCATTTCCAGCTGGACGAACTTACCGTCTCACTCCGGTTGGTCGCGGATTTGCCTCCACCGGCAAAATAACGAGGCAGTACGAGCAAGACGACCGGCACACTCCTGCGAGGTGCCGGTCGTAGCATCATCAGGCGGGAAGTCCAAATTGAATGGCCGCCACGCTATCGTCGGTGACGAAAGGGTTGTATTATATCGTGACTTCCGTGAACGTAACCGCCGTCACCCACTGCACCAGTCCCCGATTCCATCCATCCTATCCAATAAGATCCAGTAGGATATCCAGAACGATAGCAATGGCTCTGGGTAATCGGCCCGCGAGCAACGAGTGGGTGAGCGACATGCGAAATTTCTGGCAATTCAGCGGAACGGATTCCACGGGCACTCGCACGATCTCGTGGCATACGCCTTGCTGTATTACCACGGCATGAGGAACAGGCAAACAGAATCATCAACCGCACATCACTTCAACCATCAATCAGGAGGGGGACATCATGGCGCAGCAAGAGTACGTGTTTTTGAAGTTGGGCGACATCAAGGGCAAGGCCACGACCGACGCGTTTAAGGACCAGATCGTCTTGCAGAATATGTCCTATGGCATCAGCCAGGGCGGGCATTGGGAAGAGCAAGACAAGCTGTCGGGCCGGATTACGAATTTCACGGATCTGTCCTGTGTGAAACTCATGGATGTGTCCAGTCCGGCGCTCGCGACCGCCTGTGCGCTCAAAACGCAGTATAAGGATGCCGTCATATCCGTCACGTCCGGGACGAAAGACGCCTATTACAAGCTCTCATTGGAAAAGGTGATCGTCACCCACATCTCCACCTCCATCTCAGCCGGGGAATCCGAACCGGCGGAATCCTTTACCCTCAGCTTCCGCAAAGGCACCTGGGAATACGGTACCGCCAAGGGCGGCTACGACCTCGACAAGAACGTCAAGGTGTAGGAGGGGTCATCGGGGCCAGCGGACTGCCAAGCGATAGACATGGGGCATACGGTCTGCGGCCCTCCTGCTCACAGAGCGGAGGGCCGCGGCTGCTGGAGGTAGGGCGTCAGGCATGGGAGGGGCGGTAGGTACCGAGTATAGCGGTTATGTGTGGTTGCAAGACCCGACCCTCGTTTTTTGATGCTTACGAATCAATGGGTTGCGACTGAATAAACGACCATTTCTGTTTCAGCCTGACAACGACTGATTGAAAGTATTTACTTAAGAAAGGAAAAGAATATGCCGACATTAACGTGGAAAGATAGCCGATTGTCGGCAAACGACGTAGCACCGTGGGATACCACAATTTTCTTTGTCGGTCCATCCACTCCACTCGCCGAGTTGGTGTCCGACAGTGTGAGGTGGTGCCAGCAGAATCAAGGCTCCTCCCTCAATCTAATGATCTACTGCCATGGGTCACCCGGGCACCTTTATATCTGCAAGGAGGGCATAATTCGTACTAATCTTAACAAGCTGGCTCCTTTGAAGCCGTACTTCGATGAGATTAGCATTCACGCTTGCCTTATTGCCAAGGGACGGAAAGGACGGGCATTCTGTCAATTGATGGCATCCGTACTATTCGCGTGGGTTACTGGGGCGGAAGAATTGCAATACAATACAGGAGTACATACAATATACGGCTGGTTAGACGACATGAGGCTCGACGGCAAGTACTACAAGCATCTGCCATCCGGTGAACGGCAAGGTCCGTGCACGAATAAAATCCTTCACCCCCGCCAGCCATTACAAATCTCGACCGATCAATAATAATCTCGCTCGATTGATCGATCGGTATGGCTGGCTCTGTCACGCCTATTGCCTCATGGACAATCACTATCATCTGCTTCTTGAAACGCCAAACGCGAATCTCTCCCTCGGCATGCGCCAGCTCAATGGTCGGTATACTCAGGCGTACAACCGTCGCCATGAGCGGGTCGGGCATCTCTTGCAGGGACGGTTCACCGCCATTCTGGTAGAGAAGGAGGCGCATCTGCTGGAACTCTGTCGCTATGTCGTCCTCAATCCCGTTAGAGCCAAGATGGTAACGCATCCTCGGCTCTGGTCCTGGAGCAGCTATCGGGCTACGGTGGGCGAGACACCCGCTCCGGCCTGGTTGACGACGGACTGGATTCTCGGGCAGTTTGCCCAACGAGTCGGCGTGGCACGGGAGCGCTATCGGACGTTTGTGGCCGAGGGGCGTGGCGGCCCGCGGCCCTGGGACCAAGTGACGGGACAGATCTATCTGGGTTCGGAGGCGTTCATTGCTCAGCATCAACCCAATCGGGTGATCCGCGACATTCCCCGGCGGCAGACGCAGGCGCAGCGGCCGTCATTGCGCGATCTGTTTCAACGGAACGGGAAGCCGGCGTGGCTCATCCACCGGGCCTATCGGCAGTCTGGGTATCGATTGGCCGAGATCGCGGACTACTTGGGGGTCCATGCGGCTACGGTGAGCCGTCGCTTGAAGCAGGCTGAACAAGCCCATGCGTGATGCCAAGACCTGACGCTAAAGTGCTTGTTGTGTGCCAGACATCGTCATTGTGGTGGGAGTGCGCCCGCACGTCACACAGCCAGTAGTACGCCTTGGTGAGCACCGCATCGGAGGCCAGACGGCGAAGAGGCCTTCAGACTTGTGTCTTTCATTGCACAGGCTCATGCCATCTATTTCTAATCACATGCATACCGAATGGGGGGGTATTGACATGAGTGCCGTGAAAGAACGCTTTCTAGTTGATGGGGCCGGCAATCGTGTGGCGGTGGTGGTGAGTATTGAGGACTATCGGCAGCTGTTAGCTGATGCTGAAGAACTCGACGCGATTCGGGCCTATGATGCGGCGAAAGCTTCGGGGGAAACTCCGATACCGTTTGTACACGCCGTTGATGCGATTGATCGTACCCCACAATGAATTATGGCTTGGGGATACTCCCTCGCGCCAGCGAGAACTGGGCGCCCTTTCAAACGACACCTATCACCGACTTCGAGAAGCCATTTTTACACTGGCTCACGAGCCGCGTCCACAAAGCTCTCGAAAGTTGACCGGTCGCGAAGGATGGCGTCTGCGGGTCGGGGATTATCGGGTGCTGTATGACATTGACGATGTGAAGCAGACCATCACCATTGTCCATGTGGGCCATCGACGCGATGTGTATCGCTGAGGGGAGCACCAAGTGCCTCTCCGCATGAGATTGGTCCCAAACCTTCCTCACATGCCTTCGATAGGATAATTCCCACCCCAACTTCTCCCTATTCTCCCAGCCCCGTCCCGCATACACCGCGCAAAACGCTGCCAATGACAACCGCACGATTTCGTGACGAACGATCATGAACAATGCGGGCTAGACAAGAGGATTCCACTCGGCCTACAATCCCGCCTTACCTGCGGAAGGGTGGCGCAAGCATCCGTTGATCGAAGGGGTATCGCTCATGGCCAAGCGAGGGCAAGAAGGAGGTTTAGCTGCCTCCATTTTGGATCGATTGCTGGATGACGATCCTCGCGCCGGCGACCCGCGAGTCGATTCCCTCGATCTCAAAGATCTGCCGCAATTGGCAAAGAAGCTCCAGTCGCTCAGCGACCCCTTAGCTCGCTACATTCGAGACCAAGCCTATCCGGAAGATCTCACAACTCTGGACCAGTACGACGGTGTAATTCCAGTGCCTCATCCGGTCGTCGCGGCGGTGGCAGATATCCTCAACCGTGTGATCCTCGGCCCCTTTCTCTATGAGCGTCAGCGATTCGGAAGCATTCGGCTGAGCGCCGAGACCGTCAAACTCATGGAGGATAGTCGCAAAAGCAAGAATGCGTCGTCTTTCAATCGCATGTTGCTGGACGAAGCCTATGCGGAGGAGCTGGAGAAAATGCGGAAGCCGGCTTCGCCCTCGTTGTCGCTGCGCGAGCTGAGAGCCTCCGTGGCCAGAGACATTGAGACACTGCTGAACACAAGGCGAGAACTGCTGTTCGATGTGCCCCCGGAAATGGAGGAAGTGAAGAAATCCATTCTGTTGTTCGGGCTGCCGGATTTCACCAGCTACAGTCTGCTGAATCCGCAGGATCGCAAGAGCCTGCGACGGGTGGTGGAAGACACGCTGGCGACGTTTGAACCGCGCCTGAAATCCGTCCGCGTGACCCTCGAAACACGGGATAAGTACGATATGACGTTGCGGTTTCGGATCGACGCGCTCCTCCGCACCGACCCGGCGCCGGAGCCCATCATGCTGGATGCGTCGCTGTCTGTGGTCAACAGCCAGTACACCGTTCGTGGGGATCTGTGATGCAAGAATCCTTGCTCGAATATTACGAACGGGAGTTGACGATCTTTCGCCAACTGGGGCAGGAATTTGCGCAGGCCTATCCCAAGGTCGCCAGCCGGCTCCTCCTGGAGCCGGGGAAATGCGAAGACCCTCATGTCGAACGCCTGATTCAGGCAGTGGCCTTCCTCGCTGCGCGCATCCATCATAAGATCGACGACGAGTTCCCCGAGATTACCAACGCGTTGCTCGGCCTTCTCTATCCACATTACCTGGCGCCGATTCCCTCGATGTCTGTCGCGGAGTTTACGCTGGATCCTGAGCAGGGAAAGTTGACGAGCGGCTATGAGATTCCCCGCCATACGCTGCTCTATTCCCGTCCGATCGACGGCATCCAATGCCGGTTCCGAACCGGGTATCCGTTGACGCTTTGGCCTGTGACGGTGACGTCTGCACGCTTCGATCTGCCTGAACGGGTGACCACCGGTTCCAAGGCGCTCGGGCTGATCCGGTTAGAGCTGCAATGCCAGGGAGGAGTCTCTTTTGGAGAACTCCAGCTCGATCGTCTCCGATTCTATCTCGACGGTGAAGGGCAGTCGGGCCATATGCTCTACGAATTGCTTCTGAACAAGACCCGGGAGGTCTGGATTCGGCCAGCCGGATCGAAGCCAGGGCGCAAGCCGGTTGTCCTGCCGGCCTCCTGCCTTCAGCCAGTGGGATTCGGAGAAGACGAAGGGCTGTTGCCGTATCCTCCCCATGCACTCATAGGCTACCGGCTTCTCCAGGAATACTTCACGTTTCCGCAGAAATTCCTGTTCGTGGATCTCACACAATTTCCAAGTGCTTCGCAAGGCGATCTCGGGGACAAGGTGGAGGTGTTGATCTTCCTCGACCAGGTCCCACGGGCCGATCATGTCATCAGCCTGGAAAACTTCAAGCTGGGCTGTACGCCGATCGTGAATCTGTTTCCGCTGGTTGCCGAGCCAATCCGCCTCGACCATACGCAGCATGAGTATCGGGTCATCCCGGACATCCGACGTCAACAGGCCCATGAGGTATATGGGGTGACGGAAGCAGTGTTGACCGCCGCCGACTCGGATACCGTCCAGCCGGTCCATCCTCTGTATTCCATCCGGCACGGAGGGACGGACGAAAAGCCGCTGGCCTATTGGTATGCCGTCAGACGGCCTGCCGAAAAGAAAGGTGATAAAGGAACCGAGGTGTTTGTCTCGCTGGTCGATCTGGATGTGAAGCCCACGCTCCCGCCCCTTGAAACACTCACGTTATATACCCTCTGTACGAATCGAGATCTCCCGACTAAACTGTCGGCGGACGAGGTACGGGGGGAATTCGAACTCGAAGGCGCCGCGCCGGTCGCGCGGATACGCGCGCTGGTCAAGCCGACGGAACCGATGCGTCCGCCGTTGAGCGGGGAGCGCCAGTGGCGGTTGATCTCCCACTTGTCCCTGAGCTATCTGTCGCTGACGGCTGACGGACCAGAGGCGCTCCAGGAAATCCTCGGTCTCTACGACTTTTCGGGATCCTCCGTCATACGCCAGCAGATTGCCGGCATTGTCGGCCTGAGCTCGCGTCGAGTGGTTCGACGTCCTAGCACGATGGGCTGGCATGGCTTCTGCCGCGGAATGGAGATCACAATCACATTCGATGAGGAAAAATATGTGGGAAGCGGCCTGTTCCTGTTCGCATCCGTCCTGGAGAAGTTCCTGGGACTCTATACGACACTGAATTCCTTCACGCAATTAGTTGCCACCACCCGTCAACGAGACAAACCGATCAAACTATGGCCTCCACGAACAGGGGAACAAGTTCTTCTTTAAGGGAAGAACTGCTCACTCGAGGGTTTCGATTCGAGTTCTTCCAAGCCGTTCGTCTGTTGACACGGTGGCATCCGGCACGTCAACCGGTCGGTCGACGCGCGCTGCCGGGAGAAGAAGTTCTTCGGTTCCGGTCGCATCTGTCCCTCAGTTTTCCGCCCAGCGAAATTTTTCACATTGAGCCCGGAAGACATGCGCGAGCGCCGATCGGCATGACCGTGGCCTTCATGGGCCTCACTGGCGCCGAAGGGGCTCTCCCGAGGTACTATACGGAACTACTGCTGCAACGCGCGCAGGTGAACGACTACGCGCTGCGGGACTTTCTGGATCTCTTCAACCATCGACTGATTTCCTTGTTCTACCGGGCCTGGGAGACGCATCACTGCGTGGTCGGCTATGAGCGCGCGCGTGAGACAGGCGAAGAGGACCGGTTTGCCAGATTGCTGTATGCCGTACTCGGCTTGGGAACGGCGGGAATACGCGAACGGTTGGGCGGCGACGATGGCAGCCTCCTGCGCTATGCGGGTCTGCTCGTTCAGCGACCGCGCTCCGCGCAGGCCTTGCAGCACTGTCTCTCCGACGCCTTTCAGGTTCCCGTTCAGGTCAGGCAATTCATGGGGATGTGGCTATCGGTCCAGGAGGAGGATTGGAGCAGGCTGGGGACGCCGGGAACGAACAATCGCTTGGGGCAGACAACAGTGGCAGGCACCAAAGTCTGGGATCAACAGGCTAGGTTCCAGGTGCGCCTGGGGCCGTTGGATTTTGACACGTTTTCCGGTTTGCTGCCGTCCGGAAAGGCCTTTGCGACTCTTGTTCGCATGACCAAGTTTTTAGCCGGACCGGAATTTGATTTCAATGTCAACTTAACGTTGAACGCGCCGGAAGTCCCTCCCTGTCGTTTGCGTGTGACGCCAGCCTATACGCCCAGGCTGGGGTGGACGACCTGGCTCTCCTCGACGCCGCGAACCAGCATTGCGGAGGATGTCATGTTCTCCGGTGATTTCTCCACCACAACCATGGCTACGGCCTAAGAACCTTTAAGAGAAGAGGCTTGCATGAACGTCAATTTGAAAGGTTTGATCGGAAAACTGGATGACTCCTGCCGCCGCGCGTTAGAGGCTGCAGCGGGGCTTTGCCTATCGCGATCACATTACGACGTGGACGTGGAACACCTCTTCGTCAAGCTCATGGACGTGCATGACAGCGACCTGACGAAGATCTTCAAACACTATGGTGTGGAGACCTCCCGGCTTGAACGCGATCTCACACGGGCATTGGATCGGCTCAAGACGGGCAATGCCCGCAATCCTACCTTGGCGCCGCGCATCCCCAGGCTGATCAATGAAGCCTGGTCACTGGCCTCGATCGAGTATGGGGCGAACCGCGTCCGTTCCGGACATATCCTGTTGGCGCTCTTGAGCCAGGACGACTTGGCGAGAATGACGAAGGAGACGTCGGCAGAGTTCCAGAAGATCTCCCCGGAGGACCTGCACAAGCAGTTGCCGAGTCTCTCTGCCGGGTCGGCCGAAGACATGGAGCAGGTCCAAACCGGCGGTGTCGACACAGCCGAACCGGGCAGGCCGATCTCGACGAAGACTCCAGCCTTGGATCAGTTCACGGTTGACATGACGGCCCGTGCGAAGGAGGGCAAAATCGATCCGGTGCTGGGTCGAGATGCGGAAATTCGACAAGTGATTGATATTCTCACGCGCCGCCGGCAGAACAATCCGATTCTCACCGGTGAGGCCGGCGTGGGGAAAACAGCCGTGGTGGAAGGGTTGGCCCTGCGGATTGCGACGGGGGATGTGCCTCCTCCGTTGAAAAATGTGACCCTGCGCTCGCTGGATCTCGCGTTGCTGCAAGCCGGAGCCGGGGTGAAGGGGGAATTTGAGAGCCGGCTCAAGTCGGTGATCAACGAAGTGAAAGCTTCTGCTCAGCCCATTATCGTGTTCATCGACGAGGCGCATACTTTGATTGGAGCGGGCGGGCAGGCGGGACAAGGCGATGCAGCGAATTTGTTGAAGCCGGCGCTTGCACGCGGTGAAATGCGCACGATCGCCGCCACGACCTGGGCTGAGTACAAGAAGTATTTCGAGAAGGATCCGGCACTGACTCGCCGGTTCCAGGTGGTGAAGGTCGAGGAACCGGCCGAAGCGACGGCGATCAACATGATGCGGGGATTAGTCGAGACGATGGAACAACATCACAAGGTGCGCGTCTTGGATGAAGCTGTCGAAGCAGCGGTGAAGCTCTCACACCGCTATATTTCAGGCCGTCAATTACCGGACAAGGCGGTCAGCGTGTTGGACACCGCCTGCGCGCGTGTCGCCCTGGGGCAACTGGCCGAACCTCCAGCGCTGGAAGACAGCCGTCGACGGATTTCGCTGATCAATACCGAGATGGATATTCGAGAGCGAGAAGTCATCACCGGGGGGGACCATAATGAGCGGCTCGAAGAGTTAAGGACAGAGAAAGCCACGGAAGAGGTTCGCTACGCTGAGTTGCAGAAACGCTGGGAGGAAGAGAAGCGGCTTGTCGGCGAGATTGCGGCGATTCGGCAGAAGCTGGAACAACATGCGCGGCCAGCCAAAGACAAGGGCAAGGAGGCCCCGCCACCGCTCACACCTCAGGAAGTCACGTCGTTGCAGGCGGATTTGGCCAAGCTGAACAAGGACCTCAGCGCGCTGCAGGGAGAAACGCCCTTGCTGCAGCCTTGTGTCGATGGACAAGCCATCGCGGCGGTGATCTCAGCCTGGACCGGCATCCCTGTGGGGCGGATGGTGAAAGATGAAATTAACACCGTGCTGAATCTCCGTGAGCATATGGAGAAACGGATCATCGGACAGTCTCATGCCCTCGACGCCCTGGCGCAGCGGCTTCGCACGGCCCGCGCCAAACTCGAAGATCCCCGGAAGCCCATCGGCGTCTTTATGTTCGTCGGGCCGAGCGGCGTGGGGAAGACCGAGACGGCCCTGGCGATTGCAGAATTGCTGTTCGGGAGCGACCAAAACCTCACCACTCTGAATATGTCTGAGTTTAAGGAAGAGCATAAAGTCTCACTGTTGATGGGCTCACCTCCCGGCTATGTGGGGTATGGGGAGGGTGGGGTCTTGACCGAAGCGGTCCGCCGGAAACCCTATAGCGTTGTGTTGCTCGATGAAATGGAAAAGGCGCATCCCGGCGTGCAGGACATTTTTTATCAGGTGTTCGACAAGGGCATGATGAAAGATGGGGAAGGACGCGACATCGACTTCAAGAACACCGTCATCATCATGACCTCCAATGCCGGGACCGACACCTTCATGAAACTCTGTGCCGATCCGGACACCAAGCCTGAGCCAGAAGCCCTGGCCGAGGCCATCCGGCCCGATCTCTTGAAGTTCTTCAAGCCGGCGTTTATGGGCCGGGTGATTGTCGTGCCCTACTATCCGATTGCGCCCGACGTCATGCGCCGGATTATCGAATTGCAGCTCGGTCGTGTCCGCCAGCGGATCCGGGAGAACCACCGCGCCCAGCTCAGCTACGATGAGGCGTTGATTGCGGCGATTGCCAGCCGCTGCACCGAGGTCGATAGCGGCGCGCGCAACGTGGATCATATCCTCACGCGCACCATGCTGCCGGAGTTGTCGAAGGAGTTCCTGGCTCGAATGGCACAGGGCGAGCCGGTCACGAAGGTGCATATCTCCGTGGATGGGGAAGGAAGTTTCCAGTACCAAGTGAATTGAATCAGGACGAGGCTTTCAATCACAGGCGGCCCAACGGTATCTTTCCTGATAACTCCGGTTGCCTAATTCGATAAGTGTGTATTGAGAATTCAGAAAGACGGGTTGCGATGTCCGTGAATTCTGTCATTTTAAGATGGCGTGGCCTGCTCATAAGGCGGCATGGTGTTTGCTGAGATAAGAGAATGGGTCAAGGGACGGACCACGGACAAGCCTGACCGAAAACGGAGAACGGGATGCCTCTCACCCAAGAAAACCGACTGATCGCCATCGACACGCCACTGGGGCCTGATGTCTTGTTGTTGCGGGGGTTCACCGGACACGAGTCTATTTCACGGCTCTTCAACTTCGAATTAGATCTGTTGTCTGCCGATCCCGAAATTAAATTCGAGAAAATCATCGGGCAGAAGGTGACCATTCGGGTGAGGTTAGGGAAGGAGAAGGAGCGGTTTTTCCATGGAATGATCAGCCGCTTCATGCAGACGGGGAGCGATGTCGGCCTGGCGAACTATCGCGCGACGATGGTGCCTGCCCTCTGGTTTCTGACACGCACGGCGGATTGCCGGATTTTTCAGAACAAAAAGGTGCCGGACATCATCCAAGAGATCTTGAAAGAGAACGGAGTCACCGACATCAAGGCAGTGTTGAAGGCGACCTACGAGCCGCGAGATTACTGTGTGCAGTATCGCGAGACGGATTTTAACTTCGTCTCCCGTCTCATGGAACAGTACGGCATTTTCTACTTCTTTGAGCATGAAGAAAAGAAACATACCCTGATCTTGTCAGACGACCTGTCGGCACATCAGCCCTGTCCGGTACAGCCGAAAGTTTCCTGGAATCCGCATGGGAGCGACAACCTGGATGAGGATGTGATTACCAGCCTCCAGTGGGAAGAAACCTTCCGGTTCGGCAAGTATGCCGTCACCGATTACAACTTCGAGACGCCAAGCACGAGCTTACGGGCCGAGGTCAAGACCCAAATCGAAGTCGGGGGGAATAGCAAATACGAGATCTATGACTATCCAGGGGAATATGGGAAAAAGGCCGAGGGCGACGGCATTGCCAAAATTCGGATGCAGGAAGAAGAGGCGCAGTACAAGGTGATCAGCGGAGCCAGCACGGCGCGCGTGTTTACGACCGGCTACAAGTTTACCTTGCAGGACTATGTGCGGAAAGATCTCAACGGAGACTATGTTCTGACGCAGGTCCAGCACGTCGCTTCGGTTGGAAATACCTATACAACCGGAGCGGCGGGGGGCGGAAACGAAGATGACTACTCAAACTCCTTTGCCTGCATTCCCGCAAAGAGACCGTTCCGCTCCCCTCAAGTGACGCCGAAGCCTATGGTTCAGGGCCCGCAGACGGCGGTGGTTGTCGGCAAGAAGGGCGAAGAGATTTGGACGGATAAGTACGGGCGGGTAAAGGTCCAGTTCCATTGGGACCGGTACGGCAAAATGAACGAGGACAGTTCCTGCTGGGCGCGCGTGTCGCAGAATTGGGCCGGCAAGAAGTGGGGGGCCATGTTCATCCCCCGGATCGGGCAAGAGGTCATCGTCGAATTCATCGAAGGCGATCCCGACCAGCCGATCATCACGGGCCGGGTTTATAACGCTGAGCTGATGCCGCCCTACGACTTGCCGGCGAATCAAACCCAAAGCGGTCTCAAGAGCCGGTCGAGCAAAGGCGCGACACCTGACAACTTCAACGAAATTCGGTTTGAGGATAAGAAGGGTGAAGAACAGCTCTTCATTCATGCGGAAAAGAATCAAGACATCGAAGTAGAGAACGATGAAACCCATTCTGTAGGCCACGATCGAAAGAAGGATATCAAGAACGATGAAACGGTGAGCATCGGGAATAACCGGTCGGAAAGCGTCGGGAAGAATGAAACGATTAGCATCGGGAAGGATCGAACCGAAAGCGTCGAGAAAAATGAAAGCATTACCATCGGGGAGAATCGGACTGAATCTGTTGGGAAGAATGAGGATATCACGATTGGCGAGAATCGGACTGAAAATGTTGGGAAGAATGAGGACATCACCATCGGCGAAAACCGGAAAGAGCAGGTGGGGAAAAACGAAGAGGTGTCAATTGGAGGCAATCGCACGCTGCAAATAGAAAAAAACAGCAGTGCAGGTGTGGGGAAAAAGTTTGCCCTCGTGGCCGGCGACGAGATTAGTCTCACGACGGGTGATGCCAGTATCGTGATGAAGAAGAACGGAGATATTCAGATCAAAGGCAACAATATCACGATCAGCGGCTCCGGCAAGATCACGGTCAAAGCATCGGGTGATTTGATCATGAAGGGTTCGAAGATTACCCAGAACTGAGCATGCCATTAGGAACACACTATGAGCTATGAGAAGACAAACGGGAGTCAAGCCGCCCACCGTGCGCTGAATGCCCCAGACAACCGACCGACCCCTTGCGTGGGGCGCATCGCAGGAGTCTCGGAGTCCATGGCAATCCTGGTGGAATGGGGACACTCAGGACCGAAAGAGGCCAGGCTGATGTCAGGGCTGTCTCGACGCGACTTGTCGAAGCCCCAAAGCCAGGGGCGTGAAGTGCTTTTGGTATTCGATGGGGCAAATCCTGAACAGCCCATCATCGTCGGCCTTCTCGCCGAAACGTTGGAAGGCCTGATTGCATTTGAGATTACAGGTCAGCAAGAGGACCGGCCAGAATGTGCCGTCATCGATGGGAAACGTCTCACCTTGGAAGCCCAGGAAGAAATCGTCCTCAAGTGCGGCGAAGGCAGCATTACTCTTCGTAAAGACGGCAAGATCATCATCAAAGGCACACACCTTCTCTCGCGTGCATCCGGCCCGAACCGGATCAAAGGTGGGAGCGTACAGATCAACTGATGCTACAACTCAAGAACAATACCCCATTTCAGGCGAACATCGCCGTCTTTCCCAACGAACAGGGAATCGATACGCTCTATATTACGGTGAAGGCGACAATGACAGTCGGCAACAAAATTGAGCTGGCGGAGGCGCAACGACTGGTGGCGCTGGCGGATGAGTACTGGGGCGAACCGGGCCAGTCCAGTCTGAAGACGGCGTCCGACGCGCACCTCGGGAAACCCTTTACGGATGTGCTGGTCATCGGAGAGGCCTGTGCACCGGACCAGCGTCCAATGACCCAGCTCGACGTCTCGGTCGCCGTAGCCGACCGAAAAAAGACGGTGCGGGTCTTTGGCGACCGCCGATGGGAGACGGACTCCAAGATCACTCCCCCTGCCAAGTTTGAAACCATTCCGTTGATCTATGAACGAACCTTCGGTGGGGTCCATGAAGTAGGTCCCGAGAAGAAGGAAGTACTTTTTGAGCCGCGGAACCCGGTTGGAGCGGGCTTTATCGGTAAACGCACGAAGAAAGAAATTGAGGGGATCGCGTTGCCTAATCTGGAAGATCCCAGGGAGCTGATCGCCAAACCGAGCGATCGGCCCCAACCAGCAGGCTTCGGGGCGATTGCACCAGGATGGGAGCCCCGCAAATCGTTTGCAGGAACTTACGATGCGGTCTGGCAGAAAAGCCGCGCCCCCTACTTGCCGCAGGATTTCGATCGCAGGTTTTTCAATATGGCGCATCCGGACCTGGTGTGCCGAGGGTACTTGAAGGGGGGCGAAGTCGTCGAAGTCATCAATGCGTCGCCACGGGGGCCGTGGCGATGTACGGTGCCAGCCTGTCAGTTGGAGGTGGCGGTCCGTGTGGCCGGCAAGATCGAGAAGCCAATGCTCAATTTGGAAACCCTTCTGATCGAGCCTGGTGCGTCGATCCTCTGTATGACCTGGCGCACGTCGCTCCCCTGTGACAAGAAGGTGCTCAAGGTCGAGCAAGTCGAACTGACACTCCAGCGAATGGATGTCCAGCGGACGGTGGCCTGATGCCGGAGGAGGGAGCGTCCATTATGGCCGTTGGCATGATCACGGCAGTGGGCATCGGAGCCAAACAGACAGCGGCATCAGTCAGGGCGGGGATTGCCCGCATGGGAGCCACCTCTGTGTACGACAAACGGTTTCAACCATTCACGATGGGGCTTGTGCCCGACGAGGCGCTCCCACCGCTGGTTCCGCCTCTTGAGGAAGTGGTTGGACTCACTTCGCGGCAGAGACGGATGCTCCAGCTGGGAGCCGTGGCGTTGCAAGAAGTCCTCAAAGGCGTGCAGAACGTCGCCTCGATTCCAGTGCTTCTTGGTACCGCGGAAGCCTTTCCTGGTCGATCCGATCCGGCAGGGGATCAGTTCTTAACGCATCTCGCCACCCAAGCCGGCATCGCATTTGATGCGAAACGGAGCAAGCTGTTTCCTCAGGGCCGGGCTGCTGGGGTGATGGCCTTGAAGGAAGGCATCGAAATGATCGCGTCCGAGCAAGCCACACAGGTCATTGTTGGCGGCGTCGATACCTACTTGGATCTCTACCTGCTCGGCACGCTGGACATGGAATGTCGCATTCTGGCCGAGGGCGTGATGGATGGATTTGTGCCGGGGGAAGGCGCGGGGTTCTTCCTGCTTGCATCGGATAGAACTGTGTCTGCGGAGCAGAAACCCATGGCGCGAGTAATCGCAGTGGCCACCGGGGTCGAAAAAGGCCATCGCTATAGCGAGGAAGTTTATCGTGGAGACGGACTCGCCGGCACAATGCAAATGCTATTCGAGTCGGCTCCGCCATCAAGTGAGCCTGTACGGACGGTCTATGCCGGGTTCAACGGCGAGAATTTTTGGGCCAAGGAGTGGGGCGTTGCCTATCTCCGAAGCAAAGACAAGTTTGATGAAACTTTCCGAACAGAGCATCCGGCGGACTGCTTTGGCGATCCTGGCGCGGCGCTGGGTCCGTTGATGATCGGATTGGCGGCGGTGGGCATGCAGAAAGGCTATCTCAAGGGACCGTCTCTGATCTGGTGTTCATCGGATTGTGAGCCACGGGGTGTGACGTTCATTCAAGGCATGCCGAATTAGGATTTGTGTCAGAGGACGTAAGGGAAAGCCAGTCGCGAAGGAGTGCGTCGTATGCCGACAGTATTTGCGAACAGCAAGGGGGTCGTCCATAAATCCAGCGGTGGGATGAGCACCGTGTTTCCCGATGTCTGTAAGACGCCAACGCCAGGCGGGCCGATTCCGATTCCCTATCCCAATATCGGCATGGCCTCCAACACATCCGGTGGGCCGTCCAAAGTCACCACCGATGGTCAAATGCCGATGGTGAAAGGGGCGAAGTATTCGATGACCAGCGGTGATGAAGCAGGAAACGCAGGCGGCGGGGTGATGAGCAGTTCGTTCAAGGGTGAGGCGGAGTTCATGATGTATTCGTTTGATGTGAAGCTCGAGGGAAAGAACGTCTGCCGCCTCGGCGATCCGATGTTTCACAATAAGAAGAATATGATGGGGTAGACAGTAGGGGGAAACGCCTTTGAGGGGAACTCCTGATGGATATCGGTGAGTTGGTTGCGGTCTCGAACACGAGTGATGTTGCGAAAGACGATCAATGTCCGTTCTGCCATGAAAAGCCAGTCGGGCATGCCACGAAAAAGCCCAAGGAAGTTAACGATAAAGTGACGAGTGTGCCGAGTGATCTTGGTTGCACGATTGTGAAAAGAACAGATGGCGATCTTCCATATACGACTGCGCAGCATCACCTTATTTCAGCGATGCAATGCTATGCGCGCATTCGGCGTCTCGTGCGAATGGGCAATATGGTCGGCTACGATATCAATAATTCGACAAATGGCATAGGCCTTCCAACAACGCATTGGACGCTCAAGTATCCGCAGGATGGTAAAAAGGTTAAATATGGCGACCTTGATGAGCCAGATGGTAAGCGGAAAGTCGCCTTCGCGCTGATGACGGAGCTTGGGGCGCAGTGGCATGTCGGTCATCACGCTTTCGACGTCCTGGTTCCGAAAAGAGACCTCGACTCTTGGAAAGAGGTCGGTGCTGATGAAAAAGACACCGGCGACGTTCCGCATGAAACATCGTATGACGCTGTAATTATTCGCATGCTGTTCGATCTGTTAAATAATATTTCAACCAAGATGTGCGAGGATCCCACAAAGAACGACAAATTTAAGAGCGCTATGGATGAAATCAGTACGAAGATTCGGACGAAGCTCGAGAAATTTAATGGAAAGAACGGAGTTACCCCCAAAGATAGCAGTCCATTGTTCGTGTCACTTCGAGCCTATGAGTTTTCGGGCATTGAAAATACTCTGAAACCGCATGAACCGTCAGTAGTCACGTCATGGTGAGGTTAAGCAATGAGTTGCTATATTTTGCAACAGGATCCAAGAGTTCCTAGACAACCTTTGGTTCTCGAATGCCCCGAAGACATTGAGCCGGAGGAATGGCTAAAGGGGAAACTCATGACTGTTCCGAGACGCCCACTGCGATTGAAAATGTCTCCTAGGACTGGAACGTTCCGCGGTGCACTTATTGAAGGCATACTGCCCCTGTTTCATGACAAACTTCGTGTGGAATTGACCAGGCTGGGGATCGATAACATCCAATACTTTTCCGTGGAATTAGAGAATCCTGAAGGTCAAATCGAATCCACGTATTGGTTAGTGAATGTGATTGGGCTGCTTGATGCAGTTGATAAGGTCAATAGTGTTATTGTTCCGCGCGCCACTGGTGGGCGTGGGCGGCTTGAGTCATTTACTATTGATCCGGCTGTTGCTCGAGGGCATCGTATCTTTCGAATTCTGGAAGCTCCCTCGCTCATTATTATTGATCAGACTTTGAAGGCTAGTCTGGAAGCCTTCAGGCTCCCTGGAGCATGGGCACTCCCGACGGAAGAGTATGAAGGATTTTAGATAGGAGGGTAATAAAGTGGGCATGCCACTTTTATTCTTGTAGCGAAACAAAGGGGTCTGGAGTCATTATTTGACTTCATAGTCGAGGATGATCTTTGGGGAGGTTTTTTGCGCCGCTTCTGTTATGCGGACTAATTGTCTGTTTCATTGCGACTGGGGAACGTCTGGGCTAGAGCGTTTGTGCCACGAAGATTTAAAATAAACGAGTCAGCCCGAACTAATAGCAGCGCTAGTAGGAGCCACGGAGTTCTATGGGCCGCGCAGCTCTCATTGACATCATAGAAGAGCATCTTGAAGAGGCTGACTTCCTCTCGCAGCAGCGGAGGAATGCCCTGGGCGATCGAGTCTATGATCTCGGCCGGTTGGCGGATCTCGAAGAGCGGCTGCTGGCCCACCTTGACGGTCTTCTCCTTGCTGAGGGCGACGCGTGGACTTTGCTCAAGCCGAAACTCACGGAGGGCGAGTGTGGCGAGGCTTTTGCTGCTGCGTTTGTATCGCTGGCTTCTGGAGAAGCCGGGTATCGTGATGAACTCATGAAGGCGCTTGATCAGGCAAAAGGTCCCGTCTTCGAGGGAATC
>CXWL01000692.1_pt1 | contig 25161 bp, 19 predicted proteins | sample 590931 | NCBI WGS metagenome assembly CXWL01 (sample SAMEA3498368, study PRJEB10139) | groundwater metagenome | biome: water well; material: biofilm material | place: Germany | collected 2015-04-27
TGCTGTCAGATTATTATTGACATTACCTTGTATAAAACCATTCACAGGGTTGTAGCGTAACTGGCCTGCAGCGGAAAAAGCAGCATTACCAATAAATGTGAATGCCTGATCTCCAGCTACACCATCATTAGAGTCAATTGTTGACACATCAATCAGATCTGCCTGAGCATGATTGAAGTCGGTAATGACATCTCGATTTGTATCGGCCACGGAATCTGACAAGGCATCAAAATCAAAGCGATCGGCGCCAGCTCTTCCAGTCAGCCTGTCAAGTCCGGCCAAACCTTTCAATAGATTATTGCCCGTATTACCCACTAGAATATTACTCAGGTCATTGCCTGTACCGTTAATAGCCAATACACCCGTCAACGTAAGGTTCTCAACATTAGCCGATAACGTGTAGGGCACGCTGCTGTTAACTTTATCAGTGCCTTCATTGAGGTACTCAATAATGACATCACCCACATTGTCAACAAAATAACTGTCATTACCCAATTCACCGATCAGGGTATCTGCACCACTAGCTCCATTGAGTTTATCGTTACCGGACCCTCCATCCAGGACGTTATTCTTTGCGTTGCCTGTCAAGCTATCGCTGTAATTGCTACCCATCAGATTGTCGATATTGGTCAGGGTATCTGATCCCGCCCCAATGGTATTTTGCTGCGTGGTGATCGCCAGGGAGACTGTGACAGGAGCAGTAGCGTAGGCATAGGTCACGGTATCGTTGGATAATGATCCGGCCAGAATATCGTTGCCTGCCGTACTGATCAGCAATTGACCCGCGTTAAATCCCGTCACGGCAACAGTCAAAGGCGCACTGACACTCTCTCCCTGTGTATCAGTGACTGTGATGTTGAATGCATAGGTGCCACGATCAGCAAAACCAGGTGATCCTGTAACCAGACCAGTAGTTGCACCAATCTGTATCCAGGCGGGTAAGGGATCGCCATTGGCAAGCGAGGCACTGTAACTCAGTGAATCGAAGCTATCTTCATCACTAAACGATGCACTGGCATCGTAACTCCAGCCCAGCGTGTTGTATTGTACGGCCTGATCGACCAGGGGAGCTACGAGAATCGGCGCATGGTTTTCATTGATAGTATTAATAAAAAACAGCGTGTCGCCATCCTCACTACCCACGAAAGCATCCAGATCCCCATCGCCATCAATATCAACAAAGGTAGGGCTGGCACCATATCCCACATCAGTCAAGCCAAACGGGTTGGTGCCGCCCTCAGCCTCAAACAACGGGTTGTTGGCTGCCCCCGTGTTCATAAAGAACAGCGTGTTGCCATCACCATTACCCACGAAGGCATCCAGATCGCCGTCGCCGTCACTATCAACAAAAGTGGGGCTGGCATAGGAACCTACATCACTCAAATCAAACGGGTTGGTGACGGCGGCGGCAGCAGCGGCAGCGGCAAACGCCGGACTGCTGGCTGTCCCCGTATTTCTAAAAAACATCGTGTTGCCATAACTATTACCCACGAAGGCATCCAGATCGCCATCGCCATCAATATCAACCAAGGTGGGGCTGGCAAAATAACCCACATCAGTCAAGCCAAACGGGTTGGTGCCGCCCTCAACCTCAAACACCGGACTGTTGACTGCCCCCGTATTCCTGAAAAACAGTGTGTCGCCATACCTTTCACCCATGAAGGCATCCAGATCGCCATCGCCATCGATATCAACAAAGGTGGGACTGGCAAGATAACCCACATCAGTCAAGCCAAACGGATTGGTGACGGCAGCGGCAAACACCGGACTGCTGGCTGTCCCCGTGTTCCTGAAAAACAGCGTGTTGCCATATAATTCGCCCATGAAGGCATCCAGATCGCCATCGCCATCAATATCAACCAAGGTGGGGCTAGCAAGATAACCCACATCAGCCAAGCCAAACGGATTGGTGGCAGTTAAGGTAAATAGGGGATCAGCGGCAGGTAAATCATTGTCAGTAATCGTTACGATAATAGGGTCGACGGCAAGGTTGTTATAGTCAGTGTCTGAACTGCTGACTGTGTATTGAATCACACCTGTGTGTTTGCCTTCCCCGACGGTATCATTTACAGCCCTTACCGTCACCGTTTGGGCAATGTTCCAGTTGGCCGGGGTAAATATGAGATTGCCGATATCGCTGGTGACTTGCTGGTTGGTATGATCCAGTGTGATCGTGACATCAGCCGTAGGCGCACTACCGAGTACCACGGTATAAGTATCCGTCGCGCCACCCTCGGTGACTGCCGTAACACCGCCACTTTGGGTGATACGCACACCCGCAGCCACTGTAAAACTTTTGCTGCCGGTGATCGCGGCTGCCACACCATCCGAGATACTGGTGTTGACGGTGAAATTACCATTGAAATTAAGCGCTGGGGTAAAAGTCACACCGGCTAATAGCGCATTCACGTCTGCCAGTGCACCGCTGGCTGCCCATACCCCTGTGTCCGCGTTGTAAACAGAAGTCACCGCACCGGATGTGGCAGTATTTAAACTACCCGCTACCGTGTCGGATAACGTCAGGATCGCGGTAATGTTGGCACTATCGTTATCGCTGACCACAATATCCGTCAGATCTAATGCGGTGTCTTCGGTATAAGTTTCTGTGGCACTGAGGTTAGTGGCGGTCGGCGCATGATTGTTAATAAAAAACAGCGTATTGCCATAAAATTCGCCCACGAAGGCATCCAGATCGCCATCGCCGTCAATATCAACAAAGGCGGGTCTGGCAAAATAACCCACATCAGTCAAGCCAAACGGATTGGTGACGGCAGCGGCAAACACCGGATTGCCGGCTGTCCCCGTGTTCCTAAAAAACAGCGTGCTACCACCATTATTGCCTATGAGCGCATCCAGATCGCCATCGCCGTCGATATCAACAAAAGTGGGGTTGGCATAGCCACCCACATCACTCAAGCCAAACGGATTGGTGACGGCAGCGGCAAACGCCGGACTGCTGGTTGTCCCCGTGTTCCTGAAAAACAGCGTGTTGCCATCGACCTTACCCACAAAGGCATCCAGATCACCATCGCCGTCGATATCAACCAGGGTGGGATTGGCATACCAACCCACATCACTCAAGCCAAACGGATTGGTGACGGCAGCGGCAAACACCGGATTGCCGGCTGTTCCCGTATTTCTAAAAAACAGCGTGCTGCCATACCTTTCACCCACGAAGGCATCCAGATCGCCATCGCCGTCAATATCAACCAGCGTGGAATTGGCATACCAACCCACATCAGTCAAGCCAAACGGATTGGTGACGGCAGCGGCAAACGTCGGACTGCTGGCTGTCCCCGTATTGCTGAAAAACAGCGTGTTGCCCTCCCAATTACTCACGAAGACATCCAGATCACCATCACCGTCAATATCCACAAAGGTGGGGCTGGCAAAATAACCCACATCAATCAAACCAAACGGGTTGGTGGAAGTTAAGGTAAAAACGGGATCTGACATGAGAGTGCTCCGAAAAAAAGTTAGGGTTTATGGTTTATCATGGGGTGTCGCGTGATGAATCGCTTGCTGTAAGCGTTGATTTAACCGTCTTTCAACCGGTTGATGACGATAGGCGGGTAAAACATACGAGGATAAACATTCAACATGACGTTGCCCGCCTTCCTGCCAGCATTCCGCTACGGCAAAGCCAATCATTTCGCCTTCAACCGATGCCGATACGCCGAATAATTCACCGCGTTGCGGCTGGGTCTGCCAGCGGCTTTGCAAGCCCGGAGAAGTCATTGTTTCATAAGGCAGCAGATTCTCTGGCGTTAAATGGTAGACTCTTTGATACTTGATAGCAAGCTCTTTGGTATCAATCAGTTGAGAAGCGCGTGGCAAGCCGGCGACCTGCACGGGCTGACTCAAACCAGTGCGTTTTACGGTGGGTTTGGTGGTCATCATCCCGCCCGAACCGGGAAAAGAAATCAGGCGGTCAATGTCATCATCCTGAAAACCCAGCGCTCTGGGCTGACGAACATCAGGCAACACGACGACATCAAATAATTCTTCGATTGCCCCGCCAATGTGCAGTGCATGTAATACGTTGCCCGTATCCAGATCGACTACGGCCAGGCCACATTGAGCCGTCAGGTTCTCAGCCGCGAGGCGGGTTTCCAGTGACAGGCCTGAAAAAGCTTTTGAACGTAACTGTGATAGCCCCACCAGTGCATAATGTTTCCAGAAGGCCAGACCGCGCACAAAGCCGGGGCAGAAGGTTACCGGTACAAATTGTTCACCGTCCAGATAACCCAACTCGCCCGTGCCGGAATTGAGCAGCCACAGTTTACCTTGATACCAGCGCGGCGAATGCGGCATGGATAGTCCTCTGGCAATGATTTCATTGCTGGGAATGTGCATCACCACGCCGCCATTCAGGCGGTGATTGCGCCAGCCTGCCGCCTCATTCGTCGCGCTGCACGCCGTGACATACATGGGGCCACCGTCCTGCATGGCCAGGCCGTTTAAATGACAACGGTCTTCAGCCGCAAGTTTGGTGATAAAAGGCGGTTTCCAGACGGGCGCGAAACTAAACCCTGCCTGCAAAGTAGCCAGACAGCTGAAATCGGTATTGACAAACAGTATTTTTTGCTCTTGAGTTACCACAACATCATGCACATTCAAATCACCCGTGGTGTGTGATTGGCTAGGTATATACAAACGGTCACAGCCTTGATACCACTCGTCTTTTACCAGACGGTTTTCCAGTTGCCAGATCTGGTAGCGGGTTGCCATGGTGAGGGTATCGCTGCTGGCATACAAGCCCATCGGCTTGTCAAACAGGCGTTCATTAACGGCTAAATGCCCATTTTCTTTGCATCCGACTAAAAACAGGCGGTTGGTTTGATAGGTGGTGAAGGCAAAGCTGATCTGTTCGTTATCCAGCCACTGATAAAGATGATCAGAACCTTGCATGGTGACGGCGGAGGAATTACTTGCGGTTGATGGTTGTGTCATCAGTTTCCCGCAACGCGGGTCCTGAAGTTACTCACAATCGATTTTGAAAAGTGAAAAAATTTCATAGTGCCAGCCATATATACATTTTTATATTGTAATCAATGGGATATCATTAATTACTCGAAATCGATAATAGCACACATTGTCACAAATAATGTAAATGTACCTATGCGCGGGTGCGATTAAAATTGCGGTTTTAGCCCCAGCACAGCCTTGACCGTTCGTCCTGAGCTTGTCGAAGGATGATCGGTTAAGCCGTCCATGGTTCGACAAGCTCACCACGAACGGCTTAACCTCTGCCACCCTACATGAAATGGACGTAGAACTATGTGTAAGTGTGGTGGATTAAACCGCACTTTTAATCGCACCCCTGGTATATCGCGACCATCGCCGCACCCACCCCAGGAGGCTGTCCGAGAATAGAGTGATCTGCTGCGAAAAAGCCATTTTAGCCTTATTTCCCGATCATTTTTCGTTAAATAGAATAACTATTCGCCTCAAATGTTCAAAAAATCTGCCTCAAAATAGCTTTCCCTCGCTACGACCACTATTCTCGGACAGCTTCCTGGCATTCTGGTTTTTTTCTTCATCTTCGCGCCTTCGCGTCTTCGCGTGAGTCAAACAAATTTCCTCTGTCACGCGAAGGCGCGAAGCCGCGAAAAAAGAATAAGGATTAAGCAATCTAACCAAGTTCCATATCTGCTGGTATATGGGTGCGATTAAAAGTGCAATTTTAGCCCCAGCACAGGCTTGACCGCACTTTTAATCGCACCCCACTTGTCTCTTGATTCCACAAGGGATTTGTCTCAGTCGGGTGTATGAATAACTACACCGCTTCTTCGAAAAATACCTTGTGAAATCAATATCCTGCGTGATCATCGTGCGAATTCATGCAATATCCGGGTTAATGCCTTGATGTCCTATGTCTCGACGGATCTGATAGTCATCAAAGTGAATTTTTTCAATTAATTTGTAAGCATTTTGATGAGCAATCTTAATGTCTTCACCGAGTGCTGTAATGCATAAAACGCGCCCTCCAGATGTTATAATTTCCTTTCCATCTTTCCCTCCCATAAGAGTTCCGGAATGAAAAATATGAAAGTTTCCGGTGTTTTCCTGCTCAGTTTTCAGATCAGGTAAACCATGAATGACATCATTCTTTCTCGGGTTCTCAGGATAACCATGGGCTGCCATTACAACACCCAGTGCAGTGCGTTGATCCCATTCAATATCAACTTTATCCAGCGTTCCATTCACTGCCTGTTCAATGAACGTAAAAAGATCACTTTTTAGCCGCAACATGATGGGTTGAGTTTCGGGATCTCCCAATCGACAATTAAATTCCAATACTTTGACCTGATTCTCTGCAGTTATCATTAATCCCGCATAGAGAAAGCCGGTATAGCTGATACCTTCTTCTTTCATTCCTGTTATGACTGGATAAATGATATCTCGCATGATACTTGCATGCAGGGCAGGAGATATAAACGGTGCCGGAGAATAGGCACCCATTCCGCCGGTATTAGGACCCAAATCCCCATCATAAAGACGTTTATGATCCTGACTGGTGGCCAGAGGCAGGATATGCCGGCCATCAGTCATAACGATAAAACTAACTTCTATTCCTTGTAGAAATTCTTCAATAATAATTTCACTTCCTGCGCCACCAAGATTCTTTTCAACCAGTATGGTATTCACAGCAGAATGTGCTTGTTCAGTTGTCTGAGCGACCACAACGCCTTTTCCAGCTGCGAGACCATCGGCTTTAATGACTAAAGGGGTCGATTGCTGATCTATGTATTGATGGGCCAGAATGGGGTCTTTAAAACTTGTATAAGCGGCTGTAGGAATATTATGCCGTTGCATAAATTCCTTCGCAAAGATTTTTGAAGTTTCAAGCTGTGCTGCTTGTTGGGTAGGACCAAAGATTCTTAGACCAGCAGCCTGGAATGCATCGACGATGCCTGCCGCAAGTGGAGTTTCCGGGCCTACTATCGTAATTGCAATTTGTTCTTTCCTGGCAAATTCGATTAATCCAGGTATGGATGTGATTGAGATATTTTCAAGTCCACGCTCTTGTGCAGTGCCCGCATTACCGGGTGCAACAAATACTTTATGTATTCGCGGGGATAGACTTAATTTCCATGCCAATGCATGTTCTCTGCCTCCACCACCGATAACCAGTAATTTCATAATATTTAGCGACCATTTAGTGTCTGAAATGACGAATACCCGTGAACACCATTGAAACACCTTGTTCGTCGGCGGCAGCAATAACCTCGTTATCACGGATGCTGCCACCAGGTTGAATGATGGCAGTTGCACCCGCCTGCACCACGACATCCAGTCCGTCCCGGAAGGGGAAAAATGCATCGGATGCAACAACAGATCCGGAGAGGTCAAGGCCTGCCTGTTGAGCTTTTATGGAGGCTATACGCGCGCTATCAACACGACTCATTTGACCGGCACCTATGCCTAAGGTTTGTCCGTTGCGGCAGAATACAATCGTGTTAGATTTAACAAATTTTGCAGCGCGCCATGCAAACAGCAAGTCTTCTAATTGTTGTGGTGCAGGTTTTACCTGGGTAACTATTCTAAGATCCGGAATTGTAATATTCTGAATGTCAGGTGTCTGTACCAGAAGACCACCACCAATACGTTTTAAATCATAGAGATGGTATCCATGCTGTAAGGGTAGAATTAATACACGTATATTATTTTTCTGTAAAAGAAGTTGCTGTGCTTCCTGGGTAATTTCTGGCGCAATAATTACTTCAACAAATTGCTTCAGGACGGCTTCAGCAGTATCTCGATCTACAATTCGATTAAATGCAATAATGCCGCCAAAAGCAGAAGTTGGATCAGTCGCGAATGCAAGTTGATAGGCGCGTAGCGTAGTTTCAGCAATGGCAATCCCGCAAGGATTGGCATGTTTAACAATCACGCAGGCCGGACTATCAAAAGTTTTAACACATTCCCAAGCTGCGTCCGTATCAGCGATGTTATTGTAGGATAATTCCTTACCCTGCAGTTGTTGATAGTTGGCTAAACTGCCCGGAGTTATGGTTTCATCCCGATAGAAAGCAGCTTTCTGGTGTGGGTTTTCTCCATAGCGTAAATGCTGTGCAATATTGAAATTCAGATTGAGGGAATCTGGAAAATCTTTGCGATGATAGTCTGTGTCCAGGGAAGTTAAATAGTTGCTAATTGCACTATCATAAGAAGCCGTATGCGTGAAAGCTTTTTGTGCTAATTTAAAACGAACAGACAAACTAACAGACCCATTATTCGCTTCGAGTTCTTCACAGAGCAATGAATAATCTTGAGGATCGGTGACAATAGTTACTTTCTGGTAATTCTTGGCTGCTGCGCGCACCATGGTTGGGCCGCCAATATCAATATGTTCAATAGCATCATCCAGACTACAATTTTGTTTTGCTATCGTTTGCCTGAATGGATACAAATTGACAATTACCAGTTCTATATTCGGAACAGATGCTTTAGCAAGCGCTTCCTGGTGATCTGATAAATCATCACGCGCGAGTATGCCTGCATGAATTTTGGGATGCAGTGTTTTGACCCGGCCATCCAGCATTTCTGGAAAGCCGGTATAATCACTGACTTCCAGGACGGTTATTCCGGCTTCATGTAATAATTTGGCAGTACCGCCCGTTGACATAATGGTTATACCGCATTGGACCAGTTTTTGTGCTAATTCTATTATTCCGGATTTGTCTGAGACACTGATCAACGCTTGTTTAATGGTCATTTTATTTGATATTGCTTCATTTTCTGACGTAAGGTATTGCGATTTATTCCAAGTAACTCAGCCGCTTGAGTCTGGTTGCCTTTGGTGTGCTGTATGACGATTTCAATCAGTGGTTTCTCAACGCTGTTCATTACCATACTATATAAATATCCTGGTTTCTCCCCATCCAGGTCACTCAGATAGCCACCTATAGCCTTACGGATACAGGACGCAATCTCATTCTCCTTCATTGCATTCATAAACCAGCTCCCCCTTCTTTTTGATATAACTCAATCTTTGACCTTCTTCAGCCAATTTCGAGAAAAAATTATTGGTCTCTAATATCTGCTGATCACTGGTCTGTAATTGATTCATGGCGTGACGAAAGCCACCAGAACCAACCAGACCTTTGGTATACCAGGAGATGTGTTTACGTGCGATACGAACACCTGAGTACTCACCATAGAAGTCATATAAATCATATAGGTGATTAATGAGTACTTGGTGTATCTCGGTTACTTCTGGTGTTTGTAGATGTTGACCAGTTGTAAGATAATGATTGATTTCGCGAAAGATCCATGGCCGCCCTTGAGCAGCACGCCCTATCATAATAGCATCTGCTTTTGTATAAGCAAGGATATGTTCTGCTTTCTCAGGAGTAGTGATATCCCCATTTGCAATGACTGGAATCTTAACAGCAGCTTTAACAGCAGCTATCGTGTCATATTCCGCCTCACCCGTATAAGCGCAAGCGCGTGTACGGCCATGAATAGCCAGAGCTTGGATGCCGGAATTTTCTGCAATGTGTGCAATGGATAATGCATTTTTATGTTGCTTGTCCCAACCTGTACGAATCTTAAGTGTCACAGGAATATCGACAGCCTTTACAACGGCATCAAGAATTCTTCCAACTAATTTCTCATTTTGTAGTAAAGCAGAACCAGCCATTACATGGCATATCTTTTTTGCAGGGCAACCCATATTAATATCAATGATTTGGGCGCCTTCTTCAGCATTGTAGCGCGCTGCAGCAACGAGCATTCCAGGATCTGCCCCTGCGATCTGAACAGAAATTGGAGAAACTTCGCCTTCATGATTCGCTCTTCGTTGAGTTTTTTTCGAACCCCAAAGTAACGAGTTACTTGACACCATTTCAGACACAGCCATACCAGCACCCATAGCTTTACACAATTGTCGAAATGGCCGATCTGTAACACCGGCCATCGGAGCAACAATTAGTTTGTTTTTTAAAATATGAGTACCAATCTGCATGTGGGAAATGTTTACAGCTTAGTCAATAAGACTATAAGTTTGAAAATGTAGAATAAATAAGCCAGGAAATTATTTAATAATATTTTTTGAATTTGAAAGCTTACGAAGCATGTTAAAAGCGATCCGAGTAGCAATAGAAGATATTGATTTTTGATTATAGCTTTTGTCAGATAGCTAGTGGAGATATGGTTTTAAATTATCCTCTCGTTCCAAATATCATGCGACGTGCAATAAATCGTTTAAGTGGCGGGATACAGTTTAATGTACTTAATCCAAATCCGCAGGCATGCTTTAGCATTTTATTTTCATTGGAAAAAAGTTTGACTAATGAATCCGTAAAAATCCTACCTGCTTTACTATCAATTTGTCTTCGCTGGCGATATCTTGACAACATAGCGGGTGAACCAATTTCATTCGATGCACTTTTTGTATTGATAATTTCACAGGCTAATTCATAAGCATCCCTCAATCCCAGATTAAACCCTTGTCCTGCAACAGGATGTAACGTTTGAGCAGCATTACCGATTAATACAATTCTTTGTGTTGTAACCGGCGTTGCGTATTTAAGAGATAATGGAAATGCAGATCTCTTCCCTGCATTGATGAACTTTCCGAGCCTGTCACCAAAATGTTGATGCAATCGAGCTAGAAATGTCTCATCATTCAGTGCAATGAGTTCTTTGGCTGTGTCGGGAGCTACAGTCCACACTAAAGCGAAATCTTCACCGTTTGGAAGCAATGCAACGGGTCCGTCAGCGGTAAAACGCTCATAAGCAATACCTGTTTGTTTTTTCTCAGCTTTAACATTTGCAACAACTGCCCACTGCTGATAATCATGTGTTTGATAAGTTATATCAGGTAGTTGCTTGGCAAGCTGGCCACCATCAGCGAGAATAAGTAACCTGGCAGTGACTTTTTCTTCTTTATCCTGATAATCGAAATATACATTGCCTGAGTTTTCATTGGTATCCAGTCGAGTGACTGTTGCACCAGCAATATAATCAGTTTTAGTTTCAGTTAATTTTTTATGCATGGAGCAAAAAAGATCATGGTAATTCACTACAAATCCCAATGCAGGAACACCCACATCATCAGGCGTTAAGGTAGTTTGACCGAAACTGCCGCGATTAGAGATATGAATAGTAGTAATCGGAGTATTTTGTGTTAGCTTGTCCCATACCCCCAAGCGGTGCAATATCAAATAACTTCCATGTGATAATGCCAATGGGCGGGGATCTTCAACTTTTTCTGGTAAGCCACGAGCTTCAAGTAATAAACTGGATATACCCGTCTCGCGCAAAACAAGTGCTAGAGCCATACCTACCGGACCACCTCCGATGATAACGATGTCATATTGATCAGTGGTCATATCATTTTTTTATGAAATTTTCTCACAGAGATTAAACTTTAGTCTATAAAACAGATAAGATGTTAACCTAACCCGGATATTGCATGAATTACACACGCTCTCACTTGTCTCTTGATTCCACAAGGGATTTGTCTCAGTCGGGTGTATGAATAACTACACCGCNNGAAAAATCCCTTGTGAAACCAATATCCTGCGTGATCATCGTGCGAATTCATGCAATATCCGGGCTAATAATTTTATGCTATGCAAAGCATGATCAGCAGTTCGTATCTGATTAAATCAGATTTTTAATCGATAAGAATAGCATACTGCTAATCGTCGTGGAATGAGGTAATTGGCAATATCTGGAATGATACACAGATCAGAAAATGGCATAATGACATAACTCTGTTTTTAATCTATTGATACCCATGCAGTAAGTTTAATTTAAACTATGTATTGTATAAATGATAGCCTTAGCTGTTTTTTTTGAGGATACTATTCGAGGAAGGAATTTTTGCATGACAGGATTATTTAAAAATAAATTAGCAAAATTTATTTTTCTCCTATTTATCTTTGTTTCTCCCAGTGTCTGGTCAGTGAATATTGATACTGAACTGATCAGCGCAACAGACAAAGGTAATTTTTCTTTGGTAAAAAAAATACTGGATACTAAACATATTGAACAAAAGGAATTAAATGTTGCTTTTCTGGTAGCAGTAAAAAAAGGAAATGCTGCCATTGTGGAACGGCTTTTACAAGCAGGGGCAGATATAAATTCAAGAGCAGATAATAGTTACACGCCATTGATGCAAGCATCTCGTGATGGTCGTGAACAGGTGGTTGAAATTTTACTTGCCGCAGGTGCCGATGTTAATGCCGTTTCTGAAGAAAATGATACAGCCTTAATTCTGGCCTCTGAAAAAGACAGAAGGAAGGTTATAGCTTTATTATTGGCTGCCCAGGCAAAGGTAAATGAAAAAAGAAGTAATGGCATGACAGCTCTTTTACTTGCCGCACAGGAAGGGTATCAACAGACTATTCAAGCATTAATCAATGCAAATGCTGATGTCAATTATCAGTTGGAGAATGGTGCTACGGCATTAATGCTGGCTGTTCAACATGGTCATTTGGGTGCGGTTTACTCGTTAATTGCAGCAAATGCAGATCTTGATCATAAAGCAAGCAATGGTATGACAGCTATGATGCTTGCTAATCGTTATCATTATAAAGAAATTATTGAATTGTTAAAGAAGGCTGGCGCCAAATAGCAAATATAATGCACAACTTCACATCGAGTTATTATATTCTGCTGCGTTGTTATAGTTAAATTAAGGAAATTACAAATGAATGTTTTAGCTGTTTTATTACTAGCTGCTGCAATTTTATTACTAACTGGTTGCGGAGAAGAATCACAAAGTGATAAATCAGAAATCAGTTCTTCCCCAACGGACATGTATGAAGTAACCAGGCTGGGTGAAATTCCATCGTTTTTGGGTGAAGGATTGACACCTGAAGAGAAGGCTGAGTTGAAGGAACAAATTTTACCCCCAGGAGTAGGCGATACTCAAACAACAGAAGAAAAATTTAAAGCTTTACTGAAAGATGCAAGAGCAGGGGACCCTGTTGCCCAGAATGGCTTGGGGGTTATGTACTATACAGGTGAAGCGGTTTCAAAGAATCCGTCCGGCCAGGTATTGGATAATGACCCTGAAATGGCAGCCGGATGGTTTTTTCGTGCGGCTGAACAAGGCCATGCGGATGCTCAATTTAACCTGGGGTTAATGTATGCAAATGGCGAGGGTGTTGGTCAGGATATGATGCAGGCAGTTGAGCTATTTAAGAAAGCTGCAGAACAAGGTCATGTGGATGCACAAAACAATTTAGGCGCCATGTACTTCACGGGTGAAGGAGTGGCAAGAGACGAGAAAAAAGCTATCGAGTGGTTTGAAAAAGCGGCCGCTCAAGGGAATGAAGATGCTCGTGCCAACCTTGATGCCATAAGGGCATCAGATAAATAATCTGATTTGTCCTTTGATGGATAGGAAATGTTTTTTGCTCAGTCGGATGTATGAACCTAAAAACCGCAGTTGACCGTTTGAGTATAGATTTAGCAGAATGATTCTAATCAATTTTTTCATGTTTGACTGTTTCACCCATTGGGTGAGTCCGCTACGAGGTGAAGTGTATGGTTTTCTGAGTGCAGGGAAAGGCACAACGACGCGAAATGGTTATTCCATTTCAAGGAATTGTAACGCTGCCATGCGCACAGAAAACCATACACTTCATCTCTCCCAACTGCGGTTTTTTAGGATTATTAATTAGTTTGCCAGGAGGTTGTCCGGGAATAGAGCTTTTAAATTTTATAACACAATATGTTGTGTTTGTGAAATTACAAACTAACAGTATATTGCGAAGAATTTTTATGATTTTGCATTCTCGAATAGCCTCCTGTTGATGTAACCCCCACTTTGGAGTTTTATGTCTTTTAATACGTTCGGATTATCCGAAGAAATCACGCGTGCTGTCGCAGAATGTGGTTACACTGTTCCAACTCCTATCCAGTTACAATCAATTCCGGCTGTGTTGGCGGGTGGTGATTTATTAGCTGGAGCGCAAACTGGCACCGGTAAGACAGCAGGCTTTACGCTACCAATTTTACAACGCCTATCCGATAATCGGATCAAGGGTCCTTCTAGCGGGCGGCCTCCGGTACGTGCATTAATCCTGGTTCCTACTCGAGAACTTGCTGCACAAGTGGAGGAAAGTGTTCGTACTTATGGTAAGTACCTCAAATTAAGCTCCATGATGATGATTGGTGGCGTTAACATCAATCCACAAATCACACGATTAAAAAGTCGTGTGGATATACTGGTTGCTACGCCAGGACGTTTACTCGACCATCTACAACAAAAAACACTTGAAATAGCACAAGTTGAAATTCTGGTGCTCGATGAAGCAGATCGCATGCTCGACATGGGTTTCATACGGGATATCAGAAAGATCCTCGCATTACTTCCAAAGAAACGACAGAATCTTTTATTTTCAGCCACATTCTCTGACGAGATTCAGAGCCTGGCAGAAAAATTACTCAATAATCCAGTGATGATAGAGGTCGCGCTGCGCAATGCAACAGCTGATAAAGTCACTCATAGGGTGCATCCAGTAGATCGTGAACGCAAACGAGAGCTACTTGTGCATCTTATAAAAAAGTACCGATGGTCACAGGTATTGGTGTTTACACGCACGAAACACGGCGCGAATAAATTAGCAGAATATCTGGTCGCAGCAGGTATACCCGCACTTGCAATCCATGGTAATAAGAGTCAGTCTGCACGCACTACAGCCCTGGCAGAATTTAAGGCTGGCCGCTTACAAGTATTGGTGGCTACCGATATTGCAGCACGTGGTATCGATATCAATGAATTACCGCATGTAGTTAATTATGAGCTGCCAAATGTTGCTGAAGATTATGTGCATCGTATAGGAAGAACAGGTCGCGCAGGGGCGGAAGGTGATGCAGTATCATTGGTATGTATCGATGAAAAAAAACTACTAATAGGCATTGAAAGATTGATCAAATGCGATTTACCTAGTCAGGTTATTGATGGATTTGAGCCTGATCCACATATTAAAGCTGTGCCGATAACCAATGGGCGTATGAATGAGTCACATAGCAAACAACTCAATCATAATCCATTGAAAGGGAAAGAAAACTCCAGGCCGGCAGTAAATAAATCTAAAAGAGCTTTTTCGAAACAGTTTCTTCGTATTACTTCTGCCCCACATTCTGGTGGTGGGAGAAAACGTTAGTCAACTATTATTTTATACAATATATTTCATAAGCTTAAGTGATCATCACGTGAACTTATGAAATATCCAGGCTAGGAGCCTGTCGGACTCCTGGGAAAAAAACCAGTTTCCCAAAAAAAAAGCACATTCAAGCCGGTGACACCCCTAAATATATCATCTTCTATTACAGATCAATCTGTTATATAACCGTCTGGATAGAATTGCCGGACACTATCAAAAGGGCATAAACCAAAAGAGAAAAGTTATGAAACTATTGAGCTGGAATATTCAATGGGGGCGAGGCATGGATGGGCGAGTCGATCTTTCACGCATTCTCCGCACCATCCATCAACTGGGCGATTCCGATGTCATCTGCCTGCAAGAAGTCGCGGTTAATTTCCCTGGCCTCCCTGGCAGCCGAGGCGAAGATCAAGTTGCCGAGCTTTCGGCTGGTTTGCCTGGTTACTCAGCAACCTACGGTGTGGCGACTGATGTGCCGGATGGCCGTGGCGGGCGTAGTCTTTTTGGCAATGCCATCTTTTCCCGGCTTCCTGTCGGTCAAGTTTGGCGGCATCTACTGCCTTGGCCGGCTGAGTCAGCAACGCCCAGCATGCAGCGGGTACTGGTGGAAGCCGTAGTGACAGCGGATATCGGTCCACTGCGCGTGATGACTACTCATCTCGAATACTACTCGCAACGCCAGCGTGAAATCCAGATAAACGCCTTCCGCCGTCTGCATGCCGAAGCTTGTGCCATGTCGGAACGAAAATTCCTGACTGAAGAAAAAGGAGGAACCTTTGAGGTCTTTCCCCGGCCAGCACAAGCCTTGCTTTGCGGAGACTTAAACTTTCCTGCTACAGCACCTGAGCGTTCACAAATCCTTGCTCCGTTCAGTGATGGCATACCGGGCTTTCACGATGCCTGGTCCGTGTTGCACCCTGGCAAGCCTCATGCTCCGACAGTTGGCATCCATCCAGTAGATTTCGTCGATCGTCCAGAATGCTACGATTTTGTTTTTATTACCGATGGATTGACAGGTCATCTTAAAGCACACGGTATTGATGCTGCGACCGAAGCCTCAGATCATCAGCCGGTATGGGTTGAGTTTGGATGAGACGTTTCAAGTATGGTTATTTGAAGTTTTGGCGAAATCTTTCATTTTAACACTTGGGGTACACCTGGTTTATCGGCGCCGAGCGAAGCGGTAGCATTTAGTTGAATGCTTGACTAGCTTTCATAATTCATGTGGACGTACTGGATTAAGGACGTGCGGCCCTGAATGTGAAGAACTTTAACCTGCATTACTACGCCGTTGCTATCTTCTAATTCAAATGGATCGTTAACTTTAAATGTGACCGGTTGGTTTTTACCACCATTGATTGCGATGTTGTCGGCATACAAATATGTCCTATTGCTCGTATCAAGGATCGGATTCAGCCGTCCTTCTAATCCAGGGATGTAACCTGTACTTAAGCAGACGATAGAACCGGTATTCTCTGCTTGCATCAGCGATATTCTGATATCTTCTGCAGAATCCCACGAATGAAGTATGACACCAGGATAATTCGGGTGCGCTATTAAAAGCCGATATCGGCGACGAATCGGTATGATAAGAGTTACTAATCCATCTTTGCCTGTAGTTCCTAATTTCGTCGTCGTGTCGTTATCGGCGATTGCAACGACTGTGGCCCCGACCACATGATGTCCTCCCGTTGATGATATCGAAATCTGTGAAGTCTTTGGATTCACACAGGACACTGTAGATGTAGAAAATAGCGACCGTCTTATCCCTTCTGACGGCACAGTGCGCCCACTGCTAATCAGTTTCTTGAGGATGATCTCAACAAAATCAGTGGGGGTGCGCTTCGTCAACGAAATATATACAATGGTTGGGAGGATTCCGGGTATCGGTGTCTCATCAAAACGCGCCGGAAGAATATATTCCTTGTTTTCTTCAAATGCTCTGGCCTGCGCAGCTTGTCGTTCATGGTTAGCCCACAACTTCTTATCGTAGTGCTTGGAAATAAATATGATCGTGAAGAAGGCTTTATTCTTGTAGATGTCAGATAGATGATCGTAGAGATTCTTACCCCAAAGGCCGGCTTCCTCGAAACGATCGTAGAAGACTTTGACACCAGAGTGGATCAACAAATTCGCGACTTGCTCGACGTATTGACGATCCTCGCCTGCGAATGAAAGCGCAATGTCGAATTCGTGAGTCTTTTCTGCTGACATTGTTGATTAATAACTAGAATTAGATCTTCGAAATGAGGTAGTATACTACATCAAAAATCACACCTATTTATTTCTATCACGTGAGAATCTGACGCTCCGCTTCTTGATTCAAGATGAATTGGTCTATGCGCGAATCATCCAAGCCTTGTTCAATCATTCGTTCAAATGCAAGTTCACGCATGATTTCATCATAGGTTACATCGTCAGATTGTGATTGAATGATTTCGGTCATTTTTTCTTTTACGTTTGACATAACTGCGTTTCAGATATTGTTACTTGTTAATAACAAATGACAATATAACATAGAGAAGCAAGCTATCATATTTAATAGCAAGATTATTTATTGCGATCGTGAGTTTTAGCGGCGAGAAATCGCCAGTGGAATTCTTTGTAGCATCAATTAAATTGCATCCTGGAAGATGCACGATTTGCTTTAGAAGATACGAGCGCCAAAATTCTCAAAATAGTATTGGCCGATTTCATCACGAGAAAACTGATGATTCTGCCCGCCCTTCTGGGCGATTTTTAAGGAACCCATCAGTGAGCTGAGCTGGCCGGTTGTCTGCCAATCCAAATTATTGACAATGCCATACAACAGACCGGCACGATACGCATCACCACAGCCAGTTGGATCGACAATCTCTTTGGGTTTAACGCAGGGAATTTCAATTTTTTTACCGTCAGCGTAGATGATGGAGCCTTGCGCTCCCAGTGTGATGATCAATGCTTTGGCTCTGTCCGCCAGCGATTCAAGATTACGTCCTGTGCGGTCTTGCAGCATCTGGCCTTCATAGTCGTTAACGGCGATATAATCGGCTTTATCGACGAAATCCAGCAGTTCATTACCGTTATACATGGGTAAACCCTGGCCCGGATCAAAAACAAACGGGATACCGGCTTCGTGGAATTCACGCGCGTGTTGCATCATGCCGTCACGTCCGTCCGGTGCGATAATGCCTAGCCGGATATCGCTGGCATCTCTCACGGAATTGAGATGAGAAAAGTTCATTGCACCCGGATGAAACGCTGTGATCTGATTGTCGGCCAGATCGGTGGTGATGAATGCTTGTGCAGTAAATGTATCGGGGATATGCCGCACATGCTTTTGTACTAGATTTAAGTTTTCAAATCGTGCGGCATAGGGGGCATGGTCATCACCGACTGTGGCCATCATCACAGGTTCACCTCCCAGCATCTGCAAGTTGTAGGCAATATTACCCGCACACCCGCCAAATTCACGGCGCATTTCAGGGACGAGAAATGCGACATTCAGTACATGGATCTTTTCCGGCAGGATGTGATTCTTAAAATGATCAGGAAAGACCATAATATTATCGTAAGCGATAGAACCACAAATCAGTGTGCGCATAATTTTTGATATCGATTATTAGTGACGGGTGATCAGCATCAACAGGCTTGCTTGATAACATAACAACCCAATCAATCTGTACCTTCCCTTATCGAGATGATTGATTGGGCGTGATGTTTTTACTTACTCAGGAGTTTGGTTTCCAAGCTAAATCAAGTTCACGTGCTGCCTTGACATCGTCCAGTTTACGCACAGACATGGTGTGTGGCGCGCCTTTTACCATATCAGGCTGTAATTCGATCTCCTGCAGGATTTCTTTCATGGAGCTAACAAAAGCATCCAGCGTTTCTTTGGATTCGGTTTCAGCAGGTTCAATCAATAAGCATTCGGGTACCAGCATCGGGAAATACGTGGTGGGTGCGTGATAACCTTTGTCTAGCAGACGTTTCGCCAGATTCATGGCAGTAACACCGGTTCTATCTTTAATTTCTTTCAATGTGACAATAAATTCATGGCTGGCACGGCGTGTCGGGTAGGCAATTTCAAAACCTGCCTTGCGCAGCTCTGCCATCAAATAATTGGCATTCAATGTGGCGTATTCAGAAATGCGATGCATGCCATGCATGCCTAACAAACGAACATAGATATAAGCGCGCAACAGAACGCCGGCATTTCCCATGTGAGCGGATAATCGGCCAATGGATTGGGGTTTTTCTTTTTCAGTGATCCAGCGGTAGGTGCCTGCTTCCTGGGTAACAATCGGGACCGGCATAAAAGGAAGCAAACGTTCAGCAACACCCACCGGTGCAGAACCTGGGCCGCCACCACCATGTGGAGTTGAGAAAGTCTTGTGCAAATTAATGTGAATTACGTCAAAACCCATATCACCGGGTTTAACTTTACCTAGCACAGCATTCAGGTTGGCTCCATCATAATACAGCAATCCGCCTGCTTGATGCACGACACGGCTCATTTCAGCCACATTTTTCTCAAATACGCCCAGTGTGGAAGGATTTGTGAGCATCAATCCTGCCGTTTTAGGTCCGACAGCTGCTTTTAACGCAGCCAGATCCACATTGCCTTCCTTGTCGGTGGCAATTTCAACTACCTTGAAACCACACATCACTGCGGTGGCCGGGTTAGTACCATGTGCCGCATCCGGCACAATAATTTCAGTACGGGCAAAGTCGCCACGGGATTCATGGTAGGCACGAATCATCATGACACCGATCAATTCACCTTGTGCGCCGGCCATGGGGGTAAGGCTGACGCCCGCCATGCCAGTAACCGCTTTTAAAGTTTCCTGCAATTCAAACATACAGGCCAGAAAGCCCTGACCGGTATCTTCCGGCGCGAGGGGATGCCGGGAAAGAAACTGCGGCAGCATGGCGAGTGAGTTACAGGCACGCGGGTTGTATTTCATCGTGCAGGAACCCAATGGATAGAACTCGGTATCAATCGAGAAATTCTTTTGTGATAAGCGAGTGTAGTGACGTACAGTATCCATCTCCGACACTTCCGGCAACAGCACGGGTGATTTGCGCAGCAAGTTTTGCGGAATCTTGTCCGTACTTGCGGCTGTTGCCGGTGACTGAGAATAATTGCGACGCCCTGGGCGCGAGTGTTCAAATATCAGCATGATTTATTGGCGCTATCGTTAATTTATTTTAAGGCAGCTAAGGCTGCATCATAATTCGGTTCATCGGCAATTTCTGGAACCAATTCGGCATGAACAATGGTATCGGATTCATCCAGAACGATCACAGCGCGTGCCGTGATGCCTGCAAAAGGACCGTCAGCAATCGCCACACCATAATCTTTCATGAAGTTTGCGCCGCGCATGGTCGAGAGTGTGATCACTTTATTCAGTCCTTCGGCATCGCAGAAGCGGCTCATGGCAAAGGGCAGATCGGCAGCAATGATGAGCACCACGGTATTATTCATATTGCTGGCTTGCTGATTGAATTTGCGTGTCGACAGTGCACACACTGGTGTATCCAGGCTAGGGACAATATTCAATACTTTCTTTTTGCCGGCAAAGTTAGCCAATGTGACATCCGCCAGGTCTCTATTCACTAAAGAAAAGGGAGTCGCTTTCTGACCCACTTTTGGAAAAACACCATCAACTCTGATTGGATTACCTAAGTAAGTAACCATAATATATCCTTAATTACAAATATTAAAGAACGATACGTTCTGAATCGGTTCGAATTTGGTTTGATTAGCTGAGTGCTTGTTTTAAGAGTCCAGCATAGTTCTGTAAATCCGCCGATGTCTTGGTTTCCGTAGCACAAACCAGTAGTGCATGATCCATTTCAGGATAGTGCTCCTGTAAATCCAATCCGGCGAGTATGCCTTTCTGTTTTAGCTTGGATAATACTTCAGTGACCGGTGCAGGCAAGGTGAGAGCAGCTTCGTGGAATATCGGTCCACTGAAAGCTCTTTTTACGCCATCTATTTTTTCCAATTGCTCGACCAGTTCAAGGGTGTTGGCATGAGATTGTGCAGCGACTCGACGCAAACCTTCCGGTCCCAGTAAGGACATATAAATGGTGGCAGCGGTAACCATTAGCCCTTGGTTAGTACAGATATTGGAAGTGGCTTTGGAACGGCGTATATGTTGTTCGCGTGCCTGTAGTGTCAATACAAAACCCGGTTTGTTGTCCAGATCGGTGGTGCGGCCGATGATACGCCCAGGAATCTGGCGTACCAGCGCGTTCTTGCAGGCCATAAAACCGAAGTAAGGGCCACCACTGGAAAGAGGAATCCCCAGGGGTTGGCCTTCGCCTACTGCAATATCGGCACCTTTGCTGCCCCATTCACCCGGTGGGGTCAGCAAAGCAAGTGCGGTCGGATTTACAACGCCGATGGCAAATGCGTTTTTACTGTGTGCCCAGTCAGTGAGTGCGTCCACTTGTTCCAGTACACCAAAAAAATTGGGTTGTGGAATCACCAATGCTGCGAATTCATCATTAGAAAATTTCGAAAGTGATTCTGGCAGAACTTGTCCAGCTTGAGTGCAAATGGGCAATTCCACAATCTCTATTTTTTGATTGCTGACAATTGCGCGAACGACTTTCCGATAAACGGGATGTACCGTATTTGGAATAAGAATGCGACGTGAAGTTTTATGTGAGCGAACGGCCATCAAGGCAGCTTCAGCCAGCGCAGTTGCGCCGTCGTACATACTGGCGTTGGATACATCCATGCCTGTCAGTGAGGCCATCATCGTCTGGTATTCATACAATAATTGTAATGTTCCCTGACTGGCTTCCGCCTGATACGGTGTGTAGGAAGAATAAAACTCACCCCGCGTTGTAATCTGCCAGACTGCGGCAGGGATGTGATGTTCATAAGCACCTGCGCCAATGAAATTTTGGTAAAACCCATCTTTTCCGGCACGTTCCATCATCAGCCGGGTTATTTCCATTTCGCTGAGTCCAGGTGGGACTCCTGTTAATTGGCCACTGATTAATTCGCCTGGAATTTCATCAAAAAGCTCTTCAATAGTCTTCGCGCCAATGCTGGCAAGCATTTCGGCGACATCTTCTTCGGTATGTGGAATAAACGGCATGATTTATTTTAAAAAATCTTAAAGTAATAAAATATTAATAAAGTGGGTGAACACATTCAAATCCTGTCAATGCTGATAGGATTTAGTGGTCTTCATTCTCGAGTAATTCCGCATAGGCTGCGGCATCCATTAATCCGTCTAATTCGGCGGTATTGGTTGGTTTTAATTTGAATAGCCAAGCGGAGTAGGCATCCTGATTAATTTTCTCAGGTTCGGATTCCAGACCGGAGTTAACAGCGGTCACTTCTCCAGAAATGGGGGCATAGACATCAGCGGCGGCTTTAACCGATTCAGCGACGGCACATTCTTCTTTTTGTGCCAGGTTACGTCCAATTTGCGGGAGTTCGACAAAAACCATATCACCAAGTAATTCCTGTGCGTGATGGGTAACACCAATCGTTACTGTGCCGTCAGTCTCAGGTTTTACCCATTCATGGGATTTGGTATATTTTAATTGTGTCGGAATACTCATTTTTTCACTCCAGATTAAAGAAATTGTTTGCTACCGTTTTAAATCAGACCAGCACTTTGCCGTTACGCACGAATGGGTATTTTACCACTTTGGCGCGTAGCTTTTTATCGCGCACCTCGACATCGACTTCATCACCGACGGATATTTGTATGGGTAAACGCGCTAAAGCTATGGATTGATTAATAGTGGGTGAAAATCCACCACTGGTAATTTCACCTTGATATTCAACGCCATTATGCTGTGCAATCACTTGCTGGTGGCTGCGTAGCACGCCACGATCCACTAATATCAGTCCTACCAGTTGTTGCATCACAGGGGTATCCAGCAACGCTTGTTTGCCAATGAAATCCCGTTCACTTTTGAGATCAACCGTCCAGCCCAACCCGGATTCCATTGGATTCTTTGTTTCATCCATATCCTGACCGTATAAATTCATGCCGGCTTCCAGACGTAACGTGTCACGTGCGCCTAATCCGGCAGGTGAGACACCGGCAGCGTGTAATGCTTTCCAGAACGCTGGTGCATCGGCAGCAGGCAGAATAATTTCAAAACCGTCTTCACCGGTATAACCCGTGCGGGCAATAAAATATTGATTCACCACGGTGGATTGAAACAACTTGAGTTCTTCCGTGGCCGATTGAGAATCAGGAATCACCTGCCAGACTTTTGCGCGTGCATTAGGACCTTGTATGGCAACCATGGCAAGATCACGCCGTGGCGTAATCTCTAAACCGGGCGCAAGTTTATCGTGTTGATTGAGCATCCAGGCAACATCTTTGTCAGCGGTACCGGCATTCACCACAATGCGGAACCAGGTTTCAGACAGAAAATAGATGATAAGATCATCAATGACGCCACCCTGTGGGGTCAGCATGCAGGAATACAAGGCTTTGCCGGGAAGCGTCAGTTTGTCAACGTTGTTGGCGACTAAATAGCGAAGAAAATCGCGCACATTTTCGCCTTTAATATCAACCGGAAGCATGTGAGATACATCAAACATGCCCGCATCCTGGCGTACTTTATGGTGTTCGTCTAACTGTGAGCCGTAATGCAGTGGCATATCCCAGCCACCAAAATCTACCATTTTGGCATTCATGTCACGGTGGGTTTGATTAAGGGGTGTCATTTTCAGCACGGATTATTCTCCCGAAAATAAAAAAAAGTCATCTCTAAATGACTTCACGCCCCTCTGTCCTTTTTACCTGAGAGATTTGCGGATTAAAATCCGTGTGCCCCTTCGGTGGCCAAAATAATTTCTCAGCACTCTCCAGATTGCCTGTCACAAACGGTTCATAAGGAACAAGTTAGGCTTGACCATGCCTGAGCGATTCCGGGGGGTTACGCCTTCGGCGGCGCTTAAAAAAACAGCGCGCTCTCCTGCTTGGACATAAATGGCAGAGTGCGAACTATACCTTAGTGACAGTGGTTTATACAAGATATTCAGCTAAATTTTCTGATTGATTTTAGACTGCTTCAGGTTTAAATAAAATTAGATAATCAAATGATTTATTGATGATTGCTTGCAGGTAAATAAGGATATTTTCATTCTCTAAGTGCACTGTAGTTTTCGTGACGGTTGATTTTTATTTTCTTCGTTAATTACGGCTTGCTGAAAATCAAAATCTTTCAACCAGCCAAGCACAATGTCATGGTCAATATCAAATGTTGCCGCGACTTCAGAACTGGTTTTACCTACTGAGATTAGTTGTTCCACTGCGTATTTTCTGCTGTATTTAGGACTCATATTATTAATTCCTCATATCATTGTTTTTACTTTCTAATGGGGACATGCGTGATTCCAAATCGCTTGAAATGGATATCAAAATATATGTTAGTCGTGTTGCTTCGTTTGTTAGTAGAGGGCCGCGCCTGGCTTCGGCATAGAGATCCACCATTTCACACCGGCACCCTGAAATAGAAGATAGCCGGGTTCTGCGGTAGGTGCTGCCGCAATCACTTCACTCGAAACAGTTTCGGTATCTTCTTTCTTACCATCAATCATTATTTATTTGCTTTATGGGCATTTTGGCGAAACGCAATTTTTGTGAAGCTGATAAAAATGCAGCACTGACAACATTTACCACCCATTCAGTATAAGCATAAATCATGCCGATTTCTTCGATTAAACTTATGCCACTATCGCATGTTGGTATTTTTAGTTTCTCAAGTGATGCATGTTTTGTTTGATCCGGATTCTTGCGCACCTATCCGATTGTCTCCCAGACCCACTAGGAGGCTGCCTGAGAATAGAGTGATCTATTGCGGAAAAGCTATTTTGGCCATATTTCTCAATCATTTTCGTTAAATAGAATAATTATTCGCCTCAAATGTTCAAAAAATCTGTCTCAAAATAGCTTTCCCTCGCTACGACCACTATTCTCGGACAGCCTCCTATCCTGAATATTGCATAAATAGGATAAATAGCTAATCAAGTATTTGATATAATGTGCATTATCAA
>CXWL01006003.1_pt1 | contig 25157 bp, 26 predicted proteins | sample 590931 | NCBI WGS metagenome assembly CXWL01 (sample SAMEA3498368, study PRJEB10139) | groundwater metagenome | biome: water well; material: biofilm material | place: Germany | collected 2015-04-27
GCCTGGCACCAGTCGGTGGCGCAGGGGCAATTTCCGCCACCCTTCATGGCGGACTTGAAGGCGCTGGCCAAGTCAGAAGGGCTGTGGAACCTGTTCCTGCCCAGCTTGCGTGACGACGAGCCCGGCACCCGCTTGAGCAACCTGGCCTATGCGCCGCTGGCCGAGGTGATGGGTCGCCTGCCCTGGGCCTCGGAAGTGTTCAACTGCAGCGCGCCCGACACCGGCAACATGGAGTTGCTGCATCGGTTTGCCAGTCCCGAGCAGAACCGGCGCTGGCTGCAGCCCTTGCTGCAGGGCGAGATGCGCTCTGCCTTCGCCATGTCCGAGCCCGATGTGGCCTCCAGCGACCCGACCAACCTGCAGACGCGTGCGGTGCAGCAAGGCGACAGTCGGGTGGTCAATGGCCGCAAGTGGTTCACCACGGGTGCCGCCCATCCCGACTGCAAGCTGTTGATTGTGATGTGCCGTAGTGGCGATGACGCGGCGGACAAACACGCCCAGCACAGCATGCTGCTGGTGCCCTTGGACACGCCGGGCGTGACCGTGCTGCGCAACATTCCCATCATGCAGCACCACTCGCCAGAAGGCCATTGCGAGATCACCTTTCGGGATGTGCGCGTGCCGCTTGACCATCTGTTGGGCCAAGCCGGCGAGGGTTTTGCCATGGCGCAGGCGCGCCTGGGGCCGGGCCGTATCCACCACTGCATGCGCACCATTGGCCAATGCGAGTTGGCGCTGTCGATGATGTGTGAACGCACGCTGGAGCGTGAGGCCTTTGGCAAACACCTGTCCGACTTTGCCAACGTGCAGGAGTGGATTGCCGAGAGCCGCTTGGAGATTGACCAGGCGCGGCTTTTGGTGCTGCGAGCCGCATGGCAGCTCGATGTTGGTCAATCGGCGCAGAGCCGCGTCGACGTGTCGGCGATCAAGGTGGTGGCGGCACGCTTGCAAACCCGGGTGGTCAACCGTGCTATCCAGGTGTTCGGCGCCATGGGCTTGTCCAACGACACGCCCCTGGCCTACTTCTGGACCTGGGGCCGGGCCATGCACTTGCTCGATGGCCCGGACGAGGTGCACCTGCGCACCGTGGCGCGCCACGAACTGGCCCAAGCCCGCCAACACCTAGGCGCCTCGGCGGCTTACTTTACGCTGCCCGAGCAACTGCTGGCGGAGCCGCGCATTCGGTAGCGGCCACGCCGCGCTGCACCGCACGGCTGGATTGCCGCGGTCACCGCCAGCAGGTTGCTCGGCTTGTCTTGCAGCAGCCGCCCGGCGGGGTGAAGTCAATCTGCACCGTGATCTTGCTGGGGTCGTAGGTGTCGGCGAAGTAGTTGAGCCGACCGGTGTGGGCGGGGTCGCACTGGCCGCGAGCAAGCTGACGACGACTCCGATCCACGTGGACATGCGGCGACAGCGTGTGATGGACATGGTCGACTCCGCGTCAGTCTTTCAATCTTATGAGTTTTGTGGAGAATGGGCCATCACCAACCATGTCCAGAATGGGCCGCCTTTTGGCGTTCAACCCAGGCCACCAAAACCAGCTTATCCATGCAGAACTTGAAACACCTGTTGTTCCCGCTGATCCTGGCCGCGTCATTGACGGGCTCTGGCTGGGCTGTGGCGGCAGCTCCGCAGCAGACCTTGGTCCACCACGGTGTCGAGCGCGGCTACCTGGTGCGGGTTCCGGCCGAGCCGAAGCCCAGTAACGAGCGCCTGCCCTTGGTGCTGGTGCTGCATGGCGGTGGTGGCAACGCGGCCCATGCCGAAGCCATGACCGGGTTTACCGAGAAAGCCAACAGGGAAGGTTTCATCGTCGTCTACCCCGAGGGCAGCAGCCGTTTCAAGGGTCGCTTGTTAACCTGGAACGCCGGGCACTGTTGTGGGTACGCGATGCAAAATCGGGTGGATGACGTGGCCTTCATCAGTGCCTTGCTCGACCAGTTGGCCAAGGACTACCCGGTCGATCCAAGGCGCATTTACGCCACCGGCATGTCCAACGGCGGCATGATGGCGCACCGGCTGGGCATCGAACTCGCTCACCGCTTCGCCGCCATCGCGCCGGTTGTCGCCACGCTGTTTGGCGACGAAGCCATGCCGGCCGAGCCGGTGTCCGCGCTCATGCTCAACGGCATGCTCGATCAGTCCGTGCCCTATCAGGGCGGCGCACCCGGCGGGCGCTTTCCCGACGCCTGGGACGGCACACCGGCCCGGCCCGCACTGGCGCAGGCGGCATTCTGGGCCCAGGTCAATGGCTGTGCTGGCACGCCCGATACGCAGGATCGCGCTGCCTGGGTCCGGTCGCGGTACCGCTGCCCCGATGGTCGAGCGGTCGAGGCTTACTTGATCAAGGACGACGGCCATGCCTGGCCCGGCGGCCGAGCGGGCAGCCACCGGGCCGACACGCCCGGTGCATCGCTTAATGGCACCGATCTCATTTGGAATTTTTTCAAGGCACATGCGAAGTAGCCGCGCTCCCACGCGGGCTGGCGCTGGCGGCCTCGCCGCGCACGCCAGCTACCTGGCTTCGCTTCGCGACAGCTTCGCACGCATCCTGCCGATGGCCTGGCCGGTGCTGATCGGCCAATTGGCGGTGCTCGGCTTCAGCACCGTCGACACCATTCTGGTCGCCCGGTTTGCCGCCAACGACCTGGCCGCATTGTCGGTCGGCGCGGCGGCCTACATCACGGTGTTCATTGGCTTGATGGGTGTGGTGCTGGCGATCAGTCCCGTGGCGGGCCAGCTCTTTGGCGCGGGCAAGTTGCATGCCGCTGGTGACCAGGTGCACCAGGCGATCTGGCTGGCCTTGGGGCTGTCCGCGCTGGGCTGCACCCTGTTGTTGTTTCCGGGCCCCTTTCTCGCCCTGGCCAAACCGACGCCCGAAGTGGCGCACAAGGTCGAGGCTTACCTCGGCGCCCTGGCGTTCTCACTGCCGGCGTCGCTGCTGTTCACGGTCTACCGGGGCTTCAACACGGCGGTGTCGCGGCCCAAGGCGGTGATGGCCATTCAGGTCACCGGCCTGCTATTCAAGATTCCCTTGAGCGTACTGTTCATTTACGGCTGGTCGCTGCCCTTGCCCGGCGTGGCCGAACCTTGGCGAGTCGCGCCCATGGGCGTGGTCGGCTGTGGCTGGGCCACGGCACTGGTGATGTGGCTGCAGGTGCTCATCGCCTGGGTGGTGTTGCACGGCGATGCCTTTTACGCCCAGTTTGGGCTGCACCGGGGCGGTTTCAGCCGTCCAGACCCCCAGGCGCTACGCGGTCTATTGCGCCTGGGTGGGCCGATGGGCGCGGCAATTCTGATCGAAGTGACCGGCTTCAGCTCCATGGCCTTCCTGATCTCGCGCCAAAGTGCGCAGGCGGTGGCCGGGCACCAATTGGCGGCCAATCTGGTGTCCATGATGTTCATGGTGCCGCTGGCGTTGGCCAACGGCACCGCCACGCTGGTCGCGCAGCGGGTCGGCGCCCGGGACTTCGCCGAGGCCAGGCGCCTGGGCTGGCACGGCGTGGAGATCGGTGTTGGCTTGGGGTTGGTGCTGGGCGCGTTGGTGTTTTTCGGTCGCGAGTGGGTGCTTGGGGTCTATACCGACAACCCGACCATCATCGCCGCCGCCATGCCCTTGTTGGTGTGGGTGTGGTGGTTTCACGTGGGGGACGCGGCCCAAACCATGGCCAATTTTGTGCTGCGCTCGCACCACATCACGCTGTTGCCGTTGGTGTTCTTCGCGGTCTCGCTGTGGGGTATTGGCCTGGGCGGCGGCTATGTCGTGACGCACAGTGCCTGGGCACCCGCGGCACTGCGAGGTGCGCCAGGCTATTGGGCCATGAGCACCGTGGGACTGGTGGTGGCAGGCCTCACCTTGTGCACACTGCTGGCCTGGATTCACCGCCAGGAAGCGCGGGAAGCAAGGGTGCGTTAGGGCTCAGCGCCCACCAGCCAGCCCTCTTGCAACCAGTTGCGCAGCCACAGACCGAGCCGCTGCGGGTCGGGCAAGACGTCCGTATCGATCAACTCGGCACAGGCCGAGTTGATCGAGGCGCCATCCGCCAGATGCCGCACAAAAAGGGCCTGATCAGGCTCCAAGGTCTGGAAGTGAGGCTGCAGTCGTTTGCGCCATACGACCAGACTGGTGGCGTGGTCGTGGCGCACCGTTGGCGGCACCTCCTCATCGGCGTCAATTGCCTGCCATAGCTTGACCACGTTGGTGTGCACGTGGCGCAGGCGCAGACTGGGGTGCAGCGGTGTGCCGCGCGCCAGCCATTCACCGCGCGTGTCACAGCCGGCGCGCTCCGCGTTTAGAGCCGGCGTGTCCGGGCCATCAAAGCAGGTTCGCAGGTCCCAATCGAGTTGGGCCAGTTCGCGCAGCTCCGGGTTGCCCGGATAGAGCGATGCCAAGTAGTTGGGAAAGTCGGCGCCGTAGCGGTTGAGGCTGCGTTGGGTCGGCGGGTGCGCCTGCGCGTAGGCGGTTGCATCGCGGTCAAAACTGTCCGAACCCATGAACAGATAGGTCTTGGCGAAGCTGTCGGCCAACACTTCGATCAAACGCGCGCGGTAAGCGTGGTGGTAGATGCCCAGATGTTGTGCACTGTCCGCGCCTTCGCGCACCCGCACCAGGGCCGTCGCGTCGGGTGGTGGCGCGGGCTCGCTCGGGCTGGCCAGTGCGGTGGCGCCCGCGTCCATGTTGCGCGGCGAGAGTATGTAGTGGCTCAGAATTTGTTGGACCTGTTGCAGCGTGGGCGCACCGGCGCGGTCGTCGGGTTCGGGCCACGTGACCTGCGCGGTGGGCGATGGTTCTTCCCGCGCAACGCCGGCTGCGGCGCAGGTGCTGGCAATGGCGCGCGCGATCGCCAGTTCGTCCAGCAGCGTGGGCAGGCCGGGAATGTTGGCGTCGCGTTCGATCATGGCGGCAACCGGACCGAACAAGTAACAGGCTTGGCCGTACAGGTCCCACACCGCCGGCGCCACGGGGTGGTCATGGGTGTCGATGATGTGGTCACCCAGATCGGAGTGTCCCGCCAGATGAATTTGCTGCACCCGGCCGGCCGGCAAGGCCCGCAGGTACCGCAGGGGATCGAAGCCGTGATTGACGCTGCTCACATAGACGTTGTTGACATCGACCAGCAACAGGCAGTCCGCCTCGTTGGCCACGTGCGCCAGGAACTGCCATTCCGACGCGCAAGACTGTTTGAAATCGATGTAGCTCGACACGTTTTCCAGTACCAGTCGGCGCTGCAAGACGTCTTGGGCGCGCCGAATCTGCGTGATGACATGACGCGCCGCCTCCTCGGTGTAAGGCAGCGGGTAGAGGTCGTGCAACTGCCGTGGCCCGGTGCCGGTCCAGCACAGGTGATCGGACACCCACAGCGGTTCGATCCGGTCGGCCAGGGCCTTTACCCGTCGCAGGTAGCCCAAGTCGACACCGCCCGGTGCGCCGATGGACATCGCCACACCGTGCATGGCCACGGGATAGTCCCGTCGCAACGTGTCCAGCACGACCAGCGGTTTGCCGCCTTCGACCAGATAGTTGTCGGTAATGACCTCCAGCCAATCCAGTGGTTGCTTGGCTGCGAGGAAGTCGCTGTAGTGCGGCGTGCGCAAGCCCAGGCCAAAGCCGGTTTGGGTGATGGTCATGCGAGCGGCTTAGCCCGTGATGTCGCCGATAACACCGTTGCTCTTGAGGCATTGCGCGGCGGGCAGGGCCTTGAAGCCATGACCCTTGCAGCCGTTCTGGCCCTTGCAACTGTGCTCGGTGGTCTTGCAGTCGCTATTGCCTTTGCAATCGTGCACGTTGTAGCAATGCACTTTGTCGTTCGCCGCAATCGCCTTGCCGGCCGAACCGTTGGGCGCATCGGCGGCGAAGGCAGCCGATGACAGTGCCAGCAAGGCAGCGGTCAAGGCGAATGAGGAGGCGGATGGGCTGGATGTGGAACGCATTGAAGTAACTCCGTTGAAAATGGATTGAAGGACTCAGGCCGCCTGGCTGGTTTGAGAAACCTTGTTCAGCGCGGTCTGCCAGTTAGTTCGGGAGCATTCTGGAATTGGTTACAGGTCGACTCGAATATTTGTTTCGATGGCCGGCTTGATGCCTTCACCAGATGGTTGCCGTACCCAGTCCATGACGAAGTGATCCAGGGAATATCGATCAGGACCGTACACCGCGATGGCGACCAGCAGCGTGCCCCACAACACATGCTGCTGAAAGGCCGCCGGCGCGATGTCGCTCAGGGAAATCACGGCGACCACATTGATCACGGACAGCCCCAAGGCGGCGAAACGGCTCGCCAGACCCAGCGCCAGCAACACCGGCAACACCAGTTCTCCGCCGGTGCCCAGGAAGGCGGCCCAGGCGGGGGGCAGCCATGGCACCTTGTACTCATCGGTGAACAGGGCCAGGGTAATGTCCCAGTCGCGGAGTTTGGTCAAACCCGAGAGCAGGAAGGCGTAGGCCACGTACCCGCGCGCCGCCAGCGCCGCCACCGGCTGTAGCGCCTCCAGCCAGGAAACGGACCATCGCCACAGGCGCAGAAGGGGGTGAACAATTCTTGTCTTGGTGATCATGATGAGACCTTGGGTTGGGTAAGTTGCGGGCACGACTTGGGTTGCCCGGGTAGCGCGCCTGAGCACCGTGCCTGACCGGTTAGTTCGCGCCAGGACACGGCTTGGTTACACAGTTGGCACAATCCGCTCAGAAAACTATTTACCTAACGGTGTAACCAAGCGGCGCCATGGAACGAATACCAGAACAGGGGCGAGCGCTGGCCGACATGAAGGCCAGCGAGGCGCGCCTGCGTGCGTTGCTGTTGCGCGGGCTGGCGGGCGAGGCCGATGCCTACCATGTGTTCCTGAAGGCGCTGAGCGCCCACCTTCGTGCGTTTCTCCGGTGCAGGCTGAGTGGATTACCGGATGAAATCGAGGATCTTGTGCAAGACACTTTGCTCGCAGTTCACAGTCAACGCCACACCTACCGGCCGGATCAACCCCTGACCGCCTGGGTGCAGGCCATTGCGCGCTACAAGCTGATCGACCTGTTTCGCAGCCGCGCCGGGCGTGAAGCCCTGCACGAACCCTTGGACGATGAGCTGGACGTGTTCGCCAGTTGTGACACCGATGCCGCCGAGGCCCGCCGGGATGTGGCCAGCTTGCTGGCGCAACTGCCCGATCACCAGCGCCTGCCCATCATGCACACCAAGCTGGAGGGCTTATCGGTGGCCGAGGCCGCGCGCACCACTGGCATGTCGGAGTCCGCCGTCAAGGTGGGCGTGCACCGTGGTCTGAAAACGCTGGCGGCGTTGATGAAAGTGACCCCATGAAGACCGATGACCTGATTGCCATGCTGGCCACGGGGGTGGCGCCGGTGGACCCGATGCTGGCGCAGAAGCGCTTTCTGAACGGCTTGACCGCGGGGACCGTCGGCGCGACGGTGGTGATGCTGACCGTGTTTGGATTGAACCCCGGCCTGCTCGCGGCGATGACGCTGCCGATGTTCTGGGTCAAGCTGGTGATCCCGGCCTCGCTCGCCGGCATCGCGCTGGTAATGGCGCAGCGTGTGTCGCATCCTGGGGTGCCCTTGGGGCGGGCGCCCGCAGCCTTGCTGGGACCGATTCTGGTGCTGGCGGTGCTGGCGGTCGCCGCCTGGGTGCAGGCCGCCCCGCCGGATCGGCCGGCCTTGCTACAGGGCCAAACCTGGAAGACCTGTGCCCTCAGCATCGCCCTGGTGTCGGCGCCGGTGTTTGTCGCCGTGTTGTGGGTGATGAAGGGGCTGGCCCCAACCCGTCTCAGGCTCGCCGGCGCCGCCGCCGGCCTGTTGGCCAGCACGGTGGGCGCGGTGGTGTACGCCTTCCACTGCCCGGAGCTTGCTGCGCCCTTCCTGTTTGTTTGGTACGGCGTGGGCATGGCGCTGCCAGTCGCCTTGGGGGCCTTGCTGGGCCCCACGTTGCTGCACTGGTAGCCCTCGACCCACGCCACCGCCGGATGCGCGCGGGGCGGTCGCGGTGAAGGGGGCTGTGTGCACTTTCTGCGGTTGGTTCAGCTTGTGTTCATGCAGGCCCGCGCACACTGCGTTCCATACCAACCCCCAGGAGTTCTTCATGAAACGTCTTGTCATTGCCGGTCTGTTTGCCACCACCTTGTTGAGCGCCCACGCCGAGAGCTTCACCGACCAGGCACGCGTTCGCAACGTGGAGCCGCAGGTCGAGCATGTGAACGTGCCGCGTAACGAGTGCAGCCGCCACTGGGTGTCGGAGCCGCGCCGGGTGGTTGACGAGCACTGATACGGCGGCGCCATTGTGGGTGGCTTGGCCGGTGGCATCCTCGGACACCAGGTCGGAAAGGGCAGCGGCAAAGACGCGGCCACCGCGCTGGGCGTGGTGGTGGGCGCCATCGCCGGTGACCGCCTGGACAATCGTGACCGCGTGGAGCGTTACGAACCGGGTTCACGGGAAGTGCAACGCTGCCGCACGGTGTACGACACGCAAACCCGCATCACCGGCTACCGCGTCGACTATGAGTACCGTGGCCAGCACTACAGTACTGTCCTGCGCGAAAACCCGGGCACCAGCCTGGCGGTGCGGGTGTCGGTGGACCCGATTGAGCGGTAGTACCATCGTCGCTTGAATGACTAAGCCACCTGCCACGCCATGAAACTTGTATCCGCCCTGCTGTGCAGTGTCCTGATGGTCCTGGCAGTGCCGGCCTGGGCCGACACCAGCCGGGACGATGCGGCGGCCATTGCCCAGCGTATTTCCGGTGCACGGGTGCTGTCGGTCGAGCGCGCCGAGCGTGGTGGGCGCGCGGTGTGGCGTGTCAAGCTGGTGACGCCGCGAGGGGAAGTGCGCGTGATCCTGATCGACGTGGCCAGTGGCCGCGTTCTGTAGCCGGCTTCGGGGCGTTGGCCGGTATGCGCTTGTTGCTGATCGAAGACGACGCGATTCTGCGACTCGGACTCAAGCGCCAGTTGGAGGCCGAAGGCTACCGCATGGACGTGGCGGCCGACGGGGAAGACGGCCTGTTTCAGGCGCGCGAGTACCCGGTCGACCTGGCGATCGTCGATCTGGGCCTGCCCAAGGTCAGCGGCCTGACGGTGGTGCAGACCTTGCGCGCTGACGGGCGCACGCTGCCGATTTTGATCTTGACGGCGCGCGGCAGTTGGCAAGACAAGGTAAAGGGTCTGGAGGCCGGTGCCGACGATTACCTGGTCAAGCCGTTTGAATACCCCGAGCTGGCCGCGCGGGTCAAGGCCTTGCTGAGGCGTTCGCTCAAGGCAACTTCCGACGTGCTGCGATTCGGCCCCCTGAGCATTGATTTCTCGGCACAGAGTGCATGCCTGGAGGACACGGCGCTGGAGCTGACCACCTTCGAATACCGAATGCTGGAACTGCTGGTGCGTGAACGTGCGCGGGTGGTCAGCAAGCAGGAACTGTCGGACTACCTCTACCCGCACGATGAAGACCGCGACAGCAATGTGCTGGAGGTGCTGATGGGTCGCTTGCGCCGCAAGCTCGATCCGGCGGGCACACTCAAGGCCATTGAAACCCTGCGTGGGCGCGGTTACCGCTTTGTTCTTGAATGCGGCTGAACCGTTCCATCCGCGCCCGGCTGGTGCTCGGTGCCGCCACGGTGCTGGTGGCCTTTTTGGCGGGCGCGGGTCTGGCGGTGCAACGCGCCCACGCCGACAGCGTGCGCGCCGCGCACTTCGCCCGCCTGCAGACCACGGTGTATCTGTTGATGGCAGGCGCCGAACTCGATGCCAAGGGCTCGCTGGTGATGCCCGCCGCGTTGGCCGAGCCGCGCCTGAGCCTGCCCGCCTCGGGCCTGTACGCCAACATTGCCAATCTCGACAAGGGTGAGGAGTGGCAGTCGGCCTCGACACTCGGCTTGAACCCGCCCTTCGTGCGCCAACAAGCCGCAGGCCTGTGGCGCTACGACACGCTGGCGGACAAGACCGGGCACTTTCTCGCCGCCACCTATGGCGTGACCTGGGCCGAGGCGGACCGCTCCAGCGCGCTGGTGTTTTCGGTGCTGGAAGACCAGCGCGAGCTGGACCGCGAATTGGGCGTGTTTGGCCGCACCCTGTGGGGCTGGCTGGGCGGTGCCGGCTTGTTGCTGCTGCTGGCGCAAACCGTGTTGCTGGGCTGGGGGCTGGCGCCGCTGCGGCGCGTGGCGCAGGAACTGCGTCGCATCGAACAGGGCGAGCAGACCAAGGTGGAAGGCCGCTACCCCACGGAGCTTGCCGGCCTGACGGACAACCTCAATACGCTGATCGACCAGGAGCGGGCGCGCCAGACGCGCTACAAAGACGCGTTGGACGATTTGGCGCACAGCCTCAAAACGCCCCTGGCGGTGTTGCGCAGTTCACTCGACGAACCAGAACACTTGCCAGCGGTGGTGGCACAACAGGTCAGTCGCATGGACGGCATCGTGCAACACCAGTTAGGTCGCGCCGGTGCCAGCGGCGCCGCGCGTTTTGCGCCGTTGCTCAACTTTGCCCCGGTGTTGACGCGTATTCGTGACTCCTTGAGCAAGGTCTACGCCGACAAAAAGCTGGCAATCGTGATCGATTGCCCGGCCGATCTGGCCTGGCGACTCGATGAGGGGGATGCCTTCGAGATGCTGGGCAACCTGCTGGACAACGCCGCCAAGTGGGCACGCCACGCTGTCGCGGTGCGCGTTTGGCGCGAGGCACAGCGTTTGTGTCTGCGCGTGAGCGACGATGGCCCCGGTTTTGGTGACCTGCAAGCCGTATTGCAGCGCCGCGTGCGCCTGGATGAACAGGTACCTGGCCACGGCATCGGGCTGGCGGTGGTGAAGGACCTGGTCGCCAGCCACCAGGGTGAACTGGCACTCTCGCAAACCCCCACGGGTGGCGCCCAGGTGGACATCGTGTTGCCGCTGAACCCATAGCTTGGCGCGAAAGTTTTCCGTCGCAGGCGAACGGCACGCGAACGGTAGGCGCTGGCGCTGAGCGCTCACCTTACAGCAGCAGCGCAGCCAAGGCCGCCAGTGGCGCGGTTTCGGCGCGCAAGGTGCTCGGGCCCAAGCTGGTGGGCACAAATCCTAGCGCCATGGCGCGGTCTTCCTCGGCCGCGCTCAGGCCACCTTCGGGGCCGGACAAAAAGGTGATCGCGCCTGGTAACTCGCTTGCGCCGAGGCAGGCCTGGCGCAAGCGCCGCGCATCGGTTCTGAGCGAGAGCAGCAGGCGAAGTTCCGGCGCGGCCAGTGTCAGTCCCCGGCCCCAGACTTCTAAGCTCTGGACCTCGTGAACCAGCGGCACCTGGTTGCGGCCGCTTTGTTCGCAGGCCGCGATGGCGATGCTCTGCCAATGGGCGCGCTTCTTTTGGGCACGCTCGCTGGCTAGCCGCAGCACGCTGCGTTCGGTCATCAGCGGCTGAATACTTGCCACGCCCAGCTCGGTCGCCTTTTCCACCAACCAGTCCATGCGTTCATTGGCGGGCATGCCGATCGCCAGGTGAATGCGCTGGCTGGCCTCGCGTTCAATTGCCTGGTGCGCTCCGATGCGCACGCGCACGTCGCTGCGGCCCATCTGATCGATCGTCGCCTCAAACTCGCCGCCGCGCCCGCCATGGTCGGGGCCGCCGTCGAACAGTGTGACGGTGTCGCCGGGTTGCAGCCGCAGCACCTGCACGTGGCGCGCCGCGTTGGCCGGCAAGTTCAGTAGCGCGCCGGGCTCCAGCGGCAAGGGGCAGAAGAAGCGCGGCATCACATTCGGCCAAATGCATAGGCGCTGACCGGCTCGATGCCTTCGATCCGGTCAATCAGCCGCAACAACGGCTTGAGCTCACGGTAGCGACTTGCCGTGGCGCGGATGTACTGGATGAAGCGCGGCGCGTCGGCCAGGTACTGCGGTTTGCCATCGCGCAGTGTCAGCCGGGCGAAGATGCCCGCCACTCTCAGGTGGCGCTGCAGGCCCATCCACTCAACGCCGCGGTAGAACTCGCCAAAGTCACGGCCCACCGGCAAGCCTGCCGCACGGGCTCGTTCCCAATACCGCACCGTCACGTCCAACACGAAGTCCTCTTCCCAGCTCAGGAACGCGTCGCGCATCAGGCTGGCGATGTCGTAGGTGATCGGGCCGTAGACCGCATCCTGGAAATCGAGCACACCCAAGCCGGCTTGCCCAACCATCAGGTTGCGCGGCATATAGTCGCGGTGCACGTAGACGCGGGGCCACGACAGGTTCTGCGCCACGATCAGGTCAAAGCTACTTTGCAGCGTCCGGGACAGCTCGGCATCGAGCGCGATGCCGCGGTGCCGCGTGACATACCAATCGGGGAACAGGGCCAACTCACCGCGCAACATGGCTTCGTCGTATGGCGCGAGCACATCGGGTTGGGAGGCAGTTTGCCAGGCAATCAGTGCGTCGATTGCCTGCAGGTAGTGCTCCAGATTGGCCTGCGGTTGGGCCCGGTCCATCACCTGCAACATGGTCTGCGGGCCGAGGTCGCTCAATAGCAAGAAGCCGTGCCGTGGGTCCCAGGCCAGTACCTCGGGCACCGACACACCGGCCTGGGCCATCAATTGGGCAACTCGGACAAAAGGGGCGCAATCCTCCAGATGCGGGGGGGCGTCCATGATGATGCGGCTACCGTGATCGGAGTCGATGCGCAAGTAGCGACGAAAGCTGGCATCGGCGCTGGCTACGCGCAGCGTGTCCGGCTTGAGTGAATAACCATGGGCCAGGGCGGCGAGCCAGCTCTGGAAGGCCGCCGCGCGGTCCGGATCGGCCCAGCTTGGCGGCGCGTGCGGGCTGGCCTGGGGCGAGCGGACTTGGGGGTTCGAGTGGCTCATGGATAATCCATTCTACAAATCTGCGCGGCGGCATCTGTCGGCTGCATACCCATTGTCTGATTCCACCTCCGCCCGATGCGCCCATCGAAGCACGACCTGACTCGCGGGCCGTTGATTCCCCGCCGCCCCTTGGCCCATTGGGCGTCCCTTGGCGCGGTCGCCTGCCTGGGACTGCAGGCCGGCCTGACGCGAGCGCAGCAGCAGCCGGAGCAAGCACCGATCACATTGCGCGCCAGCCCTGTCCTGCGGGAGAAGCTGGCGCCGCCCACGGCGGGTGGATTGCCCACTTTCGTTGAGGGCGACTTGCTGTTTGGCCGGCCGGACTTGGAGACCGTGATCGAGGGCAATGCGGTACTGCGCCGGGGTGGCATGGTGATTCGGGCCGACCGGCTGGAGTATTACCAGCCAGATGACTTGGCCCGGGCTCGCGGCCACGTGCGCATCAACCGCGCTGGCAATGTCTACGAGGGCCCGCTGCTGGAGCTCAAGGTCAACAAGTTCGAGGGCTTTTTCACCGCGCCGCGTTACCGCTTCTTGCACAACGACGCGCATGGCGAGGCGCGCCGGATCGAGTTTCAGGGCGAGAAACACGCCTTGATCGAAGATGCCACCTTCACCACCTGCCGGCGCCTGCCGGGACCGAGCTGGGTGCCCGACTGGATCTTGCGCGCGGCCACGCTGCAAATCGATAACGAATCCGAAACCGGTTATGCCGAGGGGGCCAGCCTGACCTTCAAGGGGGTGCCGATTCTGCCCATTCCGTCGCTCAGTTTCCCCTTGACCGACAAACGCAAGTCCGGCGTCTTGCCGCCACTGATGGGCCTGGACAATGTCAACGGCGCCGAGGTGACCATCCCCTATTACTGGAACATCGCGCCCAACCGGGACGCCACTTTCTGGCCGGTGATCATGAGCAAACGCGGTCTGAATGTCGGCGCCGGGTTTCGTTACCTGGAGCCCAGCTACGCCGGTCAAGTTCGGGCAGACGTCATGCCTGCCGACAAGTTGCGCGACGCCACGCGCTGGGGCGTTTCCTACGTTCATCAGGGCACACCTGACAGCGGCGTGGCGGTGATCGGTCGGGTTGGGTTGAGTCTGAACCTCAATCGTGTCAGTGACGACCAGTATTGGCGCGACTTCACCCGAACCACGCCTGTTTTGGCGCAGCGTCTGTTGCCCAACGACCTGGGGTTGGCCTGGTCCAGCGGCGATCTGTCGGTGAACTTTCGTACCCTCAAATGGCAAACGCTGCAGGATGTGGACGCGCCGATCACGCCGCCCTATGATCGCCTGCCTCAATTGGCCATGCGTTACGCCCGTACCGACGTGGTCGGCTTTGACTATGCGATCGACGCCGACCACACCCGCTTTCGTTCCGACCGCCTGCTGACGCAGCAGCCCAACGGGCAGCGCCAATTGGCCTTGTTCCAGTTCAGCCGACCGTGGCTCAGTTCGGCTGGCTTCATCACACCGAAGCTGCAGTTCCATGCCACCCGCTACCAGTTCGAGACGCCGCTGGCCAATGGCGAGCGCAGCGCCAACCGGACAGTGCCCACGTTTAGCCTGGACGCCGGCCAGGTCTATGAGCGCGAAACCAGCTTTTTCGGGCGCGGCGTTCGCCAGACGCTGGAGCCACGTGCGCTGTACGTGAACACGCCGTTTCGCGATCAAAGCCTGCTGCCCAACTACGATTCAGGCGCCAGCGATTTCAATTTCACCAGCATCTATCTGGAGAACGCCTTTGTCGGGCAAGACCGCATCTCCGACAGCAACCTGCTGACCCTGGGCGTGAGCTCGCGCCTGCAAGACCTCGCCAGTGGCGCCGAACTGGCGCGCTTTGGCGTGGCGCAGCGCCTGCGCTTCAAGGATCAACGGGTCACTTTGCCCAATACCGAGCCGGTCTCCGAGCGGCTGAGTGACATCCTGCTTGGTGCCGCAGTCAATTGGGACCCGCGGTGGTCCTTTGACTCAACCGTACAATTCAACCCCAAGACGCAACAGTCGGTGCGTGCCACGCTGGGTGGACGCTACAGTCCCGGCAACTACCGGGTTGTCAGTGCCGCCTACCGTTTTCAGCGGGACGCCAGCAGACAACTCGACATCGGCTGGCAGTGGCCCATCAACGACTTATGGGGTGACCGGGGTCGGGAATTGGGCGCCGGCCGCGGCCAGGGCGAAGGGCGTTGGTACAGTGTGGGCCGGCTCAACTACAGCCTGGCCGAAAAGAAACTGGTCGATTCGGTGATCGGTTTTGAGTACGATGCGGGCTGCTGGTTGGGGCGCTTGGTGTTGGAGCGTTTGCAGACCAGTACCTCGTCGGCCAATCAGCGTGTCATGTTCCAGCTTGAGTTCGTGGGATTTTCGCGCCTGGGGGCCAACCCTCTAAAGACCCTGAAAGAGAACATTCCGCGTTACCAGTTCCTGCGGGAGCCCGTCGAGACTCCCAGCCGTTTCAGCAATTACGATTGACCCCCACCATGACCCATCGCCCATTGGCCCTGACCTTGGCCACCCTTTCAGCTCTTCTGGTTCTGGGCGCACAGGCGCAAGGTCTGCGCCCGGCGCCAGGGCGGACAATCACACCGGCAACCGTCCCCGACACCGCGCAAAGGCCAGCCGATTTCATCGTCGCGATTGTCAACACCGAGCCCGTCACCAACAACGAAGTGCATGCGCGGGCCATGCGCTTGCGCGCGCAGATGGCCGAAGGCACCAATCTGCCCGACATGGCGGTATTCAAGCGTGAAGTGTTGCAGCGTCTGATCGACGAGCGGGCGCAACTTCAACACGCGGTCGACACCGGTATCCGGGCGGACGATTCGTCGGTGGACCAGGCTGAACAAACGGTCGCTCAGCAAAACCAGATCAGCGTGGCCGACTTGCGGCGCCAACTGGTGCGTGATGGCGTGAACGTGGTCGGGTTTCGCCGCGAGTTGCGTGATCAGCTATTGCTGACTCGTCTGCGCGAGCGGGACGTTGATGGGCGGGTACGGGTGTCCGACCTTGAGGTTGACCAGTACATCAGTGAAAGACAAGCCGACATGGACCCGGCTTCGCAAGAGGTCAATCTGGCCCAAGTGCTGGTGCAGGTACCCGATAACGCCAGCGCGGAACAAGTCACCACGCTTCAGGCCAAGGCTGATCGCGCCCTGAGCCGAGCACGCGCCGGAGAAGACTTTGCCCTGCTGGTGCGCGAGTTGTCGGACGCGCCGGACCGCGTCAACGGTGGTCAGTTGGGCTTGCGCCCGGCCGACCGTTACCCGCCCCTGTTCGTCGAGGCTACCCAGGGCCTGCCCGCCGGCAGTACCTCCAAGGTGGTGCGTTCTGGCGCCGGGTTTCACATTCTCAAAGTGGTCGAGCGGCGCGTGGTGGGCATGCCCGCCACCACCGTCACCCAAAGCCAGGCGCGGCACATCTTGTTGTTGCTGACACCTCAGATGGGAGAAAAGCAGGCCTTGGCCAAGCTCGCCGAGCTGCGCGCCCGGGTCATGGCCGGCAAAGCCGACTTTGCGGTGCTGGCGCGCGAGCACTCGCAGGACGGTAGCGCGCCCCAAGGCGGGGATCTGGGCTGGACCAATGCGGGCCAGTTCGTACCCGAGTTTGAACAGGTCATGAACCGGCTCGGCGTGGCCGAGATCAGCCAGCCGTTTGTGTCCCGCTTTGGGGTACACATTGTTCAGGTGATCGACCGGCGCAATACCACCTTGACGCAACGCGAGCAACGCGAGTTGGTGCGTGGCATGCTCAAGGAGAAGAAAATGGACGAGGCCTATGTCAACTGGGCGCAAGACATTCGCGGCAAGGCCTATGTCGATCTGCGCGAACCCCCACAGTGATGCGTGGGTGCCCGGTCTTGGCCAGAATAGGCCGGTCGGCCGTGTGCCGAGGCCGGGTCCGTTGGACCTGACATGAAGCACATTGCCCGCAAGCGCTTCGGACAGCACTTCCTGACCGACCGCGGGATCATCGATGCGATCGTGGACGCGATTGCGCCGCGGCCAGGTCAAGTGGTGATCGAGATCGGCCCCGGCCTGTCGGCCCTGACCCAGCCGCTGGTCGAACGACTAGGCCACTTGACCGTGATCGAGCTGGATCGCGACTTGGCGCAGCGCCTGCGGGCCAATGCCCAACTGACGGTGATCGAGTCAGACGTATTGAAGGTCGATTTTTCGCACCTCATGCCAGCTCGGGACGCCGACCAGGGCGACCCCGCGCCGGCCAGGCGCCTGCGCGTGGTCGGCAACCTGCCCTATAACATTTCAACCCCGATCCTGTTTCACTTGTTGGACTGTGTGCACCTGATTGAGGACCAGCACTTCATGCTTCAGAAGGAAGTCGTTGATCGGATGGTGGCCAGGCCGGCGACCTCGGACTACGGCCGCCTGAGTGTCATGCTGCAGTATCGCTATGCCATGGAAAGCGTGCTGGCGGTGCCGCCCGAGAGTTTCAATCCCCCGCCGCGGGTCGACAGCGCCGTGGTTCGCATGGTGCCGCGTCAACCGTCGGTGCTGGTCGATGCGGCGCTGCTGAGCGAAATCGTGCAGGTGGCTTTCAGTCAACGCCGAAAGTTGATGCGCCACACCTTGGGACAGTGGTTGACGCAGCGCGGTTACGACGGGACGTTTGATGTGCAGCGCCGCGCCGAGGAAGTGCCGGTGGCACAGTACGTGGCGCTGGCCTCGGCTTTGCAGCCGCCGGTTTAAGCGGCCCACGGCATACCGTGTCCGAGCTTCGCCGGGCTCGACCTGCTCCGACCGACCAAGAAAAAGGCCCGCCATGGCGACGGGCCTTGTGCACGGTCAACGCGGCGTTCAGGCCGCGCTTAACCAATACCCGGCGTTGAAAGGGCTGCTCATGCGCAACGCCAGCGGCGACACGTCCAGCAGCTTGTCGGTCGGCATCTTCTCGCCGGACTCGGTGCTCAGTTCAATGCCCGACATGGCGGTGGTGTTGCCGATGTCGCTCTTTGCCTCGTTCGCCCGTTCTGCTTGGCTGGTGTGTGCAGAACGGGCTACAGAAAAGAATAGAAACACCGGAACGGTATCTTCCGGTCCCCCCAATAGTCCGCCGCGTCGCGGAAGATGTCGAGCAGTTGCTCGCGCGCCTCCTTGTCGAATTTGGCGTTGGCCGGGATGTGCTCCAGCACCGCGACAAAGCCGGGCTGCGGCCCCGACTTGTGCAGCGGGTCGGTCATGCTGTCGTATAGGGCGTCAAAGTTCTTGCCGCCTTGCGTGGGCAGCATGAACTGTTGGCCGATCAGGTCGAGCACGTCCTGCTTGGTCTGTGCGTTGGCCAGGTTGGCATACAGAAAATGTTGACCCAGGCTTTGGGCGGCATCCTGAAGTTCCTGCACTCGAAAGGCGCGGATCGACTGGACGATATTGGTTCTAACGGTTCGAAGTGGCATATCCATTCCCGCTTCTCTTTCCATAGTGATGCAAAAAGTCACGGCAAAATCCTGCGGAAGCTCGCATAGTGATCTGCCGTGTAATAACACGCGTCCGGGGACCGGGGGGCGCCCCCGCAGACAATGCGCCGCTGACCGCGACTAGGCGACCCCGGCGTCTTGACTGTGTATTCCCGGTAAAACCCTCGTTTGTGGCTTGGCAGCAGACGTTCCCGATTGCCAAAAACCACACCATCTTTTTCGAATTCGAACGGCCCGCCCCGACGAATCAGGGCGTAGGTCTGTTGTCCCTGCACCGGCAATTCAGCCAATGCGATGGACGCATTGGGCAGTGTGGTGGCCGACTCCTTGGCCTGCACCAGACTGAGCGTCGACGCGACTGTAATCAGAAAGCCCGTAAGTACTAACTTCAGGCTTGTCACTTTGAATCCCTGCGCGCACGACATGACAATCAATTCCTAAAACACTCCGGGTTAACCCGGAAATTTCAAGGCTCGTAGTGTCGCGTATTTGTGTGAAAAACGCAAGGGGTTGCCCAAAATTTGGGCAACATCAAGTCGATGACTCGGTAGTGAAGTTTGCGCTTGCTTGCGATGTAACGATCATCGGGTGGCGTTGGCATCGGCCACGGTCAGTGCCGTCATATTGACAATACGCCGAACGGTGGTGCTGGCGGTCAGGATATGCACCGGTTTGGCTGCACCCAGCAACACCGGGCCAATAGCGATGTTGCCGCCGGCCGCGGTCTTGAGCAGGTTGTAGGCAATGTTGGCGGCGTCGATATTGGGCAGCACCAGTAGATTCGCGTCACCCGAGAGGGTGCTGTGCGGCATCAGGGCGGCGCGCGCCTCGCCGTCCAACGCAACGTCGCCATGCATTTCGCCGTCCACTTCAAGCCACGGTGCCTGCACACGCAGCAAGTTCAGCGCCAGGCGCATCTTGATGGCGCTGGGCTGGTTGCTGCTGCCGAAATTGGAATGGGATAACAAGGCTGCTTTGGGTCGTATGCCAAAACGCATCATTTCCTCGGCCGCCATGACGGTGATTTCGGCCAGCTCGGCGGCGGTCGGATCGTAGTTGACGTGGGTATCCACCAGAAACACCTGCCGGTTGGGTAGCATCAAGCCATTCATGCAGGCATAGGTGTGCACCCCGGCGCGTTTGCCAATCACCTGGTCGAGGTACTGCAGGTGCAGTGCCGTGGTGCCCCAGGTGCCGCAAATCATGCCGTCGACGTCGCCCTTGTGCAGCAGCATGGCGCTGATCAGGGTCAGGCGGCGGCGCATCTCGATCTTGGCGACCTGGGCCGTCATGCCCTTTCGTTCGGTCATTCGGTGGTAGGTTTGCCAGAAATCACGGTAGCGGTGGTCTTGTTCGACGTTGACCACGTCGTAGTCCAGCTCTTCGGTCAGGCGCAGGCCGAATTTCTCGACCCGTTGCGCGATTACCGACGGCCTTCCGATCAGGGTCGGCCGTGCCAGACCTTCGTCGACCACGATCTGGGCGGCGCGCAACACGCGTTCTTCTTCGCCCTCGGCATAGGCCACACGCTTCTTGAGCGCCTTCTTGGCAGCCGTGAAGATGGGCTTCATGGTGGTGCCGGAGGCGTAGACGAAGCTCTGCAATTTCTCGCGGTAGGCATCCATGTCGCCGATTGGGCGCACCGCCACGCCGCTGTCCGCCGCCGCCTGAGCCACCGCCGGCGCGATCTTCATCATCAGACGAGGGTCGAAGGGCTTGGGAATCAGGTACTCGGGGCCAAAGGCCAGTTGCTCGCCCGAGTAGGCCGCTGCCACCACTTCACTTTGTTCGGCTTGCGCCAGCTCGGCAATAGCGTGTACGGCCGCAATCTCCATCTCCAGCGTGATGGTCGACGCCCCTGCATCCAGCGCACCCCGGAAGATGTACGGAAAACACAGGACATTGTTGACCTGGTTCGGGTAGTCCGAGCGGCCGGTGGCCATGATGGCGTCGTCACGCACCGCCTTGACCTCTTCCGGCAGGATCTCCGGCGTTGGGTTGGCCAGCGCAAATATCAGCGGCTTGGGTGCCATGGTCTTGACCATGTCCGCCTTGAGCACGCCACCGGCCGACAGGCCCAGAAACACGTCCGCGTCCTTGATCACTTCGCGCAGCGTGCGGGCCGATGTCTTCTGGGCAAAGACAATCTTGTCCTCGTCCATCAGCTCGGTGCGGCCCTCGTAGACCACACCGGCCAGGTCGGTCACAAAAATGTTCTCACGCGGAATGCCCAGCTTGACCAGCAGGCCCAGGCAGGCCAGCGCCGCTGCGCCAGCGCCAGAGGTCACCAACTTGATCATCTTCGGGTCCTTGCCGACCACCTTCAGGCCGTTGAGCATGGCCGCGCCGACGACGATGGCGGTGCCATGTTGGTCGTCGTGAAACACCGGGATGTTCATGCGCTCGCGCAGCTTGCGCTCGACATAGAAACAGTCCGGCGCCTTGATGTCTTCCAGATTGATGCCGCCGAAAGTTGGCTCCAGCGCGGCGATGATGTCGACTAGCTTGTCGAGGTCGTGTTTCTCGTTGATCTCGATGTCAAACACGTCGATGCCGGCGAACTTCTTGAACAGCACGCCCTTGCCTTCCATCACCGGTTTGGCTGCCAGCGGACCGATGTCGCCCAAGCCCAGCACCGCGGTGCCGTTGGTGATCACCGCCACCAGGTTGCCGCGGCTGGTGTACTTGAACGCGTTGTTGGGGTCTTTGACGATCTCCTCGCACGGTGCAGCCACGCCGGGCGAGTAGGCCAAGCCCAGATCGTGCTGGTTGACCAGTTGCTTGGTGGCGGCGATGGCGATCTTGCCGGGGGTCGGGAACTCGTGGTATTCCAGCGCTGCGCGGCGCAGTTCGGCACGCTTTTCGTCGTTCTTTGTGCTTGTTTCGGGCATTTTGTCTCCTGATTCTTTGCGGGACAGACCTTTAGCTCTGTCCTCAACTGATTGTCGGATGTTGGCTGTTGTGATCAGTATGGCCAAAAGACCAGCCCGCCAGCTTTGATTGGGAGTCGGATTGTAGACCCTGACACGGGAAAACCCTAGTACGTGGATGTGCGTATGCAAACGATTTGGCGTTGCAGCAATGCACCTGTAGTGCACCGGCGCCGAGCGTAACCTGCGCGGCGCGCCATCTTTGGTGCTCAGCCGGCCAGTAGTTTGGTTTGCTCGGTGCGACGGGGAGTTTGCTGGCCAGTGAGTACAAACCCGCAGGGTCGGCCTTGGGGACCCAGCGCGTGCCACAACCCCGGCTCTACCAGGTGCCACACCGCTGTATCGGGTGCGGGCGCCGCCACCACAATCGGCAAGGCCGGCGTCTTGATGACCACTGGCATCAGCGGAAACGCCAGGTCCGTGGGGGCGCCGCTCAGTGTCAGGGCCAGCGCTTTGGCCGCGTTCATGATCGGCATGACATAGGGCAGCGTGCGTTGGTCCGCGCTGGCGTATTGCGCGCCGTCGCCCAGTGCGTAGACATTCGGGGCGCTGGTCCGCAGTTGCTGGTCGACCATGATGCCGCGTTCGCAGGCCAGTCCGGCAGCTTGTGCCAGGCTGGTATCAGCTCGCAGCCCGATGGCGCTGAGCACCACGTCCGCAAACTGAGTTTCGCCACTGGACAGCTCGACTTTCAGTGTGGGTCGCGCCGTATTGGACGTGCGGTTGAGGGATCGGCTGACAGCCTTGACGGTTGCCCCAAAGTGCCACCTGACACCCAGCGCGGCCAGTTTGGCGCCCAACTCCTCGCTGGCCTGTCGCGGCAGCAAAGCGGCCAGGGGTCCGCTGGCGGGGTCGACCACGTTCACCCGGTAGCCCGCCGCGATCAAGTCATTGGCGAATTCGCAGCCAATCAGACCGGCGCCCATGATCAGCACCTGCTTCGCGTGGCCTTCAGTCGAGTCTGGACCACTCCGGTCCGGACCAATGGGTGGATTGGTCAGGCGGGCGTGAAAGGTGGCGAAGTCGCTCAACGAGTTGACTGACAAAACCTGGTCGGCGGCATTGCCAGCCAACGGAAAGCGCACGGCCTGCGCGCCCGTGGCCAACACCAACTGGCGGTACTCGAAGCTGCCACCAGAGCTTGTGATGGTTTGCGCCACCGGGTCGATCGACACCACGCGTGTGTGGGCATGCAGTGTCACCTTGTGGTTGGCCGCCATCGTGGCCGCCGGGGTGGTGATGAGTTGCGCCAGCGCGCGCTTCTGCGCCAACGCGTTGGACAGCGACGGTTTGGCGTAGAAGTCGCCACTGTCCGCCGTGATCAGAAGCACCGGTGTGGTGGTGTCAAGCTTGCGAAACTCGCGTACTGTGGTCCAGCCTGCCAGACCGGCACCAATGATGACCAGCGGGTGGCCTTCGCCTGCTGGCGCAATCGTTCTGGCGGTGTTCATGCCCGCCCCCACGGCGCCGTGCGCCTGCCCCCCGAGGGGGTGCGAGCTTGCTTGGGGGCGGCCCGGCGCGGCGCTCATGGTCAGACCTCTACCGTTTCGAAGTCGGCCTTGGCCACGCCGCAGTCCGGGCAAGCCCAGGATTCGGGCACGTCGGCCCACTTGGTGCCTGGCGCGATGCCGTCTTCGGGGCGGCCAGCAGCCTCGTCATAGATGAAGCCGCAAACAATGCAAAGGTAGGTTTTCATAGTGGTGTTCCTGGGAAATGAGTGTTCAAGATTTTGCTGACCTCAGGCTTTGACCTTGGCCAATTGGGCTTTGTAGTGGTTGGCGTGGCGCTCCTCGACCTTGGCGAGCGCGGCAAAGCGCTTCTGGGCCTTGTCCAGCGTGGCTCTGAACTGAGCGGCGTGCACCTTGCTTTCCTCGATTTGCTCGTCCATCTCGGCCACGGCGGCAGCTTGGCCCTCGGCTTCTGCGGTCTTGCGAAAGCCGGGGTACATCTCGGCGTACTCGTAGGTCTCGCCATCGATGGCGATCTGCAGTGCCTTGACCGGGGTCATGCTGTCCTTGGGGTACAGCAGATCGAGGTGGCCAAAGGCGTGCATCACTTCCTGGTTGGCGGTTTCTTCGAAGGTGCGCGCGGTGTCTTCGTCACCCATCTCGCGGGCCAGTTTGGCGAAGTAGCGGTACTTGATATGGGCCATCGATTCGCCGGCAAAGGCGGACTCCAGGTTGGCCATGGTCTTGATCTCGGGGCGGCGTGTTGCGGTCATGGTTAGCTCCAGTCGGTTGAATGTGTTGCCGGTAGAGGTTTACTATCGGCACGGGATTAATGGTAGCGTCTATCAATTGCAATGACCAATTGGTTTTCGCTAAACGATTGATAGTTGCTATCGACTTGCACCTGGGTGCGAGTCGGCGACATGCGGCGCGTCGCTACACTGGTGGCGCAACGGCTGGCGTGGATGATGGCGACGGAGCTTGGTCACGGCGTCCAGGGCATCGCGCTGGACTGGGCAGCGCCTGGCTTCACCGACGTGTTGCGCCAACTGGGCGTCGAGCTGCTGATCCACACGGCCGGTCCGTTCCAACAACAAGACTACGCCGTCGCAAAAGCTGCCGCCGCCGCCGCTGCGCACTATATTGATCTGGCGGATGGGCGCCGCTTCGTCTGCGACTTTCCCGCCGCCATGGATGCCGCCTGTCTCACCGCAGGGCGCACCGGCATCAGCGGCGCCAGCACTGTGCCGGCGCTCTCTTCGGCGGTCGTCGACCAGGACCATGGCCCCGAGATTCCCTGCATGGCCGTCATACTGATCGCGCGGCGCCTGGCGCTGGGTGTAGCGTTTCCTCCAGGCGCCATGACCGGCATGGGACGGCTCGATCTTGGCGCATTCGAGCCCGAGTTCGCGCGATGGCGGCGCCACAGTCCAATCAAAAACGCTCAACAGGCCGCAGCGCTGGTGGTGTTGTCGAGGCGTACCGCGTGAACTGGTACCTGAGCCTGAAGTGGTTGCACATCCTGTCCAGCGTGCTGCTGCTGGGCACCGGTTTTGGCACAGCCTATTACCTCTATTTCGCCAACCGAAGCCGCGACGTGGCCGCGCTGGCCGTGGTGACCCGACTGGTGGTGCGGGCCGACTGGTGGTGTGCAATATTGCCCCCCAAATACGGCAAGGTCGCGAGTATCATGCGCTTTCGATCTCAACCAACAGGAGCAGCACATGGGACTGATGAGTTTTATCAAGAAACAGTTTATTGACATCATTCAGTGGACTGAAGACTCGGATGGCACGCTGGCCTGGCGCTTCCCGATGGCTGAGATGGAGATTCAGTACGGCGCCTCGCTGACCGTGCGCGAGTCGCAGATGGCGGTGTTCGTCAACGAGGGCAAGATCGCCGACGTGTTCGGGCCGGGCATGTACAAGCTCACCACGCAGACCATCCCGGTGCTGACCTATCTCAAGAACTGGGACAAGCTGTTTGAGTCGCCCTTCAAGAGTGATGTCTACTTCTTCAGCACGCGCCAGCAGGTCGATCAGAAATGGGGCACGCCGCAGCCGATCACCATTCGCGACAAGGACTTCGGCGCGGTGCGCCTGCGGGCCTTCGGCAACTACAGTTTCCGCGTTGCCGACCCCAAACTGTTCCACACCGAGATCTCGGGCACCCGTGACAGCTATGGCGTGGGCGACCTCGATGGTCAGTTGCGCGGCCTGGTGTTGCAGAACATCAGTAACGCCATCGCCTCCAGTGGTATCCCGTTTCTGGACCTGGCGTCCAACCAGTTGGTCTTTGCCAAGGCGCTGACGGATCAACTGTCGCCGGAGTTCGCCAAGATTGGCTTGAAGCTCGAAGGCATGACGGTGCAAAACGTCTCGCTGCCGGAAGAGCTGCAGAAGATCATGGATCAGAAGATCGGCATGGGCATGGTCGGCAACGACATGGGCAAGTTCATGCAGTACCAAACCGCGCAGGCGATCCCCAAGTTCGCCGAAGGGGCCGGCTCGGGTGGTGGCATTGCGGGCGACGCCATGGGACTGGGCGCTG
>CXWL01007698.1_pt1 | contig 25147 bp, 14 predicted proteins | sample 590931 | NCBI WGS metagenome assembly CXWL01 (sample SAMEA3498368, study PRJEB10139) | groundwater metagenome | biome: water well; material: biofilm material | place: Germany | collected 2015-04-27
ATCCGACCCCGTCGCCAGGCGCGGGCGCGCTCGGCGGTCTCCCAGCCGAAGTACACCCCTGCCAGGAGCATTGCGGCGTCAGCCGGACCACCGCCGCGGGCCAGGTAGCCGAGGGCCAGCGCCGTCGCGGCCACCGCCAACGCGCCGACCCCGCCGATGGACCAAACAGTATTGCGCTCGGCGTCGTAGCCGTAGACCGCCGCGAGCTCCGCCTGGAGCTCGGCGTCGAGCAGGCCCCAGAGCTGGGCGAACGTCTCTACCCAGGTCTGGCGCTCCCGGCGCCGCGCCTCGCGTGCCAGACCCAGGACCTCGTCGGGCCGGTAGTGGGCGACGCTGTTGAACACCTGCTCCGGCTCGGCGCGCCGCAGGACGAAGCGATGGCGCGGCGCTCCTGCCTCCGTCACCGCTGCCTCCCGCCGGTCGAGCACGTAGCTCGCGTCGCCGACCCAGATCAAGGTGCGCAAGGTCCAGTGGTCCTTGGGGAGGACCGAAACCACCTCGAGGTCGCCCTCGTCGCCACCCGAAAGCGGGCGAACCCGGTCGAGCTCGACGGACCGCGGCCGTGGCATCCGGAGCGCCGGAGAGCCGCCGTGCGACGTCGTGGCCGACGCCGCGGTCAGGGGCTCGCCGCGCCAGCGGGCGCGCAGCATCCGGACGATCGCCAGCGGCAGGGTCACCGCCAGCGAGCCGAGGGGCTCGCCGGCGATCTTGGCGCTGGCCAAGCGCAGGGACGACTCGAGCACGACGTAGGTCGAGAGCGGCAGGAACCGCGCCGCGAAGGCGATCGAAGCGCTGCTGGCGCCGAAGCCGCCCGCCATCTGCGCGGCGATGCCCAGGATCTCGAGCGGCACCGCGACGACCAGCAAGGGCAGCGCCGAGCGCGCGGTGAGCGAGGTCGCCGCCACCCCGTACGCCGACTCGAGCCGCAGCTGCTGCTCGGCGGGAAGCAGGCCGGCGAGTGGCGCCAGGAGGGCGAGGGTCCCGCGGGCCGCGGTCGTCCGTTGGGCGGCGTCATGGGCGGCGAGCTCCGCCTCGGCGCTCGCCTGGTCGTAGCGGAGCGCCTGACGGATCGGCAGGTCGTCCGCCCAGTCGATCAGGTCGTAGGTGTGACGGCCGGCGAGCGACTCGGCGCGGGCTATCTCGTACAGTCGCCCGTCGACCTCGACGGCGGTGCCGGGAAACAGCGGCGTGGTGAAGGTCGCGGCCTGCCGTGGCTGCCAGCGCGCCTTGGCAAAGGGCGCGTCGACCCGCAGGCGACAGGGACCCGCCGGCCAGCTGGTGACGAAGTCGCCCGCCCAGGTCGGCCGTCGGCGGCCGCCAGGTGCCGGGGCACCGCTGGGGTCTGATCCCGCCATGGGTCATCGATCATAGCGAGTCGCATGCCGGGCACTGGGGCGTTCGGCGACCAGCCAGAACCTGTATGGTAGCCAACGTCGACCCGCAGGAGAGAAGGCCTTGCCAACTCGCTCCATCCCCACGCCGCCCGCCGGCAGCCTCGACGCTGCCGGAGTGGTCGCCGCCTTCGCCCAGAGGATGCGCTACTCGGTCGCCAAGGACGGGTTCACCGCCTCGGACTTCGACGTCTACCAGGCGCTTGCCTACGCCGTTCGCGACCGCCTGGTGGAGCGCTGGTTCACCACCCAGGACGCCTACTACCGGCGCGACGTCAAGCGCGTCTACTACCTGTCGCTCGAGTTCCTGATGGGCCGCGCACTGGTCCACAACATTCTGAACCTCGACGCCGAAGCCGCCCATGTCGCCGCCATGCACCAGCTCGGCTGCGACCTCGAGGCGCTCGAGGAGCAGGAGTGGGACGCCGGTCTCGGCAACGGCGGCCTGGGTCGACTGGCGGCCTGCATCCTCGACTCCGCCGCCACCCTTGGCCTGCCCTTCTACGGCTATGGCATCCGCTACGACTTTGGCATTTTCCGCCAACGCATCCACGACGGTTGGCAGGTCGAGCAGCCGGACAACTGGCTGCGCTACGGCAACCCGTGGGAGATCCCGCGACCCGACGCCATCTTCCCGGTGGACTTCCGGGGACGCGCCCACCATTTCCGCGATGCCGATGGGCACCTGCGCGCCGAGTGGCTGGACACCCAGACCGTCTGGGCGATGGCCTACGACACGCCCATCGTCGGCTTCGGCGGCCGCACCGTCAACACCCTCCGCCTGTGGGCCGCGAAGTCGAGCCGCGAGCTCGACCTGGCGCGCTTCAACGCCGGCGACTACGTGCAGGCGGTGGCCGACAAGACGGCGTCGGAGAACATCTCCAAGATCCTCTACCCGCCGGACGACCAGGCCGCCGGCAGGGAGCTGCGCCTCGAGCAGCAGTACTTCTTCGTCGCCGCGACGCTCCAGGATCTGTTGCGCCGGTTTCGCAAGCGCGCGGTCCGCCACGATTGGGCGGAGCTCCCGGACAAGGTGCAGGTGCAGCTCAACGACACCCACCCCGCCCTCGCCATCCCCGAGCTGATGCGCCTCCTGGTCGACCGTGAGCGCGTTGGCTGGGACACCGCCTGGGACATCACGCGCGCCGTCTTCGCTTACACCAACCACACCGTCATGCCGGAGGCCCTCGAGCGCTGGCCACGCGAGCTCCTCGGGCGCCTGCTACCGCGACACCTCGAGATCATCGACGAGATCGACCGCCGCTTCCGTCTGGAGGTGCGCACCCGACGCTCGGACGACCCCAACATGGCCGAACGTGCTGCCATCGTCGCCGGAGAGCAGGTGCGGATGGCCAATCTGGCGATCATCGGCAGTCATTCGACGAACGGCGTCGCCCGGCTGCACAGTGAGATCCTCGCCCGTTCGACCTTCGCGGACCTGCATGCGCTCTACCCGGAGCGGTTCAACAACAAGACCAACGGCATCACCCCGCGGCGCTTCCTGCGCCAGGCCAACCGCGGCCTGGCCGCCCTGGTGAGCGAAGCCATCGGTGACGGCTGGATCACCGACCTCGGCCAGCTCGCCGGCCTCCGCAACTTCGCAGGCGACGCCTCCTTCGGCGAGCGCTGGGCGGCGGTCAAGTACCACGCCAAGCGCGCGCTCGCGGCGTGGGCGCGCGTCGAGCACGGCTTCGACCTCGACCCCGACTTCCTGTTCGACGTCCAGGTCAAGCGCATCCACGAGTACAAGCGCCAGCTGCTCAACGTCCTGCACGTGCTGGCCCGCTTCAACCGCCTGCGTGACGGCGAGGCGCTGTCGCCGCGGGTGGTGATCTTCGCCGGCAAGGCGGCACCCAGCTACGCGATGGCCAAGCTCGTGATCAAGCTGATCCACAGCGTCGCCACGCTGGTTGCCAGTGAGCCGCTGGCCCATCCGCGTCTGCGCGTCGCCTTCCTGCCCAACTACTCGGTCTCCCTGGCCGAGCGCATCTTCCCCGCCTGTGAGCTCTCCGAACAGATCTCGACCGCGGGCACCGAGGCGTCGGGCACCGGCAACATGAAGGCCGCGCTCAATGGAGCCGTCACCATCGGCACGCTCGACGGCGCCAACGTCGAGATTCGCAACGAGGTGGGAGCCGAGAATTTCTTCCTCTGCGGCCACACCGCCGCCGAGATCGCCGCCCTGCGCGACGCCGGAGACGACCCCGGCGAACGCATCGCCGCGGACCCCGAGCTGGCGCGCGTGCTCGCCACCCTGCGCGAGCTCGACGATGGCCTCTTCGCGCCCATCGCCGACCTGCTCGCCACGCGCGACCGCTACTTTCACTGCGCCGATTTTCGTTCCTACGTCGACAGCCAGCAGCGGGTCGACACCGCCTACCGCGCCGGCGACGACTGGCAGCGCAAATCGATCGCCAATGTCGCCGGCATGGGCCGCTTCTCGAGCGACCGCACCGTTGCCGAGTACGCCGCCGAGATCTGGCGGTGTCCAGCGTTGCCGCGGTGAGCAGGCCGGCTGGCCCGCGAGCAGCCAGCGCGATTGTAGAAAGCTCGCCGTGTCCGCTGGACGCGGGTCACTGGAACAGGGCGATTCCGGCATGACCGAGGAGCCACCAGAAGAGGATGAAGAGGAGAATGCCGCCGCAGCCGCAGCCGCCAAGCTTCTTCGCTCCCCAACCCGCGACGGCACCGCGCAGCACCTTGCTCATTTCGACCCGCCTCCAGGCAAACCGATGCGGCCACCACGGCCGCATCTACCCGCCAGCACGAGGCGTGCCACAGAACGCGACCTACGCCGGCGGCGCAGCGGGGCGCGGCCGCGCCGGCAGCGGCGAGCGGGCGGCTTCGCTCGCGCTCATCCCCTTCGCTCGTGGCGGGATCATCGCCAGGCGGGCCGCCGCCTCGGCCCGCGTCCGCGCCAGCAGCGCCGGATCTGCCAGCAAGGCGGCGGCGCGCGAGCGCTGCGCGGCCAGCATGTCGTCGCTCAGCAGCTCGCCGAAGCTGCGCAGCGGCGCAATCGCGAGCCGGTGCTGGCGGAAGAGCCGGAAGATCTCCTTGACCCGGGCCACCTCGAGGTCGCGGCCCAGGGTGAAGCACTCGAAACGCCCAGCCATGGCCAGGAGGGCGGCCTCCGCCAGGCAGGCGTAAGCCACGCCCGGCGGCAGTCCCACGTTGTAGCTGAACTGCACCGGGCCGGGAATCAGCACCTCACCGCTTTCGACGACCAGCACATCGGGGCGCAACGCCGCCTCTTCGGCCGACAGGTCGGCCGGCAGCGCGACGTCCTGGACGATCGCCCCCGGCTTGCAGCGACTGATGTCGAGCACGCGCTGGCCGAACGCCGACGTCGCCGTGATCACCAGGTCACAGTCCGGCAGGTAGCGGTCGGTGGTCAGGTCGGTCACCACCCTGACGCCTGGCACCTCGGCCTCCAGGCTCCGCGCAAGCGCGGCCAGACGTTCCGGCTCGATCGACACCAGCACCACGTCCTTGACCGCCGCCGCCAGCATCCGCGCGCACACCGAGCCGATCGCCCCGGTAGCGCCGACGATCATCGCCCGTCCCCGGGAGAGGTCGGGGTAGCCGCAGCGCAGCGCCGTCAACTTCGCCGTCTCGAGGGTGGCGGCGATGGTCAGGCTGTTGCCGGTGGTCACCGGGATCGGCGCCTCACGAGCCACCGTGACGCCGGCGTCACCGACGACCTTGGTGAAGGCGCCGAGGCCGAGGATGCGCGCCCCACGGCCGGCGGCATGTCGGGCGACACGCACCAGCTGGTCGTAGGTGCGTCGGGGCGGCCGCTGGAGCAGCTGCCGGGGCGTCGCACCGATGCTGTAGAGCAGCCCTTCGATGTGCTGGCCGGTGGTCGGTGAGCACCCGCCCGAGACCTTGCCCACCGCCATCGGGGGCAGCCGCGCCGCCACGGGCTCGACCACCGCATCGGGCAGGTAGCGCGTCCAGCCGAAGGTGGGATGGCGGTGGATGTAGTCCACCGTCAGGGGATGGATGACGAAGGCGAAGCGATGGCACGCGGCCACCGCCGCCTGTTCAGCTGCCTCTGCGCTCGGCATGGGTCGACCTCCCGCGTGGCCGACGTCCAGCGCTCCGACGCGCCGCCACACACCCTGCATGCTGCGCCCGACGATCGTGCCCGCCCACCCCCGGGGGGGTGGGTCAGCCCGCGTCGGATGACCGCTCGGCGACGTCTCCGCCGTCGCTTACGACCACCCGGTCGCGGCCGGTGCGCTTGCCCTGGTAAAGGGCAGCATCGGCGCGCATGACGCAGTCGTCGAACGACCACCCGGGTCGGACCACGGCAACCCCCACCGTCAGGGTCACCGGGACGCGCACCTCCTGCCAGGAGACCACCATCTCGGCCACCTGCTGGCGAATCCGCTCGCCAACCATGCGGGCGCCGTCGCGATCGGTGTCCGGCAACAGGAAGATGAGCTCCTCGCCGCCCCAGCGCGCCACCAGGTCACCCTCCCGCAGCGCGCGGCGGACCGCCAACGCCACCTCGCGCAACACCAGGTCGCCGCAGTCGTGACCCCAGGTGTCGTTGACCCGTTTGAAGTGATCGATGTCGGCCAGGGCGATGGCGAAGGCCCGGCCGCTGCGCCGGAACGTCACCAGCTCGTGGCCGGCGCGCTCGAGGAAATCGCGACGATTCGGCAAGCCGGTGAGGAAGTCGGTCCGCGACGCCTCGTCGAGACGTTGATTGGCCGCCGCGAGATCGGCCGTCCGTTCGGCAACCCGCCGCTCGAGCGCGACGTTGAGGCGCTGCATCACCGACAGCCGCCGGCGATGCCAGGTGAGGGCCCCGGCCAGGACCGCCAGCAGCGCCCCGCTGCGGGCCCACCAGGTCTGCCACCAGGGCGGCAGGACCTCGACCGGGATGCCAGCCTCGCGAGGCACGTCGCCAGCGGCGCCTTGCCGCCCGTCGCGGCCCTCGGCGGCGCGACCAGCGCCCCCGTCGACCGTCGCCCGCACCCGGAAGCGGTAGCTGCCGGGTGGCAGCTGACTGTAGCTGGCCCGGCGGGCCTCGGTCGCCGTCCAGTCAGCGTCGAGGCCCGCCATCTGGTACGAGAATCGCACCGCCGCCGGTCGCCTGAAGGCGAGCGCCGAGAACTCGAAGGTCACCAGGTCTTGGCGCGGCCCGAGGACGAGCTCCGGAGCGCGCGCGATAGCCCGCGCGAGCAGCGAGCCCGGTCCTGGCAGCACCGGCTGGTTGCGCACCCGCAGGCCGCTCAGGACGGCAATCGGGGGCGGCGTCCGCGGCGGTGGCCAGCCCGCCGGCACGATCACGAAACCGCCGGCGCTGGCGACCAGCAACCGGCCGTCGGCGAGCCGTCGCAACAACCCGACGTCTTCGTCGAGCAGCCCGTCCGCCTCGCCGAGCACGTCCTCCACTCCGCGGTCTGGGTCGAAACGCACCAGACCCCGCGGCGTGGCCAGCCACAACCGACCGCTGCCATCCGGCGTGATGTCCTCGAGGGTCTCGCTGGGCAGACCGTCGGCGGCGCCGTAGACCCGGAACCTCGCGGCTCCCGGCTCGAGACGGTCGAGGCCGCCACCCCAGGTGCCGGCCCAGACCCGTCCGGCCGCGTCGCAGTGGAGACTGCGCACGAACTCATAGCTCAGGCTGCCCGGCTCGCGCAGCGAAGGCACGAAACGGGTGATCCTGCCGGTCGCCGGCTCCAGACGGTTCAGCCCGTTGTAGGTGCCCACCCACAGCGCACCGTCGGGGCACTGAGCGAGCACCTGAACGCGATCCGAGCTCAGGGTCGCCGCGTCGAAATGCGACGGGTCGCTCGACGCATCCGCGCCAAGCTGCTCGTTCGGGTCGTGGCGATAGCGCGCAAAGCGGGTCTCCGCCGGCGTCGCGCCGAGAATCGCCCGATGCAGTCCGCGGTACGTGCCGACCCAGACGGTGTGCGCGGCATCCTCGAACAGGCTGAGGATGGCGTCGCTGGCCAGCGCCGGCGAGTCAGCCGCAGCGTCGCGGCGCACGAACCTCGGTACGGCCGCCGACAACTGGTTGGCGGGCAGAATGGCCAGCCCACCGCCCAGCGTCCCCACCCAGAGCCATCCGCGATGGTCCAGCAGCAGCGCCGACACCTCACCCGACGGCGGCCCGTCGGCGCGGTCGGTATGCGCGAAGGTGTCGACCGTCGGCGGCGCGAAACGATCCGCAGATGGCGTCACGCGGTGGATGCCGGCGCGCGACCCGAACCACAGGCGGCCATGCCGGTCCTCCACCACGTCCGCGACGGTGTCCGCTGGTAGCACGCGCAGGTCGTTGGGGGCTGGCCGGTGGATCTCGATGTCACGGTGGCTGCGGTCGAGGCGTGAGACGCCGGCGCCGGTCGCGAACCAGAGGTCGCCGTCGCGATCCTCGAGCATGGCGACGACCTCCAGGCTGGTCAGGCCATGGGCCCAGGTGAGGTCGGGACGATGGTTGACGAAACGCGGGTGGGGAGCTGCCCGCTCGGCGGCGGAGAGCTCGGCGAGTCCGGCGCCGAGGGTGCCGACCCACAGCACGCCGGCGGCGTCCTCCCGCACCAACATCACGGTGTCGCTCGGCAGACTCCAGGGGTCACGCGGGTCGTTGCGGAAGTGCGCGAAGTCCCCGCTCGCCCGCGCCGCGGGAGCCAGTCGCTCGAGACCACCGCCCCAGGTGCCGACCCACAGGTTGCCGGCGCGATCCTCGGTCAGCGCCCAGACTTCGTCGTCGCTCAGGCTGGCAGCGCGGGACGGCTCGTTGCGATAGTGCGCGAAACGGCGTTGGTCAACGTCGACGAGATGATCCAGGCCGCCCATCGTCCCCACCCACAGGCTGCCGTCGCGCGCCGCCAGCAGGCTGCGCGTGCGGTCGTCGGCCAGGCTCGCCGGGTCGCTGTCGGCATGCCGGTAGTGGATGAAGCGGGCGCCCGTCGCTGTCTCCTCGAGGCGGTCGACACCGGCGCGCGAGGTACCGACCCACAGCCGGCCAGCCGCGTCCTCGGCCAGGGCGTAGATGTCCCCCTGGGCGAGCGAGGTCGGATCGTCCGGGTCGGCGCGATAGGTGACGAAGGACTCGCGGTCGGCATCGTAGCGACTGAGACCACCACCCCGCGTGCCCACCCACAGGCGGCCCCGCGTGTCCACCAGCAGGGCCGAGATGCGATTCGAAGGCAGGCTCTGCGGTTCGGCCGGGTCGTGCCGGAAGACCCGCGTGGTGCTGCCGTCGAAGCGGTCGAGACCCTCCTGGGTGCCGATCCAGACGTAGCCGTCGGCGTCCTGGGCCAGCGCCCGCACGTTGAGGTTCGACAACCCCTGCGCCGACCCGACCGACTCGAACCGCAGACTCCCCGGAATGGCGGCGGCGAGCGGCCCGACGACGCCAAGGCCAGCGAGGGCCGTAACGAGCGAAATCGCGCGGCGGCGCATGCTTGCCGCGCGCTTCGCCCAACTCTGCCCCGCCGTCGATCTCACCATGGAAGGCAGCCGACTCTCCTCGAGCCAGGCTACCACCGAGGCCGGCGGCTGGGCCTTGGCGGATTCGGCCTCAGGGCGCCGACCGACGCCGCGCGTCCTCCTGCGCGTCGACCACCGCGATCGCCGTCATGTACACGATGTCCTTGACCTCGGACCCGAGCTGCAGGACGTGCACCGGTTTGTCGGTGCCGATGACGATCGGACCCACCGCCTCGGCGCCACCCAGGCGGTACAACAGCTTGTAGGCGGTGTTGGCGCTGCCGAGGTCCGGGAACACCAGGACATTGGCGAAGCCTTTCAGCGTGCTGAAGGGATAGAGCTCATCGCGCAGCTCCGGCACCACCGCGCTGTCAGCCTGCATCTCGCCGTCGATCATCAGCGAGGGCTCGCGCCGGCGCACCAGCTCGGTGGCCCGGTGGACCTTGTCGGCCAGCGGATGGCGGGTGGAGCCGAAGTTCGAGAACGACAGCATGGCGACCCGCGGCTCGACGCCAAAGCGCCGGGCGGCGGCGGCGGCGCCGATCGCGATCTCGGCGAGGTCCTCGGCCGACGGCTCGATGTTCACCGTGGTGTCGGCCAGGAAGTAGACCTTGTCCTTGATCGCCAGCAGGTAAAGCCCGGCGACCTTGCTGACTCCCGGCCGCATGCCGATGACCTGTAGCGCCGGCCGCATGGTGTCGGGATAGTGCTGGGTGACGCCGGCAACCAGAGCATCGCCCTCGCCGCGACGCACCATCAGGGCGCCGAACACCGTCGGGTTGCGCAGCTGGACGCGGGCGTCGCTCATCGTCACGCCCTTGCGCTGGCGCAGGGCAAAGAGCTCGCTCGCATACTGCTCGCGTTCGGGATGGGCAGCCGGGTCGACGATCATGACGCCGTTCAGGCTGAGGTCGAGCTCGGCGATCCGCTGACGGATCTGGGCCTCGTTGCCGAGCAGGATCGGCTTGGCGAAACCCTCGTCGACGATCACCTGGCAGGCGCGCAACACCGAGTCGTGACCACCCTCGGGGAAGACCACGCGCTTGGGGTCGCTCTTCGCGCGGTGGATCAGGAAGCGCAGCACCTCGCGCGACTTGCCGAGACGGCGCTCGAGCGACTCGCGGTAGGCCTCGATCTCCACCGGCTTGCGGGCGACGCCGGTCGCCATCGCCGCTGCCGCCACGGCGGGTGACACCCGCAGCAGCACCCGACGGTCGAACGGCTTGGGAATCAGATACTCGGCGCCGAAGCGCAGGGTGTCGAGGCCATAGGCCCGCAGGACGTCGTCCGGCACGTCCTCGCGGGCGAGCTCGGCGAGGGCGCGGGTGGCGGCGAGCTTCATCTCCTCGTTGATCGCCGAGGCGCGAACGTCGAGCGCGCCGCGGAAAATGAACGGGAAGCCGAGCACGTTGTTGACCTGGTTCGGGTAGTCGGAACGGCCGCTGGCCATGATCACGTCGGGACGCGCCTCCCGCGCTGCCTCGAAGGTGATCTCGGGGTCCGGGTTGGCCATCGCGAAGACGATCGGCCGCTCGGCCATCACCTTCAGCATCTCGCCGGTGACGCAGTTGGCCTCCGACAGGCCTGCGAAGACGTCGGCGCCGACCATCGCCTCGGCCAGCGTGCGAGCCGTGGTCTTCGACGCCAGCGCCGCCTTGTACGGGTTCATGCCGGCGGTGCGGCCCTCGTAGATGACGCCCTTGCTGTCGCAGAGGATCAGGTTCTCGCGGCGCACGCCGAGCGAGACGTAGAACTTGGCACAGGCGATGCCGGCGGCGCCGGCGCCGTTGAACACCACCTTGACCTTGGCGATGTCTTTGCCGACCACCTCGAGGGCGTTGAGCAGGGCGGCGGCGGAAATGATCGCGGTGCCGTGCTGGTCGTCATGGAAGACCGGGATCGGCAGGGTCGCCTTGAGCGTCTCCTCGATCTCGAAGCACTCCGGGGCCTTGATGTCCTCGAGGTTGATGCCGCCGAAGGTCGGCGCCAGCATCGTGCAGCACTTGATGATCTCTTTCGGGTCGTGGCTGTCGAGCTCGATGTCGAAGACGTCGATGTCGGCGAATCTCTTGAACAGGACGCCCTTACCCTCCATCACCGGTTTGCCGGCCAGGGCGCCAATGTCGCCCAAGCCGAGAACCGCGGTGCCGTTCGAGATCACCGCCACCAGGTTGCCCTTGGCGGTGTATTCGTAGGCGGCGTCGGGGTCGTCGTGGATGCGGTGGCAGGGCACCGCCACGCCGGGCGTGTAGGCCAGCGAGAGGTCGCGCTGGGTGAGGCAGGGCTTGCTCGGTACGACCTCGATCTTGCCGGGTCGTGGATGGCGGTGGTAGTCGAGGACTTCGTCGTCGCGGATCATCGAGTTTCTCCTTCGGATTCTCCCGGGGTTCTCCTGGAACGAACCACCGTATCGTGATCAGCGCTGACCGCGATCGCCCACACCCGGGTGTGGGGGTAACGGCGCACGGCGGGATGGGTCGCGCTCTGATCTAATCCCGGGTGACTACTCGTAGGTTTCAGCGTCTCCTGTCACGCGCCACCGCTCAATCACCCGAGGATCCCGCCATGCCCGAGACCACCCCGCAGTCCTATGCTAACCACTCCCGCTTGGTGCCCGGCTTTCACTTCGCCACCTTCACCGCCATCGTCCTCTGCCTGTTGTACGCGCTCTACAACCTGTTCCGCTTCCCCTCGGTGGGAGCGGGTTTCGGCCTACTCCAAGCCGGCGCGCTGGTGGGTCTGTTCTGGTATTGCCGGATCTTCCCGCTCAAGGCTCAGGACCGCGTCATTCGGCTCGAGGAGCAGCTCCGACTCTCCCGTCTGCTGCCGGCAGACCTGGCGGCAGCCGCCACGGCGGCCTTGACTCCTGGTCAGCTGATCGCTCTGCGCTTCGCCGCCGACGGCGAGGTTGCCGACCTCGTCCGCCGCATCCAGGCAGGTGAGCTGGCGACGCCGGCCGCGATCAAGCAGGCGATCAAGACCTGGCGCCCCGACTACCTCCGCGTCTGACGCCTGAGCTCCGTATACGTGGGTGGCGCGACCCACCGCGCCCACCCCTGCGGAGCTCTGCCATGTCTCGGCACGTCCCGGCCGCTCGCCCCCCAGTCGCCCTCCTGCTGGTCGTCTCCACCTTCGTCCTCGGCGCGAGCGTCTCGCCCGCCGCCGTCGACCCACCAGCCGTCGCCTTCGAGCTCGTGGCCAGCGGCCTCGGCCAGGTAACCTCGATCGCCCAGGCCGGCGACGAGCGCCTCCTCGTCACCAGCCTCGACGGCCGCATCTGGCTCATCGACCACGGCAGCTACTCGACGGTGCCGTTCCTCGACCTGCGCGATCGCGTCGTCGTCGACGGCGTCAGGGGTCTGCTCTCGGTCGCCCTCCATCCCGACTACCCCAGTCGCAACGCCGTCTTCGTCAACTACATCGGCGCCGGCCGCACCGCCTACACGTCGCGATTCGCCGTCACCGCCGACCCCAACCAGGCCGACCCCGCGAGCGAGAGGGTCCTCCTCGCCATTCCGCACGCTCGCGGCGCCCACAACGGGGGGCAGCTCGCCTTCGGTCCCGGCCGGGATAGGCCGGACGGCTACCTGTACGTCAGCTCGGGTGACGACGGCGGCGCCGACGATCCCGACTGCAACGGTCAGAATCCGTCGACGCTGCTCGGCAAGCTCCTGCGCCTCGACGTCGATCACCACATCGACAGCGCCCCCTACTACGCGATCCCGCCGGACAATCCCTTCGTCGGCGCGGGCCCACCACTCGATGAGATCTGGGCGCTCGGCCTGCGCAACCCGTGGCGCTTCTCGTTCGACCGCACCACCGGCGACCTCTGGCTCGGCGACGTCGGCCAGGACCGCGAGGAGGAGGTCGACTGGCAGGCCGCCTTCGCCCCTGGCGGCAACAACTACGGCTGGAAGGCGCTCGAGGGCAACGTCTGCACCGGCCAGACCGCCGGCTGCGCGACGCCGCCGCCAGCCTGCGACTCGGCGGCCTACACCGCACCGATCCTCACCTACCCCCACGGCACCGGCGACTGCTCCATCACCGGCGGCTACGTCTACCGCGGCAGCGAGATCCCCGGTCTCGCTGGCCACTACCTCTACGGCGACTTCTGCAGCGGCATCCTGCGCGCGACGCCGGCGGCCCCCGAAACGTGGTCTCCGGTCGAGCTCGCGGCCCGCCTGCCGGGAATCACCACCTTCGGCGAGGACGCGCGCGGCGAGCTCTATCTCGCGGCCGACGACAAGGTGTACCGCCTGGTGAACGGCGAGGCGGCCGCCGAGTGCATCCCCGGCGACCGTCGCCTCTGTCTCGAGCACGGTCGCTTCGAGGTCACCATGACCTGGCGCCGGGACACCGGGGAGACCGGCAACGGCCACGCCGTGCCGCAGTCGGCGAACACCGGCAACTTCTGGTTCTTCGACCCGACCAACACCGAAGTCCTCGTCAAGGTCCTCGACGCCTGCTCGGCGCCCTTCCACCACTACTGGGTCTTCGCCGCCGGCCTGACCAACGTCGAGGTGACGTGGACCGTCACCGACACCCAGACCCGACAAGTCCGGCGCTACGTCAATCCGCTAGGAACCCCGTTTCTGGCCGTCCAGGACACCCGCGCCTTCGCCACCTGCCCGTAGGGCTCCTCGGCGGCAGGCGGGTTCGCGCATACCATGCGACCATGCCCCACGACGCCGCCCACCCCGACCGCTACCGGCCCGACCGCATCCTCGGTGCCTTCCTCGGCCTTGCCTGCGGCGATGCCCTCGGCGCCCCCGCCGAGTTCACCCGGCCGGCCGACATGGCGGAGGCCTTCCCCGGCGGCGTGCGGGACATGGTCGGCGGTGGCAGCTTCCACTGGGCCCCCGGCGAATGGACGGACGACACCGGCATGTCGCTGTGCGTTGCTGACGGCATCCTGGCCGCCCCGAGCGACCCCGTTGCCGCGACCGGCGAGCGCTTCCTGACTTGGGTCGAGGGCGCCCGCGACGTCGGCAACACCATCCGCGCCGCCATCGGCGCCTACCGCCGCAACCCGCCGGCCGGTTGGCCCGCCGCCGCCGCCTCGACCCCGCAGGCGCGACAGGGTAAGGCGGCCGGCAACGGATCGCTGATGCGCACCCTGCCGGTGGCCCTCGCCTATCCCGACCGCGCGGAAATGCTGCGCCATGCCGCAACGATCTCCGCGATGACCCACTGGGATCCCCAGGCCGAGGCCTGCTGCGCCGTCTACTGCCTGTGGATTCGCGACCTGTTGCGCGGCCGCGACCGCGCCGACGCCTGGGAGCGCGCCCTGCGTGGCGCCCGCAGCTGGGCGGACGAAGGCGGCGTCCGCACCGACGGCGGCCGGACAGAACGCACCCCGGGCCCGCTGCCCGCCGACCACGAGCTCTGGCAGCGCCTGGCCGACGCCCCCCTTCTCGCCGCCCACCAGGTGCAGCCGAGCGGCTACGCCGGCAGCGCTCCCGAGTGCCTCGAAGCCGCGGCCTGGGCTTGCCTCTCCGCCGACAGCGCCGAGGAGGCGATCGTCACCGTGGTCAACCTCGGCGGGGAGAGCGACACCATGGGCGCCGTCACCGGCGGCGCCGCCGGCGCCGCCTGGGGCATCGACGCGCTGCCCGCCCGCTGGCTGCGCGCGCTCCACCAGAACGACCGCCTCATCGAGACCGCCCACCGCCTGGCCGAGCTGCGACACCTGCTGGTCTACGCGCCGCCAGGCCCACCGCCCTTCACCCGCTACCCGGTCACCGACCGCCTGCTCGCTGGCCGCAACCCCCTCACCGAGCTCGACGCCCGGGAGCTCGCCGCCGCTGGCGTCACCCACGTCCTGGATCTGCGTGAGGACAGCGAGTGGGCCCCCGACGCCCGCCACGGCGCCGAAGCCGTCGACGCCCTCGCCCGGCTCGGCATCGAACGCAGGAGCGTCCCCATCCGCGACACCGACAGCAGCAGCCACGCCGCCCTCGACGAGGCCGTCGGCTTCCTCCGCACCGCCCTGGAGCCCAGCGCGCGCACCGCCGACGGCCGCCCGACCCGCGTCTACGTCCATTGCCGGGCCGGCGTCGAACGCACCGGCAGCATCCTCGCCGCCTACGTCGCGCGCGCCGAGCACCTGTCGGTCGACGACGCCGTCGCCCAGCTACGCGCCGCGGCGCCGCAGATTCAGCCACTGCCCTGGCAGCTCGACGCGGTGCGCGCCTGGCTGGGGAGGTAGACTGGCCACGTGAACGCAACGCCTGCGATCGAGGAAGGACGGCTCGGAACCAAGGCCTGCGAGGAGGCGAATCCGCCAGACAGTCGGCTGGTCACCCGACTCGTCGTTCGCAACTACAAGAGCATCGGTGCCTGCGACGTGCGGCCCGGAAACCTGACGTTTCTGGTCGGGCCCAACGGTTCTGGCAAGAGCAACCTGCTCGACGCCCTCCGTTTCGTCGGTGACTCTCTTCGCTACTCCGTCGATCACGCCCTGCGCGATCGTGGCGGCATCAACGAGGTGCGCCGGCGCTCTGGCGGGCACCCGACCCACTTCGGAATCCGCCTGGAGGTCGACACCGGAAGCTCCTTCGGCTTCTTCGCGTTCAGCGTCGGCGCCAAGCCGCGCGGAGGGTGGGCCATCCAACGGGAAGAGTGCAGGGTCATCGCCCGCCCGGCCGCACCCGGCAACGCAGACAGTGGCGGTTACTATCGGATCGAAGAAGGGAAGATCGTCGGAAGCTCTTTCAGCCTTGCTCCGCCGGCGGTTTCGGACCGTCTCTACCTCGTCCTCGCTGCGGCGTTCTCAGCCTTCAGGCCGTTCTATGACGCGCTCTCGACCATGGGTTTCTACAGCCTGAACCCGGATCAGATCCGCGACCTGCAACCCCCGAACCCGGGCGACCTGCTGGCTCGCGACGGTTCCAATTTGGGCAGCGTGATGGCTCGGCTCGAGGCCAACAACCCAGCCATCAAGGCGCGGATCGAGGGCTATCTCGCCCGGGTCGCCCCCGGCATAGCTGGCGTCGACCACAAGGCCCTCGGCCCCAAAGAAACCCTGGAATTCCGCCAGGCGGTCAAGGGGGCGAGCCATCCTTGGCGCTTCTTGGCCGCCAACATGTCGGACGGCACGCTGCGGGCGCTCGGCGTGCTGGTCGCCCTCTTCCAATCCTCGCCTCGAGCCTCCGGCCGGCTCCTGGTCGGCATCGAGGAACCGGAGGCGGCCCTGCATCCGGCGGCGCTCGGCGTCCTCGCTGACAGCCTGCGCGATGCCAGCGAACGCACGCAGGTGATCGTGACCAGCCACAGCCCCGATCTCCTCGACGATCCCGAGATCTCCGACGAGTCGATCCTCGCGGTCCTGGCGGAGGACGGTGAATCGAAGGTGGCACGGCTCGACAGGCCAGGCCGCGAGGCTCTCCACAGCCACCTGTACACCGCTGGTGAGCTGGCACGCATGGACCAGCTGCGCCCCGATCCCAGCCTCGTGCCGCCCGCCAACAGCCAGCTCGACCTCTTCGAAGGACTGCCCGGCGAGTGAAGCTGGTTTCGATCGTGGAGGGGCACGGCGATCAGAGAGCCCTGCCCGTGCTGCTCCGCCGACTCGCCCTGGCGATCACACCGGGCAGCTGGGTCGAGGTACCGAGGCCAATCAGAATTCCCCGATCGACCTTGCTCAAACCCGGGGAGCTCGAGAGGGCCGTGTCCCTCGCCGCCTTTCAGGCCGGCGCTGACGACGGCATCATCATCATCCTCGATGCTGACGACGACTGCCCCGCCATCCTGGGTGAAGAGCTTCGCCGGCGGGCGCGCGCCACGAGGAGCGACCGGCGCATCGCGCTGACCCTCGCCAACCGTGAGTTCGAGGCCTGGTTTCTGGCTGCCGCCAGCTCACTGGCGGGCCATTGCTCGCTCCTACCGCACCTCGAGGCGCCCGCCGACCCCGAGGGGATTCGCGACGCGAAGGGTTGGTTGACGCGGCACTCCGTCCCTGGCCAGCCCTACAAGGAAACCCTGAACCAGCCCGCGATGGCCGAGCTCATGGACCTCGAAGCCGCCAGGCGGGCCGCCTCCTTCCGCAAGCTCTGGCGCGATGTCGCCTGGTTGCTGGCGCCAGCCGACGCTGCCGGGCAGAGCTGACGTAGCCACGCAGCGCGTCCGGACGCAGGGGCAGTACTTTTCTGGCTCGGCATGTCAGATTCGCTGACTCGCCGGCACCTTACTGAGCAGAGCCGCTGTCCACAGCCGCTGAGCCGAGCCTCGAAATGTCGACCGACTACCACGCCGCCTACTGGGCCCACGCCCTCACCCTGGCCGGCCCGCCGGGGTCGATCGATAGCCTCTCGCGTTCGCTCGCCAGCGCCCGCGTCGACCTCAATCCCCACCAGGTCGACGCCGCCCTGTTCGCTCTGCAGTCCCCGCTCCAACGTGGCGTGCTCCTGGCCGACGAGGTCGGGCTCGGCAAGACCATCGAGGCCGGGCTCGTCATCGCCCAGCGCTGGGCCGAGCGACGACGCCAGCTCCTGCTGATCGTGCCGGCGACGCTGCGCAAGCAGTGGCAACAGGAGCTCCTCGACAAGTTCCACCTACCCACCCGCATCCTCGACGCCGCGAGCTACCGACTGGCACGTGACGGCGGCCAGCCCCAGCCCTTCGCCGACAGCACCCGCGTGCAGGTGTGCTCGTACCAGTTTGCGACCGCCAAGGCAGCAGAGATCGCCGCCGTCGCGTGGGATCTCGTCGTCGTCGACGAGGCACACCGCCTGCGCAATGTCTACCGCGAGACCTCGAAGATCGCCACCGCCATCAAGGGCGCGATCACCGGGCGACCGAAGCTGCTGCTCACCGCCACGCCGCTCCAGAACTCCCTGCTCGAGCTTTACGGTCTCGTGAGCCTGCTCGACGACTACGTGTTCGGCGACCTCGAGTCGTTCCGTGAGCAGTTCGTCCGCGCCGCCGACGAGAACCTGCGCAACGCTCGCCTGCGCGCGCGGCTCGAGACCTTCTGCCGCCGCACGCTCCGCCGCCAGGTGCTCGAATACGTGCAATTCACCCAGCGCACGCCGATCACCCAGCGCTTCGTCCCGTCCAACGCAGAGCAGGAGCTCTACGACGAGGTCTCGGCCTATCTCCAACGCGAGGTCCTCCACGCCCTGCCACGCGGCCAGCGCAACCTGCTCACCCTCGTGCTGCGAAAGTTGCTGGCCTCCTCGACCTTCGCCATCGCCGGTACTCTCGACAGCCTCGTGCGTCGACTCGAAAGGCTCGAGGGCCAGGCCGCCAGCGGCCTGCTCGACGAGGACGACTACGAAGCGATCGCCGAAGTCGGCGACGAGTGGTTGGGAAACGACAGCACATCCGAGCCAGCCCCGGCCGTCGATCTTGCCTCGCTGCGTGCCGAGCTGGCCGAGCTCCGCCGCTACGCCGGGCACGCCGAGGCGATCGAGCACAACACCAAGGGCGACGCCCTCGTCGACGCGCTGGCCATCGCACTCGCGCGCGCCCAGGGTCTTGGCGCGGCGCGCAAAGCCGTGATCTTCACCGAGTCTCGGCGCACGCAGGCCTATCTGGCTCGGTTTCTCGCCGAGCATGGCCATGCCGGCGAAATCGTGCTGATCAACGGCAGCAACGCCGACCCCACCTCGCGCCAGATCTACGAGCGCTGGCTCGCGCGCCACCGCGGCTCGGACCGCGTCTCCGGCTCTCGTGCTGCCGACCTCAAGGCGGCGCTGGTCGAGGAGTTTCAGGAACGGGGCACCCTCCTGATCGCCACCGAGTCCGCGGCCGAGGGCGTCAATCTCCAGTTCTGTTCGCTGGTCGTCAACTACGACCTGCCGTGGAACCCCCAACGCATCGAGCAGCGCATCGGCCGTTGCCACCGCTACGGCCAACGCCACGATGTCGTCGTCGTCAACTTTCTGAACGAAAGAAACGCCGCCGACCAGCGCGTCTTCCAACTGCTCGCCGAGAAATTTCAACTGTTCCACGGCGTCTTTGGCGCGAGCGAAGAGATTCTGGGTGCGGTCGAGTCAGGCGTCGACATCGAGCGCCGCATCGCCGAGGCCTACCAAACCTGCCGCACGACCGCCGAGATCCAACAGGCCTTCGATCGTCTGCAGGCCGAGCTCGAGGGGCAAATCGACAGCCGCATGCGGACGACCCGCGAAGCGATCTTCGAGCACTTCGACGAGGAGGTGCATCGGCGCCTCAAGGACCTGCGGGATGACGCCCAGCGCAACCTCGACGGCCAGCAGAGCCTGCTCTGGCGGCTGGCCCGTCACGAGCTGGCCGGCCAAGCCACCTCCGACGACGAGCGCAAGTGCTTCTCCGTCCCCGAAGCCAACGGCAGGCCGCAGCGCCCCTTCTTCCTGAGCTGGCCGATCGCAGATTCCGAGGACGGCGTGTTCTTCCACCCCGCCCACGAGCTCGCCGCGAGCCTGGCGGAGCGCGCCCGGGACCGAGCGCTCAGCGATGGCGAGCTGTGCTTCCGTTACGCACCACCGCCACGCACGATGGCCTTGGAGCCGCATCTCGGAAAGTCAGGCTGGCTGGACGTCAGCCGGCTGCGCGTTGCCGGTCGCCATGTCGAGGAGCACCTCGTCGTCGTCGCCCAGCTCGACGACGGAACTGCACTCCCCTCCGACCTTGCCGCCCGCCTGTTCGATCTCCCAGCCAGCGTAGCGGCTGTGGCCGAGCCCACTCACGCCCCCTCGTCGGTCGATGCGCAGCGGCAGTCAGCGGCCGATCGTCTGCTCGGTGAGGCCAGAGTGCGCAACCACGAGCTCCTCCGGTCCGAAGAAGCCAAGCTCGAGCAGTGGGCCGACGACGCCAAGGAAGGCCTCGAACGTGACCTCAAGGACCTCGACCGCGAGATCAAAGAGGCGCGCCGCACTTCCAAGCTGGCCGCCACGCTCGACGAGAAGCTCGTCCTCCAGCGCCGCATGAAGGAGCTCGAGGGCCGCCGCAACCGGAAACGCCGCGAGCTGTTCGACGAGCAGGACGCGATCGAGGCCAAGCGCGAGCAGTTGATCGCCGAGATCGAGCGGCAGTTGGCGCTGACGGTCGAGGTGACCGAGGTTTTCCGCTGCCGGTTCAGCCTGGAGAGCTCCGGAGTAGAGCCGTCCAGCACCAGGCCCAACGACCCCAGCGGGGCGGCTCCGCCGCCAGCGCCCGGGCTACACTAGGCCCTCACGAAGCGCGAGGAGGGTGCCATGTCCAGCGGAAAGCTCTTGCGGCAAGTGGTCCGCGCCGGCACGGCTGGAGACCAGCAGGCCTTCCGTGAGGCGTCCGAAGCCCTGATCCGCGAGGAGCGGGAAAAGCAGCACCACCTCCTCGCCAACGACCTCGAGGGCATTCTCTACGGCAGCATTCGCCCGGCGGGCAAGGCCGAGCTCGGCTTGCGGCAGCGTGTTCCAACGGATCAGGAGCGCGGACTCGCGCTACTCGACGTGCGCGAGCCGACGCGCGGCCTCGACGACGTCGTGTTGGCTGATGCCAACCGTCAGGCGATCGAGAGCATCCTCGAGGAGCATCGCCGCGTCGACCTCCTGCGCAGCTATGGGCTCCGCCCGGTCCAAAGGCTGCTCTTCTACGGCCCCCCGGGCTGCGGGAAGACACTGACGGCCGAGGTCTTGGCGACCGAGCTCGGGCGACCTCTCGCGCTCGTCCGCGTCGAAAGCGTCGTCTCGTCCTTCCTCGGCGAGACATCGGCCAACCTGCGCAAGGTCTTCGACTTCATCGAAGCCAACGAGCTCGTCGCCCTGTTCGACGAGTTCGACGCCATCGGCAAGGAGCGGGCCGACGCCAGCGAGCATGGCGAGCTCAAACGCGTAGTGAACGCGTTCCTTCAGATGCTCGACGGCTACCAGGGGAAGAGCCTGATCGTCGCGGCCACCAACCACGAGCAGATGCTCGACAGCGCCATCTGGCGCCGCTTCGACGAAACGCTCCGCTTCGAGCGGCCCAGCCGCGAGCAACTCGCCCAGCTACTGCGCGCCAAGTTACGGGGCGTAAGGCGTGGCTTCGAGCCCGACTCCGAAGCCGTGTTGGACATGTTCGGCAGCATGTCCCACGCCCAGGTCGAGCGCGTTCTCCGTCGTGCCATCAAGGCGATGGTTCTCCGCGGCCAAGAGTTCCTCGAGATTCGACACCTGGAAACCGCTCTCGGGCGCGAGAACACCCGCCGCGACTAAGTCCCGCCGCCTGAATGCCCGCCTATCCCCACCTTCAGCTCGTGCGTGAGCAGCCGGTCAACCCCAGGCGCACCAGGCGGGGGGGAATGGGAATTCCCCCACCAGCCGACCCCGGCGCGCATGGCCGCGGACTTCAACTGTCCCTCGCGGTAGCCACGCGGGCCGCGAAGGACGAAGTCGGCGGCTACGACCCGCGGCTTCTTCTGAAGCTCCAGATCGGCCGGCTTCCTCCGGACAGGCTCGAGCACGCGTTCCCAGGCGTCGAAGTCGTCAGCCAGGAGGGAGACGGCTTCGTCCTGGCCTTCGCCAACGCTACGGCCCTGAGCCTCTTCGAACAAAGACTCTCGAGCCTCGCGACGGGGCAGAAACCGAAGTACCCAGAGGTCCTCTACGCACTTCGAGCGTTCGAGCTCTGGACGCCGGAGAATCGCCAGGGCTGGGCGCTGCGGCAAGAGGGCATGCCAGCGACGGACCCATTCGTCCTCGATGCCGAGCTGTGGCCGCTAGCCCACACGACTGCCCGCGTGGACATGGTGAAGGCGTTCAGACACTGGCTCGCTGAGAACGAGATCCACGCGATCGACGACGCCTGCGGCGAGGGCCTGGTGCTTTTTCGGCTCCGCGTCACGACGCCCCAGGCCTGGTTGCTCCTCCACCATCGTGACGTCCGCGGCGTCGATCTGCCGCCGCGAGTGGTTTTCGAGCCTCAGATTCTACGGACCGACCTGCAGTCCCTGCCTCGTGTGCAAGCGCCCCCCGCAGGCGCACCCATCATCGCGGTGCTCGACAGCGGCATTGCCTCGAACCACCCGCTCCTAGGCCCGGCCATCGCAGACGCGCAGGGCTTCCTGCCGCCCGAGCTCCGCGCCGACGACGAGAACGGGCACGGGACGATGGTCGCTGGCATTGCGCTCTATGGCGACGTCGAGGGTTGCCTTCGTGCTGGTGAGTTTCGGCCGCAGATCAGAATTCTCAGCGGTCGCGTGCTCGACGAGGGGAACCAAGCGGAACCTCGCCTGCTCGAACGAATCGTTGACGAGGCCGTGCGTCAATACCACCGCGACTACGGCTGCCGTATCTTCAACCTCTCGTACGGCGACCCCGGCCGCCCCTATCTGGGTGGCCGCCTCGGAGGCCTGGCCTTCACCCTCGATCGGCTCGCTCGTGAGCTCGATGTCCTGTTCGTGGTTCCGACAGGCAACCTGCCCAGCATCGGGCCACGCGAGCTGCGCGAGGGCTATCCCGAGCTTCTACTCGAATCTTCGGCAAGTCTCATCGACCCGGCGCCGGCCCTCAATGCGCTCACGGTCGGCAGCCTGGTGCGTCGCGACGGAGGTAGCAAAGCTGCGCTCCGGGTCCACCAAGTTGCCGAGGTTCTTGTTGCGCGGCCCGACCAACCCTCACCCTTCACCCGGACTGGGGGTTCCCTCCGCGACGCCATCAAACCGGATGTCGTCGCGTACGGTGGCAGCCGCACCTTGGACGCCACCAGCCGCCGCGAGTCCGACCAAGGTCTCGGCGAGGTCTCGACCAGCAACACGTTCGCGGACGGCCATCCCTTCCGTGAAGCTTCTGGGACCAGCTACGCGGCGCCACAAGTTGCCCACCTCGCGGCGAACCTGCTGGCCCAGATCCCCCGCGCCAGCGCCAACCTACTGCGGGCCCTCCTGATCGCCAACGCCCGCATCCCAGCCGCGGCCTTTGACCTCGTTCAAGGGGACTCCACCAAGCTCGCGCGGCTCGTGGGCTACGGCCTAGTCGATCCCGAGGCTCTGTACCGCTCGACTGACGAGCAGGTGCTCCTCTACGCCGAAGACACTGTGCTCAACGACACCAACCACTTCTACGAAATTCCGTTCCCACCCGCCATCAACGGCGGCGCCCCAGCTCGCCGACTGCGACAGCTCACAGTCGCGCTCGCACATGCCCCGGCCGTTCGCACGACTCGGCTCGACTACCGCGCCACGCGGCTGAAGTTCCGGTACCTTCAGGAGGCAAGCCTCGCGGCCGCCGTAGTCCGCGCCGGGAAGCCCGAGAAAGGCCAAGTGGCTGACAAGGCCCCCACAGAATCCAGCACTGGGCGCGAGCACTACGGAGCTACCGAACGAGAGCGCGGAACGGTCCAGGCATCGACTTGGGCAATCAAGGCACGGAAGGGCAAGAAGCTCTTCGTGGTCGTGACCCGCAACGATCAATCGTGGGCCGAAGGACTGAGCCAAACTGAGGAGCCATACGCTCTGGTCATACGACTCGCCGACCGTGAGAACCCCGAGCCGAGGCTCTACGCCGAAGTCCGCGCCATTCTGCAAGCCCGCGAGCAGGCGCGGCAGAGGATCCGAGTCTGATGAGTCCGCCCACCAAAACCCGCCTCGAGCTGACCTGGATCGGCAAGGAGACCCGGCCGCGGCTCGAGCCGCGCATCCTGATCGAGGACCCCGAGCGCTCGTACCACGCGCCTCACCGGGTGACACCGAACGACCAGTTCGACAACCGGCTGATCTTCGGCGACAACCTGTTGGCGCTCAAGGCGCTGGAGGCAGAGCTCGCCGGGAAGGTGAAGTGCGTCTTCATTGATCCGCCGTACAACACGGGCTCGGCGTTCGAGCACTACGACGACGGGGTCGAGCACTCGCTCTGGCTGTCGCTACTTCGCGACAGGTTGGAGCTCACCCGGCGACTGCTCGGCCCCGATGGTTCCCTCTGGATCACAGTGGACGACAACGAAGCCCACTATCTCAAGGTTCTCTGCGATGAAGTCTTTGGCAGGTCGAACTTTGTGGCGAACGCCGTCTGGCAGAAGAAATACACCGTGGCCAACGACGCCAAGTGGCTCTCCGACAACCACGACCATGTCCTCGTCTACGCCCTCAACAAGGAGACTTGGAGGCCGTATCGCTTGATGAGGAGCGAGGAGATGGACGCTCGCTACAGGAACCCTGACAATCATCCGAAGGGCCCCTGGAAAGCGACACCGCTCTACGCCAAGCAAACCGGATCCACGGAGGAGAAGTCCCGCCGGTTCCTCTTCAAGAACGGGGTCGCGTGGTCGGCGCCGCCCGGAACTTCGCCCAGGTTTCCAGACGACAAGCTGCGAGAGCTCGACGCAAACAACGAAATATGGTTCGGCGGAGACGGCACAGCATCGCCGTCCCGCAAGACGTTCCTCAATGAACTGAAGCTCCTCGGGCCGCCGGCGCCGACGATATGGCTCCATTCCGATGTTGGGCACAACCATGAAGCCAGAGAAGAGGCCAAAGCCTGCAACCCGTCAGATCCCTTCGGCACTCCGAAGCCAGAGAGACTCCTGCGGCGAGTCCTTGAGCTAGCGACGCAGCCTGGCGACCTCGTGCTCGATTCCTTCGCCGGCTCCGGCACCACCGGTGCCGTCGCGCAGAAGATGAGCCGCCGGTGGGTCATGGTCGAGCTCGGCGAGCACTGTCATACCCACATCATTCCTCGCCTGCGCAAGGTCATCGACGGCCAGGATCCTGGCGGCATCACGGAGCAGGTCGGCTGGCAGGGCGGCGGCGGGTTTCGTTACTACCGGCTGGCGCCGTCGCTGCTCGAGAAGGACCGCTTCGGCAACTGGGTGATCAACAAGCAGTACAACGCCGCCATGCTGGCCGAGGCCGTATGCAAGCTGCACGGCTTCCGCTACGCCCCGAGCGATAGCGTGTACTGGCAGCAGGGCCAGTCGACCGAGCGTGATTTCCTCTACGTCACCACCCAGACACTCACCGCCGGCCAGCTCCAGATCCTGTCGGACGACGTCGGCACCGAGCGCACGCTCCTCGTCTGCTGCGGCGCCTTCCGCGGCAACCCCCGCGACTGGCCGAACCTCACCGTCGAGAAGATTCCCAAGGCTGTCCTCGACCGCTGCGAGTGGGGCAAGGACGACTACAGCCTGCAGATCGCCAACCTGCCGCAGGCGCCGGCGGGCGGCCACGTCGCGGACGGCCCAGGCCAGCCTGGTGAACCCGAACGCAACACATCTGCTACTGAGGCAGCCCGCGCCGGTCGCCGTCGCGTCAGCGCGGCCGTCCCCAACCTCAACCTCTTCGATCCGCCACCGTCTGGAAAGGGAGACTGACATGGCCACCGTCCCTGGTTTCGACCGCATCACCATCGAGCCCGGCAGGATGGGTG
>CXWL01104322.1_pt1 | contig 25144 bp, 19 predicted proteins | sample 590931 | NCBI WGS metagenome assembly CXWL01 (sample SAMEA3498368, study PRJEB10139) | groundwater metagenome | biome: water well; material: biofilm material | place: Germany | collected 2015-04-27
CGAACACTCGACCCCTTGCACCCCATGCAAGTACGCTACCAGGCTGCGCTACGCCCCGACGAGTTGCGAATTATATCAGAGCATTTTGGTTTTTCGACACCCCCTGGACGCCCCTTTCCCCCTGTCAGCGCCAAGTTTGTGCAAACGCAAACCGCGGGAATGGCATTTTCTCCAGGTTTGCTTAAAGCTTAACTTAACGGCACTCCCGTCTGATCCGCTAGAGCCCGTACCGGGCGTACCGTTTTTTGGCATTCATATAATATTGACCATAACTCGTTATGGTCGGCAATCATTGCTGGCGCCTTACATGGAAACCCAAAACCGCGACCTCACCCGCTTCCTGTCCACCGGCGTTGCCGGGCTTGACACCATCCTTGGAGGCGGCCTCACCAGCGACCGCTTGTTCCCGCGGCGAATCGGTCATCTACATCACGCTCGCCGAAACGCGGGTCGAGCTGGAATCGGTCGCGCAATCGCACGGCTGGTCGATGGATGGCATCCATGTTGAAGACATCATTCCGAGCGAAAGCATCCTCCATCCGGACCAGCAGTTCACGATTTTCCACCCATCCGAAATCGAGATGGGCATGACCACCCAGCGCATCCTCGACGCTATCGAAAAGTACAAGCCTACCCGCGTCGTGCTTGATTCGCTGTCGGAGCTCCAACTGCTGGCCGAAAGTCCGCTACGCTACCGGCGCCAGGTCCTGGCGCTCAAGCAATACCTCGCTGGAAAGGGGTGCACCACCCTCTTCCTCGATGACCGCACCGCGCTGTCGGGCGACTTGCAGGTGCGCAGCGTCGCGCACGGCGTCATCACACTCGAACTCATCAATCAATCCTACGGTTCCGAACGCCGCCGCGTGCGCGTGGTCAAGTACCGCGGCATCGCGTTCCGCGGCGGTTCGCACGATTACAAGATCGCGACCGGCGGCCTGGTGGTGTATCCACGCCTGGTCGCAGCGCAAACCCGCATGCAAGGCGAGCACAAGCAACTGTCCAGTGGACTCGCCACGCTCGACGCACTGACAGGCGGCGGCCTCAACGAGGGAACCAGCACCCTGATCTCGGGTCCGCCCGGCACCGGAAAGTCTTCGCTTTGCAGCAATTACGTGCATGCGGCAACCCAACGCGGCGAAAAGGCCGCGATGTTCCTGTTCGAGGAAGCTGTCGGAAATCTGCTCATCCGTTCCGCGGGCCTCGGAATCGACCTCGAGTCGGCTGTGAGCAAGGGCTTGCTGACGATACAGCAAATCGACCCGGCCGAGATGTCACCCGGCGAATTCACCCACGCCGTCGTCGATGCCCAACGCGGCGGCGCGCGGGTCATCGTCATCGACAGCCTGAACGGGTATCTGAAGGCAATGCCTGACGAGCACTTCCTCGCGACGCACATGCACGAACTGCTCACCTACCTGGGGCAGCATGGCGTCGTCACCATCATCGTGGGCGGCCATCCGTCCCACGGCAGCCCTGACGCCGGCGCGTTTGACGCCAGCTACCTGGCCGACAGCATCATCATGCTGCGCTACTTTGAAGCGCGCGGAAAAGTGCGGCAGGCAATCTCCGTGTTCAAGAAGCGTGTCGGGCCGCACGAACGCTCGATTCGCCTGTTCAGCATGAGCAGTACTGGCATTCAGGTCGGCAACGTCCTCACCGGTTTCCATGGCATTCTTACCGGCGCGCCGTCGTTCGACGATTCACAGTGCCAGGCGCTGTTCGGCGAGGAAAGCGCCTGATCATGGAGAAACGCGTCCTCATCTATGCACCGACGGGGCAGGATGCAGCGCTGGCGTCGAAGATTCTGACCATGGCCGAGGTCGATAATCTCGTCGTCGCGACTGCCAGGGACCTGGCCGAACAATTGCTCGTTGGCGTAGGCGCGGTGTTGACCGTTGAGGAAGCGCTGCCTATCGGCGCGATGCGTACGCTGGGCGCGTTTATCAGGACCCAGCCAAACTGGTCCGACCTGCCCATCGTACTGCTGACGCATCGCGGCGCAGACTCGCCCGGCGTCCGGCAGGCGCTCGTCAGCCTCGGCAACGTCGCCTTGCTCGAACGTCCGGTGCGCACGCTGGCGCTGATCACTTCGCTCCAGTCTGTACTTCGCGCGCGCAACAAGCAGTACGAAGTGCGCGAAACCGACCGCCGCAAGGATGAATTCCTCGCCAGCCTGGGGCACGAGCTGCGCAATCCGCTGGCGCCGATCCGCACCTCGATGGGCCTGCTCAAGCACCAGTTCCCCGACCAGCCTGCCGTAACCAAGGTCAGCGACGTGATCGAGCGCCAGGTCACTCACCTGACCCGCCTGGTCGACGACCTGCTCGATGTCGCCCGCATCAACAGCGGCAAGATCGCGCTTCAGCGTGCCAATACCAACTTCGCGGCCATCATCGGCCACGTCAGCGAATTGTGTTCGACCGCGGCCGCCGCGAAACGCATCAGCGTCGTGTACGACCTGCCAGAAGAAGAAGTGGTGCTGCACGCCGACTACGCACGGGTTGTGCAGATCGTCGCCAACATCGTCTCGAACGCGATCAAGTTCACGCCACAAGAAGGCCGGATCGAGGTGCACGCGTTCGTCGAAGACTGTACCCTCGAGATCCACGTCAAGGACTCCGGTATCGGGCTTGAACCGGCTGCGGCAGAACGGATCTTCGAGATGTTCGAACAGAGCCGCCAGCCGTCCGGGCAGATCGCCAGCGGGCTTGGCATCGGCCTGTCGCTGTCGCGCCAGTTCGCCGAGATGCATGGCGGGCGCGTGTCGGCCAGCAGCGAAGGGCTCGGCCAAGGCAGCGAATTTGTTGTGGCGCTACCAGTACTGGGCGAGGGCTGCGTCGAGCCGGCAGAAGAAAACAACGCGACGATCGGGGAAGTGGACCAACGGCCGAAGGTGCTGGTGGTCGATGACAACCGCGATGCCGCGGACTCGCTGCAGGCCCTGTTCGAGATGGAGAACTGCAGGGTCGCCACCGCCTACGACGGCTTCGAAGCTGTCAGCGCGGCCAAGCAGTCAATGCCCGACATGATCGTGATGGACCTCGGCATGCCGACCATGGATGGCTACGAGGCCGCGCGCCTCATCCGCAGCCAGCCCGGCGCGCAGTCGATCCTGATGATCGCCCTCACTGGCTGGGGCCAGAGCGAGGCGCGCCAGCGCACCTTCGAGGCGGGGTTCGACCACCACCTCATCAAGCCAGTCAACTTCGACGAGATCAAGAAGCTTGCCAACGGCCGCTTTTCGCGCAGCCACTAAGGCTTGCTGCCTCTAGCGCCAGTTTCCGCGCAAGGCGCTCACCTGCTGGTACAGGTACTCCGGGCTCGCTTCCTGCGGCGGCACCGGCACGCCGACTGCCAGCGCCAGCCGCGAACGCGGTCCACGCGTGAATGAGCGTTCGAACAGGTTGCCCGGGTCGCGCGTCAGCAGGCTGCCCCACAAGCCGCGCAGCGCCATCGGTATCACCGGCACCGGGCTGCGCTCGACGATCTTGGCGATCCCGCCGCGGAACTCGTTGATGTCGCCAGTGGACGTCAGCTTCCCTTCCGGGAAAATGCAAACCAGCTCGCCATCATGCAGCGCCTTGGCGATGTCCACGTAGGCCTTCTCCATCACCCACGGGTCATCTTTGGCCGATGCGATCGGAATCGCTTTCGCGGTGCGGAAGATCCACCCGAGAATCGGCGTTTTGAAGATGCGATGGTCCATTACGAAGCGGATCGGGCGTGGGCTCGCGGCGCCAATCACGATCGCATCCACGTAGCTGACATGGTTGCACACCAAAACAGCCGCGCCCTCTTCCGGAATGCGCTCGACGTCGACCGTCGTCACGCGATGGATCGTGTGAATCAGCAGCCACGCCAGGAAGCGCATCAGGAACTCAGGCACCAGCGTGAAGATATAGATTGCGACGAGGGCGTTCAGCAGCGCCGTCGCAAGGAACATCTCCGGAATCGTAAAGCCCTGCGCATGCATCAGCATTGCCAGGCCGGCAGCGGCGACCATGAACAGCGCATTGAGGATGTTCATGCCGCCAATGGTGCGCGACAGGTGCTCGGGGTCGCAACGGGTCTGGATCAGCGCGAACAGCGGCACGATATAGAATCCGCCGAACACGCCAAGCATCAGGATGTCGCCAAGGATGCGCAGCGCGCCCGGCTGCGCCAGCAGGCCGGCCATGTCGACCGTGGTGGTGCCGGTGTAGCCGAGGCTGGCGAAATACAGGTCGATACCGAACAGCGACAAGCCGATCGAACCAAACGGCACGAGGCCAATCTCCACCTTGTGTCCCGACAGGCGTTCGCACAGCAGCGAACCGGCGCCGACGCCGACCGAAAACACGGTCAGCAGCATGACGAACACGCTGTAGTCGCCATGCAGGTAATCCTTGGCGAACACCGGGAACTGCGACAGCACCAGCGCCCCGTAAAACCAGAACCACGAGTTCCCCAGCATCGACAGGAACACCGTGCGGTTCTGGCGCGAAAATGCGAGATTGCGGACCGATTCGGCCAATGGATTACGGCTGATCCTCAAAGCCGGCGCAGGCGCCGGTGAATGCGGGATGCGGTAGCTGGCCACCAGCCCAACCACGGCGAACAGCAACGTGGCGCCAGCCACCAGCTCGATCCCGAATGGCTTCACCTGCACCATTGCGGCGCCGAGCACCTGCCCGAGCAGGATGCCGACGAAGGTACCCATCTCCACGAGACCGTTGCCGCCGACGAGTTCCTCGGACTTGAGGTGCTGCGGCATGTACGCATACTTCACTGGCCCGAACAGCGTCGAGTGCACGCCCATGCCGACCACTGCGGCGATTAACACCCACAGCGTGTGCGTCATCCAGCCGATGCCGGCAACGAGCATGATGCCTATCTCGAGTACCTTGACGATCCGTGCCAGCCGTCCCTTCTCGACCTTGTCGGCGATCTGTCCCGCGGTCGCAGAGAACACCACGTACGGAAGGATGAACAGGCCAGGGATCAGGCTATTGAGCATGGCCGGTGACAGGTCGGTCCAGCTCAGTGCATCGTAGGTCAGCACCACCAGTAAAGCGGTCTTGAATACGTTGTCGTTGAATGCGCCGAAGAACTGAGTCCAGAAGAACGGTCCGAAGCGGCGCTGGGTCAGAAGGGAAAACTGGCTCTGTTGTTTCATGACGATTGCTCGCTAGGTGAGGGTTTGCGCAGCAGCGCCTGGAACGCATGCGGCACCCACGGGCGCGCCGCGAGCATGAAGCTCATCGCCTGCTTCTGCTCGAGCGGCACCCGGGTTTCGTTCTGGTGCTGCTGCGCGATGTCGGCGGCTACCTGTTTCAGGCGTTCGATCAGCGCGGCGCGCGACTGCTTGGACAGCATCACGTTCACCAGCCCAAATACCTCGCCCTCGCCGTCGAAGCGCGCGTTCAGGTAGTCGGCGGCTGCCTCGCTGCGGAAATAGGACTGGATCGGGCCATTGGCAATCCAGCTGAAGGTCCGCGCGATCAGCAGCTTGACCCGGTTATTCGGCAGCAGTTCGAGGAAGCCGATCTTATCGAGGCGGAGCAGGCACGCAGTCACTTGGGCTTCATTGAGGGTGTAGGTGCGTACGATATCGTCGAACCCGATATGGTTCATCGCCGACACCGCTACCACCAGCAGTTGCGGATCGCCGATGATTTCCTTTTCCTGCGCCGGGGTCAGTTGCGATATGAGCTGTCGGACCGGCTTGCGCCGCGTTGAGTTCATCGAAGCCGATGCCAACTGCGTCCAGGATCTGGTCCAGCCGCTGCAAGGTGAAATTCTTTTGGGAGAACATCCGTTTTACGCTCGCCTCCGACATGTCGATCCGCGCCGCCAGCTCGCCGTAGGTCACCCCACGGCTTTTGAGCAGGCGCTTCAATGTGTCGACGAGTGTAACCGCTTGCGGCATAGGTGGTTCCCGATAGTAATCTGGTAGCAGATACTAATACTTCTTGGGACCAAAAGCGATGCTGACATGGAGCTATCGTCGTTCCCGCGAAAGCGGGAACCCATACTGAGCTATCGCAATTCGCACTGCTAACCAACACTCCGTCGTTCCCGCGAAAGCGGGAACCCATACTGAGCTATCGCAATTCGCACTGCTACCCAGGACGCGAGCGCCGCATGGATTCCCGCTTTCGCGGGAACGACGGTGCAGGCGGTAGGTGTATTAGTTCAGGCTTTACCGAGCAATCGCAATTTGCACGGCCACCCAAGCCTCCGTCGTTCCCGCGAAAGCGGGAACCCATACTGAGCTATCGCAATTCACACTGCTACCCAGGATGCGAGCCCTGCATGGATTCCCGCTTTCGCGGGAACGACGGTGCGGGAGGTACGCGTATTAGCTCAGGCTTTCAAGCCTGATTCTTACGACCTGCCCGACCACCGTCGCCAGCTCCTCGATCTTCGCGATCGCGGCGTTGATGTTCTTTTCCTGCGTCTGGTGCGTCAGCATGACGATGTCCAGGCGCGTCGCGTTCTCCGCCGGCTCCTTCTGCAGCACCGCGTCGATCGAAATGCGCGCGTCCGCCAGGATGCGCGTCAGGTCGGCCATTACGCCCAGGCGGTTCTTGACGTACACGCGCAGGTAGTAGCTGGTCGTGATCTCGTCCATCGGCAGGATCGACACGTCGGTCATCTGGTTCGGCTGGAACGCCAGGTGCGGTACGCGGTTGCCCGGGTCTGCCGTCGCCAGGCGGGTAATGTCGACCAGGTCGGCGATCACCGACGATGCGGTCGGCTCGGCGCCGGCGCCTTTGCCGTAGTAAAGCGATGCGCCGACAGCGTCGGCCTGCACCAGCACCGCGTTCATCGCGCCTTCGACATTGGCGATCAGTCGCTTGGTCGGAATCAGGGTCGGATGCACGCGCAGCTCGATGCCTTCGACGCCGTTGACCACCGCGCGGCGGGTGATGCCGAGCAGCTTGATGCGGTAGCCCAGCTGCTCCGCATAACGGATGTCGACCGCCTGGAGCTTGCTGATGCCTTCAACATACGCCTTGTCAAACTGCACCGGGATGCCGAACGCGATGGCCGACATGATGGTCAGCTTGTGCGCCGCGTCGACACCTTCAATGTCGAAGGTCGGATCGGCTTCGGCGTAGCCGAGGGCCTGCGCCTGCTTCAGGACCGTGTCGAAGTCGAGGCCCTTGTCGCGCATTTCGGACAGGATGAAATTGGTGGTGCCGTTGATGATGCCGGCCACCGACTCGATGCGGTTCGCGGTCAGGCCTTCGCGCAGCGCCTTGATGATCGGGATGCCGCCCGCAACCGCCGCTTCAAACGCGACCATCACGCCCTTCTCCTGCGCAGCGGCGAAAATCTCATTACCGTGCAGCGCCAGCAGCGCCTTGTTTGCGGTGACCACGTGCTTGCCGTTGGCGATCGCCTTGAGCACCAGCTCGCGCGCGGTGTCGCAGCCGCCAATCAGTTCGACGACGATCTCGATGTCCGGATGGTTGACGACCAGGTCGGCGTCGGTGACGACTTCGACGCTTGCGCCGACGATGCCTTCGGCGCGCGCTGTGTTGCGCACGGCGACCATCGAAATCTCGATGGNNGTGTTACGCACGGCGACCATTGAAATCTCGATGGCGCGGCCGGCGCGCCGGCGGATCTCTTCGCTATTGCGCTGCAAGACGGTGTAGGTTCCGGCGCCGACGACGCCGAGGCCGATCAGGCCTACTTTGATGGGTTTCATATTCTTTTATCAGATGAGAGGTCAGCCACGCCCATGGCGGCGGCGGTAGCCGTCGAGGAAGCGCGCGATGCGGCCGCAGGCGTCACTAAGGTCGTCCGAGTTGGGCAGGAACACCAGCCGGAAGTGGTCCGGCGCGATCCAGTTGAAGCCCGTCCCCTGGACGATCAGTACTTTTTCCTCGGACAGCAGCTCGCAGGCGAACTGCTGGTCATCCGCAATCGGGTACATCACGGGGTCGAGGCGCGGGAACATGTACAGCGCAGCTTTTGGCTTGACGCAGNNGCCGCCCAGCGCGGTCTGGATCGCGAACTGGCCCGGCGCATTGGCGCACAGGCGCATCGAGGCGAGCATGTTCAGGCCGTCCATGTAATCCTTGGCGTGGCGCTTCTCGCCCGACACCACCATCCAGCCGGCGCGGTAGCCGCACGAGCGGTAGTTCTTCGACAGGCCGTTCAGGGTAATGAACAGCACGTCGTCGGCCAGCGACGCCATCGACACGTGCTCCTCGCCGTCGTACAGGGTCTTGTCGTAGATTTCATCGGCCAGCACGATCAGCTGGTGCTGGCGCGCCAGCTCGATGATGTCCAGCAGAACCTCGCGCGGGTACAGCGCGCCAGTCGGGTTGTTCGGGTTGATGACGACGATCGCCTTGGTGTTCGAGGTGATCTTGCGGCGCATGTCCTCGACGTCTGGCAGCCAGCCGGCCTGCTCGTCGCAGACGTAGTGCACCGGGTTGCCGCCCGAGAGGCTGACCGCCGCGGTCCACAGCGGATAGTCGGGGGCCGGCACCAGCACTTCGTCGCCGTTGTTCAGCAGGCCGTTCATCGCCATGACGATCAGTTCGGAGGCGCCGTTGCCGAGGTAGATGTCCTCGATAGTCACGCCGGAGATGTTCTTCTCCTGCGTGTAGTGCATGACCGCCTTGCGTGGCGCGAACATGCCTTTCGAGTCGGTGTAGCCGGCCGCGCCATGCATGTTGCGGATCATGTCGTGCACGATCTCGTCGGGAGGATCGAAACCGAACACGGCGAGGTTTCCGATGTTCAGTTTAATGATCTTGTGGCCCTCCTCCTCCATCTGGCGGGCTTTTTCCATGGCTGGGCCACGAATTTCGTAGCACACGTCGTCGAGCTTGTTCGATTTCAGAATCGGTCGCAAAATCATTCCCTGTCTGGTGGCGCGTATGTTGCAGTGCGAAAAATACCCATTCTGCCGAAAGCGCACCATTTAATCAACTTATCGCGAAAATTCGCGCTTTATAACCGTTTGTGGCATGCTACGCACCACGCAGGCGCAGCCCTGCAACAACCACGTCCTACAATGAAGCTCCACGCCAGTACCACCAAACAATACCAGACCGTGACCGGCTATGACGACAGCGGGGTCGAGATCAACGCCGAGCACTTCGACTACAGCCTGATCGTGATGCCGGAAACGGCGCCGCGCCCGTGGGCCGTGCCAGACTTTGAAAGCCTGGCGGCCGAACACTTCGAGCAAATCGAAGCGGACCAGCCCGACGTGGTGATCCTCGGCACCGGCGCGCGCCAGCGCTTCGTGCACCCGCGCCTGGTGGCCAGCCTGTCGGCGCGCCGTATCGGCGTCGAGTGCATGGACAGCCACGCCGCCTGCCGCACATATAACATCCTGATGGGTGAAGGCCGCAAGGTCACGCTCGCATTGATTATCGAGGCTAAGCAAACGACGGCTTGATTGCGGGACGAGCGTCCCCATATTTGTCAGGTTGTCCATCTTTCCCTTGCACTACCCCCTGCCGCGCTGATTGGGGGCACGAAAATCAGCGCCGACCATCTCCAGGAGATACCTGTGGCTGACAGCCAAACCGCAGCACCCGTAACGAATTTTTCCGCACCCATGACCAGCGACAGGAGCTTCGAGCTGGCCGGCCGCCCTGCCCGTTACACCGTGCTGTACTTCTACCCGAAGGACAACACCCCCGGCTGCACCACCGAAAGCATCAATTTCCGCGAGCTGTATCCGGAATTCGAGAAGGCGCAGACCGAAATCTACGGCATCAGCCGCGATTCGCTGCGCTCGCACGAAGGCTTCAAGTCAAAGCTGGGCCTGCCGTTTGAGCTCATTTCCGACCCGGAAGAAGCGGTCTGCAACCAGTTCAACGTTATGAAGATGAAGAATATGTATGGAAAGCAAGTTCGAGGGGTCGAACGCAGTACGTTTATCATTGACGCTAACGGTAATTTGGTGAAAGAATGGCGTGGCGTGAAGGTTCCAAATCACGCGGACGAAGTGCTGGAATTCGTCAAAAGCCAGCCCTGACTCGCCCGGCTACAAGTTGATCAACCTGCTGTAGAACCTGATTGCACCAGCCCATTTTGAGTCAACGTTTTTCACTTGCTGCATCACTCCAATCTGGCGGTCTGCCGGCCCGGTCATATTCCGGGCTTGAGCAGCGCCCACGTAATTCGCCCCAGCCGTTTTTCACTGACGACGCCGCAAGCCCAGCTTGCGTGCATGCTGCTGGCTATCCTCGGACATTTTTAGATTGAGACACTGATGCCACTACCAAAAATACCAACTAAGCCTGCAACACTGCTGCCGGTCGCCGACTACCCCAAAGCTGAAGCCGGCAAGACCGGCGCGCGTGCTGTCGCCGCCGCCAAGCCGAAACTGGCCGCCGTGCCTGAGCCATTCAATGACGACGTGATCGCCAAGCCGGCCAAGGGCCGCAAGACCGCGCGCTTATTGTCGGCGCCCGAGGCCGCGCCGGCCCCGCTCGCACCGCGGGTTGCCGCACCAGTTGCCGCGCCGGTTGCCGCGCCTGTCGCCAAAGCCGAGCCGGTCGCGAAGCCTTCGCGCGGCAAGGCCCCGCAGCGATCCGAAAACGAAATGCCGCATCCGGCCAAGCACAAGCCGGTCGAAATGCCGGTCAAGTCCTCCACCAGCCGCCAGGCCGACAAGAGTGGCCTGACCAAGATGTTCGTGCTCGACACCAACGTCCTGATGCATGACCCGACATCGCTGTTCCGGTTCGAAGAGCATGACGTCTACCTGCCGATGATGACGTTGGAAGAGCTCGACGACCACAAGAAAGGCATGTCCGAAGTGGCGCGCAATGCACGCCAGGTGTCGCGCACGCTGGACGCGCTGGTCGGCAGCATCGACGATGGGGCCATCGAAGCGGGCATCCCGCTGGCCAAGCTTGGCAACAAGGACGCCAAGGGCCGCCTGTTCTTCCAGACACGCCTGCAAGCCGGTCCCGGCCTGCCGGAAGGTCTGCCGCAGGGCAAGGCCGATAACCAGATCCTCGGCGTGGTGCGCAACCTCGAAGCCGAACTGCCTGGCCGCGCGATCGTGCTGGTGTCGAAAGACATCAACATGCGCATCAAGGCGCGCGCGCTGGGCCTGCCGGCTGAAGACTACTTCAACGACCACGTGCTGGAAGACACCGACCTGCTGTATTCGGGCATCGTCCAGTTGCCGGACGATTTCTGGAACAAGCACGGCAAGGACATGGAGTCGTGGCAGGAGAGCAAGAACGGCTACTCGGCCACGTTCTACCGCATGACCGGTCCGGTGATCCCTACGCTGCTGGTCAACCAGTTCGTCTTCCTCGAGCCGAAGAGCGGCGAAGCGCCGTTCTACGGCCAGGTCAAGCAGATCAACGGCAAGACCGCGGTTATCCAGACCCTGCGCGATTTCAGCCACAACAAGAACAACGTGTGGGGTGTCACCGCGCGCAACCGCGAGCAGAACTTCGCGCTGAACCTGTTGATGAACCCGGAATGCGACTTCGTCACGCTGCTCGGTCAGGCCGGTACCGGCAAGACCCTGCTGGCACTGGCGGCGGGCCTGGCGCAGGTTCTCGAGACCAAGCTGTACAACGAGATCATCGTCACCCGCGTCACCGTGCCGGTCGGCGAAGACATCGGCTTCCTGCCGGGTACCGAGGAAGAGAAGATGTCGCCATGGATGGGCGCCTTCGACGACAACCTCGAAGTGCTCAACAAGTCCGATTCGGAAGGTGGCGAATGGGGCCGTGCGGCGACCCAGGACCTGATCCGTTCGCGCATCAAGATCAAGTCGCTCAACTTCATGCGCGGCCGCACCTTCGTGAACAAGTTCCTGATCATCGACGAGGCGCAGAACCTGACGCCGAAGCAGATCAAGACCCTGGTCACGCGCGCAGGTCCCGGCACCAAGATCCTCTGCCTCGGTAACATCGCGCAGATCGATACGCCTTACCTGACCGAAGGTTCGAGCGGCCTGACCTACGTGGTCGACCGCTTCAAGGGCTGGTCGCACAGTGGTCACGTGACCCTGGCGCGCGGCGAGCGTTCGCGCCTGGCGGACCACGCAAGCGAAGTGCTGTAAGACTTCAAGCGTCATACGAAAAAACCCTGTACGCCGCGAGGTGTACAGGGTTTTTTTTGGCTATGTCACCGTTAAGTGTGAACGTCGTTCCCGCGAAAGCGGGAATCCATCCTGAAGATGATCAGTGTTTTATCCGACGCAACTATTGCGCAGCCGAATGCGTCCAGTTTTGCTAAAAATGGTTCGGTTCCCAAGTTAGTGCGAGCGCAAAAGTTCAGCTTGTTTCTGAACATATGATGGAATCGGCAATGGCCTCGACGTATGCCAGCGCGAGGGCGCCCCATGACCTGGCAAATAAAAAGGAACACACCCATGAAAACGTACAAGACGCTCGCCGCTGCGACGACGCTCACCGTCGCGGCCATCCTGCCGGCGACCTCGCACGCACAGGCGGTTGAAGTGCTGTCCGAAAATTTCGACGACGCCGAGATGCTCGCTGGCTGGTCGCTGATGAACAACAGCGTGCTTCCCGGCGAGCCCTGGTTCCAGGGCACCGCAGAAGTCTTCTCCGCTCACCAGGGCGCCCCGACCGCCTACATCGCAGCCAATTATTTCAGCGCCGCCGGCGGCCAGGGCACGATCAACAACTGGCTGATCACGCCGGCCCTGGACCTGATCGGCCCCACCACCCTCACCTTCTTTACCCGCAGCGCCCCGGTAGCCGGCTACAACGATACCCTCGAAGTGCGCTTCAGCGAAGGCAGCGGCAGCGACCCGGCCGGCTTCGACACCCTGCTCGCCACCATCGGCGGCGCCACGCCCTATCCCGGCTCGTGGCAGGAGTTCAACCTGTCGCTGCCGTATGCCGGCCAAGGCCGCTTCGCGTTCCGCTACACCGGCGATGCGGTGGTCTCGAACTATGTCGGCATTGATACCGTTAGCGTACTTTCGGTTCCCGAACCGTCGGCTTACCTGATGCTGGGTGCCGGCTTGTTCGCTTTCACCATGCTGCGTCGACGACAGGACGTAGCAGCAACCTGGAGGATCGGATCATGATGAACGGGACAAGCTCGCCGGGGGCCACCCTGGCGGCGATGCTGGCGCTCGCAGCCTTATCGCTGCCGCCTTCCGCCGGCGCGTCCGGGCAGGAAGGCATGGTTGTGGTGCGCGACCGTGAAAGCGGGCAGTTGCGCGCGCCCACGCCAGCCGAACTGCGGGCACTGCGCGCGCAGCAGAAGGCGATGGCGCCGGCGCCGGCCACCGCCCCCTCGGTTCAACGCCCTGACGGCACCCGCCACCTGCACCTTGGCGAGCGCGGCATGGTGTATTCGGTCCTCACCCGCGACGCAGCAGGCAGGAAGATCATCGGCTGCACCGGCGGAGCAAATGCCGCCCGCGCCGCCATCGAGGAGCCCGCCCCTTCGGGCGCACCCAGGGAGCACGGCCATGAACGCGAATAGACCAGCCCTGCTCCGCCGCGCCGCGATGCTGGCGTTCGCGTGCTCCGTGGGGGCGAGCGCGCAAGCCGCGCTTGTCGTCACCATCGTCAACAACAACGCCCCGAACGAAGGCTTCAACGATCCGACGCCAGCCCAGCCGGTTGGCGGCAACATCGGCACCACGCTCGGCCAGCAACGGCTGATCGCCTTCCAGCATGCCGCCGGCATCTGGGGAGCGACGCTGACAAGCAATGTCCCGATAAGGGTCGGCGCCAGCTTCGTCGCGCTGCCCTGCACCGCCGACACCGCGGTGCTTGGATCGGCCGGCGCCAACGACATCTTCAGCGACTTTCCCAACGCGCCACGGCCCAACACCTGGTACCCGAGCGCACTGGCCAGCAAACTCGCAGGCGCCGACCAGGCACCCGGCGGCGAGCCGCACATCCGCGCACGCTTCAATTCGCGCCTGGGCCTGTTCCCCGACTGTATGCCGGGGGCGGGGTTCTACCTTGGGCTGGACAACAGGCACGGCGACAACATCAACCTGGTGACAGTGCTGCTGCACGAAATGGCACATGGCCTTGGATTCCAGGGATTCACCGACGAACAGACTGGCGAGCCGTACGAAAAGCGTCCGTCGGTATGGGACCACCATCTGATCGACAACCGCACCAACAAGCTGTGGGTCAACATGAACAACGACGAGCGGCGCGTGTCCGCACAGAGCGAGACCGGGCTGTCCTGGAACGGCGAATTCGTCACCGGGCAGGTGCCGACGGTGCTGTCGCCGCAATCGACGATGACGGTCGCCGGCCGGCGCGCCGGCACTGCCAAGGGCGCCTATGACGTGGGCGACGCCTCGTTCGGACCGCCGCTGGACGCCGCAGGGATCAAGGGAGACCTGATGCCCGTGCTCGACCAGGACAACGGGACCGGGCTCGCCTGCATGGCGTTGTCGGAAGCGAATGCGGCGGCAGTGAAAGGCAATATCGCGCTGGTCGATCGCGGCGAGTGTTCGTTTGTCGTGAAGGCAAGGCATGTGCAGGATGCCGGGGCCAGGGCGATGGTGGTGGCGGACAATGCGCCGGGGCCAGTGACAGGCCTGGGGGGTGGCGATCCTGCGATCACGATTCCGGGGGTGCGCATCAGCCAGACGGCGGGTGCGGCGCTGAAGGCAGTCCTGAAGCAGCGCTCGCGCTACAGGTCCGGCGTTGTGGCGAACCTGACCATCGACCCGGAGCGGCTGGCCGGAACGGATGGTGCGAGGCGGATACGGATGTTTGTGCCGGCGGAGTTTGATCCGGGGTCATCGGTATCGCACTTCACGACGGACGCGAAGACGAACCAGCTGATGGAACCGTCGATCAATGCCGACTTGCTGCATGAAGTCAGCGCGCCGAGGGATCTGACGCAGGCGTTGTTGCAGGATATTGGGTGGTAGCGCAGCAAACCCGGATACACATAGGGCGAACAAGGCCGGAGGCCGCATCGCGTGCATGCATCAACGATGCGCGGGCACGCGGATGCCGCCTTTGGCCTTATCCGCCCAACATTCGTCCCCGGCACCGCCGGGCTAACAGCTAATTACTTGTTCTCGGCCTTGTACTTCTCAACGCCGGCCATGATTTCGGCTTTCGCCTCATCCGGACCAGCCCAGCCTTCGATCTTGACCCACTTGCCTGGCTCGAGGTCTTTGTAGTGCTCGAAGAAGTGCTGGATCTGCTGCAGGCGCAAGTCTTGCAGGTCTTCCGGCTTTTGCCAGTGGCTGTAGATCGGCAGGATCTTGTCGACCGGAACCGCCAGGATCTTGGCGTCGCCGCCAGCTTCGTCGGTCATCTTCAGCACGCCAATCGCGCGGCAGCGGACCACAACGCCAGGAATCAGCGCGAACGGTGTGATCACCAGCACGTCGCACGGGTCGCCGTCGTCCGAGATGGTGTTCGGCACGTAACCGTAGTTGCACGGATAGTGCATCGCAGTGCCCATGAAGCGGTCAACGAAAATCGCGCCGCTCTCCTTGTCCACTTCATACTTGACCGGATCGGCATTCATCGGGATTTCGATGATGACGTTGAAATCGTTCGGCACGTCGCGGCCGGAGGAGACTTTATTCAAACTCATGGATTTTCCTTAATTGCGTACAGTAATCGAGGATGCCATTATATCGAACATTGCATGATTCTTGTGCAACGCAGCAATGGCAACCGGGGAATTTATCAGAGGATCGATGCCAACGCGCACTGGCGGTAATGCGCAGCCGCCTGGGCTTCCTGGCCAAGCGCTTCGTGCATCTGCGCCAGCTTCAGGTGCGCTTCACGAACCATGCGGCCTTCGGTCGCGTCGGACAGCGCCTGTTCCAGATGGCGTTGTGCCTTGCCCCACAGTTTCTGCTTGAGGCACAGCGCGCCGAGCGTCAGCGCCAGTTCGGCGTCGTTCGGCCGGGCGCGGATCCATTCTTCGCAGTGCTCGATCTGGGCCAGCAAGGTCGGCGACCCAGGCACGCCGGCAGCCTCGCGGTAGGCGCGCACAACGCGGTCGTCCCACTCCACCTTCAGCGATTCTTCCGCCGTGATGCGTGCTTCGTCGTGCAGGCCGCGTGCATTGAGCGCTTGCGCCGCGTGCGCCGCGATGTACGGCTTGACCCGCTCGGCCGTCGGCACAGTGGCCCACACCCGCTTGATCGATTCGGCATCGTGCGAGCTGTCCGTCAGCAGGGCATCGTAGGCCAGCTCGCGCAGGCGCGATGACAGCGCCGGGTGCAGCGCCTTGTGCTTGTCGAGCGAACGGACCAGGCGCAGTACCTCGGGCCAGTTACCGGCCTGCTGGTTTGCTTTCATCGCCCATTTCAACGCATGGATATGGCGCGTGCCGCTGGCGTTCAGTTCCGCCACGGCGTCCAGCGCAGCTTCCGGCTGGTGGTCGTCGACCAGCAGTTCGGTGACCGTCATCAGGCGCGCGGTTTTGAGGTTGTTGTCATGCGCGATACCGGCCAGCCAGGCGTCGCGGCGCGCCGACTGGCGCATGCGGTGCGCGGCACGCGCGCCGATCAGCGCGGCCAGGCCGGCGTTTTCCGGCAGTTCCGCAGCGCGCGCCGCGGCCTTCTCGGCGTGGCCGAAGCGGCCCTCGAACAGCGCCTTGAGCGCGTCGCGCAGGCCCTTGTTGCCGTCACGTTCGCGCTTGCGCTGGCGGTATGCCGCCACCTTGGCCGGCATCGATACGGTGGCGCGGAAGGCGCGTACCGCAAAGTACAGGAAGGCGAACAGCAGGCCGACCAGCACCACGAAGAAGTTGAGCGACACGTCGATCCGGTGCGGCGGGTAGAAGAACACCACGTTGCCCGGATTGAAGCGCGCCGTGACGGCGATGCCGATGGCCGCTGCCATCAATGCGACTAACCAGAGAAGAAGGCGCATGGCTTATGGCTTCGCTTTGTAGTTGCGCACAGCGTTCAGGCTGTCGGACAAGGTCGGCATCTCGATCGCGAGGTTGTTGGCCTGGACCTGGCGCAACTGCGCCTGGGCGGTCTGGGTCGAACGCGCACGGGTGTCGAAATACTTCAGCAGGGCGTCCTGGCCTGCTTCGAGATCTGAGCGGAAGGCCGCCTCGTTGCGCGACAGCAGGGCCAGGCGGGCGTTCAGCAGGCGCAGCTTGAGGTTCTCGCGCAGGAAGTAAGCCTGCGATGGCGATACCATCAGCGCTGCCGGTTCCTCGACGCTGCGCACGCGGATCAGCTGGCGCACTTCGGTCCACATCTCGTCGCTCCAGTTGCGCCAGGTCTGCTGGGCGCGTTCGGCCAGGCCCATCGGCTGCTCCGCGCCCTTGGCGCCTTTGCCCGCAACCACGCGCTGCGGCTGGTCGCCGCGCGTCGGCAGTACCGGTTTCTCGTCGGCCAGCAGCGGCAGTGTCTCTACCTGGGCGATGACGTTATCGAGGCGAAGTGCGACGCCGGCCAGGTCCAGGCTTGGCAGCGCACGCAGTTTTTCGGTGTCGCGCGCGATCGCGCGGCGGATCGTGATGAACTGCGGCTTGTCGGAGCGCGACAGCGAACGGTCGGCATTGGCCAGCGCAATCAGCGCGCCTTGCACGTTTCCGGCCAGTTGCAGCTGCTGGCTGGCGGTCGACAGCACTTGCTCGACTTCGGACAGCGCCCACTCGTCGCGGCTCTTCGACAGGTCCTGGTACAGCTGTTCCAGCGCCAGCTGCTGGCTCTGGGCCTCGACCTGGCGGTTTTCCAGCACGCCTACCTTGGCCTGCAGGTCGCGCAGCTGGTCCTGCACCGAGCGTGCCATCGCGCTGGTTTCGGTGGTGACCAGCTCATTGCGCTGCAGGCTCTTGGCCATCTCCTGGCGCAGCTTGTAGATACTGTTACGGCTCGACCAGGCTTGCGCGGCAAGCAGCAGCGCCAGCAGGATCACGATGATCGTCAACGGGCGCTGCACGAAATCGCGCACGCTTTCGTCGGCGGGACGGCGGTTGCGCACCTCCGGCGAATCGGCAGGGGATGGCGCGCCGGGCGCGGGGTTCTGGTCAGGTAATGTAGGCAAATCGTTCATCTTTGAGATTGTAACGCGGCAAGCAAACGTTCGTCGCCCGATCCTGTGAGTGTCAGCCGGGTCAATCCAAGCGCGTTCGCGGTTTCAGCGATGCGCGCATGCGGCACGATCAAGTGTTGCTGTTGCATTTTTGCGACAGCGGCATCAGGGTCCAGCTCGCGCAACAGGGCCATCAGGCCGCGCAGCGCTTCCGAGCTCGTGATTATCCAGTCGTTCGGCGATGCCAGCAAGGTGGTCAGCGTGGCGGCCATTGGCGGCGTCAACGGCGGCACGCTGCGGCGGTATGCCGCCACCGTCGAAACAATCGCGCCGGCGGCGCGCAGGCCATCGGCCATCAGTTCGCGCCCGCTCTCGCCGCGCACGATCAGCACCCGCTTGCCGGCAAGTGCGGCCAGGTCGATCGATTGCAGCAGGTTCTCCGAATCGCTGCGCGACGGATCGCGCGGACTGACGATGGTGGTGTTAGCGTCGGTGACGCCATGCCGGGCCAGCGCGGCGCGGCTGCCCTCGCCCACCACGGCAATGGTCACGCCGTCCGGCCACTTCGCGATATGGGTAAACGCCGCATCGATCGCGTTGGGCGACACGAACGCCACCATCGCGAACCCATTCAGCCCCGCCAGTTCGGCCTCCAGTGCCGCGCTGTCGTCCAGTGCCGATATCTCCAGCAGCGGCAGCAGCACGGGCTTGCGTCCAAGCGCTTCGACGGCGCGGGCCAGCTCATCGCACTGCCCCCGCGGGCGGGTGATAACGACGGTATCAGACATCCGGGGCCGCGCCGGCCTGCACCTTGCAAGCGGCCAGGATCGCGTGTGCATCCTGCTGCGCGAGCATGTCCGAGACCTGTTGGCCGAGCGCTTCCGGTGCATGGGCGGCGCCGCTCAGTTCAGCGCGCGCGCTGCGCTTGCCGTCTGGCGTGGCGACCATCGCGGTCAGGTGCATGCTGTCGCCAACCACCGTGGCAAACGCGGCCAGCGGAATCTGGCAGCTGCCGCCGAATACTTTCGACACCTTGCGCTCGGCGCGCACGGCCTGCTCGGTAGCGGCATGGTTCAGCGGCGCCAGCACGGCGCGCAGGTCGATGTCGGTGCGGCCAGCGAGGATTTCGATGGCCATCGCGCCCTGCCCCGCCGCCGGCAGGCTTTCGTCAGGCGTCAGCGTGGTGCGGATACGCTCCGGCATGCCGAGTCGCTTCAGGCCAGCGGCTGCCAAAATGATCGCCGAGTAATCGCCGCGATCGAGCTTGCCGAGGCGCGTGTCGAGGTTGCCGCGCAGCGGCTTGATGACCAGGTGCGGGTAGCGCGCCGCGATCAGCGACTGGCGGCGCAGGCTGCTGGTGCCGACCACCGCGCCAGGCGGCAGCTCGTCCAGGCTGGCGTAGTTGTTGGAGACGAAGGCGTCGCGCGGGTCTTCGCGCTCCAGCACAGCGGCCAGCTCGAAGCCTTCCGGCAGGTCCATCGGCACATCTTTGAGCGAATGCACGGCCAGGTCGGCGCGGCCTTCGGCCATCGCCACCTCAAGCTCCTTGACAAACAGGCCTTTGCCGCCCACCTTGGACAAGGCGCGGTCAAGGATCTGGTCGCCCCGCGTCGTCATGCCGAGGATCTCGATGCTGCACTGCGGATATAATATCGACAACTGCGCGCGCACGTGCTCAGCCTGCCACATGGCAAGGCGGCTCTCGCGCGAAGCGATGATTAACCTGGAAGGCTGCTGTGGCGTCAATTCAGTTGCTCTCAAAACGATTTCTTTCACTGTCGTTGCCCTAACCGGCGAATGCCAGTTACCGGCGCTTGCATAAGATCACAAATTTTATCATGCGCCTCCCTTGCAGACCGTGGCCATAAGCCTTTGCACCAACATTTCATTCTGTGGTCCAACATGGTAAACCTAGCATCTGCCCAAGAAAACGAACCCGGCGCTGACAAAGACGCGCCTCTGAAGGAAGACATCCGCCTGCTCGGCCGCCTGCTCGGCGACGTGTTGCGCGACCAGGAAGGCGACGACGTATTCGACATCGTCGAAACCATCCGCCAGACCGCCGTGCGGTTCAGGCGCGAAGCCGACCCCGTCGCCGGTGAGGAACTGAACGCCCTGCTCCACAAGCTGACGCGCGACCAGACCATTTCGGTCGTGCGCGCATTCTCGTACTTCTCGCACCTGGCCAACATCGCGGAAGACCAGCACCACATCCGCCGCCGCCGCGCCCACCTGCTGGCAGGCTCGATGCCGCAGCGCGGCAGCGTCAGCTTTGCGTTGTCGCGCCTCAAGGAAGCCGGCGTGTCAGGCGATACAGTGCAAAACTTCTTCCGCGACGCGCTGATCGCGCCGGTGCTGACGGCGCACCCGACCGAAGTACAGCGCAAGAGCATCCTCGACGCCGAGCACGACATCGCGCACCTGCTGGCCGAACGCGACCTGCCGCTGACGCCGCGCGAACGCACCGCCAACCTGCAACTACTGCATTCGCGCGTAGCCACGCTGTGGCAGACCCGTATGCTGCGCTATTCGAAGCTGACGGTGGCCGACGAGATCGACAACGCGCTGTCGTACTACCGCATCACCTTCCTGCGCGAGCTGCCGGGCCTGTACGACGACATCGCCGAAGAAATCGCCACCCAGTACGACCAGCCCGACAACGCCTGCACCCGCTCCGACGCTTCCTATGTCCAGATGGGCAGCTGGATCGGCGGCGACCGCGACGGCAACCCGAACGTCAACGCCGGCACCATGCGCCATGCGCTGGTGCGCCAGGCCACCACGATTCTCGACTTCTACCTCGACGAAGTGCACACGCTGGGCGCCGAGCTGTCGGTGTCGACCCTGATGGTGAAGGTCTCGCCTGCGTTGCAGGCACTCGCCGACGCATCGACCGACGCATCGCCTCACCGGGGCGACGAGCCTTACCGGCGCGCGCTGATCGGCATCTACGCGCGCCTGGCCGCCAGCGCGCGCGAACTGGGCGCGGCCCACGTGCTGCGCAAGGAAGTCGGCCACGCCGCGCCATATGCGGACGCCACCGAATTTGGCGCCGACCTCGGCGTGCTCGCCGATTCGCTGCGCGCCAACCACGGCGAACTGCTGATCGCGCCCCGCCTGGCAAGGCTGCAGCGCGCGGCGGCGATTTTTGGCTTCCACCTCGCCTCGCTCGACATGCGCCAGACCTCGGATGTCCATGAGCGGGTGCTGGCCGAGCTGTTCGCCAGCGCCGGCGTCGAAAGCGACTATGCCGCGCTCGACGAAGAGCGCAAGGTCCAGCTGCTGCTGGCCGAACTCGAACAGCCGCGCCTGCTGTATTCGCCGTACAGCGATTACACCGATGAAGCCAACTCCGAGCTGGCGATCCTGCGCGCGGCCAAGGAGATTCGCAGCCGTTATGGCGTGCGCGCGATCCGCAACTACATCATCTCGCACACCGAGACCGTTTCCGACCTGCTGGAAGTGCTGCTGCTGCAAAAAGAAACCGGCCTGCTGCGCGCCAGGGCCGGCCAGCTCGATGTGATGGTGATCCCGCTATTCGAAACCATCCCCGACCTTCAGCGCGCCCCGGATATCATGCGCGAATGGATGGCGCTGCCGTTCGTGCACCAGCTGATTAACCACCAGGGCCGCCTGCAGGAAGTCATGCTCGGCTACTCCGACTCCAACAAGGACGGCGGTTTCCTGACCTCGAACTGGGAACTCTACAAAGCCGAAGTCCAGCTGGTGCGGGTGTTCGCCGATGCCGACGTCAAGCTGCGCCTGTTCCACGGCCGTGGCGGCACCGTGGGCCGTGGCGGCGGCCCGAGCTACGACGCGATCCTGGCGCAGCCGCCCGGCACCGTCAACGGCCAGATCCGCCTGACCGAGCAGGGCGAAATCATCGCATCGAAGTTCTCCAACGCCGATATCGGCCGCCGCAACCTCGAACTGCTGGTCGCGGCCACGCTGGAAGCGAGCCTGATGCCGCATGCCGAAGTAGGTTCGCACGCCGAACGCCTGGCAGGCTTCGAAGCGGTGATGGCCGACCTGTCCGCGCGCGCCTACACGGCTTACCGCAACCTCGTGTACGAGACACCGGGCTTTACCGACTACTTCTTCGCCGCGACTCCGATTGCCGAAATCGCGGAACTGAACCTCGGTTCGCGTCCGGCCTCGCGCAAGTCGACCCGCCGCATCGAAGACCTGCGCGCGATTCCATGGGGCTTCTCGTGGGGCCAGTGCCGCCTGCTGCTGCCGGGCTGGTATGGCTTCGGCTCCGCGATTGGCGACTGGCTGGCCGAAGGTGACCGGAAAGAGGAACGCCTGGCGACGCTGCGCGACATGTACCAGGAATGGCCGTTCTTCGCGACGCTGCTGTCGAACATGGATATGGTGCTGGCAAAAACCGACCTCGCGATCGCCTCGCGCTACGCCGAGCTGGTAGCTGACGTCGACCTGCGCGAGCGCATCTTCCGCCGCATCTCGGCCGAACATGCGGGCACTTTGCGCTGCCTTGAAGAGATCACCGGCACCGGCGAGCGGCTCGCAAAGAACCCGCTATTGGCCCGTTCGATCCAGAACCGCTTCGCCTACCTCGACCCGCTGAACCACTTGCAGGTCGAGCTGATCCACCGCCACCGTTCGGCGGCGAGCGACCCGGATCGCGCCGACCCGCGCGTCCATCGCGGCATCCACCTGTCGATCAACGGCGTGGCTGCGGGCTTGCGCAATACCGGCTAAAGCGGCGCCAAAAGAGTGGCTATATCGCCGTTAAGTGTGGCCGTCGTTCCCGCGCAGGCGGGACTCCATGCACCGTATCATTTCAGATCAGCATAGGTTCCCGCCTTCGCGGGAACGACGTTTTGGCAGGTGCTCCGCTAACCCGCCATTTTTTTCGTCGATACCAGTCAGTTCAGAACTCTTCCCAGTTCTCGGCTTCTATCCGTGGCGCAGCCTTGGCCTTGCGCTGCGCTGCAGGGCTTGCAATCACCGGACGTACGGGCGCTGCAAAGGCCACCGGAGCACGAACCGGCGCCTCCGTCTCTTCAAGCGTAAACACGGCCACCACCTCAGCCAGACGCGCCGATTCCTGCTGCAGCGCGCCAGCGGCGGCCGCCGCTTCCTCGACCAGTGCGGCATTCTGCTGCGTCACGTTGTCCATCTCGACGATCGACTGGTTGACCTGGGTGATTCCGTGGCTCTGCTCGTTGCTGGCAGATGCGATCTCGCCCATCAGGTCGGCCACTTGCTTCACCGAAGTCACAATGTCGTGCATCGTCGCGCCGGCCGCGTCGACCAGGCGGCTGCCCGCCTCGACCTTGCCGACCGAGTCGTTGATCAGCTCCTTGATTTCCCTGGCGGCTGCGGCCGAACGCTGCGCCAGGTTGCGCACCTCGGTGGCGACCACCGCGAAGCCGCGGCCCTGCTCGCCCGCGCGCGCCGCTTCCACCGCCGCGTTCAGCGCCAGGATGTTCGTCTGGAAGGCGATGCCGTCGATGACGCTGATAATGTCGGCGATGCGGCGCGAGCTGTCGGTGATCGAACCCATCGTCTGCACCACCTCGCCCACGACCGCGCCGCCCTTTTCAGCCTGGCCACTGGCAGCCATCACCAGCTGGTTGGCCTGGCGCGCGTTTTCCGCATTCTGCTTAACAGTCGAGGTCAACTCTTCCATCGTGGCGGCGGTTTCTTCGAGGCTCGACGCCTGCGATTCGGTGCGCGCCGACAGGTTCATATTCCCGGCCGCGATTTCGCTCGATGCTTCGGCAATCGCATTCGTGCTGGTGCGGACATTGGTCATCGTCCGGTTCAGTGACGACACGAAGCGGTTGAACCCTTCCGCCAGCGCGCCCACTTCGTCGCGCGATTCGACCGCCATGCGACGGGTCAGGTCGCCATTGCCGTCGGCAATTTCGTTCAGCATGACGGCGGCACGCGCCACCGGCGCCGTGATCGCGCGGCTGACCAGGAAGATGATGAACAACCCGATGCCGCCGCCGATCAGGCCGGCGACAAGCGCGGCGATCGTGGCAGAACGCGCCAGGCCGCCCAGGATCTCGGCTTCCGGCACATCGGCGATCAGGTAAAGGCTCAGCTCCGGCATAAACGACGAGGCGACGAGGCGCTTGCCGCCGTCGCCATCGACGATGACGTGGGCAAACTCAGCGTTATTGAGCAACTTACCGGCGATTTCCGGCGTAAAGCCCGGCATGTCCTTCAGCAGATGCTTGCCGTCCGCAACTTTGGTGTCGCGGTGGATGACGACATTGCCATCGCCGCGCACCATGTAGACGAAGCCCGACTCGCCAACTTTGTATTCACGCACCGTATTGGCCATCTGCTCGACCGACAGGCCCATGCCGGCCACCGCCAGCTTGCCTGCGCCTGTATCGACCCGGGCGTTAATGAACAGCATGGTCTTGTTCATGCTGACGTCATGGTCGAGGTTCAATTCAAATGGCTTGCCGCCCGCAAGGAACTTCGGCAACCAGTCGTCTTGTGTCCCGGTCTTTTCCAGCATGCGGTCAAAGCCCTTGTCGTTAAAGAATTTTGCGGTGCTGTCGGACGCCCAGAACACCAGGGTCGCGTTGCTGACCTTCTTCAACTGTTGGGCGTACGCCTGCCACGCGGCCACGCCCTCGTCCGGCAGGCCGTCGGTCTCCCACTGGTACAACAGCGTGTTATTGGCCAGCCCCAGTGACATCGCCAGCGGTACCGCGATCTCGCGACGTACATCGTTGCGGATCTCGCCAATGACCGCAGGCAGTTCCTGCTGTACCGCGCGCTGGCGCAACCCCTCGGCGGTCAGCGTGACGCTGAGCACGGCAGAGATGACGACAAACAGCAGCATGCACGCTGCCATGCTGACCATCAGCTTTGTCTTGATCGAGGCGTTGCGGAGGAAGCGGATTGGCACGGGGAGATCCTTGATGAATTGATAACGCAAATAAATTAACCCGGCAGGGAAATTTATTGCCATGCAGCATGGTCGAACCGCTGGTATCTGACGTCAAGGATATTTACTGCGTATGCCGCTTTTGTTAAGAGAACTGTTGTACCGATGCCTAAAAATTAGGCAATCGATAATGACCGTTAACAATCAAACCTGATGTACGTTTTAGCATCGGCGAGCGCGCGCATGCCGGGAATGTCACCACCCCAACACGGTGCGCGCGGATGCTTCCCTCTTAGTGGTTGTGCAA